>Ga0209061_1000092_pt1 | contig 301760 bp, 255 predicted proteins | sample Coa_R1_10_FD_187157 | JGI IMG/M metagenome (GOLD analysis project Ga0209061, IMG submission 187157) | Surface soil microbial communities from Centralia Pennsylvania, which are recovering from an underground coalmine fire - Coalmine... | ecosystem: Environmental > Terrestrial > Soil >... | reverse complement strand
CTGCTGATCTTGTCTTCTCACAAAGCATGATCATCCAGGTGGCCGTCCTGCCGCCTGCGGCGGGGTCAGGCACGGCCCGCCAGACCATGATCACCCAGGCGCTACATCACAAACCGGGACTGTAGTAGCGGTAGCCGTTCCCGCCTCAGCGTGACGTGTCACCACCGTGACGGGCAGATCCTTGAGATTGCCAAACTTCCGCACCAGTTCGGCGCACAGGAACTCATAAGCGGCGCGATCCTTCTCGATGAACAGCAAGCGTACGCGTTGTCGGCTGATATGCATGCGGTCAACGGCCACGTGGTCGAGGAGCCTGCGCAGTACGAAGACCGGAGAGCCCTCCTCGCCGTCGGCATACTTACCCGGACCTGCGAACGCGTCAACATACGTGACGCGGGGTCTCAGAGTCCGGTTCGGGCCCGATGGCTGGAGAAGGATCGGCCACCATGCGTCGAGGTACCGCTTGTACAGCTGGTGCTTGGCAGCCGTGGCCGGTGCTAATTCCCATAGAATGCTCATGACATCATTCTCTCTCGATTAGTAGGTATGCGAAGACCTGTCTGTCTGGCGGATAACTGATGCACAAGCGCGTTCCTCAGCGGGAATCGCCTTCGGCCCTGATAGAGTCGGCCACTGCTTGCGCGAGGATACGGTACTGCTGTCTAGTAATCTCACCGCGGTCGTACGCAGCAACGACGTCATCGAAAGAGTCAGGCACGTCGGGGTCGGGATCTTCCTGGGCTCTTGCTGCCATTTCCAGATAGCTGCCAGGTTCGGCACTATTACGCTGTGGCCAGTGTCGCTCCCGGAACCGCTGCTCAACCTGGTCAAGGGTCATCCTTCCGTCCCGCAGCGCCCTGATCAGTTCGGCTACCTCGCTGGCCATCGCTTCTCCTGTTCCGTCCCGCCTGGCTCGATTCGTGCCGGCTCGCGCCCGCTCACCGAGTTATCGAAGACGCTCCATCCGTTCAGCAGTGGCTTGGCCTGCTCGAACGTCCTGCGGTTCCGGCATCCGTACTCTGGGTCGTGCTGGGCGCTGATGATCTCGGCCGGAATGATGCGGCCGCCCAGCCCTCGGCCGTTGCGGTAGGCGTCATGCTCGCTCCGGTGACGGTCATCGGCCCGGCGGATGCTTGCCTCCACCGGGATGTCCACGAAGATGCCGTCGATCCGTTCGTAACCGGCCGCTCGCAGGTCCGTAATCCTGCTCTCGGTCGACTCTCGGGACGACATCGTGACGTCCCAGATGATGTTCTTTCCATCGCGCATAGCCCGGCTGGCCAGCCGCTTGGCGATGTGCGAGGACTCTTCATGCACCAGGTCGGTTGCCTCCATCGGGGTTAACCCGGGCACAATCGGTACCATGCCGCGTCGGGCCATCTCCACCTTGATGTCGTCCGGGTTGATCGTCAGGTAGCGCGAGCGGTCGATGCCCGCGTATCGGGCCAGCACGGTGGTCTTGCCGGCGCCGGGCAGGCCACCCGCGAGGATGGCTTGTCGCTCGCATGGCACGGCTGAAGCCGCCGCGTACAAGTCCGCGATGATCGCGTCATGCTCTGCGTCGCGGTCAGCCGACCAGACCGTGTGGCGCGGATCGATCGTGTGAGTGACGTGACTCGCGAGGCCATCGGCGCGGGCCTTGTCGAGGCGCTCCCGGACGTCGCGAACATGCTCGGCGTGCTCGGCATCGGTCAGCGGGCGGGCCTCGTCAATGTCGTACAGGCCGAGGTCGGCCGGCTTGCACGTGCCGTTGGCATGGCGAGGCGAGGACGGGTGGCCGTCTGGCAGCCGATCCAGCCGCAGCAGGAGAGCGCCGCGACCATCCGCGGTATCGGGCCGGGAAGAACGGCTGTCGCCTCCGTCGACGGCGGCCAAGGCCCCGGCCCGGTCGGCTAAACCGCCGGTCCTGGTGTCCTGATCGATGTGCACAACCGTTCCTCCGCCGCCTGGCATCAGGGTCAGGGTAGAAGGTCGCCTGCGGCTGCGGCAATAGCCGAGCTGTCACGGGAGGAGCGGGCACGGGAGGAGCGGAGGAGGAAGGAACTGGACCGGGAGGAGCTTGGACCGGAAGGAGCGGGAACAGGAGGAATGTGAACGGGAGGGCGGGCATGAGCAGGACCGGCCGCGGCACTGCGGAGGACCGGGACCGGCCGGGCCGCGCGCATTCCGGGCACAGCCCTGCGGCCACGGGTGACGTGACGACGAGCCATCCCGCCCCAGCGCATCCACGTCGTCACGGCCTGACGGGAAGCGGGCCGGAAGCCCGCGGAGGGCGCAGCGGTCACGAGGGACCTGGCGGCCACGGCGATCACGCGGCCCAGTTCCGGGACCGGTTCTGGTGGAGCCTGCTGCTGTCCCTGCCGGTGGTTGCCTTCAGCCGCATGTTCGCCGGCTTTCTCGGCTACCTGCCGCCGGCCGGCACGTCGTGGATTCCGCCGGCGCTGGGCACGGTCGTCTACCTGTACGGCGGCTGGCCGTTCCTGACCGGAGCATGGTCAGAGATCCGCAACCGGCAGCCGGGGATGATGCTGCTGGTCACGCTCGCCATCAGCGTGGCGCTCGCTGCCAGCGGGCTCACGTCGCTCGGCATCGGCGGGCTTGACCTCGACTTCTGGTGGGAGCTTGCCCTCCTGGTGGACATCATGCTGCTCGGCCACTGGCTGGAGATGCGCGCTCTCGGCCAGGCCTCAGGCGCCCTGGACGCGCTCGCCGCGCTGCTGCCCGACGAGGCGGAGCGGATCGGCCCCGATGGCGAGGCCGAGACCGTCGGCGTCGGCGAGCTTGCCGTGGGAGACATCGTCCTGGTCCGTCCGGGAGGCCGGATCCCGGCCGATGGCGTGGTTACCGATGGCCGGGCCCACGTCGACGAGTCGATGATCACCGGAGAGTCCAGGGCGGTGTCGCGGCATCCCGGCTCCAGGGTGGTCGCCGGGACCGTGGCGACCGATTCGGTCCTGCGGGTGCGGGTCAGCGCCGTTGGCGAGGGCACTGCGCTGGCGGGCATCCGGCGGCTGGTTGCGCAGGCCCAGGCGTCCCGCTCCCGTGCCCAGGCGCTCGCCGACCGTGCTGCGGCCCTGCTGTTCTACTGCGCGGCAGGCGCTGGCGTCATCACGTTCCTGACCTGGATGCTGCTCGGCAACCCGGGCAATGCCGTGCAGCGGACCGTGACCGTGCTGGTCACCGCCTGCCCGCATGCGCTTGGCCTGGCGATCCCGCTTGTGATAGCGCTGTCCACGGCGGTGGCAGCCAGGGCGGGAATACTCGTCAAGGACCGGCTGGCCCTGGAGCGGATGCGCAACGTGGATGCCGTCCTGTTCGACAAGACCGGCACCCTGACCTGGGGCCAGCTTGCGGTGACCGGCGTGTCAGCGACGGAGGGGACCGAGGACGGCCGCCGCAGGCTGCTGGCCCTGGCCGGCGCGGTCGAGGCCGACTCCGAGCATCCGCTGGCGAAGGCGATCGTCGCCGCGGCGGGCGGCCAGCCGGCGCGGGCGGTCGCGGCCCAGATGACGGCGACCGACTTCCGGGCACTGGAGGGCCGGGGCGTTCAGGCGATGATCGGCGGCCGTGCTGTCGCGATCGGCGGGCCGGCCCTGCTGCGAGAGTCCGGCGCCGCAGTTCCCGCAGACCTGGCGCGGCAGGCGGAGAACTGGTCGCGGCAGGGTGACACCGTGCTCTACGTGCTGGCGGACGGGGAAGTCAAGGGTGCCCTAGCCCTGGCCGACGAGATCCGGCCGGAGTCTGCCGAGGCGGTACGGGAACTGCACGCACGAGGCATCCGGGTCGTCATGATCACCGGCGATGCCCGCCCGGTCGCCGAGGCAGTCGGGCGCGACCTCGGCGTGGACGAGGTCTTCGCGGAGGTCCTTCCCGAGGACAAGGCAGCAGCGGTCGCCCGGCTCCAGTCGCGGGGGCTTCGGGTGGCGATGGTCGGCGATGGCGTGAACGACGCGCCCGCCCTTGCCCGTGCCGACGTCGGCATCGCGATCGGTGCCGGGACCGACGTCGCCATCGAGTCGGCCGGCGTCGTGCTGGCCGCCGACGATCCGCGCGGCGTCCTTGGCGTGATACGGCTCAGCCGGGCCAGCTACCGCAAAATGATCCAGAACCTCATGTGGGCGGCCGGCTACAACCTCATCAGCATCCCGCTCGCCGCCGGGGCGCTGGCCTTCGCCGGAGTGGTGCTTCCGCCGGCCGTCGGCGCGATCCTGATGAGCGTCTCGACCATAGCGGTCGCCGCCAACGCCCAGCTGCTGCGTCGGGTCAGCCTCCGGCCGGGCGCCAGCCAGGCCTGACCACGAGCAGGCCACCAGGTGCAGGCACCGGGGACCCGGTCCTGCCGGGGCAGCGGCAGCGCAGGGTCAGGGCTGCCAGCCGGTCGCGGCGGCCCACTCCTCGGCAGCGGCGATCACCACATCGACGACGGGTCCTTGATATCGATGCAGGAGCCGATATCGCCGGCCTGCGCGGCCAGCCTCTGCTTGAACCTCGCATACCCCGCAGCCGCCTCGAGGTGGGCCAGGGAAGGGCCCGCGGCGGCGGCGAGATGGCCGACAGGCTACCGGGCACACTGGAGGGGTGTGGCATGGCAGGCCTTCCAGCGCAGCGGGCAGCCGACGCCCGGTGGCCGGGCTGTCGCTGCGGACGAGGCTCGCCGTCGTGGCGGTCTGCCTGGCCGCTGCGGGCGCTTGCGTCATCGGCGCTGCCGGCTACGTCCTGACCAAGGCGTACCTGGTCAGGCAGGCCGACCGGCAACTCCGCAGCTATGCTCAGCAGCTTGCCAGCCGTCCGCTGACGCTCTACCCCAACGCCCGGCTCGCACCTGACGCGACCTCGATCGCCGGCGCCGCCGGGAGGGACTTCGCGGTCGCCGTGCGAGACTCCGCCGGCGCGCTGCTGATGAGAGCGGGGCCCGCGGTGCCGTCATCAGCCGCCGGCTGGGTGGTGATCTCCAGGCCGGTCCGCTACAGCGCCCGGCGGCTCCTGTTCGCCTACGGCGCCCAGGACTCCGTCGTCTCCGTGACCAGCCTGAACCTGCCCGGCCAGCGCGCCAGCCTGGGCACGCTGACAGCCGGAGTCGACCTGAGCGCCGTCAGCCGCCAGGCCGCCGGCCGGCTCCTCGCGTGGCTCGCGGTAACCTTCGCCGTGCTCGCCCTGCTCGGCGGGGCGATCGCCTGGGCGATCCGCAGAGTGCTCAGGCCCTGCGCGAGGATCTCGGCTGCGGCAGCCGGTGCCGCCGCTGGGGCGCCTGTCCGCGCGATGCCGGACGCCGGCGCCGGTCCCGAGGTCGGCCGCATTGCCCGGTCGCTCACCCGGGCGCTGGGCCGCACCGCAGACGCCGGGGCCGCGCTCGCGGAGTCGGAAGCCGCCGCCACCCAGCGCACCGCCCGGGTCCGTGAGGACGTCGCCGCCGCCGGCCGGCAGCTCCGGCGGCACGTGAGCGTGCTGAGCGGCCTTGCCGAGTACTACCGGGAACGGGCCGGCCACCTCGCACGAGGAGACCGGGATCGGGTCCTTCAGCGGGTGGACGACGAGGCGAAGCGGATGATCGCCTCGCTGGACCAGCTGGACCGTCAGCACGAGCGCCCGAGCGCGGGTTGAGCCGGGATTGAACCGCGCAGCGGTACCGGGTTCACGAATACACGCCTTGCACGGTCTGACAGTGGGTTCCTAGTCAGACAAAGTGCAAGAGGCGTCGAGCATCCTCGGTAAGAGGTCTGACATGGTTCCGGTTCATGGGCGCCGCCGGGTCCAGGCACGGGAGCTTGCCAGGAACACGGCACGGCTGCTCGATGAGGTCCAGGCTGGTGCGGAGTTCGAGATCACGAGAGGTGGCCGGCGGCTCGCCGTGCTGGCACCGATTGACCCGGCAGAACGCGATCTCATCCGCCTGTAGCTTTCTCTCCGCATAAACCTGGCGGTTGAAAATGCGATGCCGCCTAAGTTCAGGTTGTCCGAGGAAACAGCCAGAGCTGCCAGGGATAGGCGGCTTGGAGGTCATGGACGGTGCGCCCGTTGGTCCCTCTCAGAAACAGGCCGGTTTGTCCCGAGCATCCCGTTTCACAGGTGCAGAAATACGGGTTCTACGGCCCGGACGGTCATGAGAGACAGCGGTGGCGATGCGTGCCGCCGGACGGCTCCCGCCCGCACGAGTTCGTAGAGGCCACGAGTTCCTACACGAGCACGGCGGACGGCCACCTACGGCACGCCGGTCCATCCAAGACCGCAAGGGCCACCCGTCGCTTCGCCCCTGACGACCATCAAGAGCAGCCTGACCGTGCGTAGCTGTAGGCTCGCGCGCATGGCTCAGCAACTCTCATCCGGCCATGACATCGGCACCGTGGAGCGGGTTCTACGCCAACTCGCGGAGGCCCGCCTCGCCTGCTGGGTCTTCGGCGGATGGGCCGAGGAACTACGTGGGCTGTGCGCGGCCAGACCACACGCAGATATAGACCTGCTTCTGCTTGCAGACAGCTTCGCCCCCGTAGAGACCATGTTTCACGAGCACAGCCTCACAGAAATCAAGGGCAAGCGATTCCCCCACAAGCGGGCCTTCCTCTTCGAGGGCGTGATGGTCGAGCTGTTCCTCGTGCAGACCGATGACCGTGGGTTCTTCACATCGTTCTGGGGCACCACTCGCCACGACTGGCCCTCGGATGTCTTCTCAGGCCAGCTTGACCCGCCGACCGCCAGCGCGTCAGCGCTGACCGGCTACCGGCGCGACCACGAGCGACTTACAAACGCCCGGCCCGTCAAGACGGGGCAGGCAAGCCACTTCTAACCCTCTGGCCCCTGCGAAAGACAGGGCGCATTCGCCGGTCTCATTTATACGGAGAGAAAGCTACAGGCTGATCTCATCGCAGCGGTCGACGCCGGGCTGATCGACGCCAGCGTTCTCGGGGACAGTCGCGGGGCGGAGGTCGAGCAGGCGCTCGCCGAGCTTGCCGCTGCCCGCGCGCCCGATCCCAAGCGTTCCGCGACGCGGGCGCTGCTCGCGACGCGGGACGAGGATGACCGGTGATATCACCGTCAGTGACGGCATGGCTCCTGTACCTGGATACCTCGGCGCTCGCCAAGCTGGTGAGGGGCGAGCCGGAGACGGCCGCGCTGACCGAGTGGATCACCGGCCATGGCGGCGCGAGGTGCCTCGTCACGAGCGAGCTTGGCCATGCCGAGATGCGCCGCATGCTGCACCGGATCGGGGCGGACGCAGACGAGACCGAGGCCACCATGAGGCTGCTGGATGCCACCGCGAAGATCCGGCTGACCAGGACAGTCGTCGCGATGGCGGGGGATCTGGCCCCGGGAACGCCGCTGCGCAGTCTGGACGCCATCCACGCCGCCTCCGCGCTGGTCCTGGGCGCCGCGTGCCGGTCGTTCGTCACGTATGACAAGCGCCAGGCGGACTCCGCACGGCTGGCCGGCCTGAACGTCGACTCGCCGGAGTGACCGGGGCGGGGATCCGCGTTCTGGAAGAAAGCCGAGATCCCCGGCGGAGGCCCCGGCCTGCCGGAGCCCGGGCAGCGCGCGCCGCCTCGCGGCCGGCTAGCCGACGTAGGCCTTGACCGCGCCAGCCAGCTCGGCCAGGGCCTGCTTGGCGTCGGCGAAGTACATGCTGGTCTTCGGATCGGTGTAGAGCTCGTTGTCGATGCCCGCGTAGCCGTGACCCATCGACCGCTTGATCACGATGATCGACTTCGCGTGATCGACGTTCAGGATCGGCATGCCCGAGATCGCGGTGCCGGGCCGCCGGGCAGCCGGGTTCGTGACGTCGTTGGCCCCGATGACCAGGGCCACGTCGGTGCGGTCGAACTCCGGGTTGACCTCGTCCATCTCCTTGAGCAGCGGGTAGGGCACGTTGGCCTCGGCGAGCAGCACGTTCATGTGCCCGGGCATCCGGCCGGCGACCGGGTGGATCGCGTACGAGACGTCGACACCGCGCGACTCCAGCAGGTCGGCAAGCTCGGCGACCTCGTGCTGGGCCTGCGCCGCTGCCAGCCCGTAGCCGGGCACGATGATCACCTTGGAGGCGTAGGCAAGCTGGATTGCCGCGTCGTCGGCCGCGATGGAGCGCACCGCGGCGCCCGCGCCCGGCAGGGCCGCGGCCACCGCCGCGTCCCCGGTGCCGAAGCCGCCCACGATTATGTTGGCCAGTGACCTGTTCATCGCGTCGGCCATCAGCTTGGTCAGGATCGATCCGGACGCCCCGACCAGTGCCCCGGCGATGATCAGCGCCCAGTTGTTGATCACGAACCCGGCCATCGCCACCGCGGTCCCGGTGAACGCGTTCAGCAGCGAGATCACCACGGGCATGTCGGCGCCGCCGATCGGCATCACCATCGAGATCCCGAACGCCAGCGCCGCGACGATCACGATCACCAGCGCGGCCATGCTCGGCGTGGCCAGCATGTAGCCGCTGGCCGCCAGCGCGAGCGCGGCCAGGCCCAGGTTCACCGCGCGGGCGCCGGGGAAGGTCACCGGCGCCGAGTTGATCAGGCCCTGCAGCTTGCCGGCCGCGACGATCGACCCGGAGAAGGTCACCGCGCCGATGATCACGTCGAGCAGGGTGGTGATCGTCGTCACCTCGCCCACGCTCGACGACGAGGCTATGTAGTCGTGGATCGCCACCAGCGCGGCGGCACCGCCCCCGACCGCGTTGAAGGCGCTGACTAGCTGCGGCATCGCGGTCATCTGGACGGTCCTGGCCGCATACAGGCCGGCCGCCCCGCCGAGCAGGCCGCCGACGATCATCACCGCCCATCCGGCGGCGCTGATCACCCCGGCATGCGCGATCAGCGCGAGGGTCGCGGCGACCGCGATCGCCATGCCGGCCGTCGAGGCCTGGTTGCCGCGCCGGGCCGTGGCCGGGTTGTTCATCAGGTGCAGCCCCAGCACGAAACAGGAAGCGGCACCGAGGTAGATCAGCTGAATGACGATACTGAACGCGCTCACCGTGGCTGCCGTCCTGCCTCGGGCGAGGCCGCCCCGGGGACGGCCTGCGCGGCGCCCGGGGCGCCGGCCGCCGCCGGCCCGGCCGGTGCGCCCGCGGTGACCTGCCCGTTCCCCTGCGCCGGAGCGACCGGCCGCCTGCGGAACATCTTCAGCATCCGCCCCGTCACGACGTAGCCGCCCATCACGTTGGCCCCGGCGAACGCGGCGGCGATGAACGCGATGACGTAGCCGGTCACGGTGCCGGACGCGGCCGCGATCAGCATCGCCCCGACCAGGACGATGCCGTGGATGGAGTTGGCCGCCGACATCAGCGGGGTGTGCAGGGTGGCCGGGACCTTGCTGATCACCTCGAACCCCACCCAGAGGCTGAGCAGGAAGATCGCGAAATCGGTCAGCAGCGTCGTCGATGACATCAGCCCTCGCCTCCCGCCGTCCCGGCCTGCTCCGGCTGCCCGGACTGGGCCGGCGGACCGGCCTCGCCGGGGTCGCGCAGGGCCGGGTGGACCACACGGCCGTCCCGCGTGATCACGACGCCCGCCTGCAGGTCGTCGTCGAGGTCAATGGCCAGCGCGCCATCCTTCACCAGGTACAGCAGCAGCGAGCCGATGTTCCGCGCGTACATTGCCGACGCGGCGGGCGCCATGGTGGACGGCAGGTTCGCGGCACCGATGATCGTGATCCCGTTGTCGGTCACGATCGTCTCGCCGGGAGCCGATCCCTCGACGTTGCCGCCCAGGTCGCTGGCCCCCATGTCCACCACCACCGAGCCGGCGGCCATGGCCTTCAGCGCGTCCTGCGTGACCAGCACGGGCGGCCGCCTGCCAGGAACCTGCGCGGTGGTGATCACCACGTCATGCCTCCCGATGTGCCCGGTCAGCTCGTCCTGCTGGGCCTGCCGCTCCTCCTCGGTGAGCTCCCTGGCATAGCCTCCCTCGCCCGAGGCCGGGCCGACCGAGGTGAGCTCGATGAACGTGGCGCCGAGCGAGGCAACCTCGGTCCTGGTCTCCGGCCGCACGTCGTAGGCGCTGACCAGCGCGCCCAGCCGCCGCGCCGTTCCGATCGCCTGCAGGCCGGCCACTCCGGTGCCGAGGACCAGCACCCGCGCGGGCCGGGCCGTGCCCGCCGCGGTGATCAGCATCGGGAAGAACCTCCCGAACGCGCTCGCGCCGAGCAGCGCCGCCTTGTACCCGGCGATGCTGGCCTGCGAGCTCAGCGCGTCCATCGGCTGGGCCTTCGGCAGCGTCCGCGGGATCATGTCCAGGCTGATCGCGGTGATCCCGGCTGCCGCGAGCCTGAGCACCAGGCCCGCGTCGGTCAGCGGGGCCAGCATCCCGAGAACGGCCTGGCCAGCGTGCATGGCCCCGATGGTCTGCTCGTCGGGCTTGCCGACCATCAGGATCACGTCGGCGCGCAGCGCCTCCTGGCGCGAGACGACGCTCGCGCCCGCCTCGGCATAGCTGCCGTCGGCGAGCCACGCCCCGTCCCCGGCGCCGGTCTCGACCACGACCTCGAGCCCCGCGCCGGTCAGCTTGGGCACGGCCTCGGGCACCACGGCCACGCGCCGCTCGCCAGGCGCGGTCTCCTTGATGACGGCTACCTTCATGCGGCGACCTCACTAGGGGGCCAGTCGGTCCTGCGCGGCAGGCCCGCCCTGCCGGCAGTTCCCACAGTATGGCAGGATCGCGCGGCGCGATTCCCGCGTTGAGCCGCGCATCCGGACCGGCGCCGCCAGGCGGCCGGGCGACGTCGCGCCGGCTGCGAGGACGGTAACGACCGCAGTTATAAGGGATTTATCAAGATAAGTCCGGCGGGACACGCTGCTATTTCACGCTGGGTAATTGTGGAATCGCGCTGGATCCCTTAATTTCAGGCACATCAGAGGTCGCGCGGTGCTGAAAGCCCTTGTCCGTGCGGCCTCCCGCTGGGGGAAACCACAGGAGTGTGGAATGAACAAGCGTGACCTGATCGACGCGATCTCTCCTCGCCTTGGCGACAAGAAGACCGCGACGGAGGCCGTGAACGCGGTCCTCGACACGATCCAGGCAACGGTCGCCAAGGGTGACAAGGTGTCGATCACCGGCTTCGGGGTCTTCGAGAAGGCCGTCCGCCCGGCCCGCACCGCCCGCAACCCCGCCACCGGCGCGTCCATCAGGGTGCCGAAGTCCTCGGTGCCCAAGTTCCGGGCGGGCGCGGACTTCAAGGCAATCGTGAACGGGGAGAAGAAGGCCGGCGCCAGGAGGTAGGCGCGCCGCCGCGCCTCGGACGTAAGCTGCCCCGTCCGGCACGTTGGCCGGGCGGGGCAGCTTACGTCTGGCGCGGCCCCGGCGGCCCGGCGGCCGGGCGGGAGAGCTGCCGCTAGCGCTGGCCGGGCGGCCCGCGCTGGCCGGGCGGCTAGCGCAGGCCGGGCCGCTTGCGAAGGGCCGTCTGCAGCAGCCGGTCGATCAGGGCCGGGAACGGCAGCCCGCTCGCCTCCCACATTCTCGGGAAGCCCGACATCGGCGCCAGTCCCGGGATGGTGTTGATCTCGTTGACCAGCACCTGGCCGTCCGGGGTGTAGAAGAAGTCCACCCGGGCGAGCCCCTCGCAGGATGCCGCGGTGAAGGCGGCGGCCGCCATCGCACGGACCTCCTGGATGGCTTCCCCGGGGATCGGCGCCGGGATCACGATGTCGGTGGCCTCGTCCAGGTACTTGGCCTCGAAGTCGTAGAACTCCTCGCCGCCCCGGATCACGAGCTGGCACGGGATGCTGGTGTCCGGCGGGCCGCCGTCGAGTCCCTCCAGCACGGCGCACTCCACCTCGGCGCCGTCCACCGCGGCCTCGACGAGGACCTTCGGGTCGTAGCTGCGCGCGGTCAGGATGGCCTGCTCAAGCTGGTCGGCGTTGTAGGCCTTCGATGTCCCGATGCTGGAGCCGCCCCGGGCGGGCTTCACGAAGAGCGGCCAGCCAAGCTCGGCGATCGCATCGAGCACCCGCTTGCGCTCCGGGTCGGCGGTCGTCGCCGCCTCGCCCGGCTGCCAGTCCCGCTCCCTGACCACCACGTGCGGTGCCACCGGGAGGCCCTTGGCGGCGAAGATCAGCTTCATGTACTCCTTGTCCATGCTGACCGCGCTGGACAGGACGCCGGCGCCGACATAGCGGATGCCGGCCGTCTCCAGCAGCCCCTGCAGTGTCCCGTCCTCGCCGAACGGGCCGTGCAGCACCGGGAGGACCACGTCCACCTCGCCCAGCAGGTGCGGGATGTGCGCCGGGGCGCTCGTGGCGATCGCGGAACCGGCCGGGCCTGGCTGCCGCACGGGCTGGCTGCCCGGCTCAGCCGGCGGCACGTTCTGGCTGCCCGGGGCAGCCCACGGCACAACCTGGCTGCCCGGCTTGGCCACCGACTCGACGGACGGCAGTTCCCGGCCCGCCGCCTCGAGCCGGGATGGCTCGTCGGCGGCGAGGACCCAGCGCCCGTCACGGGTGATCCCGACTGGCACGACCTCGTAGCGCTCCCGGTCGATCCAGCGGAGCATGCTGCCGGCGCCCATGCAGGAGACCGCATGCTCCGGACCGCGTCCGCCGAACACCACCGCCACCCTGATCTTGCGCTCGGAGCTCACGCCGCTCTCCTCGGACTCATCGGGCACCCGGGCCCGCTGGCTCGCCGGGCTCTCCGGCCGCCGGGTTCATCACGCCTGCTGGGCCTCCGCCGCTTCCCACGGCCCGTACCGCTCTGGCTTGGCAGCCCGGCTGGCCAGCATCACCGCGGCCGTGCCGATCTCCAGGCCGTCGTGTATCACGGCGCCGACCACCTCGGTTATCGGCATCTCCACCTGGCTGCGGGCCGCTAGCTGGAGCACCGAGCGGGCCGACTTCACTCCCTCGACCGTCTGCGTCGTGATCGCGCTGACCTCGGCCAGCGTCATCCCCCTGCCCAGGTTCTCGCCGAAGGTGCGGTTGCGCGACAGGGCTGAGCTGCAGGTGGCGACCAGATCACCGAGTCCGGCCAGGCCCGCGAAGGTGTGCTGGTCCGCGCCGAGCGCCGCTCCGAGCCTGGCCATCTCGGCGAGGCCGCGGGTGATGAGCGTGGCACGCGTGTTGTCGCCGAGGCCCATCCCCGCCGCGATGCCGACTGCGAGCGCGATGACGTTCTTCACAGCGCCGCCAAGCTCGCAGCCGATCACGTCCGGGTTGGTGTAGGGCCGGAAGTAGCCGGTGTGACAGGCCTGCTGCAGCCGCCTGGCGGCGGCCTCGTCCGCGCAGGCGACGACCGTCGCGGAGAACTGGCGCTGGGCGATCTCGGGAGCCAGGTTCGGCCCGGAGACCACCGCGATCCGCTCGGCGGGCACGCCCGCCGTCTGGGCGATGACCTCGCTCATCCGGTAGCAGGTGTCCACCTCGATGCCCTTGATCAGGCTGACCAGAAGCGCGTCCGGCGGGATCAGCGGCGCCCAGGACTTCAGGTTGTCCCGCAGCGTCTGGGCGGGCACCGCCAGCGCAACCAGGTCAGCGCCGGTCATGGCGGCCGCGGGATCGCTGGTCGCGCGAAGCTGCTCGGTGAGCGCGATACCCGGCAGGTAGTCGGGGTTCTCGTGGCGGTCGTTGATCGCCGCGGCAAGCTCCGGCCTGCGTGCCCAGAGCACCGCCGGGGTGCCGGCATCCCAGAGCACCTGGGCGAACGTGGTTCCCCAGCTCCCCGCGCCCATGACGGCTACTCTCACCTGGGCTGTGCTCCCGCGGCAGGCGGCGCTTCTCCGGGTGCCGGGGCCTGTGGCCGGCCGTCCTCGCCAGCCTGGCCGGCCGCGCGCAGCCGCTGCCGCTCGGCACGCCGCGCGATCGCCGGATGGTAGGGCTGCGCGGGCGGCGTCTCGCCCCGTATCCCGGCCAGCAGCCTGGTGATGTCCGCCATGATCGCCGCCGTCGCATCCCGCAGCACCTGCGGGGTTGCCGGCTGGCCGGCGAACGCCGAGAGGTCCACCGGCGGTCCCGCCACGACCGTCACCGTCCTGCGCGGCAGCAGGTGCGGCCGGAGGCTGCCGTAGGGCAGGATGTACTGCGCTCCCCAGTGCGCGACTGGCACCACCGGTGCGCCGGTCGCCAGCGCCAGCCGGGCCACGCCGGTCTTGGCCACCATCGGCCACTTGCCGGGATCCCGGGTCACGGTGGACTCCGGGTAGAAGATCACGCATGCGCCGTTGCGGATGCCCTGCTCGGCATCGCGGAGCACCAGGGCCGCATCGGCCTGGCCCCGGTACACCGGAAGCTGCCCGAGCTTGCGCATGACCGTTCCCAGGACGGGCATGTCGAACAGGCTCGACTTCGCCAGGAAGACCGGGTAGTGACCGGCCTCGTAGCTGAACAGGGCAACGGCGAGGACATCGGCGTAGGACAGGTGATTCGCGGCGACGATCATCCCGCCATCGCGCGGGAAGTGCTCCTGGCCGTGCCAGTCGTGCTTCATCACGCCGTAGATCGCCGGCCGCAGCAGCAGCTCGGACGCCTTGCGCCAGGCCCTGGAGTAGCTGCCGTCCGCGCGCTTGCCGTTGCTCATGTGCTCAGTCTCCCGGTTCCCCGGAGCGGGTGTCGAGGCATCCGCCACTGCGGCGGGGCAGGATCGTAGGCATGGTGCCCGACATGCAGGACCGAGGGTTCCGCTGGTCGCTAGTAGTCCCCGTCAAGGTACTTGCCCTGGCCAAGTCGCGGCTCACCGGGCTGACCGGGGTAGCCAGGCCGGAGCTGGCCCTTGCGATGGCCAGGGACACCGTGGCGGCAGCGCTGGCCTGCCCGCAGGCCGGCGCGGTGATCGTGGTAACCGACGACGCCACAGCGGCAGAGGCGATGTCTGCCCTGGGAGCGGTGGTGGTACCGGACGAGCCGGCCGCCGGGCTCAACCCGGCGCTGGCGTTCGGCGCCGAGGTGGCCGCGCGGCGCTGGCCCGCTCACGGCCGGGCAGCGCTGGCGGCCGATCTCCCGGCGCTCAGCCCGGCCGCGCTCGGCAGGGCGCTGACCGCGGCGCGGGCCCACCCGCAGGCCTTCGTGGCCGACGCCGCCGGCCGGGGCACCACGCTGTACACGGCGGCACCCGGAATCCCGTTCATCCCGAAATTCGGGCCCGGCTCACGGAGCCGTCACCTCGCTGGCGGCGCGGTCGAACTGGACCTCGACGGCCTGGACGGGCTCCGTCGTGACGTGGATACCCGGGCGGACCTGCTCAGCGCGGCGCGCGTCGGCCTCGGCCCGCGAACCGCCGCGCTGGCCGCGGCCGCCCTGGCCTGAGGCGCTGGACCCGGTTTCCTAGATGTGGACGATCGGGCAGGTCAGCGTCCTGGTGATGCCCGGCACGCCCTGGATCCTGGCGACAACGAGCCTGCCGAGGTCATCCACGTTCTCGGCTTCCGCCCGGACGATCACGTCGTAGGGGCCGGTCACGTCGTCAGCCTGAGTCACCCCGCCGATCAGGCTGATCTGGGCCGCGACGTCGGCAGCCTTGCCGACCTCGGTCTGGACGAGGATGTATGCCTGGACCATGCAATCCTCCCGGGCGCAGGCTGAGCTGGCGGAATGTACTGATCACGCTACCGTAGGTGCCGGGCGCCGGAGGGCCGGAGCGGGATCCGAGATTGCCGGCAGGCGCCGCCAGCACACCACGCGTGCGGGGAGGCCGCCATCACGATCGGTGACCTGGGCGAGTTCGGCCTGATCGCGGCGATGCGGGCGCTGCTGCCCGGGTCTGCTGCCCAGATCGTCGGCATCGGCGACGACGCCGCGGTGCTCCGCGCGCCCGACGGCCGGGTGGTCGCGACGATCGACCAGGTCCTGGAGGACCGGCACTTCCGCCGCGGCTGGTCCGAGCCGTTCGACGTCGGATGCAAGGCGGCCGCCCGGAGCCTGGCCGACATCGCGGCCATGGGCGCGACCCCGACTGCGCTCCTCGTCGGCTTCGCGGCGCCCCCGGACCTGCCCGTGGCCTGGGCCGAGGAACTTGTCCGAGGGCTCGCCGCGGAGTGCGCGCGGGCCGGGGCGTCGGTGGCGGGCGGTGACGTCAGCGCGGCCGAATCGGTGATGCTGAGCGTGACCGCCCTCGGTGACCTGGCCGGGCGCAGGCCCGTCACCCGGGGCGGGGCCCGGCCCGGTGACCTGGTCGCGGTGGCCGGCCGGCTCGGCCACTCAGCGGCGGGCCTGGCGCTGCTCCAGGCCGGCCGGGACGCGCCGGCGGCACCGCTCGTGGCAGACCTGATCGGCGCGCATCGCCGGCCGCAGCCGCCGTATGCGGCCGGCCCGCAGGCAGCCGACCTCGGCGCGACCGCGATGATCGACGTCAGCGACGGGCTGGTCGCAGATCTCGGCCATGTCGCCGAGGCGAGCGGAGTGCGGATCGAGGTCCGCAGCGGCGCGCTCGACGAGGATGGCGCGCTGCGGGCCGCCGCCGCCCTGCTGCCCGGCGCCGACTGGCTGGCATGGGCGCTGGCCGGCGGCGAGGACCACGCCCTGGCCGCGACGTTCCCCGGCGGGACCGTCCTGCCCGCCGGCTGGAGCACGATCGGCAGCGTGGCCGACGGATCTGCCGTCCTGGTTGACGGCCGCCGCTACGCCGGCCGCCCTGGCTGGGATCACTTTCCGTGCGGCCACTAGCACGAACGGTCGGCGTGCTGGTATAAACCCCCTGATGTCTAGTCGCAGCGCCGGGCGTCACCGGCGTCATGCGTCGCACCGGCTCAGGGCCTCCGGCAGCGCCGCTCGGTCTGCCCGCGTAGCAGGCTGCCCGGGCCCGGAAGGTGACCGGCCCGCCGGGGCGGCGCAGGGCCCGCTGCGCCGGCCGCCGCGGCTGCACCTGCTGCTCGTGACACCCTGGTTCACCGCGGGCGCCGGGATCGTCATCGCGGCCATGCTGGCCGTGGACCTGCCGCACACGGTGCTGAGCTACGGCCCTTACCAGTCTCCCTGTCACCAGAACTGCCTGAACCCGGAGCCGTCCCAGGGCAAGGGATCGCTGGCCGACGCGGGACCCGGACAGCGGATCACCACCCAGCAGCCGACCGGGCGGTCTACCTCCGGACAGGACGCTCATCAGGCCGAGCGGGCTGATCCGGGCGCGCTGAAAGTCGGCTACCGGATAGTCCGGCAGTGGGACTCGGGATTCCTCGCGGCGGTCACGCTGCCATCCGAGGCTGCGGATTCCTGGAAGCTGCAGCTTAGCTTCGGGTCGGCCCGGGTCCAGTGGGTATGGGGAGCGGTCTGGCAGCCATCGGGAGACGGCAGCAGCGGCATCATCTCGGCTGCCGGGAATGCCCATGGCGGCGGATCGCCGGCCGGCCAGGACGGCCAGGGCGGCCAGGACGGCCAGGGCGGCCAGGCGAGCTCAGCGGAGGACCAGATGGGCCACTGGGCGCTGGGTAACACGCGATCGCACTCGCTGGAGTTCGTCATCTTCGCGATCGGGGCACCGCAGACGCCGACCGGCTGCGTCCTCAGCGGGAAGCCCTGCACGTTCGGCTGACTCCCCGGCGCCCCTGGGCCGTAGCGGGCCGTCGGCCACTTCGGGTCGCCAGCGAGAGCCGGCGAGCAGCGCCCGCCTGCCGGCCTTGCCCCGCCAGGATCAGCGGGCGACCTTGCCCGCCTTGATGCACGACGTGCACACGTAGAGCCGCCTGGGTGCCCCGTCCACCGTCGCGCGGATCCGCTGGATGTTCGGGTTCCAGCGACGAGGGGTGCGGCGGTGCGAGTGCGACACGTTCTTGCCGAAGCTCGGCCGCTTGCCGCAGACGTCGCAGACGGAAGCCACGGGATCGCTCCAGGTGTGCTAGGCCAGACAGAATGCCGCGGGGCGAGCCCGTCGCGGCCACCTGAGCATATCGCAGCCGCGGCGCGGCGCGCGAACCGGGCGCGGGCGGGGCCGTTTCGACGGTGCGCCGACCTATCCTGCGGTATGGCCATCCTCGCCGACCCGCTGCGGCTCGTGATCGGCGGCCGGGCCGCCAGCAGGCTGGAGTCGGCGCTCGGCCTGCGCACGGTCGGCGACCTGCTCGGCTACTACCCGCGGCGCTACCTGACCCGCGGCGAGCTTACCGACCTCGCGTCGCTGCGCGAGGGCGAGCACGTCACCGTGCTGGCCGAGGTGGCAGCGGTCACCACCCGCCCGATGCGGTCGAGGCGGGGCACGATCTTCGAGGCCACGGTCACCGACGGGCGCGGCACCATGCTGCTGACGTTCTTCTCCAGGGGCAGCCAGCAGTGGCGCGAGAACGAGCTCGCCCCGGGTGCCCGCGGGCTGTTCTCCGGCCAGGTCACCACGTTCCGCGGCAGGCGGCAGCTCGCTCACCCGGACTACGAGCTGCTCGGCGCCGGAGACGCCGCGGCGCGGGCCGCTGAGTTCGCAGCGGAGCTCATCCCGGTGTACCCGGCGACCAGGGAGATCTCTTCCTGGAAGATCGCGGACGCGGTGCGGATCGCGCTGGACACGCTGGATGTGCCCGATGATCCGCTGCCCGATTCCCTGAGAAGAACGCACGATCTGAGCGGGCTCGCCGACGCGCTGCGAGGCATCCACCGGCCGGTCGACCGGGCCGACGAGGAGCGGGCCAGAAGGCGGCTGAAGTGGGATGAGGCCTTCCAGCTCCAGGTGGTGCTGGCACAGCGGAGGCTGGCGGCCACCGCCTACACCGCGACCCCGCGCCCGCGCCGGGCCGGAGGGCTGCTGGAGGCGTTCGACGCGGCGCTGCCCTTCGAGCTCACCCTCGGCCAGGAGCTTGCGGGCGTGACCATCAGCGACGAGCTCGGCCGCGGCCAGCCGATGCACCGGCTGCTGCAGGGCGAGGTCGGGTCGGGCAAGACCGTCATCGCCCTGCGGGCCATGCTGCAGGTGGTGGACGCCGGCGGGCAGGCCGCGCTGCTCGCGCCGACGGAGGTGCTCGCGCAGCAGCACCACCGCTCGATCAGCGAGATGCTCGGCCCGCTGGCCCAGGCCGGGCAGCTTGGCGGCGCGGCACAGGCCACCAGGCTGGCGCTGCTCACCGGCTCGCTGGGGGCCGCGGCGCGGCGCCGGGCGCTTGCCGAGGCGGCGTCCGGGATGGCCGGGATCGTCATCGGCACGCATGCGCTGCTGCAGGAGCAGGTCCAGTTCGCCGATCTCGGCCTGGTCGTGATCGACGAGCAGCACCGGTTCGGCGTGGAGCAGCGCGACGTGCTGCGCGAGAAGGCGGCCGAGGGACGGCCGCACGTGCTGGTCATGACCGCCACGCCGATTCCGCGCACGGTGGCCATGACGGTCTTCGGCGACCTGGACATCTCGACCCTCACGGAGCTGCCCGCGGGCCGCTCGCCGATCGTCACGCACGTGGTGCCCGCCGCCGAGAAGCCTGGCTACCTGCGGCGGACCTGGGAGAGGGTGACCGAGGAGGTGGCGGCGGGCCGGCAGGCGTACGTGGTCTGCCCGCGGATCGGCGGCGACGTGGCCGACGAGGACGACGGCCCCGCAGGCCAGCCGGACGGCGGGCCTGCGCGCCCGCCGGTGGCGGTGCTCGACCTTGCAGCCGAGCTGGAGCGCGGGCCGCTGGCAGGGCTGCGGCTGGCGGTGCTGCATGGCCGGCTGCCGCCGGAGGAGAAGGACAAGGCGATGTGGTCCTTCGCGGCGGGAGCGGTCGACGTGCTGATCACCACCACGGTGGTGGAAGTCGGCGTGGACGTGCCGAACGCGTCGATGATGGTGATCGTCGACGCTGACCGGTTCGGTGTCTCCCAGCTGCACCAGCTGCGCGGCCGGGTTGGCCGCGGCCGGCATCCGGGACTGTGCCTGCTGGTCACCGAGGCGCCGCCGGAAGCGCCCGCGCGCGCCCGGCTGGACGCGGTTGCCGCCACGCTTGACGGGTTCCGGCTGGCGCGGCTGGATCTGGAGCAGCGGCACGAGGGTGACGTGCTGGGCGTGGCCCAGGCCGGCCGGCGCTCCAGCCTGCGGCTGCTCAGGCTGCTGCGAGACGAGGACCTCATCGAGAAGGCCCGGGCAGCAGCGACGGACCTGGTCGCCGCCGATCCGGCGCTGGCGGGCCAGCCGGGGCTGGCCGCCGCGATCCGCGTCCTGCTGGAGCGGGAGCAGGCGGAGTACCTGGAGAAGGCCTGAGGTGGCAGGCAGGTGACCCGCATCGTGGCCGGGCTGGCCGGCGGGCGGAGGCTGGCGGTACCGCGGGGTGGCACCCGGCCGACCAGCGACCGGGCCCGCGAGGGACTGTTCGCGACCGTGACTGCGATGCGCGGCTCGCTGGCGGGCGGCAGGGTGGCCGACCTGTACGCGGGGTCGGGCGCGGTCGGGCTGGAGGCGCTGTCGCGCGGTGCAGCGGAGGCGCTGCTGGTCGAGTCGGACTCCCGCGCCGCCGCAGTGATCAGGGCCAACGCCAGGACTCTCGGGCTGGCCGGGGCCAGGGTGCTGACCGGCCAGGTGGAGCGGATACTGGCGGCCGGGCCCGGTGCCCTGGCGCCGCGCGACCTCGTGTTCGCCGACCCTCCGTACGCGCTGGCGGGCTCGGCGGTGACGGCCATGCTGGCGGCGCTGGCGGACCGGGGCTGGCTGGCGCCCGGCGCGATCGTGGTCGTGGAGCGAGCCACCCGGTCAGGTGCGCCGGAGTGGCCCGAGGGGTATCTGCCCGACAGGTCGCGCCGGTACGGCGAGGCTACGCTCTGGTACGGTCTCGCCGCGGGCGTTGCGGCATAGCGGCGCCAGGACGGGACCCGGCCGCGGGCCGGAGGCGGCGTGCCAGACGAGCGTGGCGAGCGGCGAGCGGGACGAGCGGGACGAGCGGGACGAGCGGGACGAGCGGGGAGCGCGTCAGAACGGAAGGTGAGCAGCGAGTGCATCGAGTGGTCTGCCCTGGCTCGTTCGACCCGGTGACCAACGGGCACCTGGACATCATCACCCGCGTCTCCGGGATGGTCGACGAGGTGATCGTTGCCGTCGCCCGCAACCTGGCCAAGAACGCGATGTTCACGGTCGAGGAGCGGGTGGAGATGCTGCGCGAGGTCACCAAGGATCTCGGGAACGTCCGCGTGGTCGGGTTCGACGGCCTGATCGTGGACTTCTGCAAGGCCAATGACGTGTCGGCCATCGTCAAGGGCCTGCGCGCGGTCAGCGACTTCGACTACGAGCTGCAGATGGCGCAGATGAACTACAGCCAGGCCGGGGTGGAGACGTTCTTCATGACGACCAACCCGCTGTATGCGTTCCTTTCATCGAGCCTGGTCAAGGAGTTCGCCAGGTTCGGCGGGGACGTGGCGAGCCTGGTGCCGGAGCCGGTGCTGGCCGCGCTCGCCGAGCGCAGTGCCCAGCGCGGCGAGGACTAGCCGGCGGGTGATCCAGGCTCATGCGCCGAGGGCCGGCGCCCGGTGAGCCGGGCGGGGGCGCTGGCGCCAGGGTCAACGGCCGGGCTTTGGGCTTCGGCAGCCGGCCCGGGTAAGCTGTACGGCGCTATCCGTCTGCTCCCATGATCCGCTCATGCCACACGCTCGTAGCCCGCGCCGCAAGAAGGCGCACGCCGATCGCCTGGATCCGCGGCAGCCGCTCATCTTCGAGACCCGGTCTCTCGCGTCGGGATCGATCCGTGAGCTGCGCCGCACCGCGCCCGCCCCGGCCGACCTGGGCAGCGGGCTCGTCGGCATTCCGGCAGGCGCCGAGCTGGACCTGGCCGTCCAGCTTGAAGGGGTCAGCGAGGGCGTGCTGGTGACCGCGACGGTCTCGGCGCCGCTTGCCGGGGAGTGCGCCCGGTGCCTGGAGCCGTTCACCTCGGCCACGCGGGTCCAGCTCAGGGAGCTGTACGGCTACGAGCAGGACGACGAGGACGGGTATTGTCTGCAGGACGGCATGCTCGATCTCGAGCCCGCTCTCCGGGACGCACTCGTGCTCGACCTGCCGCTCGCGCCGCTGTGCGCGGAGGACTGCGCGGGGCTCTGCGCCGAGTGCGGCGTCCGGCTGGCGGACGCGAGCCCCTCGCATGACCACGGAAATCCGGACGGGACTCCCGTGCCGGGAAAGGGAAAGGTGCGCTGACATGGCGGTCCCCAAGCGGCGGATGTCCCGGAGCAATACCAGGTCGCGGCGGGCACGGTGGAAGGCCACGGCGCCAGGGCTGGTTACCTGCCCGCAGTGCCGTGAGCCGAAGCTGCCGCACCGGGCCTGCCCTGCCTGCGGCACGTACAGGCGCCGTCAGGTGATCACCCCCGCGTCCTGACGGGGGCAGGAGCTGCGAGCGGCCACGGGAGCAGGTCACGGCGAAGGCGGGCGGACCGGGCGAGGCACGCGCAGGCGCCCCCGGGAAGGGAGAACGCAGGCGATGACCGGCGCGTCGAACGCGGGCGCGCGGCCGGGCGAGCAGGGCCCGCGAGACTCGGGCGGCTCGCGGGAGGAGCGGGACTCGCAAGCGGCTCAGGAGGCGCGCGATCCTGGCCCGGGCGGGCTGCTCTCCGCCATGGGCGTCTCCCTTGGCCCCGAGCTTGCGCAGCGGGCGCTGACCCACCGGTCGTACGCCTACGAGAACGGCGGCCTGCCAACGAATGAGCGGCTGGAGTTCCTCGGCGACGCGGTACTCGGCCTGATCATCACCGACTCGCTGTACCGCCAGTATCCCGACCTGCCCGAGGGCCAGCTTGCCAAGCTGCGAGCTGCCGTGGTCAACATGCGCGCACTCGCCGGGGTCGCCCGCGGCCTGCATCTCGGCGACTACGTCAGGCTCGGCAAGGGCGAGGAGGGGACAGGGGGCCGGGATAAGTCGTCCATCCTCGCCGATACGCTGGAGGCCATCATCGGTGCTGTCTACATCGACCAGGGCCTGGCCGAGGCCGACGCGCTCGTGCACCGGCTGTTCGATCCGGTGATATCCCAGTCTGCCCGGCTGGGCGCCGGACTGGACTGGAAGACCTCGCTTCAGGAGCTCACCGCTGCCGAGATCCTCGGCGTGCCGGAGTACCACGTCGAGGAAAGCGGCCCGGACCACCAGAAGTCGTTCCGCGCATCGGTGTGGATCGGCGGTCGCGATTACGGCGAGGGCGAAGGACGCTCGAAGAAGGAAGCCGAGCAGCAGGCCGCCGAGGCGGCGTGGAACCTGATCAGCGAGACGGCGGGCGCGCGCCCGGCGGGCGCTGCGCCCGTGGCGCCGCCACCGGACGAGGGGGACCGGCAGGACCCGCGGGAGGGGCACGGCGAGCGTCCCGCCGGGGCTGACCGGGCGTCCGGGCACCGGGCGCAGGCCGGCCGCCGCCGGCGTGCCGACGGCCCGGACGCCGACGAGACCCGCCAGGGTTAAGACAATGCCCGAGCTGCCCGAGGTCGAGATCGTCCGGCGGGGGCTTGAGCGGCACGTGGTCGGCCGCCAGATCGCATCGGTGCAGGTGCTGCATCCGCGGGTGACGCGGCGGCACGCCGGCGGCCCGGCTGACTTCGCGGCCGCGCTTACCGGGCGCGTCATCACGGGCGCTCGCCGCCGGGGCAAGTACCTGTGGCTGCCGGTGGGCGAGGACGCGCTCCTGGCTCACCTCGGGATGAGCGGCCAGATGCTGGTGGGCGAGCCGGATCGCCCGCTATCCGCGCACGTTCGGGCCCGTTTCGCGTTCGCCGACCGAGGGCCCGACCTCCGCTTCACCGATCAGCGGACATTCGGCCACCTGCTGCTGGATACGGGCGGAGCGGCGCTGCCGGCACCGATCGCGCACATCGCGCCCGACCCGCTTGAGCCGGCCTTCGACCTGGCCGCCGTGACTGCCAGGCTGCGGTCCCGCCGCAGCGAGATCAAGCGCGCGCTCCTCGACCAGGCGCTGGTCAGCGGGATCGGCAACATCTACGCGGACGAGGCTCTCTGGCGCTCTCGGCTGCACTGGGCCCGCCGGGCGGACACGCTGCGGCGGGCGGATGTCGCCCGGATCTTCGACTCGGTCCGCGAGGTCTTCGGCGAGGCGCTGCGGGCCGGCGGTACCTCCTTCGACCCGCTGTACGTCAACGTCAACGGGGAGAGCGGATACTTCGAGCGATCACTGAGCGTCTACGGGCGGGCGGGGCGGCCGTGTCCCCGGTGCGGGACGGCCGTGCGCCGGGACCCGTTCATGAACCGATCCGCGTTCAGCTGCCCGGTGTGCCAGCGCCGCCCGCGGCGGCTGCTGGCGCCGTGAGCACTGGCACGGACCCTGTGAGCAGCGAGGACGCGAGGCTCACCGCGTGGGTGGCCGGGCGGGTGCAGGGAGTCGGGTTCCGGTGGTGGGTGCGTTCCCAGGCGCTGCGGCTCGGGCTGGTGGGCGTGGCGGAGAACCTTGAGGACGGCCGCGTCAAGGTGGTGGCCGAGGGACCGAGGCAGGGGTGCGAGGAACTGCTCGGGCTGCTGGGGACGGACTCGGCGCCCGGCCGGGTGACCGGCGTCACGCACCGGTGGGATCAGCCGCGCGGCGGGTTCAGCTACTTCGCCGAGCGATAGCGGCCGGCGCCGTCCCAGGGCGCGCTGCGGCGGCCTCCGGGCGGGCCGCGGGGACCGCGCCGCCCTGCTGCCCCGCCGTCCGCCGGCCAGCCGCCCAGCCTGACCTGCGGCATCTGTCAACTTGACCGGATGCCCAGGTAGGTGGGATCATGAGGACGTTACCTGCGCGCAGGGCTGCGCGTTCTTCGACGTTCACGCGAGCGCGCCCGGCGTGCCCACTCTGGTCACTCAGTGTGGAGGACCCTACACAATGGCGAAGGCTCTTTACGGCCACGTCGGCGGACCGGATCCGCGCATGGTCTCGGAGATGCGCCGCCTTCAGCAGCGAGTACGTGACCTTGAGGCCGAGCTTGCCCGGCTGCACGAGGAGAACGATGTGCTCGCCGCCGAGGTCGGCCAGGACCTGCTCGTCCCGGTCCGCGAGCCAGCGCTCACCTGACGAGCGGCTGGCAGCCAGGCGGAGCGGCGCCAGTCGCCGCATGCGCACACAGTTCGTACAGCATGACGGGTCAGGAGGACGCCGGCAGCGCGGCATCCTCCTGAGCCTGTGCTATGCCCGGTGCCGGACGGACGGGTCAGTCGGTGTCCGGGACGGCCGAGGGCATCGCGGGCCGGCCTAGGTGCCGGCCGAGAAAGCGCAGCGCCGCGGGGGCGGTGCTCTGCCAGAACGCCATATCGTGGCAGCCGCCGACGATTCCGCCGGCCGGCGGGCGCCCGTCGATGCGCTCAAGCCGCCGCCGCAGGGCCGCGGTCATCGGCGCGAACGGGTCCATGGCGCCGCATGAGATCCAGGCGGGAACAGCCCGCAGGGCTCCGATCCGCGACATGACATCGTTGCGTGCGAAGTCGGCAGGGCCGGCGAAGGCGTGCGGGTTCACTGCCCTGGCGTCGGCGTAGCTGGCGAAGATCGCGGGGGATGCGGCGGCGACCCCTGCGGCCCGTCCGCTGACAGCCAGCAGCTCGGCGAGCAGCAGGGCGCCGAACCCGCCCATCGAGTACCCGGCGATCCCGATCCGGGCTGTCTGGATGCCCAGCGCGGCGGCACGCGGCAGGACCTCGTGCACGATCATTCCCAGCGGGTCATCGCCGGCCATGGCGTGCCAGTAGCCATTGCCGCCGTCTGCCGCGACGACTGCGAAGCGCCGCACGCCGGCCTGCGCCATCGCGGGCCGGTACAGCGCAGCCGCCGCGAGCGCGTCGCCGTTCAGCCCGTGCAGCGCGACAACCAGGTGCAGCCTGCCCGTCGCGACGTGCGCACGGGTCCGGTCACCCGCACCGGCCGGGAGCAGGGTCACCATGCGCACCCGGCGCCGCCGGTAGGCGGACCAGAACGTCTGCTGCCGCATGACCGGCGGGGGGCCGGCGGCGCGCGGCGGCGCCGGGGCGTCGCACTGGTCCAGGAGCCCGGCGAGACTGTACCGGCCAGGGAGCACGCCGTCCTCGATGAGATCGAGAGCCGACGCCCCGACGGCGGCCAAGGCGACGGTGCCGACCCCTGCGGTCAGCAGCGCCCTGCGCGGAATGGCCTGCATCACCCCAGATCATGGCACGAATGCTGGCTCTCGGGCAGCGTCGCGGGCCGCTGGTGAGGCGAGCGGGCAGCCCGCGGCGGGCAGGGCGGTGCCGGGATGCGGCCCGCCAGCGGTCTCGCGCGTGAATGCGGGGGCCAGGCTGCCCGGCACGGTAGGGTGCGGACGAGGCGAGCTGCCGCATACCCCACGGCGGTGGCTGAGGAGGGGATCGGCGGGTGTACCTGAAGTCCCTCACCCTGCGTGGGTTCAAGTCGTTCGCCTCGGCCACGTCGCTGCGGTTCGAGCCAGGCATCACCTGCATCGTCGGCCCGAACGGGTCGGGCAAGTCCAACGTCGTGGACGCGTTCTCGTGGGTGATGGGGGAGCAGGGGGTCAAGCCGCTGCGCGGCGGCAAGATGGAAGACGTCGTGTTCGCCGGGACGTCGGCCCGGCCGCCGCTCGGCCGCGCCGAGGTAACGCTGACCATTGACAACAGCGACGGCGCCCTCCCGATTGACTACGCCGAGGTCACGATCAGCAGGTTGCTGTTCCGGTCAGGCCAGAGCGAGTACGCCATCAACGGCAGCCAGTGCCGGCTGCTGGATGTTCAGGAGCTGCTCTCCGACACCGGCCTCGGCCGCGAGATGCACGTGATCGTCAGCCAGGGCCAGCTTGACGAGGTCCTCAACGCCGGACCGGAGGCGCGGCGGGCGCTGATCGAGGAGGCCGCCGGGGTCCTCAAACACCGCAAGCGCAAGGAGAAGGCGCTGCGCAAGCTGGAGGCGATGCAGGCGAACCTGACCCGGCTGGTGGACCTGACCGGGGAGCTTGGCCGCCGCCTGAAGCCGCTCGGCCGGCAGGCCGAGATCGCCCGCCGGGCTGCCGTGATCCAGGCTGACCTGCGCGATGCCAGGCTCAGGCTGCTGGCCGACGACTACGCGACGGTCGCGGCCGAGATGGAGCGCGGCGGCGCCGACGAGGCTGCCGCCGCGTCCCGGCGCACCGAGCTTGACCAGCAGCTCAGCGCCGCACGGGAAGCCGAGGCCGAGCTGGAGGCCGCCGGGCAGCTACAGGCGCCGCGGCTAGCCGCCGCCCAGGAGGCGTTCTTCTCGCTGACCAGGCTCGCCGAGCGGCTGCGGGGAGTCGCCGGGCTGGCCGCGGAGCGTCACCGGCACCTTTGCGCGGCACCCGAGCCCTCCCGGCCGCCGCGCGACCCGGACGAGCTCGACGCCGAGGCCGCCCGGCTCCGCGAGCAGGAGCAGGAGCTGCACGGGCAGCTCTCGCAGGCGCGGCAGCAGCTTGCGGACGCGGTCGCCGGCCGGAATGCCGCGGAGGCGGCGCTTGCGGAGGCGGAGCGGCGGCTGGCCGCCGACGCGCGGGCTGCCGCGCAGCGAGCCGAGCGGCTGGGGCGGCTGCGCAGCCAGGTCGGGGCGGCGCGATCGCGGCTGACCGCCGCCCGCGAGGAGTCCGGCCGGCTGGCGCAGGCGCACCGGCAGGCCCTGGACCGCGCGGAACAGGCCGGCGCTGCCTACGCCGAGCTGCAGGACCTGGTCGCCGGCCGCGAGGAGGACAGGGCCGGGCTGGTCGCCGCGCACGAACGGGCAGAGCAGGCGCTGGTCACCGCCTCGGACCGGGTTGCCAGGCTGCGCGCAGCTGAGCACCGGGCCAGCGAGGATCGCTCGGCGCTGCGTGCCCGCGTGGACGCCCTGGCCGAGGCGATCCGCCAGGGTGCCGATGCCTCTGGCACGCTGCTGTCCGGCCCGGAAGGCCAGCCCGGGGTGCTCGGACCGCTTGCGGGCCTGCTCGACATAGCCGACGGGGCACAGGAGGCGGTTGCGGCGGCGCTGGGCGCCGCGGCCGGGGCAGTGGCGGTCGACGGGCTCGACGCAGCGGTCGCGATCCTGGACACGCTCAAGCGCGGCGGCGGCGGCCGGGCGGAGCTGGTCATCGCCGACGGCCGCCCGGAGCAGAGCGGCGCGCCGGGACTGTCCCGCCTCTCCCGCCGGGCCGGCCGTGCCGGGGCGGATGGCTGGGCGCCGGACCGCGTTCAGCATGTTCTTGATCTTGTCAAGGCGCCCGGAGAGCTAGCCGGCGCGATCGAGCAGCTCCTTGGCGGTGTCCTGGTGGCGCCGGACCTGCGGCGCGGGCTGGAACTGGTACGGGAGGATCCGCGGCGGCGGGTGGTGACCGCCGATGGCGACCTGATCGGGGCGTACTGGGCGCGCGGAGGGTCGGCAGGCGGGCCGAGCCTGCTGGGCCTGTCTGCGGCCGCTCAGGAGGCGGCTGACCGGCTCGGCGAGGCTGAGCTTCGCTGCGACCGGGCCGAGCGCGACCTGGCCGATGCCATCGACGAGGAGGAACGGCTCCGGCTGGATCTCGCCGCGACGGCTTCGGCGCTGCAGCAGGCGGACGCGGCAGCGTCGGAGACCTCCGGGCGGCTCGGGACGCTGGCCGGGGCGGCGCGGGCGGCGCGGGAGGAAGCGGGCCGCCTGGCCGCTGCAATGGCGAACGCCGAGCGCGCGGTCGAGAAGGGGATCACAGCGCTGGCCGAGCTAGAGGCCCGGCTGCTCGCCGCAGAGGCCGGGCCGGAGGGAGAGGCCGGGCCGGAGCGAGCGGATGCCCAGGACCCGCAGGCTGGTGAGCAGCTTGCCGGCCAGGCCGAGAAGCGGGCTGACCCGGCGGCAGTCAAGGCGGCCCTCGCCGATGCCGCCGCGGCGGCCAGGAGCCGGGAGATGGAGGCCCGGCTCGAGGTCAGGACGCTGGAAGAACGACTCCGGGCGATCGCGGGCCGCGGTGAGGCCGCCGCCGCCGCTGCGGCGGCGGAGCGCCAGGCGGCGCAGCGGGCGGCGGCGCGGGCCGAGCGCAGGCAGCGTGAGGCGGCGGTGGCGGCAGCCGTGGCGACCGCCGCAACGTACGCGGTGCAGCGGATTGCCGAGTCCGTTGCGGCGGCCGACGCCGAGCGCAGGGCTGCGCAGGAGGCAAGCGGCACCCGCGACGCGGACCTGAAGGCAGTCCGGTCCAGGATCCGCGAGCTGACGGCGGAGCTGGACACCGTGGTGACCGCCGCGCACACTGCCGAGATCGCGCGTGCGGAGCACCGGCTGCGCCTGGACCAGATCGCCGCGCGGGCCGGCGAGGAGTTCGGCGTGGATCCGGAGACACTGCTCGCCGAGTACGGCCCCGGCGTCCCGGTGCCGGCCGCCGAGGAGGGCCGGCCGCCCGCCGCCTTCGACCGCGCCATCCAGGAGCGCCGTGCCCAGGCTGCGCAGCGGCAGCTAGACCAGCTAGGCAAGGTGAACCCGCTGGCCCTGGAGGAGTTCGCGGCCCTGGAGGAACGGCACGCGTTCCTGGTGACCCAGCTTGAGGACCTGAAGAAGACCAGGCGCGACCTGCTGACCGTGGTCAGGGAGGTCGACGACCGGGTGCAGGAGGTGTTCGCCTCCGCCTACGCCGACACCGCGCGCGAGTTCGAGCAGATCTTCTCCCGGCTGTTTCCCGGCGGCACCGGGCGGATGCTGCTGACCGAGCCTGACGACATGCTGACCAGCGGCATCGACTTCGAGGCCAGGCCGCCGGGCAAGAAGGTCAGGCGGCTGTCGCTGCTGTCCGGCGGAGAGCGGGCGCTGACCGCGATCGCGTTCCTGCTGGCGATCTTCAGGGCCCGGCCGTCGCCGTTCTACGTGCTGGACGAGGTCGAGGCGGCCCTGGACGACACGAACCTGCAGCGGCTGCTGGAGATCTTCGAGGAGCTGCGGGAGAGCTCGCAGCTCATCATCATCACCCACCAGAAGCGCACGATGGAGGTCGCGGACTCGCTGTACGGGATCTCGATGCGCGGGGACGGGGTCTCGGCAGTGGTGAGCCAGCGGCTCCGGGAGCGCGAGACCGCCTAGGCCGCTCCCGGCGCGCGCGTTGACCGGGCGGCGCCGCGCCCGCGCCGCCGCGCAGCACGGGCATCCCGTTTCGTCTGCCAGACTGGGTCGGTGCTGGAAGACGTCATCATCGCCATCGCCGCGTTCGTTGTCGCCAGCGGCGGGACCGCGGCGGTCGTGGTGCTGCGCGGCCGCCGGGCCGGGCAGGGCGGCCAGGCCGGCCGGGGCGCGGGCACCGCGGGCGGAAGGGCCGCCGGGACGCCGGGACAGGCGGGCCGGGAGCAGGCTGGCGCGGCTGCCGGGACGGGTGTCATCGAGGCACCTCCGCCGGCCGCGGAGCCCGCCGCGCCTGCCGCGCCTGCCGCGCCCGAGGTGGAGCGCCCGCCGCCGTCGGCGGGCCGCCTGGCCCGGCTGCGCGGCAGGCTCGCCCGCTCCCAGTCCGGGTTCGGCTCGGCGCTGCTCAGCCTCCTGTCCGCCGGCCGGCTCGACGACGAGACCTGGCAGGAGATCGAGGACACCCTGATCACGGCCGACATGGGCGTCGGCCCGGCCCGCCAGCTTACCGACGCCCTGCGCACCCAGGTGAAGATCACCGGCACCCGTGACCCCGGCGAGGTCCGCGCGATGCTCCGCGAGCAGATGGTCGCCCAGGTCGGCCTGGACCTCGACCGGTCGCTGCACGCGCAGCGGCACGGGGACCTGCCCGCGGTCCTGCTCGTCGTCGGGGTCAACGGCACCGGCAAGACCACGACCTGCGGCAAGCTAGCCCGGGTGCTGGCCGGGGACGGGCGCAGCGTGCTGCTCGGCGCCGCGGACACGTTCCGCGCCGCGGCCGCGGATCAGCTGCAGACCTGGGGCGAGCGGGTCGGCGCCCGGACCGTCCGCTCGGACCGGGAGGGCGCGGACCCGGCGAGCGTGGCGTTCGAGGCGGTCAGCGAGGGCATCGAGGCAGGCGTCGACGCGGTCATCGTGGACACCGCGGGCCGGCTGCATACCAAGACGGGCCTGATGGACGAGCTTGGCAAGATCAAGCGCGTGGTGGAAAAACGTGCCCCGGTGGATGAGGTGCTGCTCGTCCTGGACGCGACCACCGGCCAGAACGGGCTCCGGCAGGCCCGCGTGTTCGCCGAGGCGGTGGATGTCACCGGGATCGTGCTGACCAAGCTGGACGGCACGGCGAAGGGCGGCATCGTGGTCGCGGTGCAGCGCGAGCTAGGTGTCCCGGTCAAGCTGATCGGGCTCGGCGAGGGGCCGGATGACCTGGCGCCGTTCGAGCCCGGCGCGTTCGTGGATGCCATCCTCGGGTCCTAGGCAGCCTGCCCTCACCCGATAGCCTGGAAGCCCGGCCTACCAGCCTGCAGGCCCAGGCGACGGCGACACGCGAGGACGGCGGCAACAGTGTTCGAGACCCTCTCCGACCGGCTCACCCAGGTCTTCTCCGCGCTCCGCGGCCGCGGGCGGCTTTCGGCAGCCGATATCGACGCGACCTGCCGGGAGATCCGGATTGCGCTGCTTGAGGCGGACGTGGCGCTGCCCGTCGTGCGCCAGTTCATCGCCAGGGTGAAAGAACGGGCGTCCGGTGCCGAGGTCTCCGAGGCGCTGAACCCCGCCCAGCAGGTCATCAAGATCGTCAATGAGGAGCTGATCGAGATCCTCGGCGGCGAGGCGCGCAGGCTGCGCTTCGCCAAGACGCCGCCGACCGTGATCATGCTGGCCGGCCTGCAGGGCGCCGGCAAGACCACGCTCGCTGCCAAGCTCGCGCTCTGGCTGAAGCGGCAGAGCAACACGCCGCTGCTCGTCGCTGCCGACCTGCAGCGGCCGAACGCGGTCGGGCAGCTTCAGGTGCTGGGCGAGCGGGCGGGTGTCCCCGTGTACGCTCCCGAGCCCGGCAACGGCGTCGGCGATCCGGTCGACGTGGCCCGCCGCTCGCTGGAGGAGGCGCGGCAGAAGCTGCACAACGTAGTGATCATCGACACCGCCGGCCGCCTGGGGGTCGATGAGGAGATGATGCGGCAGGCCGCCGCGATCGCCGACGCGACCGATCCCGACGAGATCCTGTTCGTCGTCGATGCGATGATCGGCCAGGATGCCGTTGCGACCGCGCAGGCGTTCCTGGACGGGGTCGGGTTCGACGGCGTGGTGCTGACCAAGCTGGACGGCGATGCGCGGGGCGGCGCGGCGCTCTCGGTCGCGCAGGTGACCGGCAGGCCGGTGATGTTCGCGTCGTCCGGGGAGAAACTCGAGGACTTCGACGTCTTTCACCCGGACCGGATGGCGTCCCGGATCCTTGACCTCGGTGACATCCTCACGCTGATCGAGCAGGCGGAACGGACCTTCGACGCCGAGCAGGCCGAGGCGATGGCGGGCAAGCTCGTGTCCGGCGACGGCCTCACCCTGGAGGACTTCGTCGAGCAGCTTGCCATGGTGCGCAAGCTGGGGCCGATCGGGAACATCCTCGGCATGCTGCCCGGTGCCGCGCAGAACCGCGAGCTGCTCAGCCAGGTCAGTGACAAGGACCTGGACCGCGCGGCGGCCATCGTGAACTCGATGACGCCGCAGGAGCGGCGCACTCCGAAGATCATCAACGGGTCCCGGCGGGCCCGGATCGCGGCCGGAGCCGGCGTCTCCGTCGGCGAGGTCAACTCGCTGGTGGTCCGGTTCCTCGAAGCCCAGAAGATGATGCGGCAGATGATGGGCGGCGGCATGCCGGGTCTGCCCGGCATGCCCGGCATGCGGCGCGGGCAGCGCAAGGCCGCCAAGAACGCCCGCGGCAAGAAGGCCAGGCGGCAGAAGGGCCGTCCGGGTAGTGATGCCGCGATCGGCGCTGGCGATCGCGGTGATCATGGCCGGCGCGCCGATGGAGGAGCGCGCCAGGACGCCGGGGCGCTGGCCGGCGAGCTGGCGGCCGCGATGGGCCAGGCCGGCACGGCGGGGCCGGTCCGCCCGGGCGGCCCGGCCGGGCTGACCGGGCCGTCCGGCCCGGCGGGACTGCCGGGGCTGGCAAGCCGTCCGGCGCGGGCGGGACATGAGCCAGGCGAGCGGCCCGCTGACGGGCCGGCCGGAGGCGGCGGCCGTCCCGGGCACGCGGATGCCGCGGCCACGCTGCCGCCGGGCCTGATTCGGCCTGGTGCGTTGCCGGGAGGGTTCCGGCTGCCCGCGGCCCCCGGGGGGCTGCCCGGGCCGCAAGCCGGCAGCCGGGGATCCGCCGCCTCGGCTCTCCCGCCGGGGCTGCGCGGTGGCAAGCCCGGCCGTCGCGGCCGGGCGGGGAAGAAGGGCCGGTAGCAGCAGGCCCGAAGGCCGACGGACCGCTGTCGCAGGCGGTCCGCAGGCCGGAAGGCCTCGCACGGCCGCCCGGCTGCCCGGCCTGGCCGGAAGGCCTCGCCCGGGCGACAGGCCCGGCCGGCTGGCTGGAAGGCCTCGCCCGGCCCGCAGGCCCGTAAATGGCCGTATGCCACGAGCCGCGAATCAGGCACGCAACGCCGGGCTGACGCGAGGCTGCCATCGGCCTGCCCGGTGCCGTCAGGCCAGCGGCTTGCTGCGAACCGGGCGGTGATTACGCCCTAGCGCGGGCCGTCTGGCAGAATGTGACCGCTACCCGGGCCTGGCGGGCCCTCTCATCTGCCGGGCCGGGCCCATCTGGACGGTGACTGCTGGCGTCCCTACCGGCAGGCAGGCCGGCCGCACATCCAAACCGCTGGGAGAAGACCACACCCGTGGCTGTCAAGATCAAGCTCAAGCGCCTGGGGAAGATCCGGGCACCCTACTACAGGATCGTCGTCGCCGACGCCCGGACCAAGCGGGACGGAAGGGCGATCGAGGAGATCGGCAAGTACCACCCGAAGGCCGAGCCGTCGCTGATCGAGGTCGACTCGGAGCGCGCTCAGCACTGGCTCTCCGTCGGCGCTCAGCCGACAGACCCGGTCAGGAAGATCTTCGAGATCACCGGTGACTGGCAGAAGTTCAAGGGCCTGCCGGGCGCCGAGGGGACGCTTCAGTCACCGGCGCCGAAGGTGAGCCAGAAGGAGGTCTTCGCCGAGGCCGTCAAGGAGACGCTGCAGGACTCCGGCGCCACCACCGCCAAGGGCCGCGGTCGCGGGAAGTCCGCTGCCAGCGGCGAGGCCAAGGCCGGCGAGGCCAAGGCCGGTGACGCCAAGGCCAGCGGCGAGGCCAAGGCCGGCGAGGCCAAGGCCAGCGGCGAGGCCAGGGCCGCCTCGCAGGCTGACGGCGAAGGCGACGGCAAGCCGAGGGCGAAGGCCGCCCCGTCCCGGGCGAAGTCCCGGGCCAGCAAGCCCGCGGCGCAGGAGCCCGGGAGCGCTGCGTCCACCAGCGCCGAGGCCGGGACCGGCGAGCCGGGGAGCGGCGAGGCCGGGACGAAGGCCGGGCCGGAGGAGGCGGCTGCGACCGCCGATACGGCCGCTTCCGCTGCATCCCCCGTATCCCCCGTATCCGCCGTACCCGCCGCACCCCCCGTACCCGCCGCACCTCCCGCACCCGACGCTGGCGACGCGGTCGCGCCGGGCGCTGGCGAGGGATCGGAGAGCGAGGGCTGACGTGCTCGAAGAGGCCCTTGAGCATCTGGTGAAGGGAATCGTCGAGTACCCGGACGATGTGCGGGTGGGCAGCCGCGGGCTGCGCCGCGGCCGGGTGCTCGAGGTCCGGGTTCATCCGGACGACCTCGGCAAGGTCATCGGGCGGGGCGGGCGGACGGCCAAGGCACTGCGCACCGTGATCGGCTCGCTGGCCGGTAACTCCTACGTCCGGGTCGACCTGCTGGACACCGACGAGGTTCGCTAGCCGCATGCTGCTGGGCGTCGGCCGGGTCGTCCGGCCGCACGGGCTCCGCGGCGAGGTGGCCGTGGAGGTCCGCACCGACGATCCCGACCTGCGCTTCGCGGCGGGCGCCGTGCTGGCGACGGAGCCCGCCGCAAACGGCCCGCTGACCGTCGTGTCGGCCCGCTGGCACAGCGGCCGGCTGCTCGTCCGCTTCGCCGGCTACGACGACCGGACCGCAGCCGAGGGGCTTTCCGGCACGCTGCTGGTGGTCGACTCGGCTACGGCGGGCCGCCCGGCGGATCCCGACAGCTATCCCGACTACGAGCTCATCGGGCTGAGGGTCGCCACAGTGGCGGGCGAGCCCGTCGGCGTCGTGGCCGATGTCCTGCACCAGGGCCAGGACCTGCTCGTGATCGAGCCCGCAGCCGGCCAGCCCGGGCGCGGGGAGATCCTGGTGCCATTCGTTCTTCCGCTTGTTCCTGAGGTTGACGTGGAGGGCGGCCGCCTGGTGATCGATCCGCCGCCCGGGCTGCTCGACCCGGACGCCGCGATCTGACAGGGAGAGTCGCGTGCGGATCGACATCATCACGATCTTCCCGGGGTACTTCGCCCCGCTGGAGCTGTCGCTGATCGGGAAGGCCCTGCGGCGCGGCGACATCACGATCGCCGTGCACGACCTGCGCGGCTGGGCCCACGATCGGCACCGCACGGTGGACGACGCGCCCTTCGGCGGCGGGCCAGGGATGATCATGAGGCCCGAGCCGTGGGGTGAGGCCATCGATGCCGTGATCGGGGGCGGGCCGCCAGGAGCCGGACGTCCCCGGCTGATCCTGCCCACCCCGGCGGGAGCGCTGTTCACCCAGGCGCGTGCGGCCGAGTACGCCAGGACCGGATGGCTCGTCTTCGGCTGCGGCCGGTACGAGGGCATCGACGGGCGGGTGGCGCAGGATGCGGCGCGGCTCGCCGATGTCGATGAGGTCTCGATCGGCGACTATGTGCTGTCCGGCGGGGAGCCCGCGGTGCTGGTGATGGTTGAGGCCGTCTGCAGGCTGCTGCCCGGGGTGATGGGCAACGAGGGCTCGGCGGCGGATGACTCCTTCGGAGGCGGCAGCGGGCCGATGGCGGGCCTGCTGGAGGGCCCCGGCTACACCAGGCCGCGGGTGTGGCGCGGGCGCGAGGTGCCGCCGGTACTGCTGTCGGGCGATCATGCGGCCATCGCGCGGTGGCGGCGCGACGCCGCGCTCGCGCGGACGGCGGCGAACCGCCCCGACCTGCTCGCCGGGCTGGACGTTTCCGGCCTGGACGAGCGGGACCGGGCGGTGCTGGCGGCGGCCGGCTTTCCTGTCAGCGGCGAAGATATGGCACACTGAAAGCCGCGCCCGCCGCGGCCCCGCGGCAGCAGGGCGTTTCCAGCCTGGCGCCCCGCGCGCCAACCCGGCCAGACCGGCTAGCCAGACCTGGTCAGACGACACAGCGCGTCCGCATGCGTGCGCGTGATGACACCTCGAGGACAGTAGCGATGCACACCGCGATTGCCGACCTGGAGCAGGCGCAGATCCGTTCCGACATCCCGGACTTCCGGCCCGGTGACACGCTGCGGGTTCACGTGCGCGTCGTGGAGGGCACCCGCCGCCGGATCCAGGTCTTCCAGGGCGTGGTCATCCGCCGGCAGGGCGGCGGCGCCAGGGAGACCTTCACCGTCCGCAAGATCAGCTATGGGGTGGGGGTCGAGCGGACCTTCCCGGTGCACAGCCCGTCGATCGAGAAGATCGAGGTGGCGGCCCGCGGCCGGGTACGCCGCGCCAAGCTGTACTACCTGCGGTCACTGCGCGGCAAGGCGGCCCGGATCCGGGAGCGCAGAGAGCCGGTGGCGCGCTAGGCGAGCGCGTCGCATCCGTGGCCGGGTTCCGCGGCAGTTCTCCCGAGCGGCTTCGTGCTCACGACGCTGCCCGCGCCGGCTGCCTCCCGTGCGCTGATTCCGCGGGCTGCCCGACCGCGGCCGGCGCGATGAGCCGTCTCAGGGGCGGCGCTTGTCGCCGCGGCTGGCCGGCGCGTGCGGGTTAGGCTCGGACACGATGATGGACGATGACCGTCGCGCGCGAGATGCCATGATCGGGCCTGGCGAGCCGAGGTCCGGTGTCCCGGCTGGCCCCTGGGCCGGTGCTCCGGCCGGACCGGTTCCGGGTGCAACGGCCGGGGCCGACGGCGCCGGGGATGACCCGGGCGGTCCCGTCCCGGGCCAGGCCGGGCAGGCGGAGACGGCACCGCCGGCCGAGGCGGCGCGTGCCGACCAGCCAGGGAAGGCCGACGGCACCGGCCGGAAGCGCGGCAGGTCCTTCTGGCGGGAACTGCCGATCCTCATCGTGATCGCGCTGGTGATCGCGCTGCTCATCAAGTCGTTCGTCGTTCAGCCGTTCTTCATCCCGTCCTCGTCGATGGAGAACACCCTGAAGGTCGGCGACAAGGTACTGGTCTCCAAGCTGACCTACGACTTCCGCCCGATTGAGCCGGGCGACATCGTGGTCTTCAACGGCGACGGGTCGTGGGACCCGAACCCGCCGGGACAGCCTCGCAGCAGGAATCCGGTGGTCCGGCTGTATGACGCCACCGTGCTGCGGTTGTACCACGCGATCATCGGGCTGTTCGGGGACGCGCCCGGCCAGCAGGACTACATCAAGCGCGTGATCGGCGTGCCCGGCGACCATGTGGCCTGCTGTAACGCGCGCGGCCAGGTGACGGTCAACGGCATCGGCCTGAACGAGAAGTCCTACCTGTACCCGGGCAACGCGCCGGGATCGGGCGAGGGCGGTCACTTCAGCATCACGGTGCCGCCCGGCCGGCTCTGGGTGATGGGGGACCACCGCTCGGTGTCCTGGGACTCGCGAGGCCACCGTTCCGATCCTGGCGGCGGGACGATCCCGGAGAGCGCGGTGGTCGGCCGGGCGTTCATGATCATCTGGCCGCCGAGCCGGATCCGGATCCTGCCGATCCCGTCCACCTTCGACCGGCCCGGCATCGACCTGCCGCGGTCTGCCGCTGGTGCGCGGGCCACTGCCCTGGCCGGCATGCCCCGGGGGCTGCCCGCTCTGGGCGGGATCGTCGGCGACGCGGCGCCCTACCTGCCGGCCGAGGCGGGGTTCGCGCTAGCGCTGCCGCTCACCTGGCTGCAGCGCCGCCTCCGGCTGCGGCGCCGCGGGCGGCTCGCGCGCCCGCGCCTCCGGCGGCGGCGGTGAGCCCATGCCCGGGGCGGCCTCTTTGCGGGCCAGGTGCACGCCGTTCCAGGCCAGGTATACACCGCGCACGTCGGCCGGCCTGACCGGGTACGAGCGGGCGCTGGCGCGGGCCGGGCTCGGCCCGGTGGCCGGGATCGACGAGGCCGGCCGCGGAGCCTGCGCGGGCCCGCTGGTCGTAGCCGCTGTGATCCTGGATCCGCGGCGGGTGCCGGCCGGCCTTGCCGACTCCAAGGCCCTGGCCCCGCCGGCCAGGGAAGCGGTGTATCGCAAGCTCGTCAGGTCCGCTCTGGCCTGGCACGCGGTGGTGATCCCGGCTGCCGACATCGACGAGCTTGGCCTGCACGTGTGCAATGTCGCGGGGATGCGGCGTGCGCTCGCCGGGCTGGCGGTCGCGCCCGGCTATGCGCTCACCGACGGGTTCCCGGTCCCCGGCCTCCCGGTTCCGGCGCTGGCCATGTGGCAGGGCGATGAGGTAGCCGCATGCGTGGCTGCAGCCTCGGTCATCGCCAAGGTCACCAGGGACTCCATCATGATGCGGCTGCACGAGACGTATCCGGAGTACGGCTTCACCCGGCACAAGGGTTACTCCACCGCCGAGCACATGGCGGCCCTGGCAGACCATGGCCCGTGCCCGGAGCACCGGAGGTCGTTCGCGAACGTGGCTGGCCGGAGCCCGGCCGCGGGGGCTGCGGAGGCTGCGGAGGTAGCGGAGGTCGCGGCCCTGGCCGGCGTGACTGGTGCTCCGGCGGCGGCTGTCGGGTCCGCTGCCCCCGCCAACGGGCGGTCCGGACCGCTGCAGGACGATCGTGGCCCTATGGTTGACCTCATGGAGCCGCGCCTCGTCTGCCGGCACAGCGCATGAGGCCTCAGGGGCGGGAGCGGAGGGGAGAGCATGAGCGCGGAAGATCTCGAAAAGTACGAAACCGAGATGGAGCTGCAGCTCTACCGCGAATACCGGGATGTCGTCGGCCTGTTCAGCCACGTGGTCGAGACAGAGCGGAGGTTCTACCTCACCAACCACGTCGACCTTCAGGTCCGCACCGCGGACAACGGCGAGGTGTACTTCGAGGTCACCATGCAGGATGCCTGGGTGTGGGACATGTACCGCCCTGCGCGGTTTGTAAAGAACGTGCGGGTTGTTACGTTCAAGGACGTCAACGTGGAGGAACTCGCCAAGAGCGACCTTCAGGTACCGGGGGCCGAGTAGCCAGAGACCCGGTAGCCCGCGGGCGCGGCCGGGGAGGTGAGCGGGCCGACGCAGTAACCCGGTCCGGCGTGGCCCGGGAGCTGAGCGGGCCGGCCGGGCGCGGCCGGGTAGCCCGGCGGCGCGGCCGGGCAGTTAAGCAGGCGGGTCCGACAAACCACAGCCGCCCGTCCACAGATGGGCGGCGGGGCCGGGCCCTGTCCACAGCGCGCGGCTGCGCCAGCGCGCAGGCCGCCGCCTTCGCCACCCTATGGGCGGAGGTGGTGAGCATGAAGGCAAAGGATGCCCTGGGCCGGCATGGCGAGCAGCTCGCGGCGGACTACCTGAGGAGCGCCGGGCTGCAGGTCGTTGACCGGAACTGGCGATGCGGGCAGGGCGAGCTCGACATCGTCGCCGTCGATCGCAGAACCCTTGTCGCCTGCGAGGTCAAGACCAGGTCCGGTACTGGGTTCGGCACGCCGCTTGAGGCGATCGGCTGGCAGAAGCGGCGGCGCCTGCGGCACCTCGCGGTGCTGTGGATCCTCGCGCATGGCCTGTTCTACGACGAAGTGCGGATCGACGCGGTCGGCGTGCTGCGCAACCCGGCAGGAGACTTCACGATCGAGCACGTTCGCGGGGTCGGTTAGATGCCCCTCGCAAGGGTCCGCTCGATAGCGCTCGTGGGCGTGGAGGGCCACCCCGTCGTGATCGAGGCGGACATCGAGAACGGGCTGGTCGGCTTAGCGATAGTGGGCCTGCCCGACACGGCGCTGCGGGAGGCGCGCGACCGCATCCGCTCCGCGATCATCAACAGCGGGGAGAGATGGCCGTACCGGCGGATCACGGTCGGCCTGTCGCCCGCAAGCCTGCCCAAGCGCGGAAGCGGCTTCGACATCGGTATCGCCGTCGCGATACTCACTGCCGACCGCGCGGTTCCGGCCACCAGGCTGCGCGGTCTGGTCCTCATCGGTGAGCTAGGCCTGGACGGCTCGGCGCGTCCGGTGCATGGCGTGCTGCCAGCGGTGACCGCAGCCGCCGCTGCAGGATTCACCGATATCGCCGTCCCGGCCGGCAATGGGGCCGAGGCCGCGCTGGTCCCGGGGATCCGGGTGCTCACGGTGCCAGGCCTGAAGTCGCTGCTCGCCTGGCTGCGCGGGGCCCCGCCACCCGAGGGCGCGGCGCCGGTGCGGGAACTGCAGGGCGGTGCCGGGATACCAGGCGACATGCCAGCCGGAGGCGAGGGGCGGCGGCCAGCGACGGGTGAGAGCCCGGGCCGGCATCTTGACCTGGCCGACGTCGTCGGCCAGCCGACCGCGCGCCGTGCGGCGGAAATCTCCGCGGCGGGCGGACACCATCTGCTGCTGACCGGGCCTCCCGGCGCGGGAAAGACCATGCTCGCCGAGCGGCTTCCCACGATCCTGCCAAGGCTGGACAGGCAGGCCGCGCTAGAGGTGACAGCGATCCACTCAGTCGCAGGCACGCTGCCCGCCGCCACCCGGCCGCTGCTGTCGCAGCCCCCGTTCTGCGCGCCGCACCACACGGCCACCAAGGCGGCGATCGTCGGCGGCGGCACCGGGACAGTCCGCCCGGGCGCGGCGTCGCTCGCCCATCGAGGCTGCCTGTTCCTCGACGAGGCGCCGGAGTTCTCCCGGGACGTGCTCGACGCGCTGCGGCAGCCCCTGGAATCCGGCGAGGTTGTCGTGTCCCGTTCCGGGATCACGGCGAGATTCCCGGCCCGGTTCACCCTCGTGCTGGCCGCGAACCCGTGCCCGTGCGCACGGGCGGCAACAGCGTCAGCCTGCACCTGCACCCCAGCGGTGCGGCGGCGGTACCTGGCCAGGCTCTCCGGGCCGCTGCTGGACCGGGTGGACATCAAGGTGGAGTTCCTTCCGGTGAGCCGCGCCGAGCTGCTCAGTGACCGGAAGCTTGCCGAGAGCAGCACGGTGGTGGCCGCCCGGGTTGAGGCAGCCAGGCAGAGAGCCGCCTTCCGGCTGCGGGGCACCCCGTGGCAGCTCAACGCGGAGATTCCCGGGAGCGAGCTACGCGGGCGGCTTGCTCCCGCCGCGGGCGCACTGGCGCCGCTAGAGCGCGCGATGGACCTGGGCGAGATCAGCGCGCGCGGTGTTGACCGGGTGCTCAGGCTGGCCTGGACGGTTGCCGACCTCGCGGCGGTCAGCAGGCCGACCCGGGCAGAGGTCGGTTACGCGCTCGCGCTATGGCTGGGAGTGTCCGGGTGACCGGCGCGACGGACCGGGACCGGGCCGCGCGAGTGGCGCTGAGCTGCGTGGCTGACCCGGGTGACCCGGCGCTGCAGGTGCTGCTGCGCTCGCTCGCGCCAGCCGAGATCGTTGAGTCCATCCGGGCCGGGGCCCTGCCGCCGCGCTGGAGGGCGTCTCGGCCCGGTGCCGGGAGCGCGCAAAGCGCGGATCAGTGGGATGACGTGGGCCCGGCGGGCGGCACAGGCCCGGCGAGTGTCATGATCCAGGCGGGCCGGGCGTGCCAGGCGGGTCGTGAGGCGGGCCAGGCGGGTGGCTATCAGCACGAGCGCGCGCTCACGCGGGCGCTGGCCCGGTGGGCGGCACGCCTGGACGCGATCCCGGCCGCGGAGCAGCTTGCGCTGCAGCAGCGAGACGGCATCCGCGTCGTCTGCCCCGGCGATCCGGAGTGGCCCGACGAGCGGCTTGCGGTACTCGGCGATACGGCTCCGGTGATGCTCTGGGTCCGGGGAAGCGCCGACCTGCGGCTGGCCTGCCAGCGGTCGGTCTCGATCGTCGGCGCCCGGGCAGCGACCGGATACGGCAGGCATATCGCCACGGAGCTGTCTGCGGCGCTGGCCGAGCGCGGCGTCACGGTGATCTCCGGGGGTGCCTACGGCATCGACGCCTCCGCGCACCGGGGCGCCCTGGCCGGCGACGGCCTGACGATCGCCGTCCTGGCTAGCGGCCTGAGCTACGGGTACCCGCAGGGGAACCAGGGCCTGTTCGCGGCGATAGCCGCCCAGGGGGCGGTGGTCAGCGAGCTTCCGCCGGGCAGGGGGCCGACCAGGCCAGGGTTCTTGATCCGCAACCGGGTGATCGCCGCTCTCAGCCAGGGCACGGTTGTCGTCGAAGCCGCGCTGCGCAGCGGCGCGCTGAACACCGCCCGGCATGCGGCCGAGCTCAGCCGGCCGCTGATGGCGGTGCCGGGCCCGGTGACATCGGCGGCGTCGGCAGGCTGTCACGAGCTGATCCGCGAGTTCGGAGCAACTCTCGTCACCAGCGCGGCCGACGTCCTGGAGATGATCGCGCCAGCGGGAGAAGGGCTGCTGCAGCCACGGTGGGGCCCGGCGACCGCGCGGGACAGCCTGGCTCCGGAAGCCGCGAGCGTGCTGGAGGCCGTCCCGGCGGCCGGCGGCGGGCCGGCAGTGATCGCCGTGCGAGCCGGCGTCGGCCTGGACGCCGCGCTGCGGTGCCTGGGCATGCTGGCAGCGGCGGGCTTCGTCGAGCGATGCCCTCGCGGTTGGCGGGTGCGCCGGGCGGCGGACCCGCGCGGCCCGGGCGGCTGAGGCTTCCGTCGGCGCCTGGCGCGGCCTACCGCCGCACCAGGCGCTCGTGGCTGACACTGGGAGGGTGGAGGTGCAGCAGCGGGGCGCGGCGCGACCGCGCGCCGCGAGCGGACGGGACCGCCGGGTAAGGCCCGCGGGCCCGCCGGCGGAGGCTGAGCCCATCCCCGCGGAGGCCGGGCCCATCCCGGCGGCGCTCGCGCGGCAGATCGCCGAGTTCGGCCGCCACCTGGCGGCTGAGCGCGGGCTGTCGCAGCATACGGTCCGTGCGTACCTGGGCGATGTCCGCTCGCTGCTGGCCAGCGCGCACGCGAGCGGGCTGAACGACCTGGCCGGGCTTGACATCAGCGCACTCCGGGCATGGCTCGCGGCCGGGCACGCGATGGGGCAGTCCCGCGCGACGCTGGCCCGGCGGGCCGCTGCGGCGCGGGCCTTCACCGCGTTCGCGCACGCCCGGGGCTGGCTGCCAGGTGATCCCGGCCCGCTGCTCGGATCCCCGAAGACCGGCCGTCATCTGCCGCAGGTCCTTGGCCGGGGCCAGATCGAGGCTGTGCTGGGCGACGCCGGTCACCCAGGAGCAACGGCCGGCAGCCCTGCCGGACAGGACAGCATCCCTGCCGGGCAGGGCGCCGGGGCGCGGAAGGCCGCGGCCGTGGCCCTGCGCGACATGGCGATCATGGAATTCCTCTACGCCACCGGCGTGCGGGTCAGCGAGCTGTGCGGGCTCGATCTCGCGGACACCGACTTCGGTCGGCGGACCGCCCGGGTGCTGGGCAAGGGTGCGCGTGAGCGGACCGTGCCCGTGGGCATCCCCGCGCTGCGGGCGGTGTCCCGGTGGCTGGAGCACGGGCGCGGCGAGCTCGTCACGCCGCGCAGCGGCCTGGCCCTGTTCCTCGGCGCGCGCGGCGGAAGGATCGATCCGCGCACGGTGCGGCGGGTGGTCCATCAGCGGATAGCGCAGGCTGGCTCGGTGCCGGACACAGGACCGCACGGGCTTCGTCACACGGCGGCGACTCACCTGCTGGAAGGCGGTGCCGACCTGCGCAGCGTTCAGGAAATCCTGGGCCATGCGTCGCTGGCCACGACTCAGATCTACACGCACGTGTCAGCGGAGCGGCTGCTGGCCGCCTACCAGCAGGCCCACCCCCGGGCGTGAGCGCAGTGACAGCAGGCAGCCTGGCCAGCTCGGCCAGCGATCACGACCCGGCGGGGGATGCGGACGCGGCAGCCGATGTAGACTCTGCACAGGCCGCAGCGGATGCGTGCCAGGTAGCGCGTCGCCTGCGGCCAAATTCGCGCGTCCGCTAGCCGTCGTGGTTGCCGGCCTCCGGCAGCCCTACGGGACGCAACTCCTCGGTCCGCGGAATACCCTCCCGCGGCGAGTGCGCCCGGACGCCAGGAAAGAACCGAGCAGCGCCCGCCCGGCGGCGCGGCGCACGACAGGAAGGGGAGACCGGCATGGCCCCGGTCGTCACCATGCGGCAGCTGCTGGAAAGCGGCGTCCACTTCGGCCACCAGACCAGGCGCTGGAACCCGAAGATGAAGCGCTTCATCCTCACCGAGCGCAACGGGATCTACATCATCGACCTCCAGCAGTCGCTGGACTACATCGACCGCGCTTACGAGTTCATCAAGGAGACCGTGGCTCACGGCGGCTCGGTGCTCTATGTCGGCACCAAGAAGCAGGCCCAGGAGGCGATCGCCGAGCAGGCGCGGCGGGTCGGCATGCCCTACGTCAACCAGCGCTGGCTCGGCGGCATGCTGACCAACTTCGCCACCGTCTACAAGCGGCTGCAGCGTCTCAAGGAGCTCGAGGAGATCGACTTCGACGACGTGGCCGGCTCTGGCCTCACCAAGAAGGAGCTCCTGCACCTGCGCCGCGAGCGGGACAAGCTGGAGCGGTCGCTCGGCGGGATCAGGGACATGTCCAGGGTGCCGAGCGCGATCTGGGTGGTGGACACGAAGAAGGAGCACATCGCGGTCAGCGAGGCGCGCAAGCTGGGCATACCGGTGATCGCGATCCTGGACACCAACTGCGACCCCGACGAGGTCAGCTATCCGATTCCCGGCAACGACGACGCGATCCGCAGTGTCGCGCTGCTCACCCGCGTGGTCGCCGATGCCGTGGCCGACGGGCTGATCGCCAGGGGCGCCGCCGGCGAGGAGAAGCCGTCCGCGGAGCTCGGCGACGGCCAGATCGGCGCGGCGGAGCCGCTTGCCGAGTGGGAGCGCGAGCTGCTGGAGCACGGCGAGGGCGAGGCAGCCGCGGGCAGCCAGACGCCGGCCGCCACGGTCACCGAGGCGGGACCTGCGGATCCCGAGACGCCGGCCGCCACGGTCACCGAGGCGGGACCTGCGGGTCCCGAGACGCCGGCTGCCACGACGACGGCGGAGCGGGGGCCGGCAGCCACGGAGGCGCCGGCGGCCGCGCCGGGCGAGGAGTCCGACGGCGCGGCAGCGGGAGAGCAGGCCGACGGCGCGGCAGCGGGAGAGCAGGCCACCGCGGCGCACGACGAGCACAGCGACGAGGAAGCAGCCGAGCCTGCCTGAGGCCCCGGGCACTGGCGGGCGGGAGATGGCACGCAGCGGGCTGGCCCGGACCGGATGAGGCCGGCATGGCTGCCAGGCACCGCGATGGCCGCCGCCGGCGGCACGACAGCGAGAGATGAGGACATGGACTACACAGCGGCCGATGTGAAGCGGCTACGCGAGCTGACCGGCGCGGGCATGCTCGACTGCAAGAACGCCCTGGTCGAGGCGGCGGACTTCGAGGATGCCGTGGAGATCCTGCGGCGCAAGGGCGCGAAGGACGTGACCAAGCGGGCCGAGCGGACTGCCGCGAACGGGCTTGTCGCCGCCGCGCTCGACGGCCACGGCGTCGGCGTGCTCGTCGAGCTCAACTGCGAGACCGACTTCGTCGCGAAGACCGACATCTTCCAGGAGGCCGCGGCCGGGATCACGAGGGCGGCGCTGGCCGCCGGGGCCGCCGACCGGCTGGCCGTGCTCGGCCTGGAGGTCGCGCCCGGCCAGACAGCGCAGGCGCTGATCGAGGAGGCCAGCGCCGCGCTGAAGGAGAAGCTGGAGCTGGGCAGGTTCGCCCGGCTCGAAGGCGGCTATATCACCAGCTACCTGCACAAGTCCGACCCGGCCCTGCCGCCGACTCTTGGCGTCCTCGTCCAGCTCGACAAGGAAGCTCCCGAGCTGGGCCAGGACATCTCTCACCAGGTGGCGGCGATGCGGCCGCGCTACGTGAGCCGTGACGAAGTGCCCGACGACGTCCTAGCATCAGAACGCAGGATCGCGGAGCAGATCACCCGGGACGAGGGCAAGCCCGAGCAGGCGGTGCCCAAGATCGTCGAGGGCCGGGTGAACGCATTCCTGAAGGACGTCGTGCTGGTCGAGCAGCCAACGGTCAGGGATCCGAAGAAGACCGTCCGGCAGCTGCTGGCCGAGCACGGTGCGACCGTGCTCGGATTCGCGCGGTTCCAGGTCGGCCAGGCCGGCTGAGCTGGAGCCGTCGAACCGCGGCGGCCGCCCGAGCGAAGGGGATGATGCGTTCCGTGCCGGACGCGACCGCGCGCCAGGATGGCGCTGCTCACCCGAGCTGGCACCGGGTGGTGCTGAAGCTCTCCGGCGAGGCGTTCGCCGGAGAGGAGCCGTTGGGGATCTCGCCGGATGTGGTGATTCACATCGCGGAGGAGATCTCCGCGGCCGTGCACGAGGGAATCCAGGTGGCCGCGGTCGTGGGCGGGGGCAACTTCTTCCGCGGTGAGGCATTGTCGGCGCGCGGTATCGACCGGGCCCGGGCGGACTACATGGGGATGCTCGGCACCGTCATCAACTCGCTCGCGCTGCAGGACGTGCTGGAGGGCCGGGGCGTCGAGACCAGGGTGCAGACGGCCATCACGATGGGCCAGGTCGCCGAGCCGTACATTCCCCGCAAGGCCATCCGGCACCTGGAGAAGGGCCGGGTTGTCATCTTCGGCGCCGGGCTTGGCGCCCCGTTCTTCTCGACCGACACCTGCGCGGCGCAGCGTGCCCTGGAAATCGGCGCGGCGGCGGTGCTCAAGGGCACCCAGGTCGACGGCGTGTATGACGCCGACCCGCGGCGGTCGCCGGGCGCCGTCCGGTTCCACCGGCTCGACTACGGCGAGGTGCTCCGCCGCGAGCTTCGGTTCATGGACGCGACCGCGGTTAGCCTGTGCATGGACAACGACCTTCCCATCGTGGTGTTCGACCTGATGGGCAAGGGGAACGTCGCGCGGGCGGTGCGAGGCGAGCGGATCGGCACGCTGATCAGCCGGACTGGCTGATGGCGGTGCCGGCTGCGGCGGTGACGCTGTCGTGCGACCATATGGGGCGTGCCCCGGCGGCACCCCCGTCGGCGTGCTGTCCACCCGTGACCAGCCCGGACGCACAGGAGCAGCAGTGATAGACGACACCCTCCTCGAAGCCGAGGAGAAGATGGAGAAGGCCGTCGCGGTCGCCAAGGAGGAATTCGGCAGCATCCGCACCGGCCGGGCGCATCCCGCCATGTTCAGCAAGATCACGGCTGAGTACTACGGCACGCAGACGGCGGTCAACCAGCTTGCCTCGTTTCATATGCCCGAGCCGCGGATGGTCGTGATCCAGCCCTACGACAAGTCCTCGCTCGCCGCGATCGAGAGGGCGATCAGGGACAGCGACCTCGGGGTCAACCCGTCCAATGACGGCACGGTCATCAGGGTGGTGTTCCCCGAGCTATCCGAGGAGCGCAGGCGGGAGTACATCAAGATCGCGCGGCACAAGGCCGAGGATGGCCGGGTCTCCATCCGCAACATCCGCAGGCACGCGAAGGACTCCATCGACAAGCTGGTCAAGGCCGGCGAGGCCGGGGAGGACGACGGCCGAAGGGCCGAGCGGGACCTGGATGAGCTCACTCACACCTATGTCAGCCAGGTCGATGAGCTGCTCCGGCACAAGGAAGCCGAGCTGCTCGAGGTATAGGGCTTGCAGCTGAACGAGGAAGATCCCAGGCCCGCCGAGGACGGGGCCGTCCTGCCGGACAAGGGCCCTCCTGGTCAGGAGGAGGCCGAGCGGGTGCCCGGGACGGGCACGCGGGAGCGCGGACGGATCCGGGCCGGCCGCAACCTCCCCGCTGCGATCGCGATCGGCCTCGCGCTCGGCGGTCTCGCGCTGGTCACCCTGTTCACGGTCAAGTCCACGTTCCTGATCCTGATCGGCGCCTTCGTGGCGGTTGCGCTGTGGGAACTGCGCGCGGCCCTGGCAACCCGCGGCATCGCGATCGCGCTGGTGCCGGTGGCGGCGGGCGGCGCCGCGGTCATCACGCTCGGCTACTGGGCCGGCCCGAGGGATGCCCTGGCTGCAGCCGCGCTCACCGTTATCGCGGTGATCGCCTGGCGGCTGCCCGGCGGGGCGCCGGGCTATCTGGCCGACGTCACCGCCAGCGTCTTCGCGCTGGCGTACCTTCCGCTGCTGGCAGCGTTCGTGGCGCTGATGCTGGCGCAGCCCGACGGCCCGCGCCGCACCCTGCTGTTCGTCGTGCTGCCGGTATGCAGCGACACTGGCGGCTACTTCGCCGGCATCCTGGCCGGCCGCCACCTCATGGCCCCGGTGATCAGCCCGAAGAAGACCTGGGAGGGCCTGGCCGGGTCGGTGGCCGCCTGCCTGATCGCCGGCGGCGTGCTGGTGCCCGTGCTGCTGCACGGGCATGCCTGGCAGGGCCTGGTCCTCGGCGCGGCCGCAGCCGGCGCCGCGGTGCTCGGCGACCTCGCCGAGTCCATGATCAAGAGAGATCTGCAGATCAAGGACATGGGGTCGATCCTGCCCGGGCACGGCGGCATCCTCGACCGCATCGACTCGCTGCTCGTGGTCGCCCCGGTCGCCTGGCTGCTGCTGACCGTGTTCGTGCCGCGCTAGCCGACGACCCAGCTACGGCGCTGCGCCGCGAGGTGGGTCACCAGGCTGTCCGGTCCCCGCTCGGCTGCCAGCCGCCGTTCCCGCTCGGTGACCGGAACCAGCCACAGCCATGTCACCGGCTCTCCCGCCATCCTGAACCCTGACAGGTTCGGCACATCAGGCCCGAGCAGCGCATCCGGCCGGGCGAGCAGCAGGACCGCGTCGTAGCCGGCGCCCAGCGGGAATGTGGCGGGCTCGTGGTACCACGGGATGCAGTGGCCCGAGCCGAGCCAGGTCACCTCCCGCCAGGGATACTGGGCCAGCCACAGGAAGATCCGGGCTGCCTCCGCGGACGGCATCGTGGTGGCGATCGCGAGCTCGATCCGCGCGGCCGCCCTGGCTTCCTCGCCCATCTGCTCGGCGACCGGCATCCGCTGGCAGCTCATGCCGACCGTGGACAGCACGGTGTAGGGGCGCCGGGGTGTCTCGGGCCGCTCGGAGACGCCGACCGGCGGCTGCCTGCCGCCGCCGACGTCCCAGTACCGGCCGCCGGGGCCGAGCCGGTTCAGCAGGAAGCCGAGCGTGCCCTGCTGGAAGGAGGCCCACGCCTCGGCGTCCGCGCGCCAGCGCCAGAAGTCGGCCGCGTCCCGGACCCGCGGCTCGAGCCCCTCCATCGCTTCCTCCAGAGACCAGGCGAACGGGGTCTGCCCGATCACGTCCCGGCAGTAGCCCGGCATCCCGCGCGAGGAGTCGGACCAGCCCGGGATCACCGCGAGCAGGTCGCCGCGCTCCAGGATCGCGACCCCGTCGCCCTCCTCCAGCCAGATGACCTCCAGCGCCTCGGGGACCAGCGGCGCCCGGCCGCGGACGTGCCGGGTGTGCGCCGCGGGCATCTCGGGCGCGCGGCCCGCGCGCAGCGCAGCCATGTCGACGGCTTCCGGCGCCGGCCGGTGGTTGGCGATCCAGGTGGCCGCCACCGGGCCGGTGCGGTCGTGCAGGTAGGCGGCCGTCGTCACGCCGTCGAAGGCGATGACGAGCCGCCTGCTGCGGTACGGGCTCTCGCTCTCCAGCACGACGGCCGGGCCGCCGCCTCTCGCGCCACGCCCGTTGCCCCCGGATATCCTGGGCTGGCCGGCACGAGCGACCTGGGCAGGGCTGGCAGGCCGCCCTCTGCGCAGTGTCGGCATGACCGAAATCTACCGACCCGGCCCCGCGGCGCCCGCGCAGACCTGAGAAATCATGACAAGCATTCAGAACGGCATCCGGCCGCTGGCCGCCCGGCAGGCGCCGGGCAGCCCGGGGCCTGACCGGCCCCGGCCTGGTCAGCCGCGTCATCTGGCCGAGCTTGGCCACCGGCAGCGCCGCGATGCGGTCACGGAACTGGGAGAGCCGCCATTCCGCGCCGACCAGCTATCCCGGCACTACTTCGGACGGCTGACCGATGACCCCGCCGAGATGACCGACCTGCCCGGGGCCAGCCGGGACCGGCTGGCCGCGGCCCTGCTGCCCCGGCTGCTGACTGCCGAGCGCGAGCTGTCCTGCGATGCCGGGCTGACCCGCAAGACGCTGTGGCGGGCGCAGGACGGGTCGCTGGTGGAATCCGTTCTGATGCGATATCCGGGTCGCGTCACCATGTGCGTCTCATCCCAGGCCGGGTGCGGGATGGCCTGCCCGTTCTGCGCAACGGGGCAGGCCGGCCTGACCCGCAACCTGTTCACCGCGGAGATCGTGCACCAGGTAATCGCCGGGGCGCGGGCGGTGGCCAGGGGCGAGATCCCGGGCGGCCCGGGGCGGGTGTCCAACGTGGTGTTCATGGGGATGGGCGAGCCGCTGGCCAACTACGCCAGGGTGGTCGCGGCCGTGCGGCGGCTGACGGAGCCGGTCCCGGCTGGGCTCGGCATCTCGCCGCGCGGGATCACCGTCTCGACCGTGGGCCTGGTGCCCGGGATCAGGCGGCTGTCCGCCGAGGGCCTGCCGCTGCGGCTCGCGGTGTCGCTGCACGCGCCGGACGACGCGCTCCGCGACAGGCTGGTGCCGGTCAACCGGCGCTGGAAGGTCGCCGAGGTACTCGACGCGGCCTGGGGGTATGCGGCGGCGACCGGCCGCCGCGTGTCCATCGAGTACGCGCTGATCCGCGACATCAACGACCAGGCGTGGCGCGCCGAGGCCCTGGCCAGCCTGCTGGCCGGCCATCTCGCCCACGTCAACGTGATCCCGCTCAACCCCACGCCCGGCTCGGCGTGGACCGCCTCCGACCCGGCAGTCATGGGCGAGTTCGTCGCCCGGCTGGCCCAGCGCGGGATCGCGGTGACGGTCCGCGACACCCGCGGCACCGAGATCGACGGCGCCTGCGGCCAGCTTGCCGCCCGGGCCCCGCGGCCGGCGCCGCCGCGCGGGCGCCGCCAGCCGGAATCGGGCCCGGGAAGTCCGGGCGACCCGCTCGTGCCCGCCGGGCCGCAGCGGATACCGTTATGCCGCCATGAGGTGGAAGCGCGCGCTCGCCCGGCGGTACCGGCTGGCCGCTGCCGGGCTCGTGCACCGCGCCTGGCAGGCGGTCCAGCGCGCCGGGATCATCACGGCGGACACCCGGGCCGGGCGGGCGTTCGCGGCCTTCGGCCCGCACTCGCTGATCGCGTTCCCCACCGGGGCGGTGTTCGGCGAGAAGTGGATCGCGATCGGGGACGAAACGATGATCGGCGAGCGGGTCTCGCTGTCGGCCGGCCTGGTTCCCGGGCATGACCTCGGCGCCGACCCGGTGCTGCGGATCGGCGACCGGTGCGTGATCGGCCGGGGGAGTCACATCGTGGCGCATCACCTGATCGAGATCAGGGATGACGTGTTCACCGGCCCGTACGTCTACATCACCGACCAGAACCACAGCTACGCCGACCCGCAGGCCCCGATCGGCCGGCAGTGGCCGGTCAACGCCGCGGTCGTGGTGGGCGCCGGAAGCTGGCTCGGCGCGGGTGCGGTGATCCTGCCCGGCACGTGCATCGGCCGCAACGTGGTCGTTGCGGCCGGGTCGGTCGTCCGGGGCACGGTGCCCGACAGGTGCGTGGTGGCCGGCGTGCCGGCCCGGGTCGTCCGGCGTTACGTCGCCGGGGACGGCTGGTCCCGGCCGGACACGGCGGCGGACAGCCAGGGCGGCCCGCCGCCAGGCGACCCGGGACGGGACGTGCCGGCAAAGGGCGTCCAGGACGCCCCGCCGCCGCCCGGCTGAGCCGGGCTACCGTCCGCGGCTACCGTCCGCGGCTTCCTTCCGGCTTCCTTGCGCGGCTACCTTCCCTAGCGGCGGTCGCGTCCCTGGCGGCTGCGGCTCGGGGCCGGACGGCTGTCATCGACGTCGCCGCCAAGCTGCGGCGGGAACCGCTCGCCGCGCAGCGCCCGGCATACCAGGTCGGCTGCCCGGGCCAGCTCGACCAGGCGGCTGCCCTCGCTCCGGTACGCCTCCAGCACCGCCTGCAGGCTGCCCGGCGGCAGCAGGCCGCCCAGCTCGCCGCGGGCCGTGCGGTAGCCCTCGCGGGCACCCTCGACGCAGGCGTTCAGGTGATGCCGGGCCAGGGTGGCCAGGGCCACCGGGTAGCGGCGCAGCACGCCATGCAGCCGGTAGTCCGCCGGGACCACGTCGAGGAGCCAGGTCACAGCGGTCTCCTCGAACCCGTCGGAGCCCGGCGGATGCACGCCGACGGGCCAGCCAGGCGGAGCATGCACAGTCACCCGGCCAGGGTAGCGCGCCCTCGAATACATGTTCCAGTCGGTGCCCCTGATCCGAGAAGATACAGCCGGTGCCTCTGACCTCGGTAGATTAGGCCGGCGTCGCCGATCCCGGAGGACAGGCACGCAGTCCGGGGACCGGTCAGCCACCGCCCGGCCGTGGCCGCTTCCCGGGCTCAGAACCGGGACGCGCGGCGCTCCGGGTCCGGCGCCCGGCGGGCATAATCGGGCATATCCGAGGAAGGAGACGGGCGGATGCCGCTGCACCTGGACAAGATCCTTTATACCGCCGAGGCCACCGTGGAAGGCGGACGCGAGGGGCACGGGAAGACCAGCGACGGGCGGCTGGAGGTCGACCTGTCGATCCCGGAGGCGGTCGGCGGCAAGGGCGGCCCCGGAACCAACCCCGAGGAGCTGTTCGCCATCGGCTACGCGGCCTGCTTCCAGTCCGCGTTGCTGTCCATCGCCAGCGGGAAGAGCCTGGACGCATCCGGGTCCCGGATCACCTCACGGGTCAGCCTCGGCCCGACCGGGCACGGCGGCTTCGGCCTGACCGTCGCACTCGACCTGCACGCCCCGCACCTGACTGCCGAGCAGGCCGCGGACCTGATGACCAGAGCCCATGAGCGCTGCCCCTACTCCGTTGCGACCCGGGGCAACATCGAGGTGGCGCTGAGCGTCGACGGGGTGCCCGTCGAGGGCTGATCGCGGACGGACTCTGGCATGCCCGGCCGGCTCCTACTGCTGGTACGGGTAGATCGCCGACCGGACAGGCCGGAGCCTTCGCGCTGCCGCGGCGGGCTCGCTGCTCTGCGCCGTCCGGCCGCGACGGGCACGCCGCGCCCCGCGGGCACGCCGCGCCTGCGCCGCCTCAGCGCGCATCTGGTTCAGGTGCTCGGTGGCGAGAGCCGCGGCAATCATCGGGTACATGACCCCTCCCTGAGCTGTGGGCCTCTGGTGACGGCCCGGCACCATCCAGGCTCGCGGTAAGGCGGCCTTGCCGCATCGGGCGGATTTCGTATCTCCGGTGGTCAATCCGGCTTAGGCCGCGGGTCGCCGGCTTAGCCGGGCCGGCCCGCCGTGGGGCGCCTGCGGCGCGGAGCGAATAAACTCGAAAGCGCCGCGCTCGCGGTGCCGTCCCTTGCCTACGGAGTTCCTCAGCATGCCCGTCTCGGCCGCCAGCCCCGTCTCCCGCCGTCTTGCCACCCGCGACGACCTGCGGAACGTGGCCATCGTGGCTCATGTCGACCACGGCAAGACGACGCTGGTGGACGCGATGCTCTGGCAGTCGGGCGCGTTCCGGGCCGGCGCGCAGGTCGCCGAGCGCGTGCTTGACACCGGGGACCTGGAGCGCGAGAAGGGCATCACGATCCTGGCGAAGAACACCGCGGTCAGCCATGGCGGCCTCACGGTCAACATCGTCGACACCCCGGGGCATGCGGACTTCGGCGGCGAGGTGGAGCGCGGCCTGTCGATGGTCGACGGGGTGCTGCTGCTGGTCGACGCCAGCGAGGGGCCGCTGCCGCAGACCAGGTTCGTGCTCCGCAAGACGCTCGCCGCGGACCTGCCGGTGATCCTGGTGATCAACAAGGTGGACCGGCCCGATGCCCGGATAGCCGAGGTCGTCGACGCCTGTTACGAGCTGTTCATGGACCTGGACGCGACCGAGGATCAGATCGAGTTCCCGGTCGTCTATGCCTCCGCCCGGGCCGGCCGGGCCAGCCTGGCTCAGCCCGCCGACGGCACCATGCCGGACTCGCCGGACCTCGAGCCGCTCTTCCGGGTGATCCGCGACCGGGTGCCCGCCCCGTCCTACGATCCGGACGACCCGCTGCGCGCGCACGTCACGAACCTGGACGCCTCGTCCTACCTGGGCCGCATCGCGCTGTGCCGGGTGGTGTCAGGCGAGATCTCCCGGGGCCAGCAGGTCGCCTGGTGCCGCCGGGACGGATCGGTCGAGCGAGTGAGGATCTCAGAGCTTTTCAGAACGCAGGCACTGGAGCGGGTGCCAGCAGCCAGCGCATCTGCCGGGGACATCATCGCCGTGGCCGGCATCGGTGACATCATGATCGGCGAGACGCTTGCCGACCCGGACGACCCCCGGCCGCTGCCGCTGATCACCGTCGATGAGCCGGCGATCTCGATGACGATCGGGATCAACTCATCACCACTGGCCGGCCGGGAAAAGGGCACGAGGGTGACGGCGCGGATGGTCCGCGACCGGCTGGACAGGGAGCTTGTCGGGAACGTGTCCAGCCGGGTGCTGCCGACGCAGCGGCCGGACACCTGGGAGGTGCAGGGTCGCGGCGAGCTTGCGCTCGCCGTGCTGGTCGAGACCATGCGCCGGGAGGGTTATGAGCTGACCGTCGGCCGGCCGACCGTGGTGACCCGGGAGATCGACGGCAGGCTGCACGAGCCTGTCGAGCGGCTCACCGTGGATGTCCCCGAGGAGTACCTGGGCGCGATCACCTCGCTGCTCGCCCAGCGCAAGGGCCGGATGGAGAACATGACCAACCACGGCACCGGCTGGGTCCGGATGGACTTCACGGTGCCCGCGCGCGGGCTGATCGGATTCCGTACCCAGTTCCTGACCGAGACCAGGGGAACCGGTATCGCGCATCACGTGTTCGAGGGATACGAGCCCTGGTCGGGCGCGATGCGGACGCGGCCGACGGGTTCCCTGGTCGCCGACCGGGCCGGCCAGGCGACCCCGTATGCGATGTTCTCGCTGCAGGAGCGCGGCACCCTGTTCGTCGAGCCCGGGACCGAGGTCTATGAGGGGATGATCGTCGGCGAGAACCCGCGCTGCGAGGACATGGACGTCAACATCACCCGGGAGCGCAAGCTCAGCAACATGCGCCAGTCCACTGGGGAGGAACTGGAGCGGCTGGTGCCGCCCCGGATGCTGTCGCTGGAGCAGGCGCTGGAGTTCTGCGCGGACGACGAGTGCGCCGAGGTCACCCCGTCGGCGGTGCGGCTGCGCAAGCGGGTGCTGTCCGCCCGGGAGCGTGCCAGGCAGCGGGCCCGCAGCGCCCGGGAGAGCTGAGGAACGGCTCGCTCTGCTGGCCTGCGCGCGCTGACCGCCCTGACTGCCCTGACCGCCCGTCGGCAATGTCCTGGGAGCGGCTTTGTGAACATCCTGATGTTCACAAAGCCGCTCCCAGGACATCCGGGACCCGCGGGCAGAGGCCGCCGCCGGGCGCCGGTCCCGTGCCGGTCCCGTGCCGGTCAGCCGTGTGCCGGTCCCGTGCCGCTCAGGCTGGCGCGCTCAGCACCTCGGCGGCGGCCCTCTTGCCGGACTGGACCGCGCCGTCCATGTAGCCGGCCCACCGCGTCGCGGTCTCCGTTCCGGCCCAGTGCAGCCTGCCGACCGGCGCGCGCAGCGCGTGGCCGAACTGGGTCCACGCGCCCGGCACGAAGCGCGCGGCGTAACAGCCCCTGGTCCACTCCTCCGCGGTCCAGTCCTGCTCGATATAGTCGCGCGGGCTGGCCGCCCGCGGCCCGAAGTACCGGGCCAGGCAGGCCAGCACCTCGGCCCGGCGCTGCGCGGGATCGGCCCTGGCCAGCCGCCGGGCCTGCGCGCCCTCAACGAACCCGAGCAGGATCCCGGGGGACCCGCCCGGCGGGCAGTTGTCGAAGGTCACCCGGACCGCGCCGGTGTCGCCGTTGGCCTGCCCGGTCAGCCCGTCGGCGCGCCAGAATGGCTCGTCGTACACGGCCAGGCACTTGATCACCGAGCCCATCGGCGTGGCCTGGGTGAGCTGGTCCCGGTCACCGGGCAGCGGCGGGTCGTAGGCGATCCGCCCGGCCAGCACCGGCGGGACCGCGACCACGCAGCGCCGGGCCGTCACCGCCAGCCCGTCGGACTCGACGGTGACCCGTGACCCGGACTGCGAGATCCGCCGGACCGGCGCGCCGAGCCGTACCGTCTCCTGGCCGAGCCGCTCCGCCAGCCGTATCGCGATCAGCTGCGAGCCGCCGACAAAGCGGTCCTGCTGCGCCGCCCCTGTCACCTCGGTGAGCTGGCGGAACCCGCCGGCTGCGCGCAGGTAGAACGCGACGTGCAGGAGCGAGACCTCGCCCGGCTCGCAGGCGAGCACTCCCTGGCAGAACAGCTCCACCGCCAGCCGTCCCAGCTGGGTGCGCACGTTGCGGCGCGCCCAGTCCGCCAGCGTCCGGGAGTCTAGCGAGGCCGCGTCGCGGGCCTGCCAGGGGGCCTCGGCCGGTACCCGCCGGGCCAGGCGGTCCAGCGCGAAGCCGGCCCGGGCCGCGTCGGCGAGGGCAAGCGGAGCGAGCGGGCCCAGCGGGCCCAGCGGGTCTATCCGGGGGACCTGCCGGTAGGTCACCCGCCTGCCGCCTACCTCCAGGATCACCCGGCCGCCGGTGTAGGTCGGGTGCGTCTGCACCCCGAGCCCGGCGGCCAGCTCAAGGATGTGCCGCTGGGTCGGGCCGGCCCACTGGCCCCCGACCTCGACTACCTGACCGTCGCCGAGGTCGTGGTTGAGGATCCGGCCGCCGACCCGGTCCCGGGCCTCCAGCACGATCACCGACCGCCCGGCCTGCTGCAGGTCCAGTGCCGATGTCAGCCCGGCCAGCCCGGCTCCGACCACGACGACGTCGGCCTCCGCTGGCGGTCTCATGGCGCCCGCCGTGAGCCTGCTCCGCCGCCGGCCGGCTGGTCAGCGGGCCAGGGATCCGGCGACCTGGGCGATGCCGTGACCCCAGGCGAGTAGCTGGCTCGCGGGCAGGTAGGCCTTGCCGCTGGCGGTGTGGTCGTCCATCGGCGAGGCGACGTAGCGCTCCTGGCCGGAGGGGCTGATGAAGTAGACGACCGAGGAGTGGATCACGTCGGCGTTCGGGCTGGGCGCGTCGACCGCGATGTGGTAGTCCTTCCACACGGTGCGCAGCGTCGGCACCGGGCCGGTGAAGAAGTGCCACGACGGGATGGAGCTGAGGTGCTGCTCATTGGAGTAGGCGGCCATGTCGCTGACCCGGCTGTGGTAGGGATTGACGTTTACCGCCATGAACACCACCCGCGACCGCAGCGCCGGGCTCAGGTCGCGGTAGGCGTCGACGAACTCCTGGGACACGATCGGGCAGATGTCGGTGCAGTGCGGGTCCATGAACTCCAGCACCACGACCTTGCCGTGGAAGCCGGACATCGACATCGTGTGCCCGTTCTGGTCGGTGAGAGTGAAGTCAGGCGCGGCGGTCGCCGGCATCGGCGATAGCTGCATCAGATTGGATAGCGACGTCGAGATGCTCGCCGGGAGCCCGCTGCTGCGCGGCGCGGCCTGAGGCGCACGGCGGGCGGTGGCGGCCAGCACCGCGGCGGCCACGGCGAGCGCCAGGACGACCGCGAAGGCCGCGACCATGGGCATCAGGTACCTGGGCCGCCTGCGCGGCGCCTGGCCCGCGCTGTCCTTCTCAAGGTCGGTTACTGAACGCTGCATTGCCACCAGCCGTCCTGACTGGCCGGCCTGCCGCGGGGTTGGCCGCGGGAGCTGGCCTCTACTAGACGAATGGTAGCGCCAGGCGGCCGCGGCGGGATCGCCTGCCGTGGCCAGGCGGCGCCCTGTGATCAGCCGAAGCGGGCTGCCAGCGCCCGGAACGCGCCTGGCGCGGCCCCGTGCAGCCAGGCGGGAAACCTCAGCCAGGCCGGGACGAACACCAGGCTGCGATCGCGGCGGGCAGCGGCCAGGACCGCGGCCGCGACCCGCTCCGCCGGGATCGGCCGCGGGCGGCTGCGCTGGTAGGGCTGGCCCCGGCGGTCGAAGAACGGCGTGTCGATCACGCCCGGGACGATCAGCGAGACCCCCGCCCCGGTGCCGGCTAGCTCGTCGGCCAGGCTCTCGGCGAAGCACGCCAGGCCGGCCTTGCTGGCCGAGTAGACCGCCTCCTGGCGAACGCCGGTCGCGCCGGCGATCGAGGAGATGAACACCAGGCGGCCGCTGCCCCGCTCGGCCATGGCGGGCGCGAGCAGCCGGGCAAGCTGGATCGGCGCCGTGAGGTTGACCGCGATGAGCTCGCTGACCTTCGCGGCCGGCATGGTGCCGGTCGGCCCAGCCCAGCCGATGCCGGCGTTGCTGACCAGCAGGTCGATCCGGCCGCCGCCGACGGCCAGCGCCGCTTCGGCGAGCTTCGCCGGGCCGTCCGGGGTGGCCAGGTCGGCCCGTAGCGGGAAGGCCCCGGCCCGCTGCGCGACCGCGCTGAGCCGGGCCTGGTCGCGCCCGGCGACCAGCGTCCGGGCGCCGGCCCGGGCCAGGGCCGTGGCTGTTGCCGCGCCGATGCCCGACGATCCGCCGGTGACGAGCGCGACGGCTCCGCGCAGCTGCATGGCGGTAACTCTGCCAGTAACCCGGCGGGGCCCGGCATGCGGGGCGCATGCCGGGCCCGGGACGCTCGCTGCCTGCCCGCGCCGTGAGGGCTGCGGAGCTGTCGTCAGGCGCGGACCGGCGCCCCCTGGCCGGACCAGACGCGGACGATGTCACGCATCGACAGCAGGCCGGCCACCTCGCTGTCCTCGATGACGACCAGGTGCCGGAACCCGCCGCGCACCATGGCCGCCGCTGCCTCCTCCAGCGTCCAGTCCGGCGCCGCGAACACGACGTCCGCGGTGCGGTGGTCGGCGACCAGCTCCCTGTCCGGGTCCTGGCCGGATCCGACCGAGTCCAGGATGTCACGTTCTGTCAGGATCCCGATTCCCGCATGCCCGGGATCGCTGACCACGGCGGCCCCGACCCGGTGGGCCGACATCAGCCTGGCAGCCTCACGGAGCGTGTGGGCCGGCCCGACGCTAAGGACAACCGTGGTCATGCCGTCGCGTACTCTCATGGACTCGCCTCCCGCCCGCGGCCCCCGCACGGGCTCTTCGGACCCGCCGCCCGGCTTGTGCGCTTGTGACCGCCGATCAGTCCAGCATCCGTGACGATCCGCCGCCTGGCAAGCCCCGTGCTGCGGGAGGCCCCGTGCTGCGGCAGGCTGGTATGAGTGCGGGGGCTGGCCCGACGGGCCAGCCCCCGCACAGGGCTACTGCTTGCAGCGTCAGCCGCGGAAGTCCGCGGCCAGGCGGGCCAGGTTCGGCGTGCCGAGACCGGAGCCGACGTTGAAGCGCTGGCCAGGAGTGCCGGTGTAGTAGAGGTTGTCGTTACTGGCGCTGGCGGTCGCCAGCGGGGTGAACGGCGAGCCCGGGCCGAGCGCGAACCGGTAGATCGCCGGATTCCACAGCCCGACTCGATGGTGCAGGTAGGAGTCAATCACCGCGGTCGCCCCGTTGAGCTGCGGAGCGACGAAGCTGGTGCCGCCCCAGCCGGACTGCAGGGCGCCGCCGGAGGGGAACTTGCTGAAGTAGAGCAGGTACCCGGTGAACGGGTCGGCGTCAGCGGACACGTCCGGAGTGGCCCGGCCGGAGCCGGACCCCGTGGTGACCGCCGGGTGCGCGGTGAAGGCCCACTTGGTCGGCAGGGTCAGCCCGTCTACCTGCTGGTAGTCGATGGGCTTGAGGTACTGCACGGCGCTGAAGTGGTGCGCGCTCGGCACGAGCTGCTGATAGGCCGGCGTCGGCTCGTAGATGCTGAACCCGCCGCCGCCGCCGATCGGCTCCGACTCCGCGAACGGGGCCTCCGAGGTGTAGGGCTTGCCGGTCGAGGGGTTGGTGAACAGGTGGTAGTACGGCCACAGCCAGTCCCAGCCCCAGGTCCGCTCCGCCGTGATGTGCGCCGAGACCGTGGCTGTCAGCGGGATCGTGCCGGCCAGCGTCGTTCCGCCGGCCGAGGTCACCCACGGGCTGGAGTCCGGGTTGCCCGCGGCCAGGTTGGTGGTGCCGATGTCCTCGGCCGCGGTGTAGGCGCCGTAGTCGCCGGCCGACACGAACGCGCTCTGCCCCTGCGCGGCGAGCTCGAGGAATGCCTCATCGAAGCTGACCGCGTAGGCCGGCGACTCGGTCCCGGTCTTCACCGCGGCCTCGATCGCGGTCTCCGACTCGCCCCAGCTTGCCGACACCGAGTCGGCGCGGTTCTGGCTCGCGGCGTCGAAGAAGCCGTCGACGAACCCGTAGTCGGTATTGGGTGCCTGGTAGACGACGATGTCCGCCTGCGGCGCCAGCGCGCCGGACTGCTCCACGTCCAGGGCGGTCTCGCTGGAGCCCGCGGCATAGCTGACCGGCCCGGCACCGCCGTCCACGTTGACCAGCGAGATCCGGTTAGCCTTCGTGCTGATCTTGAGGACGCTGTGCCAGAAGTGCTCCGGGTCGGCTGGGTTCAGGCTCGCCAGCGTGACGATGCCGATGGTCTGCCCGGCGCCGTCAGCGCCCTGCTGGTAGAGCGGGTCGAGGTTGTACCGCTTGGCGAAGTCTGCCGGGGTCAGGCTGCCCGTCTGGGTCGCCGCCGGCGTGACCCCGCGGGCGAGCGCCGGCCGGTGCACCGCCAGGCTGCCGAACGTCGGGTAGTTGGTCAGCCCGAGGATGGCCAGCACGAAGCGGGCCAGCCGGGCAGGCAGCAGGGCCGGGCCGCGCGTCCCGTGGATCGTCATGCCCGGGTGGCCGGGCGCGCCGTTCACGGCCCGGGAGGCCGGCACGTGGTAGAGGTTCTGGTGGACCCCGAGCGCCTTGTTGAACTCGGCGACGGTGCCCGTGGCCGCCACGTCGAGGCGGTCGGCCAGAGCCGAGGTCTTGATCTTGTACTTGGCCAGGTAGCTCTCCAGCGCCTGGACATTGCCCGGGGACTGGCCGTAGCCGTCGGCGAACCCGGCGACAGGCAGGTAGCCGCCGCGCATGCCGGTCTCGACGCGGGCTTCCAGCGAGCCCAGGTGACGGGCCTTCAGGATGAACGACACGCGCTCGGGGGTGCTGCCCTTGGCCGCGCCGAACACGGTGGCATTCGCCAGCGCGGCAGGGCCGGTGCCCTGCGGCACCGCGACCTTCGCATTCGGGTTCGGGCGGGCAGCCTGGGCGGCAGCGCCCGCGGGCGCTGCCGCAAACAGCAGCGAGCCCGCCGCGCCGATGGCAGCGAGCGCAGTCGCCGGGCGCTTCCCGCGCGCCAGGCGCGCTCTGGCCCAGTCACGGGACTTCAACGTGGATCCTCCTCGGACCTCGGGACGCCGTGGACGGCGAGCCTGCGGTCACGCCGAAGCCCGCAGCGCAGCCCGGACGGATGGCGCCGGCCCGTCGCCGAAATCGGGAAACCGCAGAATCAGGGCAGACGTTAGGCGATCAGCAGGGCGAAGCTCAAGAGATTGCGATATTTGTCGCCAAGTCGTCACCTGGGCAAACAGGTCAGCTCGCGGCGAGCATGGCGAGCACGTCGTCATGCAGCCGGCCGTTCGTGGAGACCGCGCTTCCGCCGTCGGGGGCGGCCTTGCCGGACAGGTCGGTGAAGCTCCCGCCGGCCTCCTCCACGATCACCTGGAGGGCCGCCAGGTCCCAGAGCGACACGGCGGGCTCGGCAGCGATATCGGCGGCGCCCTCGGCAACCAGCATGTGAGACCAGAAGTCGCCGTAGGCCCGGCACCGCCAGACCGAGCGGGCCAGCCCGAGGAACTGCTCCAGGCGCCCGTGCCGCTCCCAGTCCGCCAGGTCCGAGTAGCTCAGCGAGGCGTCGTCCAGCCGGGTGACCGCCGAAACGCGGCAGGCCGACGCCTTGGTCAGGCTCCGGCCGGTCCAGGCCCCGTTGCCGCGCGCGGCCCACCAGCGCCGCCCTAGCGCCGGCGCGGAGACCACGCCGACCACCACCTCGGCGCCCTCCATCAGCCCGATCAGCGTCGCCCAGACCGGGACCCCGCGCACGTAGTTCATCGTCGCGTCGATCGGGTCTATGACCCAGCAGCGCCGCCCGGCGCCGGTGCGGCCGGACTCCTCGCCCAGGACCGCGTCCCGCGGCCTGGCCCGGCCGAGCACGCTGCGCAGCGTCTCCTCCACGGCCAGGTCGGCGTCGGTGACCGGGGTGAGGTCGGGCTTCGAGGCGACGTGCAGGTCGCCCGCCCGGAACCGGCGCATCGCGATGTCGTCGGCCGCGTCGGCCAGCACGTGCGCGAAGCGCAGGTCGTCGTCATAACCCGCCATGGCGCGCAACGGTACTCCCGCTCATCCGGCCTCGCCATCCTCGCGGCTCTCGCGGCTTGCCAGCAGGCGGCGCAGCGAGCCCAGCCGCGCAGTCATCCATCCGGCGGCATCGCCGCGGGCGGCGACCCACTCGTCAAGCTCGCATTCCGCGCCGAGGTGGCTGCACCGCGGCGGGCACAGCGCAGCCCCCTCGGCAAGATCGTCGAAGGCACTGAGAACGCGGGCCGGGTCCACATGCCCGAGCCCGAAGCCGCGCAGTCCGGGGGTATCGATGATCCAGCCGCCGCCGGGCAGCTCGAGCGCGACCACCGACGAGGAGACGTGACGCCCCCTGCCGGTCACCGGGCTGACCTCGCCCGTCGCCCGGTTTGCTGCCGGGACCAGCGCGTTCACCAGCGTGGACTTGCCGACACCGGAGTGGCCCACCAGGACGGACAGGCGCCGCGCGAGCATCGTGCGCAGCGGCGCGAGGGCGTCCTGGCTGAGCGGCTGGCCGGTGACCACGTGCCGGATGCCGAGCGGAGCGTAGGCGGCCAGCAGGTCGTCCGGGCTCGCTCCGGGCAGGTCCGCCTTGGTCAGCACCAGCAGCGGGGTCAGCCCGCCGTCGTAGGCGGCGACCAGGAACCTGTCGATCAGCCGCGGCCTGGGCGGCGGATCGGCCAGCGCCGCAACGATCGCGAGCTGCTGCGCGTTGGCCACGATGACCCGCTCGACCGGGTCGGAGTCGTCGGCCGAGCGGCGCAGCACCGAGCTGCGCGGTGCGATCCCGACCACGCGGGCGAGCGTTCCCGGGGTGCCCGAGACGTCGCCGGCCAGCCGCACGGAGTCGCCCACCACGACCGACCCGCGGCCGAGCTCCCTTGCCTTCATCGCCGAGACCCGGTGGTCGCCGGCCACGCACCGGTACCGGCCGCGATCGACCCCGATCACGAAAGCGTAGGCGGCGTTCTCGTGCGCAGGGCGGCGCCGGGTCCGTGGCCGCGATCGCCTGGCCGGCCGGACCCTGACATCATCCTCGTCCAGGCGGGAGCTGACCGGCCGGCTCAGGAGCCCTCCAGCATGGCCGTCCACAGGCCGGTGAAGCCGGGGAAGGTCTTGGCCACGGTGGCCGCGTTCGCTATCTCAAGGCCGCCGAGGGCCAGGCCGAGCACGGCAGCCGCCATCACCAGCCGGTGGTCGTCGTGGCTGTCGAAGGGACCGGGGGCGGGGCGCAGCGGCCGCGGCCGTACCGCCAGGCCGTCCGCGAGCTCGGCGACCTCACCTCCCAGCGCGCCGATCTCGCGGGCCAGCGCGGCCAGCCGGTCGGTCTCGTGGCCGCGCATGTGGCCGATGCCGGCGAACTCCGAGGGCGAGTCGGCGAGCGCGGCGAGCGCGGCGAGGACCGGCACCGCCTCGCTGACGTCGCCGAGGTCGGCGCGGATGCCGTGGATCGCTCCGGATCCGGTGACGCGCATCCCGGCAGGGACCATCTCAAGCCTGCCGCCCATCTCGGCAAGCAGGCCCAGGATCCGCGCGCCGGGCTGGGCGGTCCTGGCCGGCCAGCCCGTGATCGTCACCTCGCCGCCGGTCACCAGCGCCGCCGCGAGGAACGGCAGGGCACTGGACAGATCGGGCTCGATCTCGATCGCCCCGCCCCGGAGCGGCCCCGGATGGACCCGCCAGCGCACCGGGACGAGCCGACCGTCCGGCCCGCGCCTGGCGCCCGGCGGGCTGTCCTCCTCGACGTCGGCGCCAGCCGTGCGGAGCATCTCCGCCGTCATCGCGATGTGCGGGGCGGACGGCACGCGCGGCCCGTCGTGCCGGACCTCCGCGCCCTTGCCGAAGCGCGGGGCGGACAGCAGCAGCCCCGAGACGATCTGCGACGAGCAGGACGCGTCCAGCGTCGTCACGCCCCCGGGCACGAAGCCGCGGCCGTGCACGGTGAACGGGACAGCGCCCCTGCCGCCGTCGTCGACTTCCGCGCCGAGGTCACGGAGCCCGGCCAGCAGCGGCCCGGCCGGCCGGGCCGCTGCTGGCGGGTCGCCCCGGAAGAGCACGTCGAGCGCCGTCAGCGAGGCTACCGGGGGCACGAACCTGATCACGGTGCCTGCGTTCCCGACATCGACAGCGGCGGCGCGGTCGCGCGCGGGCCCGTCGCGCCCGATGCTGCCTCGCCCGGCTGCGCCCGCCGGCCGTGCCGGGATGTCGCTTGTGCTTGAGCCGGATATATCCGGGATGCCGCCCGGGCCGAGCGACCGCGACAGCGCTGGCGCGACCCTCCAGGCCCGGTCATCGGTGTCGTCAATCACAGCGCCCAGCGCGCGGAGCGCCGCCACCATCAGCGCCGTGTCCCGCGCCCGCAGCGGGCGGAGGATGGTGGCGGGCTCGTCCGCCAGCGCGGATATGACCAGAGCCCGGTTGGTCATCGACTTCGATCCCGGCACGCTGACGATGGCGCTCACCGGCCCGGCCGCGCCCGGCGCACGCCAGTCCGGCGCGCCCGCACCGCGCGGGCTCGCCGGCGCGGTGCCAGCGCCCGGCTGGCCGGCAGCGCACATGACGCCGAGCCTACCGGCCGCCGGCCTGCCGGAACCGGCCCGCCGGCTCTGGCCCGCCCAGCTGCGGGCGAGCCAGTCGCGTCCGTTGCGGGCGGGTCTGTCGGCGTGGTTTCCAGTTGGACTAGTTGCGCCCGGCGCGGGAGAATAGTTACCTGCAGCTCACCCTGCTAGCTCGGCCGGCGGTCCAGGGGCATCTGCCAGGTTTGGCCAACCCAATTCTGGCTATGAAACCGTGCAATCTGTGTTTCCCCCGAGCCTCCGACCGGATACCCAGGTGGGACCATGTGTGGCCGGTATGCGTCTGCGCGCAAGCGCATCGAGCTCCTTGAGGAGTTCGGCGTGCAGCGGGACCGGGTGGACAAGCCACTCGAGCCCGACTACAACGTCGCGCCCACGAAGCCGGTCTATGCCGTGCTCACCAGGTCCGCGCACGGCGGCCGGAACGCGGGGGATACGCGGGATACGCGGGATACGCGGGATACGCGGAACGGCCGAGATGCACGAGATGCGGGTGATGCGGGGGGTGAAGCCGCATCCGGTCCTGCGGCGGACGAGCCGAGGCGTGAGCTGCGCGTGGTGCGGTGGGGGCTGGTGCCGCCCTGGGCCAAGGACCCGTCGATCGGGAGCCGGCTGATCAACGCCCGTGCCGAGACGGTCAGCGAGAAGCCCGCGTTCCGGAGCGCGTTCGCGCGCCGTCGCTGCCTGCTCCCAGCCGATGGCTATTTCGAGTGGCAGCGCATCCCGGCCGACCCGCAGGCCGGCACCAGGGCGGCCAAGCAGCCCTACTTCATCACCAGGGCGGATGGCGGGCCGCTCGCCTTCGCCGGGCTATACGAGCTCTGGCGGGACCGGGAGCGCGATGCAGCCGACCCCGGAGCCTGGCTCTGGACGGCAACCATCATCACCACGAGCGCGCCCGATGAGCTCGGCCAGATCCACGACCGGATGCCGATGGTGGTCGATCCGCGCTGGTGGCCGGACTGGCTCGATCCGGCTGCCGAGAGCCCCGCCGAGCTGCTGCCGCTGCTGGCGCCGGCCATGACGACCGGGCTTACCTCATATCCGGTGTCGGCCGAGGTCAACTCGGTTCGCAATAACGGGCCCGGGCTCATCAGGCCGTTGATGCCCGCCGGGCCGGCGGCGGCCAGCCCGGGAGGCGGGGGCAACGGGCCGGCCGGCCACGACAAGCTCTACTGACCAGCTGAACGGCCAGGCAGCACGGACGCCGATTCAGCGCTGCCGGGCCCTGTGCGACAGGAGGTAGGTATCAGATGGATATCGCCACCGCGCGCAAGCGCCTGGAGGAGATCCGCGGCGAGCTCGACAAGTCGATCATGGTGCTGCGGGGAGATGAACGGGACGAGAAGGCCGGTGACTTCCCTCAGGATCCGGCCGATGCGGGGGCGAACCTGTCGGAGTCCGAGCGCACCGAGGCGCTGCTATCGGCGGCCAGGGAGCAGCTCGCCCAGGTGCTCAGTGCCCTGGAGCGGATCGCCAACGGCTCCTACGGCACGTGCGTGGACTGCGGCGCCAAGGTTCCCGACGGGCGGCTTGAGGCCAAGCCTGAGGCGGCTCGCTGCGTGGCCTGCCAGGCGCGATACGATCGGTCGCGGCGCTGAGCATGGCGCCAGGCCCGGAATGAACCCGGAATGAAGCAGCGGGCCAGGGTGTTGCAGACCGCGTGCCACTAGCTAGCTGCCGCCCGCGGGACGAAGCTCCGCCGGCCCTCACCCGACGGAAGGCGGGGACGGGCGTTGTATCCTCCCGCCGAGGCGGCGGATGGAGTGGCGCACCCGGCCGGCCGCCGTCGACGATGGCGGAGGGGGAACGCTTGGCAACGGAGACGCTGGAGCAGCGCAGCGCCCGCTTCGAGAGAGACGTGCTGCCGTACCTCGATCAGCTGTACGCGGCAGGCATGCGCATGACCAGGAACCCGGCCGACGCCGAGGACCTGGTGCAGGAGACCTTCGCCAAGGCGTACGCGTCCTTCCACCAGTTCCAGGAGGGCACGAACCTGAAGGCCTGGCTGTTCCGGATCCTCACCAACACGTTCATCAACTCCTACCGGAAGCGGCAGCGCGAGCCGCAGCGCTCCGGCGCGGAGGACATCGAGGACTGGCAGCTGCACCGGGCCGCCTCGCACACCTCGACGGGGCTTAAGTCCGCCGAGGCAGAGGCGCTGGAGCGGCTCCCCGACTCCGACATCAAGGAAGCGCTGCAGGCTCTCCCCGAGGAGTTCCGCATCGCGGTCTACCTGGCCGACGTCGAGGGCTTCGCCTACAAGGAGATCGCCGAGATCATGGATACCCCGATCGGGACCGTGATGTCGCGCCTGCACCGCGGGCGCAGGCAGCTCCGCGAGATGCTCCAGGATTACGCGGCCGAAGAGGGCCTGGTCCGGGCGGCTGCCACCGCCGCCGACAAGGCGTCGTCATCGGGCAAGGAGCCCGGGAAGGACGCGAGATGAGCTGCGGGAATCCCCATGACGTGCCGTGTAGCGAGGTACTCGCACGGGTGTACTCCTATCTGGACGGGGAGATCGAGGAGAGCAGCTACCGGGAGATCCGCCAGCACCTCGACGAGTGCGGCCCGTGCCTGCGGGAGTATGGCCTCGAAGAAGTCGTGAAGAAGCTTGTGCACAAGCACTGCGGGAGCGAGGCGGTGCCGGGCGAGCTGCGGGCCAAGGTGATGTCACGCATCCAGGCCGTCCGCTACGAGCTCGAGCTGGCCGAGTACGGCACCGAGTAGCCGCGCAGACGGCCATAGAGCCCCGCCTGGCGTTTTCCGTCCCGGCTGGCGTTTCAGCCCCGCCTGGCGTTTCCTGTCCCGGCTGGCGTTTCCGCCCGCTCGCCCGGCGGGTAGGTGCAGGATAGCCCGAGAGTCCTGTGCGAGCCGCGATGGTCACGTTACCCTGAGTGGCGATGGCACGGATGGCAGCGGGACGCATCGGGCGTCAGAGGGGCGGGCGGCAGCGAGGGTCATCGCGGAGCGCGTTGTCGCAGCAGGGTCGCCGCGGGAGTGTCGTCGCTGAGATGGCAGCCCGGTGAGCGTCAGGAACGGCGTCAGGGGTCAAGGGTCGGGCATGGGCGTCAAGGGCGGTAGCGGCGTCAGGGGCGTCACGGGAGGGGTCTCGTGGCGCGCATGGCTTTACATCGCGGCGGTCGTGGCGGCCGCCGCCGTGATCATCGGCCTCCGTGCCGGCGCCCGGGCGAGCGCCGCCTGGTGGATCTCGCTCGGCGCGCTCATGCTGCTGTTCCTTGTCTGCGACTCCACCCCCACCCCGCTTGCGTCCCGGCAGTCGGCGTGGTCTCCAAGCTCATCGGCGACGCTGGCCGCGGTGGTGCTGCTCGGGCCGACCGGGGCCGCGCTGGTCGGGCTGGTCTCGGTACTGAGCCCGCGGCGCCACCTGCTGCTGGCCGAGCGGGTCTTCAACAGCGCCATGTACGCGGTGTCGGGATATGCGGCAGGCCGGGCGTTCGTGGCGCTCGGCGGGCATGTCGGCCTGCCTGACCCGCGCTACTTCCCGGCGATCATCGCGCCGTTCGCGGCTGCCACGGCGGTGCACGTGCTGGCCAACCACGCGCTCGTCTGGGGCATGCTGCGGCTGGCCGGAGGCAGCCTGCGGCCCCGGCGACAGGTCGAGGCCAGCGCGCTCATGCTGCTGGTCTCCGACCTCTGCTACGCGGCGCTCGGCCTGGTGATCGCGGCGCTGTGGGTGGTGATGGGCCCGCTCGCGCCGGCGCTCGCCCTGGTTCCGCTGTTCGTGGCCCGCTGGGCGATGGGCCAGTATGCCGAGCAGCAGCGTGCCTACGCGGCCACGATGGCCGCGCTCTGCCAGGCGGTGGAGACCAAGGACTTCTACACCCGGGGCCATAGCGAGCGGGTCTCACGCGGGTCGGGCATGATCGCCCGGCAGATCCGGATGCGACCGGACCGCGCGGAGGCGATCATGATCGCCGGCATGCTGCACGACGTCGGGAAGCTCGGCGTGCCCACGAAGGTCCTGCAGAAGACCGGCCCGCTGACCGAGGAGGAGTACGCGGCGATCCAGCTGCACCCGATGCGCGGCCTGGAGATCGTGCGAGAGATCGGCTTCCTGAACGAGGCCCTGGCCGGGATCATGCACCATCATGAGCGGATCGACGGGCGGGGCTATCCGATGGGCTTCGCCGGGGACGAGATCCCCGAGTTCGCGCGGATCATCGCGGTCGCCGATGCCTTCGACTCGATGACCTCGACCCGGTCCTACCGCGAGGCGCGGCGGATTCACGAGGCCGTGGAGGAGCTGCGCAGAGGAGCCGGGACGCAGTTCGACCCGGTCATGGTGGATGCCTTCATCGCGGCGCTGCACCGGGACGGCTGGCGGCTGCCTGGCCCGCAGGGCACCCCGGCCGCCCCCGAGACGGTGACCGCCCAGGACCACGACGACCCGACGGCCCCGCTACGGGTCATCGAGAGCGCCTGAGGCCGGGGGCTTCCTTGGCCGCTCATCAGCCCGCCGACCGCTGGTCGTCCTGGCAGACAGTGGACTCCGGACGGCTGCTGCTGCTATCAGGCGCCGGGATGCTGGTGGTGGCCGCCATCGCGCAGACGGCCGCGATCCGGCTGGTGCAGCCGTGCGTGGCGGCCGCGTTCTGTGCCCTCATCGCGCTCGGCACGCTGCTGCGGCTGGAGCAGCCGGGCGGCCGGCAGGCCGCGCCGATCGCCGGTGCCGGGGCGCTGGCCTACGCGATGCTGATTCACATCGGCGGAACCTGGCTGCCGGGAACCAGCCTGCGGGTTGGCGCCGCGGGCACCGGTGGCACCGGCCTGCTGGCGGCCGCGCCGCCGCTGCAGGTGGTGGCCGTGATCGCGGCGGGCATGACGCTCGGCGCGCTGCCGCACGCCGCAGCCGGCCGCCCTGCCGGGATCACCGGCATGGCCTCGCAGCTCATCGCGATCGCGTGGGTGCCGTTCGTGTTCCGGCCGCTGGTCGACCATGCCGGGCTGGCCCGGCCGGACCGGTGGTGGCTGGCCTTCGCGGTGATGGTCGGCCTGATCGCCGGCGCCTGGATGATCCGGGTGTGCCTCGGCGCGATGATCCGGGTGAGCGACCTGCGCGCACGGTTCGGGGTCGCCCTGTTCGACGAGGCGCGCATGCAGTTCCCGATCGGCGTGGCGATCGGCGCCTCCACCATCCTGATCGTGTTCGCCGCCGAGGTCATGGGGCTGGCCGAGCTGGCCGTCATCATCGGGCCGTTGCTGGTCACCCAGGTGGCGTTTCGCAGGTACGGCGGAATCCGGGCCACCTACCTGCAGACCGTCCGGGCGCTGTCCCGGGTCACGGAGGTCGGCGGCTACGTGGAAAGCGGGCACTCGCGCCGGGTGGCCGGCCTGGCCGTCGCCGTCGGCCGGGAGCTCGGGATGTCCGAGACCGACCTGCTCGACCTGGAGTACGCGGCGCTGATGCACGACATCGGCCAGCTTTCCCTGCAGGACCCGATTCCCGGCGGTGCGACCGTGCTGGTGGCGCGGCAGGACGAGCAGCGAATCGCCGAGCTCGGCGCCGATGTCATCCGCGAGGCCGGGGTGCTGGAGCGAGTCGCCGAGCTCGTGCGCTGCCAGTGCTGGCCAAGCCGCGGGCACGATCCGGAGCCGCCTGTCGGCAGCATGATCATCCGGGCGGTGAACGCCTTCGATGACCTGGTGGGCGGATCCACCGACCGGGACAGGATCGGCGCGGCACTGGAGCGGCTGCGGCTGGACGCGGTCGAGTACAACCCGGGCGTGGTTGAGGCGCTCAGCGAGGTTGCGCTGCGGCGGCGGGGAAGCCAGCCCTAGCGGCCCGCTGCCGCCGGACGGAGGCCGGCCCAGCCGGCCCAGCACGTCCGGCACGTCCGGCACGTCCGGCAGGTCCGGCAGGCGGCCCGGTCCGGTCGGCACCCGTCGCCGCCCGGCGGCCAGACCGGGCAGGTCCGGCTGGCCCGGCCGGGGTCCGCGGGATGTAGGCTGCCGGCGTGCTTCCCGACTCTGTGCTGGTCGCGAACCGGGGTGAGATCGCCCGGAGGGTCATCAGGACCGCCAAGCGGATCGGCATCCGCGCGATCGCGGTCTACTCGGACGCGGACGCGGACCTGCCGCACGTCCGGGACGCCGACGAGGCGGTTCCGCTCGGCCCGCCCGCGCCCGCGCAGAGCTACGCCAGCATCCCGGCGCTGCTGGCCGCCGCGAGAGCCAGCGGGGCCGCCGCCGTGCATCCCGGCTACGGCTTCCTCGCGGAGAGCGCCGAGTTCGCCGCGGCGGTCGTCGCCGAGGGGCTGACCTGGGTGGGGCCGCCGCCCGAGGCGATCGACAAGATGGGCGACAAGATCAACGCACGGAACCTGATGCGCCAGGCCGGGGTCCCGGTGTCGCCGGGCAGCACCGAGCCGGCCCTGGACGTCGCGGCCGCGGCCGCGGAGGCTCGCCGGATCGGCTATCCGGTCATGGTCAAGGCATCCGGCGGCGGCGGCGGCATCGGGATGAGCGTGGCCGCGGACGAGGAGCAGCTCAAGGCGGGCTTCGAGACCGCGCGGACCAGGGCCGAGCGGTTCTTCGGCAGCCCGGCGATCCTGATCGAGCGCTACATCGAGCGGGCTCGCCACGTCGAGGTGCAGATCCTCGGCCTGGCCGATGGCCGGGTGCTGGCCCTTGGCGAGCGCGACTGCTCGGTGCAGCGGCGGCACCAGAAGGTCGCCGAGGAGACGCCCTCTCCGGGCGTGACGGCTGAGCTGCGGCAGCGGATGCTGACAGCCGCCGTCGCGGCTGGGCAGGCAGTGGGATACCGGGGTGCCGGAACGGTGGAGTGCCTGGTGGACACCGCGGCTCAGGACTTCGTGTTCCTGGAGATGAACACCAGGCTGCAGGTCGAGCATCCTGTCACCGAGCTTGTGACCGGCATCGACCTGGTTGAGCAGCAGTTCCTGATCGCCGGCGGCGACCAGGTGAGCTTCGACCCCGGCGCGGTGACCCCGCAGGGGCACGCCATCGAGCTGCGCGTCTACGCCGAGGACCCGGTCCGGTTCCTGCCCAGGCCGGGCCTGATCACCGAGTGGGCCGAGCCGTCGGGGCCGGGGATCCGGGTGGATGCCGGGTACACGGCCGGCAACCGGGTGACGCCCTACTACGATCCGCTGCTGGCCAAGCTGTGCGCGCACGGCAGCGACCGGGCCGAGGCGCTGGGCCGCGCCCGCGACGCGGTGGCAGGGTTCCGCATCGGCGGCGTGCTGAGCAACCTGCCCTTCCATGCGGAGCTGCTGGCCAATTCCGGGTTCGCCAGCGGTGACTACGACACCTCACTGGTGGGGCAGATGCGCCCGGCATCGGCCGGCGCGGGACAATGAGCCGGCTGGAGCGGACAATGGACGGTAGCGCCGCCGAGCCGGAACGCAAGGAGGCAGGGGAGTGACCGAGGTCCACGCAGAGATGGTCGCGAACGTGTGGAAGGTCGTGGCGTCGGAGGGCGACGCCGTGGCCGAGGGGGACACCCTGGTCATTCTCGAGTCGATGAAGATGGAGATCCCGGTGCTGACCGAGGTGGCCGGGACCCTGACCAAGCTGGCCGTGGCCGAGGGCGACGTCGTCCAGGAGGGTGACCTGATCGCCATCGTCGAGTGACGGCACCGGAGGCCGCTATGGCGCTGACGCCGGGGCTGCGGGGAGAGGTCCGTGCCGTCGTGTCCGCGCAGGACACGGCGGAAGCAATGGGCAGCGGGGACGTGCCGGTCCTGGGCACGCCGCGGCTGCTCGCGCTGGCCGAGGCCGCCTCGATGGCGGCAGTGGCACCGCATCTCGCGGAGGGGCAGACCACCGTCGGCACGGCGGTCTCGCTGGAGCACCGCAAGGCCTGCCCGCTCGGCACCGAGCTGACGGTCGAGGCCGAGCTGACCGAGGTCGATGGCCGCCGGCTGGTGTTCGGGTTCATCGCCCGGCTGGCTGCCGGCGCGGGCTCCGGCCACGATCCCGGCGAGGGCGGCGACGACGCAGACAACGAGGAGAGCGCCGTGGCCGGCGCCGGCACGGTCGAGCGGGTCGTCCTGGACCGGGAGCGGTTCCTGGCCAGGTCCGGCGTGCAGGCTGGCGGCAGGCCGCAGGTGCAGCCGTAAGACGCCGGTGGTCGAGCGGGGGTAGGCGACCGCAGCATCGGTGATCACGTTCACCAGGTACGGCACGCCGGAGTCGAACGCGCGGCGCAGCGCCGGCCCGATCTCGCCCGGGTCGGTGACCATCTCGCCGTCCCCGCCGAGAGCCCTCACCACCTGGTCGTAACGGGTCTGCGGGCGCAGGTCGGCTGCCACGTCGTAGCCGTAGAGGGCTCGCATCGGGTGCTTCTCCAGCCCCCAGGCCCCGTTGTTCCCGCAGATCATCACCACCGGCAGGGCATGCCGTACCAGGGTGTCGGTGTCCATCAGCGAGAACCCGGCCGCGCCGTCCCCGAGCAGCAGCACGACCTGGGCGGACGGCCGCGCTATCCGGGCGGCGATGGCATAGCCGAGGCCCGTTCCCAGGCACCCGTACGGCCCCGGGTCCAGCCACCCGCCGGGCTGGCGCGGCTCAGCGTACTTGCCCGCGTAGCTCACGAAGTCGCCGCCGTCGCCGATGACCACCGCGTCGTCGGCCAGCAGCCGGCTCAGCTCGCCGTAGATCCGCATCGGATGGATCGGCAGCGCCTCGCTGGCCAGCAGCTTGTGATCGGCCGAAACCGCCTGTGCCGCCGCGCCCTGCAGCCGCGGCAGCCACTCGTCGGCCCACTGTCCTGGCCCGTCGGCGGCGGCCTCAAGGCCGGCGAAGAACCCGGCCAGGCTTCCCGCCGCGGAGGCGGCTAGCTGGATGTGCGTCGCGATCTGGCCGGGGGCGTCGGCGATGTGCACGACACTGGCGGGCGGATTCCCGTTCTGCCCTCCGAAAAGCCCGTACCCAAGCCGGAAGTCGAGTGGCGTGCCCGCCGCCAGCACGAGATCTGCCTCACCGAATGCCAGCGAGCGGGCGCGGGTGACGAGCAGGTCGTGCCCGGCGGGCAGGATCCCGCGGCCCTGGCCGTTGGCGATCACCGGCAGCCGCCACCGCTGCGCCGCGGCGCGGGCCTGATCCTCGGCGCCGTCCAGCCACACATCCGAGCCGAGGATGAGCACGGGCCTGCTGGAACGGGCCAGCAGCGCGGCGATCCGCTCGATCGTGGCCGGGTCCGGGCTGTCCCCGCCCGGGTCCGCTGCCGCCGCGGCGGCCGGCTCCGGCGCGGCGGAGGTGGTGCCGAACAGCGCCTCCAGGCTGAAGTCCAGGAACACCGGCCCGCGGTGGCGGGCGGCCGCGATGCCGAATGCCTCGGCAACCGCCGGGCCGACTCCGGCGGGCTGGTGCTCGGTCCAGGCCCGCTTGGTGACCGGGACGACGAGCGCCGGGTGATCGAGCTCCTGCAGGCTGCCCGAGCCCCAGCGGGAGTCCGGAGCCCGGCCGCCGAGCACCACCACTGGGGACCCGTTGAAGTGCGCGCTGGTGATCGCGCTGATCCCGTTGGTGATCCCGGGCCCCGCGGTGAGCACGGCCAGTCCTGGGACGCGGGTCAGCCGGCCGGTTGCCTCGGCAGCGAAGACAGCCGTCTGCTCGTGCCGCACGTCCACGATCCGCATCGGCGGACTGGCCTTGACCGCGCCGTCATACAGCGGGAAGACGTGCCCGCCGGACAGCGTGAACATGGTCTGCGCGCCGCCCGCCCTGGCGGCCTGCACCGCGCGCGCGCCGCCGTGCACCAGCGCCTGCTCGTCTGCCATGACTGGTGACGCTACCAGCAGGTAGGGATGGCTCCGTGTCGGCAGTCCCGGCCCGTGCTGGCGGCTGGCGGCGGGCGGCGCCGGGCAAGCGCGGCCCGGTGGCACCGGCCGGTGATGCGATGATAACCGTGTGCCGTCGCTTACCGACCTCGCGCTGAGCCGGGCCGGGCTGGCCGAGCCCGACGTCGAGTGGGTGCACGCGCTGCTGGCCGACTGGCAGCTTCTTGCCGACCTGTCCTTTGCCGACCTGGTGCTCTGGGCGCAGCTTGCGGACTCAGCGGACTGGGTGGCGCTGGCCCAGATCAGGCCGACGACAGCGCCGACCGCGCTGCCCGACGACGTCGTCGGGACGGTGTGCTCCGCCCGCCAGCGGCCCTATCTCGACGTATCGCTGGCCGAGCAGCGGATCTGCAGGGAAGGCGACCCGGAGTGGACCAACGGGGTGCCGGTCCGGCACGAGGCGATACCGGTCACCAGGGACCGGAAGGTCATCGCGGTCATCGAGCGGTCCACGAACCTCAGCTCGGCGCGCACGCCGAGCCGGATGGACCTGGCTTACCTGCGGGCCGCCGACGATCTCGCCCAGATGATCGCCGCTGGCACGTTCCCCCGGCCCGGGGAGGAACCCACGCTGGTCCGCTCGCCCCGGGTCGGGGACGGGCTGCTCCGGCTCGGCCGCTCCGGCAAGGTGCGGTACGCCAGCCCGAACGCGCTGTCCGCCTACCGCCGGCTCGGGCTCACCGCCGACCTGCTCGGCACCGAGCTAGGCCCGCTCACCGCCCGGCTCTGCAGCACCGGCCCGGCGCGGGACGACTCGCTCATGCTGGCCGCCAGCGGCCGGGCGCACCTGGAGATCGAGATCGAGGGCAACGGCTCGGTCGTCCAGATGCGGACGATCCCGCTGGTCGTCGCGGGGGAGCGGGCAGGGGCGCTGATCCTGCTGCGGGACGTGACCGAGCTGCGGCACCGGGAGCGGGAGCTGATGACCAAGGACGCCACGATCCGGGAGATTCACCACCGGGTGAAGAACAACCTGCAGACGGTCGCGGCCCTGCTGCGGCTCCAGGCACGCCGGCTCACCGGGTCGGAGGCCCGCGCTGCGCTGGAGGAGGCGGTCCGCCGGGTGGGGTCGATCGCGATCGTGCACGAGATGCTGTCTCATGCTCCCGAGGAGATCGTGGACTTCGACGACATCGCAGGCCGGGTGGCGATGATGGCAGCGGAGGTGTCGGCGCCGGAGGCGCGTATCACGCCGGAGCTATCCGGCACCTTCGGGCGGCTGCCCGCCTCGGTGGCGACGCCGCTCGCGCTCGTGCTGACCGAGCTGCTGCACAACGCGCTGCGCCACGGGCTGAGCGGAGCCGCCAGCCCGCAGGCGGCCGATGGCCGCCTGCGGGTGTCTGCCAGCCGGGATGGCAGCCGGCTCACGGTGACGGTGGCCGACAACGGAACTGGCCTGCCTGCTGACTTCGACCTGGAGTCGACCACGAGCCTGGGCCTGCAGATCGTGCGCACCCTGGTGATGTCCGAGCTAGGCGGGCACCTGGAGATCTCGCCTGCCGACGGGGGCGGCACCAGGGTGATGGTCGAGCTGAAGGTCGACGGGCACGTCATGACGCCGGCGAGCGCGCGATGCGCCGCGCCGGCGTCCTCATGACGGCTCAGGCGTGCTGCTGAAGGCTCAGGCGTGCGCGCGGGCCCGCAGCCGGGCATTGCGGCGCTTGAGCGCGCGCCGCTCGTCCTCGCTCATGCCCCCCCAGACACCGGAGTCCTGTCCGCTGTCCAGCGCCCACTGCAGGCATGATTCGATCACGCTGCAGCGTCGGCACACCTGCTTGGCCTCCTCGATCTGGAGCAACGCGGGACCCGTGTTGCCGATCGGGAAGAACAGCTCAGGATCCTCGTCACGGCAGGCGGCGTGGTGACGCCAGTCCATGCGGTCCACTCCTCCTCGGGCCGGTGCGCAGCCGCCGTCCGGCTGGCCCGCTGCCCCGCTCATGCTTGTGAATGATTTCACGAGCTATGTCGTATGTCCGGAGACTCATAGTTCCCGGGCAGTTGGCAACATGGCTGTGGAGCTTGCGCCCCGTCGCTCCAGGCTAGGCCTCAGTGGTCGTGTCCCCACAACCCACGACCCGTCCGGTCGGAACGTGTAGCCAGGTGCTACTCGCCAAGAGCGTTACAAGCTTCTCAAGAGCGGTCATGAACCGCAAGAGGCTTCGGCAAAGGTTCTGCGGGAATTCAGTGTCAGATCAGTCACATTGCGGGCGCTCAGCGTGCAGAGCTGGCATCCCGTGCTGGCGGGCCCGATCTGCATCCGTGGCAACTTCGGCCTAACGCCCATTTTGGGAGCGTGTCCGCTATTCACCGCATTCTGATTGCGCCCGCGGGATCTGCCGGGCAGGGGGAACGCCGGTCGCCGCTCACCTGGCCCCGGCGCGGGATAGCGAGGCTGCTGGTCCGCGGATGGTCAGCACAGCACCCGGAGGGCCGCAGGGACCGCAACGAACCTGACGCACTCCGACTCGCCCATGTACTCGCCGTCGACCTGGAACGCGATGGGCCGCGCCGCGCGGAGGACGAGCTCGGGCTGGTCGTGCAGGGTCAGCACGCCCCGGCCGCGCGGCTGCTCGGCCGTGCGGAGCATCTGCCGGAGGGTGGCGATCGTGGCAGCCGTCGTCAGCGTGCGGAGCGCGAAGAGATCCAGCCCCGAGTCGAAGCCGGCCGCGAGGTTCGTGGTAACCGCACGGCTGCCCAGGTATGTCCACGGGGAGGTGTTCGAGACCACGCCGAGGAACAGCGGGCCCGAGGGCGGGTGCCCGTCGCGTTCCAGGAACAGCGCCGGGTGCCTGCGGTCGGTGGTCCGGAAGAACTGGCGCAGCGCGGTCCGCAGGTAGAGTGCGGGCGTCACGGTCCGGCCGTGCGCGCGCAGGCCGTCTACTGCCCGGACCACCTCGGCGTCCAGGCCGAGGCCGGCGTTGAAAGTGAAGTAACGGCACTGCCGGGAGCCGTCCTGCGCTGATTGGCCGCTGGCCGGCATATGACGCGCCGATGCGTGCGCTGCAGGCGCCGGTCGAGCGCCATTCGGGCAGCCGCTGCCGGCATAGCCGAGGCCGATCGTCCGTTCGCGCCCCTGCCGGATTGCCCGCAGAATCTGGCCTGTCGCCTCGACCGCGTCTGCGGGCAGCCCGAGCGACCGGCTGAACACGTTCGCGTTGCCGCCGGGCAGTGCCGCGAGCGCCGGGAGGCTGCCTGCCCCGGCCGGCGCTGCGGGCTCTCCCGCCGGGCCGGCGGCAAGGATCCCGTTCACCGCCTCGTTGACCGTGCCGTCCCCGCCGAGCGTGATGACCAGGCCCATCCCCTCATGGGCGGCAGCCCGTGCCAGGCTTGCCGCATGGCCCCGGTAGCGTGTTTCCACGACCTCTAGCTCCGCCGCCGATGCGAGGGCTGCCGCAATGACGTCGCGGCGCAGCGGGGTCGTGGAGGTGGCGTGTGGATTCACGATCAGAAGCGCGCGCACGCGCTCAGGTTAGCGATGCGGCCGCGGGCGCCGCATCGTCCCGTCCGCCGACGGTGCTGGTCGCGGCCGTGGTCGAGGCGCTGCAGGCGGCCGGCATCCTGCTGGCCACCGTGCTGGCAGGCATCGATGCGGCCAGCGGGCGCTCCTACCATGTCAACAGCGGCATCGCGCTGACGGTCATCGGCGCCGGGACCGTGATCGCGCTCGGCTGGATAGCCTACGGCCTGGCGTTGTGCCGTCCCTGGAGCCGCACTCCCGCCCTGATGACCCAGCTTTTCACCGGCATCATCGGGATCTACCTGGTGCAGTCGCACCGCTATGACTGGGGAGGCGGGGCGCTGGTGCTCGCGGTGGCGGGCTTCGCCACCCTGCTGGTCCCTGCCAGCCTGCGCGCGCTGACCCGCAGCGATCCTGGCAGGCCCGCCGGCCCGCCCCGGGCGCCGGGCCATCGCCCGGGCGCGTAACTCGTCGGTCGTCAGGCCCTCGCGAAGCTGCGCCAGCGTCCTGGCCAGCAGCCGCGAGACGTGCATCTGCGAGATACCGAGCTCGGTCGCGATCTGGGACTGGGTCATGTTGCCGAAGAACCGCAGCAGCAGGATCCGCTTTTCCCGCGGCGGCAGCCGCTCCAGCAGCGGCTTGAGCGACTCCCGGTACTCGACGCCCTCGAGCGCGTCGTCGAGCATGCCCAGCGACTCCGCGACCGCGGGCGCGTCGTCGTCACCGGAGTCCGGCGCGTCCAGCGACACCGTGGAGTAGGCGTTGGCCGACTCCAGGCCTTCCAGCACCTCCTCCTCGCTCATCTGCAGGTGCGTGGCGAGCTCGGCGACCGTCGGCGCACGGCCAAGGTGCTGAGCGAGATCGCTGACGGCCTTGGTCAGCGCGAGCTTGAGCTCCTGCAGGCGGCGGGGAACCCGGACGGCCCACCCCTTGTCCCGGAAGTGCCGCTTGATCTCCCCGACGATCGTGGGCGTGGCGTAGGTGGAGAACTCCACGCCGCGGGAGAGGTCGAACCTGTCGATCGACTTGATCAGCCCTATCGTCGCGACCTGCGTGAGGTCGTCCAGCCACTCACCGCGGTTGCGGAACCTCCGGGCCAGGTACTCAACCAGTGGCAGATGCAGCTCAACCAGTTCCCCTCGGATGCGCAGCCGCTCGTCGTCCCCCTCGGGCCCGCCCGGCACCTTGGCCAGCGCCTCGAACAGTTCCCTGGCCCGGCCGCGCTCCGCGGGCCCGTGCTGCATCCGCACCGTGGCCGGTCCGGCCGCGGCAACGGCAGTGTCCACTGGATCCCCGTTCTGAATGGTCGAAATGGCCTTATCCCCCATGGCCTCCGGCGCGCTCATCGGCTCCGCCGGATAATCCGATCCTCCCGGGCGCCTGATCGTCCCGGGACTTCCGCAGCACGATCGTCAGCGTGTCATCCGGGCCCACGTGCGCGGCGACCGAGCCGGCCAGCGCGGTCAGCACCGTCCATGCGAACGTGTCGCGCGCGGGCGGCCGCGCCGCGACGCTGGGCACCGAGACCGAGATCGTCAGCTCGTCCGGGCCGAGCAGGAAGTCGCACTCCAGGCTCGTCCCCGGGGTTGCCTGCTTGAGCAGCATCGCGCAGGCCTCATCCACTGCGATCCGCAGGTCCTCGATCTCGTCGAGGGTGAAGTCCATTCGCGCGGCGAGCCCGGCGGTCGCGGTGCGCAGCACGGATAGGTACGCACCCTCAGCGGGCAGCCGGACCGTGACATGGTCCTGTGGCTGCTGGAGCCGCGGGGAAGATGCGGCCGCGCCAGCGGCCTCTCCGGCGGCCTCTCCGACCGCAGCGGTGGCCGCGGCCGCCGCTGCCTTCTCGCTCACGTCTGCCTCCCACGCTGCCTTGGCCTGAACCGTCTGGCCGGCCGGGCGGGCGACCGGTACCGGCGCACTACTGCAACCTATCGTGATCTACCGGCTATGCCAGAACGCGGCTCGCGGTGCGTGCCAAGCCGGGGAGCAACACGCCTTGCGGATGGCAGCACCCGGCACGCTCAGCGCCGCGGGCTCGCCGCGCTCACTGGACGCGCCGCGCGCACCCGGAATGCCGGGGCAGCGGCTGAACGCGACGTGCCGACCACGGCGGTCGCGAGGGACCGTGCGACCCGGTGCGGCACGATCCCTCGCGCAAGCCATCAGCCCTGCTTGGTCTCCCAGAAGATCTTGCTGATCTCCTCGATCTTGGCGAGCAGCTGGTCGGCCGTGCCGACGTCCGTGCTGCCCTTGGTGCCCGCCGCGCCCGCCAGCTTCGTTGCCTCGTTGAAGAGCTGGTGCAGCTGAGGGTACTTCTCGAAGTGCGGCGGCTTGAAGTAGTCGGTCCACAGTACCCACAGGTGGTGCTTGACCAGTTCGGAGCGCTGCTCCTTGATGAGCAGCGCGCGGGCGCGGAACTCCGGGTCGGTGTTCTGCTGGTACTTCTCGCAGATGGCCTTCACGGACTCCGCTTCGATCCTGGCCTGCGCCGGGTCGTAAACGCCGCAGGGGAGGTCGCAGTGCGCGTGCGCAATGGTCCTCGGCTCGAGGAGACGTGCGAGCAGCCTCATTGATCCCCTTCCCTCGTGTCGGATCATGGATACGGATTCTGACAGTACCCCTGCAGGGTTGAGCGGTCCGAGGGAGGGTTAGCGGGTGGGCGCGTTGCGTGGCCTGCGCTGGCCGTTGTGGCGGATTGCCGTTGCGGAACGGTCGATGGAGCCGGCGCTCCGCCCCGGGGATTGGCTGCTGGCGCGCCGCAGCGTGCGGCCAGGCGGGTCACTGCCGGTCACGCCGGGCCGGCTGGTGATCGCCAGGCACCCGCAACGGCCTGGCCTGCTCCTGGTGAAGCGGGCCGTTCGCAGGACGCCGGCGGGCTGGTGGCTGGAGTCCGACAACCCGGCGGCGGGAGCGGTGGACAGCCGGCAGTTCGGGCCGGTCGACTGCTCGCTGATCGAGGGCCTGGTCCTTGGCCGATACCGGCGGGCTCGCCTGGACCGCCGGGGGCCTGGCGGCCCCGGGGAGACCGGCAGCCGGGGCAGTGATAGCGGAGGCGGGACAGCGCCCTGACACGCCGCTGGCCCCGTCCCGGACCGGGACGGGGCCAGCGTGACGGCGTACGCTGCGCGATACGCGGCTATGCGGTTGCCTCGCCTGCCGATGGCTCGTGCTGGGCTGACTGCCGGGCCACCAGTTCGAGCACTTCCTCTCTGGGCGCTCGCACTGCCTGCGCCCAGAAGTAGATCAGCCCGCTGAACACGATCACGATCAGCATGTCCCACCAGAACGGGATCCGGAACGTGTTCTCCGGCCCGAACTGGCCCTGCCAGGAGATGATGCCCATCCCGATGAGGTAGACGGGCAGCCACTGCGCGGACTTCCAGTCCAGCGGCGGGCGCTGCTTGTCGAAGGCCATCGAGAGGCCGATCAGGATGTAGCCGATTACCAGGACGATCCCGAGCTTCCAGATGACCTCGAAGCCGGACCAGTAGATGATCAGGCTGGCAAGGACGAACGCGAGCGGGGAGACCACCGACGCTCCGGGCATCCGGTAGGGCCGGTTCGCGTCCGGGACCTGCTTGCGCAGCGCGCCCAGGGACAGCGGCGCGCCCGCGTACATCAGCACGCTGGCCGAGGTGACCAGGCCGACCAGGGCGCTCCAGCTCGGGAAGGGCAGCAGGAACACCAGCCCGAGCAGGAACGCGAGGATCAGGCTGATCCACGGGACGCCGTTCTTGTCGACCTTGGCGAAGACCTGCGGGTAGTACCTGTTCCTGGCCAGGCCGTAACCGATCCGTGAGGTCGAGGTCTGGTAGATCATGCCGGTACCGGCCGGAGAGATCACGGCGTCGATGCGCAGGATGATGGCGAGCCAGCCCAGCCCGGCCGCGCCAGCGATGAAGGCCAGCGGCCCGGCTTCCAGGCCGGCGTTGGTGGCCAGGCCGCTCCAGCCGTGCGTCAGCGCGCTCGGGTTGACCGCGGCGATGAACACGACCTGCAGCAGCACGTAGATCACTGTGCAGAGCAGGATCGCGTAGATGATGGCCCGCGGCAGGTTCCGCTGCGGGTTCTTGATCTCGCCGGCTAGCTGGTCGGCCTGCTCGAATCCGAGGTAGGCGAACACGATTCCGGCACCGGGGATCGCCGCGAACATGGAGCGGATACCGAGCGCGAAGAACCCGCCGTGGGAGTTGAAATTGCCGCCGTGGAACTGGGTGAACAGCACGATGATCGCCAGGATCGGGATCGCGACCTTCCACCAGGTGATGCCGCTGTTCACCTTGTTGAACAGGCGCATGGCGAAGAAGTTCAGCGCGGTGAAGATCGCCATCAGCACGATGCTCATGACGAAGCCAAGGCCTGTTACCTCACCGGTCGTGGTGTTGAACAGGCCGTGCCAGTAGTACTCGGCGTACTGCATCACCGCGAAGCACTCGATCGGCGCCACCGTGATCGCCTGGACCCAGGAGAAGAATCCGAACGAGATGCCCGCTACGCTGCCGAATGCGAAGTGCGGGAACCTCGCGGTGCCGCCCGCCACTGGATACATTCCGCCCAGTTCGGCGTGCACCAGAGCAAGGATGATGACGATGACGCCACCAATGACCCAGGCAAGCAGGGCCGAGGTCCCGGCGGAGTAAGCGCCCTTCCACGAGCCGAACAGCCAGCCGGAGCCGATGATCGACGTCACGGATGCCCAAGTGGCCCCGATCAGCCCCATCTCGCGTCTCAGGCCGACGTCAGCCGGTCTTGTGACTGTCGCTACCTGTTCAGATGCCATGGTCGAACCTTCTTTCGGGTCCGTCTGCTGGGCCGCTCTGCCCGTGTGAGTAGGGCTCATCGTATTGATCGGCCCCAGACCTGAGAAGAATCCGCTTGGCATCATTTTGGTAACGGCAGGCCCTGCCGGATGCCATGAGCGCCTGTCAGGATCGGATGTTCCGGAACTTTCAATGAAAAAGGCATCTATAAGTCGCTAATCGCCTGAGGAGTTCGCTCACCCGTGCCGGTGCGGGCTCGGATAGGCCGGCCTCATGGGGCGCGTTCAGCTCAGCGACAGGCAGGCGCTCGCCTCAGCATCAGCGGCGTCCGCTGATCACCCCTGGTGCACGCACGCACCGGGGCGCAGCGGCGGTCGCCCCGGAGCCTGGCAAGCGGCACCAGCGACCCGAGACGGGCGGCCCCGGAGCGGCCGCCGGTCAGGCGGGCGACGGCGCCTCGCCGGTCGCCGGGCCGATGACGGTCGGCCCGCTGTCTGCTGGACTGGCCGGTGCCGGCACGGCGGCTTCGGTGAGTTCCCGCAGTTCGTCGGTGTTGAATCCGCTGGCAACCCCCCAGTAGTAGGCGATGATGCCGATGCCGACCGCGATCAGCGTTCCCCACGGGAACTGGATCGGCGCGATGCTGGCCCCGGTCCCCGTCCACGGGCCGAACTGGCCGTAGTAGGAAACCGGGTAGATCCCGATCAGCGGGATGATCAGCCACATGGCGTTCTGGGTGTGCCGGCGGCCATCCCTGCTGGACAGCAGCCACAGCGCAGCGCAGAAGAACAGGATGTCGCAGCCCTGGGCGATGTAGTAGGGGAGGAACCCCCATGACCCGGTGGCCGGCGGCTTGACCCGTAGCAGCCAGCCGCCCATGTACTGGGCGTAGACCCAGGCGCCGAGGTACACGAAGCCGAGCGCGATGCCCGCCGCCTTCGACCCCGCGGTCTCAAACCAGCCCTTGACCGGGGCGTAGTACCACACGAAGATCGGCAGTCCGATGAACACCGCGCCGTAAACCTGGACCAGCACCGCGTAGGTCGACCAGTACACGAGCATCCACGCGGCGAGGAAGCCGACAGGCGCCCAGAACCACGCATGAGGCAGCCGGAACGGCCTGGCCAGGTTCGGCGCGTACTTGCGCATCACCGGGAGCCCGACCCCGCCCATGATGTAGGTGAGCGCGGTCGTTGACGTGATGAAGCCGACGAGGGCGGTCCAGCTAGCGGCCGGGATCACGAAGATGCAGCCGATCACGACCGCGATCACTGCGGAGACCCAGGGGATGCCCCAGCGGTTCGGCCACTGCAGCGCCCTCCACAGCATCCCGTTGACGGACAGGCCGTAGTTGGTCCGGGTGGAGGTGCCCATGTACACCCAGCCGGTGGCCGAGGGCGAGATGCCCGCGTCAACCAGCAGGACGTAGGCGAATGACGCCAGCCATCCGACGCCGGCCGCCTGTAGCCCGCTGACCAGCGGTGATGTTGCCCAGTGGCTGGTGTTCAGGCCCACCCAGTCGCCGATGTGCACGCCGGCCGCGTGCCAGTTGACGATGCCGATGAAGCCGATCTGCAGGCCTACGTAGATCGCCATCGCGATGATCACCGAGAGGATCGTTGCCATCGGGACGTGGCGCTGCGGGTTGCGGGCCTCGCCGGCGTAGTCCAGTGCCTGCCGGAAGCCCAGGTAGGAGAAGACGATCCCGGTTGTCGCCAGGGCCTCGAAGATCGGCGCGGTGCCGAACGGGGCGAAGCCGTGCGTTCCGCCGAAGGACAGCGAGGTGAAGTTGGAGCCCTTGAAGATGGTGAACATGAAGATCGCGGTCAGCGAGGGGATGACGATCTTCCACCAGGTGAACCAGCGATTGACCTCGGACAGCAGCCTGATGCCGAAGAAGTTCAGCACGAAGAACAGCGCCATCAGGCCGACGAAGAAGCCGATCCCGTTCGGCCAGGTCATGACGTACTGCCCGTAGGACAGCGTGACGAAGTTGCCGCCGACCTGTCCGCCCACGTAGGTCACGACGGCCTCGGCCTCGATCGCCGGCACCGTGATCGCGGACAGCCAGTACGTCCAGCCGATGAACCAGCCTGTGTAGGCACCGTGAGTCAGGTGCGGATAGCGGACGATCGCGCCGCTGCGCGGGAGCATGCCGGACAACTCGGCGTAGGTCAGCGAGATCAGGATCACGAAGATCCCGCCGATGACCCAGGAGATGATCGCTGCCGGGCCTGCGACCGCCACCGCGTGCAGCGAGGCGAGCAGCCAGCCGGACCCGATGATGGCACTCAGCGACAGGAAGAGCAGGTGGTTGAGGCCCATGGTCTTCCTGAGGTTGCGGTCCGCCTGCTCGTAGCTGGCAAGGGGCACTGATGCCGGGGCCGCTTCATGCACTGCCATGATCACTCGCCTCGATCCGCGCGCCGCCGCGATGATCAGCTCACCGAGCCGGCTGCATCCGCCGCCAGAAAATATCGTTTCACGATATTACATCGGATTGGGCAGCCGGCCAAGGTCTGCCAGACCCGCGCGGGGGCCAGGGCCCCGCCCGGACCTGGCCTGCGTCGGCGGTGCATTAGGGTCGGTGTCCATGTTCGCTGTGACAGCGGCGCGGTTTGATGCCGACAACCCCCTGGCTGGCCTGGAACTCGGCGAGCACCCGGAGCCGCAGCCTCCAGACGGCTGGACGACGGTGCAGGTCCGCGCCGCGGCGCTGAACCATCACGACGTTTGGACCCTGCGCGGGGTCGGGATCTCCGCCGACCGGCTGCCGATCGTGCTCGGCTGCGACGCGGCGGGCGTCGACGAGCACGGGAACGAGGTGATCGTGCACGCCGTGGTCGGCGACCCTGTCGCGGGCGGCTCCGATGAGACCCTCGACCCGCGCCGGTCGCTGCTGTCGGAGCGCTACGACGGCACGTTCGCCGAGAAGGTCGCCGTGCCCCGGCGCAATCTCGTCCCCAAGCCGGGCGGGCTCTCCTTCGAGGACGCCGCCTGCCTGCCGACGGCATACCTGACTGCCTACCGGATGCTGTTCGACAAGGCCGGGCTCGAGCCCGGGGCTACCGTGCTGGTGCAGGGCGCCGGCGGCGGGGTCGCCACGGCGCTGATCGTCCTGGGCCGGGCGGCCGGGTACCGGATCTGGGCCACGAGCCGCAGCGAGGCCAAGCGAGCGCGGGCCGTCGAGCTAGGCGCGGACCAGGCCTTCGCCGTCGGGGAGCGGCTGCCGGAGCGGGTGGACGCCGTCATGGAGACGGTTGGCGAGGCGACGTGGGCGCACTCGCTGCGCGCCCTGCGCCCCGGCGGCACGATCGTGATCTCGGGCGCGACCAGCGGAGCCGTCCCTCCTGCGGAGCTGAACCGGGTGTTCTTCCTGCAGCTTTCCGTGGTCGGCTCGACGATGGGCAGCCGGGATCAGCTCGTCCGGCTCGCCCGGTTCTGCGAGCAGACAGGTGTCCGCCCGGTGATCGACAGGACACTGCCGCTTGCCGGGGCCCGCGACGGCTTCGCCGCGATGATCGCCGGGGACCTGTTCGGGAAGGTCGTCTTCACGGTGTAGGGCCGCCGGGGCCCTGCTGGTCCTGCTGGGCGTCCTCCTGGTCGGCCGCGGTTGGCGAGGGCCGGCCGAAGACCTCGTCGCGAACCCGGTTGAGCGTGTCCTCCAGGATCCCGCGCAGGTCGCGGAGCGCGTCCTCGCCCAGCGGCCTGCGGGATCCCTGCCGGGCGGCCGACCGCAGTTCGCGGGCGAAGTCGATCGCCATCCGCTCCAGGTCGCGGAACATCCGCATCTCGGGGCGGCCGCCGCGGCCGGGCGGGCGGTCCCAGCCCCCCCAGGCACCTGGCTCGCCGCGCTCGCGCCAGGCAGCCCAGCCGGCCCGGTCGGCGCGCTCGGCCCAGCTACGCCAGTCCTGGGACGCCGCCCAGTCGGCCCACTGGCCGCGGTCCCAGCGGCTCCGGAACCAGTCCCGCTGCTGGTCCCGGCCGGCCCGCTGCTGCCCGGAGTCCTGGCCGGAGTCGGCCGCGTCACCGGCATCGGCGCCTGCGCCGGCGTCCGCCGCAGCCGGGGCCTCATCATCGGGCCGGCGGCGCACCTGCCGGAACTCCTCACGCGCCTGCCGCGCGCTCTGCCGCACGTCCTCCCGGATCTGCCGGGCCCGCTCGCGCGCCGCCTGCCTGGCCTCCTCATGGCCCTCCCGGCGGACATCGCGGGCTGCCCAGGTCAGCTCCTCGCGCAGGCTGCGCACGGTGTCCCGGACGTCCCGGGACACGGTGCGGGCGATGTCGCGGACCGACTCGGTGATCTCCTCCTCAAGCTCGGCCAGGTCGTCAAGGCGGTGGCTGATCTCCTCCCGGCCCTTGTCGGTGATCCGGTAGACCTTCCGGCCGTCGATCTCGTCGTGCGTGACCAGGCCCTCCTCCTCCAGCCTGGCCAGCCGCGGGTAGATCGTCCCGGGCGACGGGGCGTAGACGCCCATGAACCGGTCCTGCAGCAGCCGGATTACCTCGTAGCCGTGCCTCGGGGCCTCGTCGAGCAGCTTGAGCAGGTACAGCCGGAGCCTGCCATGCCGGAATACCGGGCTCACCGGGCATCACCCGCCCTGTCAGCGGGCCCGGCGTCCCCCGGCGGCTCCGCTGGTCCGCCCGGCTCGGCCGTCCGGGCGGCCTCCGCGGATCCGCCGGGCTGGCTCTCACCGGGCTGGCCCTCACCTGGCTGGGCCGTGCCGTCCGGCGCCGGGCGGGCGAGCAACGTCACGTCTCCCGTGACGCTCGTGGCGGAGACGCTGGCCGCGCCGGTCCCGAGAGTGCCGGTGATCGTTGTCATGGCGGGAGCCTGGGAGGCGCTGAGCGCATCGAACCCGCTGTGCACCCGGCCCGAGGCAGAGCGCAGGCTCACCCGCGCGCTGGCGCAGGCGGGCAGGCGGATCGCTACCTCCCCGGACACCGTCGTCACCCGGACGCCGCCGCCGTCCCGCACGTCGATGTCGGCGGTGACCCGGCCGCTCACGGTCGTGGCCGACAGGCTGCGGACGGATCCTCCGGCCAGGGTCAGTGCGCCGGACACCGAGTTGAAGCCGACCGATCCGTCCAGGTCCCGGGCCTCCAGGTCACCGGAGACGGTCTTGGCGTCCACGCTGCCTGTCACGCCGTCCAGGGTTAGCCCACCGGAGACGGTCTTGGCGGTGAGCTTCGCGGCCATCCCGGACACGGTGGCGCTCGCGCCGACGGTGGTGACCTGCATCGGGCAGGCGCGCGGCAGGGTGATCATGAGGTCCGCGGAATGCCGCCGCGGCCGCAGCCACTCCCGCATGCCGTCCCACCGCAGGTCCTCGTAGGTGATCGTGAGGATGCCCGCCTCATGCGTCACCAGCAGCGGCTGCCCGGTCACGCTGGCGACATCGACCGACGGCGCGTCCGCCGCCGCCAGGATCACCACCGAGCCGCCCACCACGCGGACCCGCAGCGCGGCGACGTCATCGAGCTCGATCGTCCTGGGCTTGTCCACTGTCCAGCTGGGCATCGCTGTTATCCCTCCTGGCACGGCGGCCACCTCGGTCCCGCGTCAGATCGGCGTGCCGTTGCGCGGAGCCCGGTCATCGAGCGTCTCGCTGCACGTCATGTCGTGTCCAGCATAACTCACGATGTATCGTGTCCAGGTCTTCAGCTACCGGCCGGGCCGCCGCCTGAGATGAGCACTGCGGCTGATCCTACGTGCAGGGCCTCAGCCTCACTGTCGTGAGCGCAGTCCGGCCGGTCTGCCCGGTCCGGCCGGACCGGGCAGACCGGCCGGACCGGGCGCATGGTCGGCCTCCCGGCTGCGGCTCCCGGCTGCGGCCTCCCGGCTGCGGGACCGGCGATAGGGTAACGGCGGAGGTGTCCGCGGTGGCGTACTACCCGGTGGTCTGTGCGGTCGCTTTCGCCGTGCTCGTCGGTGCTGCCTGGCGGCAGTGCCGGCGCACCCCGGCCCGCGCCGCCGCCGTTCTCGCGGCACTCGGCGGCGGCATCGTCTCGTTCGTGCTCGGCCAGGTCGTGATGGGCCCGCACGCGCGGCCCAGTTCGCGGCACCTGCTGGCGGGACCGGCGGGGCTCCTGCAGCACCAGGCATTCCCGCCGCCCAGCGCCACGGCGGCGATGGCCGGTGCCGTCGTCACCGGCATGTTCCTGGCCGGCCGCAGGCACGGGCTGATCGCCGCCGCGATGGCGCTGGCCATCGGCGTGTTCCAGGTCGGCTACGAGCGGTACGCGCTGACCGACGTGATCGCCGCGGGCCTTGTCGGCTTCGCGATCGTGCTGTGCTCGTATGCGGTGGCGGCCCGGCCGCTCGCCTGGCTGGCCTGCCAGATCAGCAGCGTGGCTAGCAGTCGTCGTCGGGATCCAGCCGGGCCAGCCAGGTCGCCAGCCGGTCGACCTGCTGCTCGGCATCCGGGTTCAGGTCGATGAACTCGCGGAGGCGCTCAGCCAGCCAGGCCAGGGTGACCTGCTCGTCGCCGCGGCGGTCGGCGAGCTCCTCCAGGCCGCGATCGGTGAAGTACACCGGCCGATCCTCTTCCTGCTTCTCCGGACGTCAGGCCTGACCTGCCAGGGCAGCCGCCACGAGCGCCGCGTGATCCGCGGCGTGCGCCCGCGCGGAGCCGCAGGCGGGCGCCGGGCTGGCCGGCAGCGAGACCACGCTGAGCTCGCGGCCGAGGATAGCGGGCAGCCGCAGGCCCAGGTACGGCCAGGAGCCCATGTTGGCCGGCTCCTCCTGGACCCACACCACCTGCGCGGTTGCCGGGTAGCGCCCGACCTCCGCCCGTAGTTCGTCCTCCGGCAGCGGGTAGAGCCGCTCGGCGCGGACCAGGGCGACATCGGTCAGGCCGTCCGCGCGCCGCTTCTCGTCCAGGTCGTAGTAGATCTTGCCGGTGCACAGGATCACCCGCCGGACCCGGGTGTCCGGGCCGCTTGATCCGTTCTGCATGGAATCTCCGATGACCGGGCGGAACGAGCCACCGGTGAAGTCCGACACCGGCGACACCGCGCGCTTCAGCCGGAGCATGGACTTGGGCGTGAACACGATCAGCGGCTTGACCCGGCCGGACAGTGCCTGCCAGCGGAGCAGGTGGAAGTAGTTGGCCGGGGTGCTCGGCATCGCGACCGTCATGTTGTCCTGCGCGCACAGCGACAGGAAGCGCTCGATCCGCGCCGAGGAGTGGTCCGGCCCCTGGCCCTCGTAACCGTGCGGGAGCAGGAGCACGACCCCGGAGCGCTGGCCCCACTTCTGCTCGCCCGAGCTGATGAACTCGTCGATGATCGTCTGGGCGCCGTTGCTGAAGTCTCCGAACTGAGCCTCCCAGCAGACCAGCGCGTCCGGCCGGGCGACCGAGTAGCCGTACTCGAAGCCCATCGCGGCAAACTCCGACAGCAGCGAGTCGTAGACGTGGAACCTGGCGCTGGCGCTGTTGAACTGCCGCAGCGGGGTGTGCTCGGCGCCGGTGTGCCGGTCCACCAGGACCGCGTGCCGCTGGCCGAACGTGCCTCTGCGGGTGTCCTGGCCGACCAGCCGCACCGGGTGGCCGTCGATCAGCACCGCGCCGAACGCGAGCAGCTCGGCGGTTGCCCAGTCGATCTCATCGCGCTCCACCATGTCGGCACGGCGCTGAAGCTGCGGCAGCAGCCTCGGGTGCACGGTGAACCCCTCGGGGAGGCTGACCTGGGTGTCGATGATGCGCTTGAGCTGCTCCGCGGAGATCGCCGTGGGCACCTGGTCATGCCTGATGGGCCGCGGCGCGACCGGCTGGGGGAGCGTCACCGCGCCGGGCTGCCCGCCCGCCGTGCTCGCCTCCCTGGTCTCGGTGAACGCGCGCTCCAGCTCCTGCTGGTAGTCGCGGAGGGCCTGCTCGGCCTCGTCCAGCGTGATGTCGCCGCGGCCGATCAGCGACTCGGTGTAGAGCTTGCGCACCGAGCGCTTGGCGTCGATGAGGTCGTACATGAGCGGCTGGGTGAAGGACGGGTTGTCGGCCTCGTTGTGCCCCCGCCGGCGGTAGCAGATCATGTCGATGACCACGTCCTTGCGGAAGGCCTGCCGGAAGGCGAACGCCAGCCTGCCAACCCGGACCACGGCCTCCGGGTCATCGCCGTTGACGTGGAAGATCGGCGCCTGGATCATCCGCGCCACGTCCGTGCTGTACACGCTTGACCTGGATGACTCCGGCGCGGTGGTGAAGCCGACCTGGTTGTTCACGATGATGTGCACGGTGCCGCCGGTGCGGTAGCCGCGCAGCTGGGACAGCTCCAGGGTCTCGGCCACCACGCCCTGCCCGGCGAACGCCGCGTCGCCGTGGATCAGGATCGGCAGCACGGTGAAGCCGGGCTCGCCCATGTCGAGGATGTCCTGCTTGGCCCGCACCACGCCCTCCAGCACCGGGTCGACCGCTTCCAGGTGGCTCGGGTTGGCCACCAGCGAGGTGCGGATCTTCGACCCGTCATCGGAGACGTAGGCGCCCTCGGCGCCGAGGTGGTACTTGACGTCGCCGGAGCCGTGCGCGGTCGCCGGGTCCAGGTTGCCCTCGAACTCGGAGAAGATCTGGGCGTAGGACTTGCCGACGATGTTGGCCAGCACGTTCAGCCGGCCGCGATGCGCCATCCCGATGACGGCCTCGTCCATGTGCTCCCGCGCGGCCTCCGTGAGCACCGCGTCCAGCAGCGGGATCAGCGACTCCGCGCCCTCCAGGGAGAACCGGCGCTGCCCGACGAACTTGGTCTGCAGGAACATCTCGAAGGCCTCGGCCACGTTCAGCCGGCGCAGGATGCTCATCTGCTCGTCGTGGCCGGGACGGCCGTGCGGCCGCTCCACCCGGGCCTGGATCCAGGCCCGCTCCTCCGGGTTCTGGATGTGCATGTACTCGATGCCGACGGTGCGGCAGTAGGAGTCGCGCAGCACGCCGAGGATGTCGCGCAGCCGCATCCGCGGCCTGCCGCCGAACCCGCCGGTCGCGAACTCCCGCTCCAGGTCCCACAGCGTCAGCCCGTGCTGGTTGATGTCCAGGTCGGGATGCTTGCGCTGCTTGTACTCCAGCGGGTCGGTGTCGGCCATCAGGTGACCGCGCACCCGGTAGGCGTGGATCAGCTCGTGCACCCGGGCGGACTTCGTGATGTCGTCCTCGTGCCCGGCGCTGATGTCCTGCACCCAGCGGACCGGCTCATAGGGGATGCGCAGCGAGGAGAAGATGTCGTCGTAGAAGCCCTGCTCGCCGAGCAGCAGCCGGTGGATCGTGCGCAGGAACTCCCCGGACTGCGCGCCCTGGATGATCCGGTGGTCATAGGTGGAGGTGAGCGTGACGGTCTTGCTGACCGCCAGCCTTGCGATGGTCTCCTCGGAGGCACCCTGGTAGGCCGCCGGGTACTCCATCGCACCGACCCCGACGATGCAGCCCTGCCCGGCCATCAGCCGGGGAATGGAGTGCTCGGTGCCGATCGTGCCGGGGTTGGTCAGGCTGATCGTGGTGCCCGCGAAGTCGTCGACGGTCAGCTTGCCGGCCCGGGCCCGGCGCACCACGTCCTCGTAGGACACCCAGAACTGCCGGAAGTCCATGGCCTCGGCGGCCTTGATCGAGGGGACCAGGAGCTGGCGCGACCCGTCGCCCTTCTGCACGTCGATCGCGAGGCCGAGGTTGACGTGCTCGGGGCGGACCAGCACCGGCTTGCCGTCGGCCTCGGCGAACGAGAAGTTCATCTCGGGGTGGGCAGCCAGCGCGCGGACCACGGCGTAGCCGATCAGGTGGGTGAACGAGACCTTGCCGCCCCGTCCCCGGCCCAGGTGGTTGTTGATCACGATGCGGTTGTCGATCAGCAGCTTGGCCGGAATCGCGCGGACGCTGGTGGCGATCGGGACGGTGAGGCTGGCCGCCATGTTGGCCGCGGTCCTGGCCGCCGCGCCGCGGAGCCGCTCCTGCCCGGCAGCCGTCGCGTCCGCGGGCGGCGCTGCGGCAACCGCTGCGGCTGGCAGGTCGGACGGCACTGGCGCTGGCCCGGCGGCGGCGTCGGCCTGACGCCCGGCGCCAGCACCGGCGTCCGGCCCGGCTGCTGTCGCGGCGGCGGCGGTCACAGGCGCCGCCGGTCCTGCCGGTGGCACCGGTCCTGCGGTTCCTGCCGGTCCTGACGGTGCCGCCGGTCCGGCCGGTCGCCCGGCCGCCGCCGGGGCTGATGCTGACGGACTGGCCGGCCGTGCCGCCTCCCCCGATGGGGCCGGCGGGCCGTCTGCAGCCGCTGGCGGGGCCTGCGGCGGCGCTGCGGCAGCCGGGGCGTCCGGGCGGGGCCGGTAGTCGGCGAAGAAATTCCACCAGGCTCTGTCCACCGACCCCGGGTCTGCCTGGTAACGCTGGTATAGCTCGTCCACGAGCCATTCGTTCGGTCCGAAATCTAGGTCAGGACGGCCGGATGGCCCGGATGGCCCGGGTGGCCCGGGCGTTCCGGGCGGTCCAGGCGGGTCAGCTTCCTCCGATCGCTGGCCGGTGCCGAGATCCACGGCCTCACGCGGGGACTCAGAAGACACGGCGGGCATCGCCCACTTCCGACAACTCGATTCCGGTGATTTCCCGTGCCCAAGGCTACCCGGCGCGGCGGCAGCCGGATCAGCCTGCCATGAGCTCCCGGCCGTGCGGCTCGAGCCAGCTCACGTAGGGTCCCTTGGGCACGATCCGGGTCGGGTTGATCCAGTCCTGAGTCTGGTAGTAGTGCCGCTTTATCTGGTCGAAGTCGGTCGTGTCGCCGAACCCCCGGTGCTGGAACAGGTCCCGGGCGTAGGCCCACAGCTGCGGGTAGTCAGAGAGCCGGTGCAGGTTGCACTTGTAGTGCAGGTGGTAGACGGCGTCGAACCTGGCCAGCGTCGGGAACAGCCGCACGTCCGCCTCGGTCAGCCGCCCGCCGAGCAGGAACCGGCGCCGGGCCAGACGCTCCTCCAGCGCGTCAAGCGTGGTGAAGAGGGCGTCGAAGGCCTCCTCGTAGTCTGCCTGGCTGGCCGCCAGGCCAACCTTGTAGACGCCGTTGTTGACCGTGTGCTGGATGAGCGCGCTGATCGCGTCGATCTCCCGGCGCTGGCTGGCCGGATACAGGTCAGGAGCGCCGCGCGGGTGGAACGCGGTGAACTCGGTCTCCATCGTCACGGTGATCTGCGCCGAGTCGTTAGTAACGATCTGCCGGGTCCTGGTGTCCCACAGGCACGGGAGGGTGAACGGGCCCGGGTGCCGGGGGTTGCCTGCCAGGTACAGCTCGGACAGGAACCGGGCGCCGGTGACCGGGTCGCTGGCGGGGAACCGCCAGCCGCGCTCGTCCACGATCGGGTCGGCGAGGGTCAGGCCGATGACCGGCTCAAGGCCCAGCAGCGAGCGGACGATGAGCGTCCGGTGGGACCAGGGGCACGCCAGGGCTGCGTACAGTTGGTAGCGCCCGGGCTCGGCGGGGAAGCCGCTCGATCCGTCACGGGTGATCCGCCCGGTGACGGTGGGCCGCTGTCGTGCCAGGTGACCCGACGGCAGCCAGGCAGGCTGCTGCGGCGTGAGGGGCATCACCGGCCCTCCCGGGCAAGCTGAGGCGGGGGCACGCCGACCCGGACGGGCCCGCGCGGCAATGGTTGATGTCCTACTAGATTGCGCTGGTGGGCGCAAGGGAGGCTACCGGTTGAGCGCGGTGGTCGGCGACCTGGTACACCTGAGCGGCTGGATCGACTACCTGGTTATCGCGGCGCTGGTATTCGGCGAGACTGCTGTCTTCCTCGGGTTCGTGCTGCCCGGGGAGACGGCGGTCGTGCTGGGCGGCGTGCTGGCCAGCCGCGGGCACGTTTCGCTGGCGCTGCTGTTCGCGGTCGTCGTGGTGACCGCCGTGACCGGGCCGCTGGTCGGCTACGAGATCGGGCGGCGCATGGGCGACAGGCTGTTCTCGGCCCGGGTGATGCGCCGGGTCCCCGGGGGGCCGGATCGCGCCAGGTCCGCGTTGCGCTCCCGGGGGGCGCTGGCGGTGCTGCTCGGCCGGTTCGTGGCGGTCGTCCGCGCGGTGATGCCCGCAGCCGCCGGGGCGGTCCGGGTCCCCTACCGGACGTTCCTCGTCTACAACATCGTCGGCGGGGTTGCCTGGGGCATCGGCTACTGCCTGCTCGGTTACCTGGCCGGCTCGGCCTACGCGGCCATCGAGCGGCGGGTCGGGACCGGGCTGGCCGCCGCCGTGGCGGCTGTCGTGGTGATCGCCGTGGCCGCCTGGGCGCTGCAGCGGCATCGGGCCGGGGCCAGGTCCGCCCGGGCGGCGCGGCTGCCCCCGGAGCGGGCCGGTGCTGACGGCGCCGGGTCCGGGCTGCCTTCTGAGCGGCACGACGCGGCCGGAGCCGGCGCGGGGGCTGATCCGGGCGAGGCAGCGGACGTCGTGCCCGGTGAGTCGGCCCGCGATTAGAGCCCGCGACCAGCGTCAGCCGAACACGTCCTTGCGCCGGTGCTCCAGGCTCGGCAGCACCGCGCGGACCTCGGCGGTCAGCCCGGGGTCGAGCTCGCCGGCGCAGACCGCGGCGCGCGGGCCGAGGTCAAGCTGGACCACGCCCATCGGGTCGACGAGCATGCTCCGTCCCACGCCGGATGGCGCCCTGCTGCCGGACTCCGCGGGATCCGGCACCTGGTCGGCGGCCGCCACCCAGACTGTGTTCTCAATGGCCCTGGCGCGCACCAGCGTGACCCAGTGCTCCTCCTTGAACAGGCCCGCGGCCCAGGCGGCCGGGATCGCGATCAGCTCGGCGCCGCGATCGACCAGCGCCCGCGCATGCTCGGGGAACCTGACGTCGTAGCAGATGAGGATGCCCACCCGGAGCCCCGCCAGGCCGACCACGACCGGCTCTGCACCGGCCGCCATCCGGTCCGACTCGCGCTGCCCCAGCGCGTCGAAGAGGTGGATCTTCCGGTAGGTCGCGGCCAGCCTCCCGTCGGTGTCGATGGCGACCGCGGTGTTGTACACCAGGCCGTCGGCGCGGCCGGGCCCCGGCTCGAACAGTCCCGCCACTACGGCGATCCCGTGCGCGCGGGCAGCGTCGGCCAGGCCCTCGCAGAACGCCGCGTAGCTGCCGGCCGCCGCGGCCAGGTCGGAGCCGAAGCTGGCGAGCGTGCCCTCCGGCAGGATGGCCAGGCGCGCACCGCTGGCGGCGGCCCGTGCCAGGGCTTCCCGGGCCCTTGCGAGATTGACGCCCGGATCCGAGCTAATCGGTAGCTGGCACAGTGCAACCCTCATGGCCGCAGCGTAAGGCACCCCGGCGGCCGGCGGCCCGGCTGCGCGTGCGGGAGTGCCGGCCGGGACGTCCGCTACCGTGGCCGTGTGCTTGCGCTGCTGGTCGTGGCGGTATCGCTCGGGCTCACCAACCTCGCTGCGGCGCTCGGGATCGGCGTGGCAGGTGTGGACGCGCGCACCCGGCTGCGGGTTGGGCTGGCGTTCGGCCTGTTCGAGGCTGGCATGCCGGTGGTCGGAGTCGTACTCGGGCGAGGCGCGGCGGGCGCGCTCGGCGGCTCGGCCCGCTGGATCGGCGGCGGCCTGCTGCTGGCGGTCGGGGCGTATGGCCTGGTGAGGTCTCGCCGCGCGGAGCAGCCGGGTCGCGGCGGCGCCGAGCCCGGCCGCAGGGGCGCCGGGCCGGGCCGCGGCGGTGCAGAGCCCGGCCGCAGGGGCGCCGGGCCGGGCCGGGGCGGTGCCGAGCCGGGCCGCCGTGCGGCGGTCGCCCCGGTGCGGCTCCTGGTCACCGCGTTCGCGCTGAGCCTGGACAACCTCGTGGTCGGCTTCGCGCTCGGAACCGTCTCCGGGGGCGTCCTGATGGCGGCTCTGGTGATCGGCGCCGTCAGCATGATCATGTCGCTGGCCGGCCTCGAACTCGGTGCCCGCATCGGCCGGCTGGCCGGGCGCGCCTGCGAGCCGGCCAGCGGGCTGATGCTGATGCTCCTCGGCGCGGCGATTGCCGGCGGGCTCGCCTAGCGCCGGGCTGCAGTCAGTCCAGCAGCCGCAGCGCGGCCTTCGGGCAGGACCTGACGGCATGCGCGACCGCGTCGGCTAGCTCGCCTGGCACCGGATCGGCGAGGATCGCCAGTTCGTCGCTGTCGCCGAGGTCGAACACCTCGGGCACCAGCCCGGCGCAGACCCCGTTGGCCTCGCAGGCATCGCGATCCACAGCGACGCGCACCTGCCGCCCGGCCCGCCCGGCCCGCCCGGGCCGCCCGGGCCCTGCGCCACGAGGCTCAGGCGAGGTCATGCGACTATTGTGCTGCTGCCGCAAAGTGCCGGCACCGGCGGGAGACTGACAATCATGCAGAACGGTCTACCGCCAGAACTCGCCACCGTGATCGCCGCGGCCAAGGGCTTCATGCCGGAACCCGAGGGACAGGCGCTCTACCAGACAGCGGTCGCCTACGCGGGCCGCGGGCCGGTCGCCGAGATCGGCACCTACTGCGGAAAGTCCACGATCTACCTGGCAGCGGCCGCTGCCAGGGCCGGCCAGCTTGTCATCACCGTGGATCATCACCGCGGCTCGGAGGAGAACCAGCCGGGCTGGGAGTATCACGACCCCGAGCTTGTCGACCCGGTCACCGGGCGCCTGGACACGCTTCCGCACTTCCGCTCGACGCTGGCCGGCGCCGGCCTGGAGGAGCACGTGATAGCGATCGTCGGCCGCTCGGCGGATGTGGCCGGGCTGTGGCGGGTGCCGCTCGGGATGCTGTTCATCGACGGCGGCCATACCGACGCGGCGGTCACGGCCGACTATGAGGGCTGGGCGCCGTGGGTGGCGATCGGCGGGGCGCTGGCGATTCACGACGTGTTTCCCGATCCGGCCGATGGCGGCCAGGCGCCGTACCGGGTCTACCTGCGGGCACTGGCCTCGGGTGCCTTCACGCAGGTGCGGGTCACCGGTTCGCTCCGGGTGCTGGAGCGCACCGGCGACGGGATCGGCTGACCTGACCGGGCGTCCGACCGGCCGCCCGTGCCCCGGCCTTCGGCCGCCCGTTCCCGGCCCCCCGGCCGCCCGTGCCCGGCCCCCCGGCCGCCCATGCCCCGGCCGCCCGAGCCCTGGGCCCCCTTGGCGTCCCAGCCAATGATGTCCAGAGAGCGGTTCTGTGCACATTAGTTTGTCCACAGAGCGGCTCCGTGCACACCGGATGGCTGACCCGGCCGGGCATCCGACCGGCCGGGAGCGGGTCAGGGGGCGCGGAAGATCCCGGCCCCGCCCGTGGTGCCGGAAAGCGCGTCGGCGGCCAGGATCATCGCCGCGGCCGTCCAGCTTGACCGCTCGCCCGGAAAGTGCGCCCGGTTGGCGAACTGCCACCCGGTCCAGTAGCTGCCGTCAGGGTGGCGGAGGTGCTGGATCTCCGCGAACAGCCGGGCGGCCCGGCCGGCATCGCCGATCGCCTCCAGCGCCAGGACGAGCTCGCACGTCTCCGCCCCGGTGACCCAGGGCTGGTCGCTGACGCAGCGAACGCCGAGGCCGGGGACCACGAAGGTGTCCCAGCCGGCGGCGATGCGGCCGGCGGCCGCATCGCCGCCGAGCACGCCGCCGAGCACCGGGTAGTACCAGTCCATCGAGAACCGGCTCTTGTCGGCGAACGCGGACGGGCGGCTGGCGACCGCCTCGGCCAGCGCGTCCGCGGCCAGTTCCCAGTCCGGCTGCGGCTCGCCCAGCCGCTCGGCGAGCGCGATGCCGCAGCGCAGCCCATGGTGAATGCTGGAGCAGCCGGCCAGCAGCGCGTGGTCTCCCGGGGTGCCGTCGGCGCGGCGCTGCCAGGCGAACGCCCCGTCCTCGCGCTGCAGTGTCAGCGCGAAGTCCAGGCCGGCCCGGACGGTTGGCCACATCTGGCGGGCGAAGGCCTCGTCTCCGGTGACCAGCAGTTCGTGCCAGACACCAACGGCCGGGTAGGCCGCGTGGTTGCTCTCGGCGGCGCCGTCGGTGACAGCGCCGCCGGCGATCGCCCGTGGCCAGGAGCCATCAGGCTGCTGGGCCGCGCTCAGCCACTCGTAGCCGCGCCTGACCGCCTCGCGCAGCCCGCAGGCCGACAGCGCCATCAGGCATTCCACGTGGTTCCAGGCGTCAACATGGCCGTCGGGCCAGCCGATCGCGCCGTCGGGCTGCTGCACGGCGACGATGGCGGCAGCCGTTGCGAGGGTGTCGTCGGCGGTGAGGACGCCCGGGACGGACGGGGGCTCGCCGGCTTGCTCTGGGACGATCGGCCTGGCGACGTGATCGGCGAGCCGGTCCGCTAGTCCCTCAGGCCGCATGCGCCTCCTCCCGGCTGGCACGAGCGGGCTGGCGCACCGCGTAGATTACGACGCTCTTACCCAGGATCGGGCTCAGTACCCGGTCGGCGAGCCGCATCGCCGGGGGTCGCTGCATGATCTCCCAGACCAGCAGCCGGTGGTAGGCGCGGGCCAGCAGATGGTCGTCCCGGCTGACGCCCACCGCGCACTTCAGCCACCAGTACGGGGAGTGCAGCGCGTGCGCCCGGTGACGGCCGGCAGGCCGCAGGCCGGCCGCCGTCAGCTTCGCGGTGAGCTCGCCCAGGGTGAAGATCCGCAGGTGCCCGCCGGGCACGGTGTGGTACTCCTCGGATAGCTGCCAGCAGATCCGCTCGGGGAGCCAGGCTGGCACCGTTATCGCGGCCAGCCCCCCTGGCCGCAGCACCCGTGCGATCTCGGCCAGCGCCGCCTGGTCAGATCGGATGTGCTCGAGTACCTCAGCGGCGATTACCCGGTCGAAGGATGCCTCCGGCAGCGGCAGCGCGGTGGCGTCCCCGGCCACCACCCGGCCGCGCCCGCCCGGCGGGACCTCGCCGGCCTGGCGCATTGCCGCGAACATCCCGGCGACCGAGGCCAGCTCGCCCCGGTCGGTGTCCAGCGCCACCACGTCCGCTCCGCGCCGCAGCGCCTCGAACGCGTGCCGCCCGGCCCCGCAGCCGATGTCCAGCACCCGGTCACCCGGCCCCACCGGGAACGCGCCGAAGTCCACGGTCAGCACGGCGCACCAGTTGCCTGCGGCGCGCGGGACGGGCTGGCTGAGACGGAGCCGCAGATCGCGCGCCGGTACTCCGCGACGGTGGCGCGCGCGACCGCATGCCAGGTGAACCGCTCAGCCACCCGGCGCAGGGCCAGCTGCGACAGCCGCTCCCGCTCCGCGGGCGAGTCGTGCAGCAGCCGCAGCGCGGCCGCCAGCTCCTCGGCATCCCCGGGCCGGACCAGCAGCGCGGCATCACCGGTTACCTCTGGCAGCGCACCGGTCCGGCTGGCGATCAGCGGGGTTCCGGATGCCATGTGCTCGACGGCCGGCAGCGAGAAACCCTCATAGAGCGACGGCACGACCGCGATCTCGGCGCTGGCCAGCAGTTCCGCAAGCTCCTCGTCGCTGACCCCGTCGAGGAACCGCACCCTGTCGCGCAGCGCAAGCTCGCCGGCCAGTCTCTCGGTCGGCCCCCCGGGCGCCGGCCTGCCGACGACAGTCAGCTGGGCGGTTCGTTCCGTTGTGAGCTTCGCGAACGCCTGCAGCAGGGTCGCGATCCCCTTCACCGGCGAGTCCGCGCTGGCCACGGCGACCACCCGGCCGGGTACCCGGGGAGAGCCGCGGGGCCGGAACAGCCGGGTGTCCACGCCCAGCGGGACCACCCGCACGCTGGCGGGCCGCACCCGGAAGTCGCGGAGGATGTCCTCGCGCGAGGACTGCGATCCGGTCAGCACCGGCCCGCAGCGGCGGGCGACCCGCCCTTGCATGCGGACGAACGAGTACCAGCGGCGCTTGGACAGCCGGGACAGGCCGGTCGCGGCGGCGAGCTCGATCCGCCGGTCCACGCTGATCGGGTGGTGGATGCTGGTCACCAGCGGCAGCCCGAGCCTGGCTATGCCCAGGATGCCGTAGGCGAGCACCTGGTTGTCGTGCACCACGTCGAAGTCGGCGCGCCTGGCGCGCAGCGCCCGAAGCGCCCGCAGGCTGAACGTGAGCGGCTCGGGGAACGCGCCGGTCCGCATCGCCGCCACCTCGAGCACGTCGATCCAGTCCCGGTACTCAGCCAGCCTTGGCGTCCGGAACGGATCCGGTTCCCGGTACAGGTCAAGGCTGGGCAGCGGGCGCAACACCGGGCCAGGCTCGAGGTCGGGGTAGGGCTGGCCGGAGAACACCTCCACGTGATGTCCGAGCGAGGCCAGCTCACGCGACAGGTGCCTGACGTAGATCCCCTGGCCGCCGCAGTGCGGCTTTGACCGGTAGGACAGCAGCGCGATCCGCAGCGGGGCGCAGCCCTCCGCGCCGGGGACTGGCACTGTGCTCACGCCAGCTCGCGCCTCCCGCCCGCTCGTCCCGCTCGTGCCTGCCCGTGCCCGCGCCCGCCCGCCTGGGTGCCGCCCGCCTGGGTCCCGCGCCCGCCCGTCCCCGGCCGTCAGCCCTGGCCGTCAGCCCTGGCCGTTGGCCCTGGCTGCAGGCCCGGCCACCGGCCAGGCTCGGATATTACCAGCCGGTACGCTACTCACCTTGGCTGGCCCGCGCCGATAGCCTGGTGCCCCGGCGTCCGCTGGGACGCACATTACTCCGGAGGCAGTCCTGACACGCCGTGCGCTGATCACCGGGATAACCGGCCAGGACGGTTCGTACTTGGCCGAGCACCTGCTTGAGGCTGGCTATGAGGTCTGGGGGCTGGTCCGTGGCCAGGCCAATCCCCGGGTCCGCAGGGTGCGCCAGCTTCTCGGCGAGGTCCGCCTGGTTCGCGGCGACCTCCTCGACCAGGGCAGCCTGATCGCAGCGGTGGAGAAGGTGCAGCCGGACGAGGTATACAACCTCGCGGCGATCTCCTATGTGCCGATGTCCTGGCAGCAGGCCGAGCTGACCGGCGAGGTGACCGGGCTCGGCGTGCTCCGGGTCCTTGAGGCGATCAGGGTGTGCAGCGGGATCAGCGCCTCGCGCAGCCCGGGCCGCGGGCAGATCCGGTTCTACCAGGCATCCTCCTCGGAGATGTTCGGCCTGGTACGGGAGTCGCCGCAGACCGAGCGGACCCCGTTCCACCCACGCAGCCCCTACGGCGTGGCCAAGACCTACGGTCACTTCCTGACCCAGAACTACCGGGAGTCCTACGGCATGTTCGCCGTCTCCGGGATCCTGTTCAACCACGAGTCACCGCGGCGCGGCGCGGAGTTCGTCACCCGCAAGGTCTCGCTCGGCGTGGCGAAGATCAAGCTGGGCTACGAGCGGCAGCTCCGGCTTGGCAACCTGGCGGTGAGCCGGGACTGGGGGTTCGCCGGCGATTACGTCCGCGCGATGCACCTGATGCTGGAGCGGGACGAGCCCGCTGACTATGTCGTGGGCACGGGCGTCACGCACTCGGTGGAGGAACTGCTGGACCGCGCGTTTTCTGCGGCCGGGCTGGACTGGCGGGACCACGTGGTGTGCGACGCCGCGTTCATCCGGCCCGCGGAGGTGGACCGGCTGTGCGCGGACCCGTCGAAGGCCCGTGAGGAGCTTGGCTGGGAGCCCAAGATCGGCTTTGACGAGCTGGTCGTGATGATGGTCGAGGCCGACCTGGAGCTGTTGTCGACGCCGGGCGCTCACCCGGAGGACTCGTTCGGCGACGGCGCCTGGTAACCCCTCCAGGAGCGCCTGGACCGCGAGGGACCTGTCGCCGAGCGCGCCTCAGGCGACGTGGCCGACCAGCGTGCCGATCCCGTAGGTCAGCCCGGCGGCGACCGCGGCCAGCAGCAGCTGGCGGATCGCACCGCGCAGGAACGGCCGGTCGGTGATGCGGGCGACCAGGCCGCCGCCGGCGAACGCGGCGGCCCCGGCGATCACCAGTGCCAGCCACAGCCGCGGATACCCGCTCAGGTACGGCAGCAGCGGGATGAGCGCGCCGATGGCGAACGTGACCAGCGAGGCGGCGGCCGCCGTATGCGGCGAGGGCAGCTCATGGTGATCGACACCGAGTTCCTCTTGCACATGCACGCGCAGCGCCTGCTCCGGGTGGGCCGAGACCTGCCTGGCCACCCGGTCGGCCAGGTCGGCGTCGACCCCCCGGCGCCGAAACATAGCCGCCAGTTCCTTCCGCTCCGCGTCGGGGTGGTTCTCCAGCTCGAACTGCTCCTTGCGGACCTCGGCGGCGACCAGCTCATTCTGCGAGGACACCGAGACGTACTCGCCCGCAGCCATCGAGAACGCCCCCGCGCCGAGCCCGGCCAGGCCGGCCAGCACCAGGTCGTGCGAGCTCAGCCCGCCGCCGCCGACCCCGGCGATCAGCGAGACGTTGGTCACAAGGCCGTCCATCGCGCCGAACACGGCGGGCCGCAGCCAGCCGCCGGACACGTCGCGGTGCTGATGGCCGTGAGCCTCGCCACGGACCTCGCGTGCTGTGGTCATGGCACCACAGTACGGGGCGGGTTAGGCTAGGCAGACTGCGGAGTTTGAGCGGCACCTGCCGGGGAACGTGACCTGGTTACGTTCTGGCTATGTATCGGGCGGCGAGAGGACCGGGCGGCTGACGACATCGAGCCGCGATGCCGGAATCACGGAAGAGGCCGCATCGTGATCATTTTCGACCACGTGACAAAACGCTATCCGGGCGGAACCGTGGCCGTCGACGAACTGGACCTGGAGGTCCCCGACGGGAAGATCATGGTCCTGGTGGGGCCGAGCGGCTGCGGCAAGACCACATCACTGCGGATGATCAACCGGCTGGTCGAGCCGACAGACGGCCGGGTTCTCCTGGATGGCACCGATGTGGCCACGGTCAACCCGTCTCAGCTGCGCCGCGGCATCGGTTACGTCATCCAGCAGACCGGGCTGTTCCCGCACCGCACGATCGAGGACAACATCGCCACGGTGCCGGTGCTGAGCGGGTGGGGAAGGTCGAAGGGGCGGGCGCGTGCCCGGGAACTGATGGACCTGGTGGGGCTGGACCCCGCGATGGCCCGGAGGTACCCGCACCAGCTTTCCGGCGGCCAGCAGCAGCGGGTCGGGGTGGCCAGGGCGCTCGCTGCCGACCCGCCGGTGCTGCTGATGGACGAGCCGTTCAGCGCGGTCGACCCGATTGTCAGAGCCTCGTTGCAGGATGAGCTCGTCCGGCTGCAGGCGGAGTTGCACAAGACGGTGGTGCTGGTCACGCACGACGTGGAGGAGGCGATCAAGGTCGGCGACCTCGTCGCGGTGTTCCGGCCGGGCGGGCACCTCGCGCAGGTCGACACTCCCGAGCGGCTGCTCGGCGCGCCCGCCGACAAGTACGTGGAAGACTTCGTCGGCTTTGACCGTGGCATCCGGCGGCTGTCGTTCTTCGACACCGAGGCGCTGGACCTTGGCTTCGACGCGGTGCTGGGAGAGAGCACGACGGTCGCAGGCGCAAGGCATGCGGCGGAAGCGGCCGATGAGCCGTGGATTCTCGTTCTCTCGGAAGAACGGATTCCGCGTGGCTGGGTCGCCTCTGCCGACCTGGCGTCGCTCGGGGACACCGCGCCGTTGTCCGCGGCGCCGATGTCGGAGGTCGGGCACACGTTCCGGGTGGGCGCCGACTCGCTGCGCGCGGCGCTGGATGCCACGATCCTCTCGCCGGCCGGACGGGCCGTCGGCGTGGATGCCGAGGGCAGGGCGGTCGGCGTGACGTCCTACGACCGGCTGCGGGCGGCGATCCAGCGCGCGGATGGCGCGGCCCGCGACAGGGCCGGGGAGACCTCGGGCGGTACGGACCGTTCGGGCGGCACGGGCGGTTCGGGCGGCACGGGCGGCACGGACCGTTCGGGCGGCACGGGCGGCACGGGCGGCACCGCTCGGTCGGGCGCGACGGCAGACGGCAGGCCGTCCGGGCCCGACGGGCAGGCGGCGGGCGCCGGCGCTCACGGCGCTGGCGCGGCCGGCCCGGGAGGGCAGGCTGCCACGGGCAGTCCCTCCGCCGGCCAGCGGGCCGGGGACGAGACGGCAGGGGTGCCCTCGTCGTGAGCTGGGCCTGGGCCAACAGGGACTTCCTGCTTGGCCTGATCGGCGACCACCTGGTGCTGGCCCTGGTGCCGATAGTGGTCGGGATTGCGATCGCGCTGCCGGCCGGCGTGCTCTGCGCCCGGTTCCGCTGGGCCTATCCGCCAGTGCTGAGCGCGACAACCATCCTCTATGCGATCCCCTCCCTCGCGTTCTTCATGATCCTCATTGACTACACCGGGCTGACCAGGACCACGGTCATAATCCCGCTGACCCTGTTCTCGCTGTCGATCCTGATCCCCGCAGTGGTGGACGGGCTGAGGTCAGTGCCCGAGCCAGTGCGGCAGGCTGCCACGGCGATGGGGTTCGGGCCGCTGCGGCGCCTGGTGACGGTGGAACTGCCGGTGGCGATCCCGGTGATCATCGGCGGGCTGCGGGTGGCCACAGTGTCCAGCATCAGCCTGGTCAGCGTGGGCCAGCTCATCGGGATCGGGGGGCTGGGCTACCTGTTCATCGACGGGGAGCAGCGGTTCTTCATGACCGAGATCGTCGTCGGGATTGTCCTGTCGATCGTCCTCGCGCTGCTCGCAGACAGCGTGCTGGTGCTGCTGCGCCGCCTGCTCACGCCGTGGCTGCGCGGCCGGAGCGGTACCGGCCGTGCCCGGGACCCGGGCCTGCGGGCAGCCGCCACCGGGCGGGCCGGCGAGCGCCGGCTCGCCGGGCTGCAGCGGGAGAAGGCCGGCGCGGGCGCTGGCGGCGGAGCGGCAGGCGCGGTGAGCACGGAGGGTGCTCGGTGAACCAGGCCTGGCAGTGGCTGACCCGGCCGGCGAACTGGCACGGCTCGGAGGGCATCCCCATTCGGGTCCTGGAGCACCTGGCCTACACCGGGATCGCGTTCGGGCTCGCCGCCGCCATCGCGCTCCCGCTCGGCGTGATCATCGGGCACACCGGGCGCGGCGCTTTCGCGGTCATTAGCCTGGGCAACTTCGGCCGGGCGCTGCCCACCCTGGGGCTGCTCGTGTTCGCCTACGTGCTGGTGACCTCGTCGGTCGACTGGGTCATCCCGCTGGTCATCCTGGCCATCCCGCCGATCCTGGTGAACGCCTACGAGGGCGTGCTCGGCGTGGATCCCGACCTCAAGGACGCCGCGCGCGGCATGGGCATGACCGGCCGCCAGGTGCTGACCAGGGTGGAGATACCGGTCGCGCTGCCACTGATCATGCTGGGCCTGCGGATCGCCGCGATCCAGGTGGTCGCGACCGCCACGATCGCGGCCTACATCGGCCTCGGCGGGCTCGGCCGGTACATCATCGACGGCCTGGCCAACAACGACTACGCGGAGGTGGCGGGCGGCGCAATCGTCGTCGTCGTGCTGGCGCTGCTGGTGCAGGCCGCGTTGCTGATCCTGCAGCGATTCACCGTCTCGCCGGGCCTGCGCGGCCAGGCCCGGTCCTCCTGAACTGCCGGCAGATCGGATACCAGCCGTCACGAAATGTCAGAGCCCTCAAGGAGGATGGGCTGTCATCAAGATTACGGAAGGAAAAGTTCCATGCCACGGATAACCAGACACCGCGTCCATCTGGCCAGGATCAGCAGGCGCGGCGCGACCCCGGCGCGCACCAGGCAGGCGCTCCGCACCCGCGCGGTGCGCTTCGCGGCGGCCGGCGCTGCGCTGGCGGCTGGCCTTGCCCTGGCCGCCTGCGGCAGCAGCGGCGGCTCCAGCCCGCTTCAGCCAAAGGCGTCCAAGGGGACCGTCGTCGTCGGCTCGGCGAACTTCCCCGAGGACGAGGTACTCGCCGAGATCTACTCGCTCGCGCTGCAGGCCAAGGGCGTGCACGTGACGGAGAAGTTCAACATCGGCTCGCGCGAGGTCTACTACCCGGAGGTCGTCAAGGGCGCGATCTCGATCATCCCCGAGTACAACGGCGCCCTGCTCACCACCTCGGTCAACCCGAAGTCCACGGCGGCAAGCACGTCGCAGGTGAACGCGGCCCTCAGGGCCGAGCTGCCGAAGTCGGTGGAGATCCTCAACTCGTCCTCAGCCCAGGACAAGGACTCGGTGACGGTCACCCAGGCCTTCGCCACCAAGCACCACATCACCTCGATCGCGCAGCTCAAGCCGTACGCCAAGTCGATGTTGATCGGCGCCGCGCCTGAGTTCAAGACGCGCGAGGCCGGGCTGGTGGGGCTGAGGAAGGACTACGGGCTGACGTTCAAGGGCTTCGTGCCCACCGACGAGTCCGGCCCGGTGGCCATCCGCGACCTGCAGACCGGGAAGATCCAGGCTGCGGACATCTTCACCACCACCCCGCAGATCAAGCAGCTGCACTTCCTGGCGCTGGCGGACCCCAAGTTCGTGTTCGCCGCGCAGAACGTGACGCCGCTGGTCTACAAGAAGGCAATGACCTCGACCATCGTCGACACTCTGAACGCGATCTCGGCCAAGCTGACCACGGCCGGCCTGCTGGAGATGAACCGGGAGCTGAGCATCGAGCACCAGGACTACTCGACGGTCGCCACCAACTGGCTCAAGTCGGTTGGCCTGATGAAGTAGGCGCCAGGCAACCCTGGCCAGGCCGGGCCGGCCTCGGCGGCGCGGGGCAGCATCCAGCCGTCCCATGCCGTCGGCGGGCCTGCCCGCACGCGCTCCGGGCAGCACCGGGATGACCGGGGGAACCCCGAGGTCAGGAGGGCTGGTCCTGCTGCTGGCGGGCGATCCCGGTGAACGCTGCGAGGGCCTCGGTGTCGGAGTAGTGGCTGAGCACGTACTCGCGGGCCCATTCCCCGCCCTCGGGGTAACGGCTGGCCTGAATCTCCCGGGCGGCCGCGGCGGTGTCGTACTCGGTGCGGCGTAGCACGACATCCGGGCCCAGCAGGGCCCAGTGCGCGCCGGGCGGGCCGTAGGGCATTCCGACGCTGCCCGGGTTGATGACCCTGCGCCCGGCGGCGAGCCGGTCGAACTGCATGTGGGTGTGCCCGCAGACAACGACCCGGATATCGGCACCGAGCCCGGTGAACGCGGCCTCCCAGCGCTCTGGCGCGCTATCGACCAGCAGCATCTCGTCGTCGCGGCGCGGCGAGGCATGACAGAACAGTGTCGGGCCGAGGCCGCCGATATCCAGGGTCACCGTGAGCGGCAGCCCATCCAGCATGTCGCGGTGCGGTCGGCCGATCAGCGCGGCGCTGGCGGCGGCCTGCTGGCCGGCCGGCCCGGGCACGTTCCCGCCATCGAAGACGGTCACGATCTCCCGCTCACAGTTGCCGTGCACCCAGACCGCCCGCTCGCCCAGGTCAGCCAGCACGTCCAGGGTCTCGGCCGGCATGGGCCCCAGGGCGATATCACCCAGCAGCACGATGGCCTGCGCACCGGCGGCCTCAGCTTCCGCGAGAACCGCTCGGAGCGCCGGAAGGTTGCCATGGATGTCCGCAAGGACCGCCACCGAGGCTGCAGGCCGCTGCGTCATGCGCTCATTCTCTGCGCTGGCAGGCAGTGCTACCCGGCTTCGGCGTCCGCCCTGGGCGAACCCGTCATCGCCCGTGGCTGCCGGCCTCGCCGTCCGCGAGCGGATAATGGCCATCTGTCGGCGCGCAGCGGTCGCGCCGGGGGAGGAGCCTCGATTGATCGCCGATGATCAGCCGCTCGCGGGTTCCGCCGGGCAGGCCGGGCACGCCGGGCACGCCGGGCCCGGATCGTCCGGGCAGCAGCCGTCCGGGCAGCGGCCGGAACGCCGCGGGGCGCGGCCGGTGCGCGCGCCGCGGGGCAGCACGCTGACCTGCCGGGGCTGGCCGCAGGAGGCGGCCATGCGGATGCTGATGAACAACCTCGACCCGGAGGTGGCAGAACATCCCGACCAGCTCATCGTGTACGGCGGGTCCGGGCGGGCGGCGCGTAGCTGGGCGGCCTTCGACGCGATCGTCGCCTCGCTCACCAGGCTCGCAGGAGACGAGACGCTGCTGGTGCAGTCCGGCAAGCCGGTCGGGGTGTTCCGCACCCACGAGTGGGCACCGCGGGTGCTGATCGCCAACTCCAACATGGTCCCGCAGTGGGCCACCTGGGAGGAGTTCCGGCGCCTGGAGGCAGCAGGGCTGACCATGTTCGGCCAGATGACCGCCGGCTCGTGGATCTACATCGGCACGCAGGGCATACTCCAGGGCACCTACGAGACGTTCGCCGCCGTAGCGGCGAGGCGGTTCGGCGGCTCGCTGGCCGGAACGATCACGCTGACCGCAGGACTTGGCGGGATGGGCGGGGCACAGCCGCTGGCGGTGACGATGAACGGCGGCGTTGCGATCTGCGTGGACTGTGACCCGTCCCGGATCAGCCGCCGGATCGAGCACGGCTACCTGGACATCGCGGCGGACGGCATCGACGACGCCGTCCGCCGCGCCGTCGCCGCCCGGGACGCGGGGGAGCCGCTGTCGATCGGGCTGCTCGGCAACGCGGCGGACGTCGTGCCCCGGATGCTCGCCATCGGCGCGCCGGTCAACGTGGTCACCGACCAGACCTCGGCCCACGACCCGCTCACCTACCTGCCGCGCGGGGTGGCCTTCGAGGACATGCCTGCCCTGCGTGCCGAGGACCCCGCCGGGTTCACCCGGCGGGCGCGGGAGTCGATGGCTGCCCACGTCGAGGCGATGGTCGGGTTCCAGGACGCGGGGGCCGAGGTCTTCGACTACGGCAACTCGATCCGCGGCGAGGCCGAACTGGCCGGGTACCCGCGCGCGTTCGCGTTCCCTGGGTTCGTCCCCGCCTACATAAGGCCGCTGTTCTGCGAGGGGAAGGGCCCGTTCCGCTGGGCAGCGCTCTCCGGTGACCCCGCCGACATCGCCGCCACCGATCAGGCGATCCTCGACCTGTTCCCGGATAACCAGGCGCTCGCCCGCTGGATCCGGCTGGCGGGCCAGAAGGTGCACTTCCAGGGCCTGCCCGCGCGGATCTGCTGGCTCGGCTATGGCGAGCGGGACAAGGCCGGGCTGCGCTTCAACGACCTGGTGGCCAGCGGCGCCGTCAAGGCGCCGATCGTGCTCGGCCGCGACCATCTGGACTGCGGCTCGGTCGCCTCGCCGTACCGGGAGACCGAGGGCATGGCCGACGGCAGCGACGCCATCGCCGACTGGCCGCTGCTGAACGCGATGCTGAACACCGCCTCCGGCGCGTCATGGGTGTCCATCCATCACGGCGGCGGCGTGGGCATCGGCAGGTCCATCCATGCCGGCCAGGTGTGCGTTGCCGACGGCAGCGAGCTCGCGGCCCGCAAGCTGGAGCGCGTGCTCACCAATGACCCTGGCAGCGGGGTGATGCGCCACGCCGACGCGGGTTACGAGCGCGCGGCGCAGGTCGCAGCCGAGCGCGGGATCACCATCCCGATGTCGCCGTCGGGCCGGTAGGCGCGGCCCCCGCCGCAGGCCGCGCCCGCCACCTTGACAGACGCTGACGGCGCTTGATACTGACTAATCAGTCAGTCATTATGAAAGGCCGGGCCTGGGCTTAAGCGGAGGCGGCGTGCCGAAGATCGCTGAGCGGAGGCGGCGTGCCGAAGATCGCTGAGGACACGCGGGCCGCCAGGCGGGACCAGATCATCGCGGCAGCCCTGGCCTGCTTTGCCAGAGCCGGCTATCACGCGACCACGATGGCCGATGTCGCCGCCCAGGCCGGGGTGTCCAAGGGAACCCCGTACCTGTATTTCCGCAGCAAGGAAGCACTGTTCCTGGCGCTGTACGAGGAGTGGAACTGCGGGCTTGACGAACGCCTCACGGCGGTGGTGGCCGGCATGCCAGGGGCAGCACGCTCCTCGCCGAGGCGGACCTTGAGGGCAGTTGCGGCGGCGATCGCGGCACACGTGACGGAAAACGCTGAAACCTGTCGCGTTCTCATGGAGGCCAGGGCCCTGGCAGCTCACGAGCCGATCCTCGCCGAGGCCGTCCTGGCCGCCGATCACCAGACGCACAGGAGGCTGGAGGAACTGATCGCGGCCGGGGTGAGAGCCGGCGAGTGGCCTGCGGGCACCGATCCGGGCCTGCAGGCCCGGCTCTTCGCAGCCACCATGTACGGGCTGATGGCACAGTGGCACCTGGCGCCAGGCTCGTTCTCCTGGCATGACGCGGCGGCTGCGGCTGCGGGCGCAGGCCCCGATGCCGAAAACGCGGCCCGCGCGGGCCAGCCGGGCGCGGTGGCGGGCCTCGGCTGAGGAGGCTCGCGGCATCTCCTGGGCTGGCGGCTGGCTCGCGGCGGCCCGGGGCACCGGCGGGCTGGCTTGCGGCGGCCCGGGGCACCGGCGGGCTGGCTTGCGGCGGCCCGGTGCACCGGCGGGCTGGCTTGCGGCGGCCCGGTGCACCGGCGGGCTGGCTTGCGGCGGCCCGGGTCGCGGCGGCCCGGCGCCCGGCGGGCTCAGCGCGATCACGGCCAGCGCTCCGGGACGTTACTATACCCTGCCCGGGTATAGTACTTACATAGAGCGGCTGGAGAGGCGGTGGGTGCATGTACGGCTACACCCAGAGCAAGGACGAGTACCTGCAGCGGCTGCGCAGGATCGAAGGGCAGGTCAGGGGACTGGCCCGGATGATCGAGGAAGACAAGTACTGCATCGACATCCTGACCCAGGTCTCGGCGGCCAATCGCGCACTGCAGTCGGTTGCCCTTGGCCTCCTGGACGAGCACCTGAGGCACTGTGTCACCCATGCTGTGGCCGAGGGCGGAGAGACGGCGACGGCCAAGATCCGCGAGGCGTCGGATGCCATCGCCCGTCTGGTCAGGTCCTGAGGCCCCGTGTGGCTGTCAGGTTCCGCAAGCTGCGGCAAGGTCACGAGGGCCGCGTGCCGGGGTCAGGTCCCGGCCTGCGCGCTGCCGACGGGCTGAGGCGAGCCATTCCTGCGGGCCCGCAGGGCCGATGAGCTCACGGAAGGAACGACATGGTAGTGGCGACTTACCAGGTGACCGGGCTGACGTGCGAGCACTGCGTGCGCGCCGTGACCGGTGAGCTTGCCGGCATCGAAGGAGTCAGGTCGGTAGGGGTCAGCCTGGTGCCCGGCGGCGAGTCGCGGGTGACCGTGACGAGTGAGGCGGAGCTTCCGGTGCCGGTGGTGGCGGCCGCACTGGCGGAGGCGGGCGACTATCAGATCTCCCATAGCCAGCCAGATGGAGGGCGGGCTTAGCAGATGAGCGCGGTCACGGGAGTCCCGGCGGCCGGCCACCGGCAGGCCAGGCACAGCCTTGAGCTGTCGGTGGGCGGCATGACCTGCGCGTCCTGCGCTGCGCGGATCGAGAAGAAGCTGAACAGGCTCGACGGGGTCAGCGCGACCGTGAACTTCGCCACCGAGACCGCCAGGGTGAGCTTTCCGGCAACCATGACCCCCGGCGATCTGATCGCGGTGGTCAGGCGGGCCGGTTACATGGCCGTGGTGCCGGGCGGGCCGCAGGACTCTCCTGCCCGGACGGCGGACCCGGCTGCGCCGGCCGGTCCCGTCGAGGGCGAGCTGAACACGGACATGCCGGGCACGGACGCCAGCGCGGATGCGGCCGACCTGCGCAGGCTGCGACAGCGACTGCTGGTCAGCGTGGCTCTCGCAGCGCCAGTCGTGGCCCTGGCGATGGTCCCGGCACTGCAGTTCCGGAACTGGCAGTGGGTCTCGCTCGCGCTGGCATCGCCGGTAGCGATCTGGGGGGCCTGGCCGTTCCACCGCGCCGCGGTGACCGGCGCTCGCCACGGTGCGGCCACCATGGACTCCCTGATCTCCGTGGGCGTGGCTGCCGCCTACCTGTGGTCGCTCTGCGCGCTTCTCTTCGGAACTGCCGGCCGGCCCGGCGCGCACATGAGCTTCGCCTGGCTGGCACGCGGCAGCGGAATGGATGCGAGCTACCTGGAGGTCGCTGCCGGGGTTACCGCGCTGGTCCTGGCCGGGCGCTACCTGGAGGCGCGTGCGAAGCGTCGCTCCCGCGCGGCTCTGCGGGCACTGCTCTCACTCGGCGCGAAGGACGTCTCGCTGCTGCGCGATGGCACCGAGGTGCGGGTGCCGGCCGCGCAGATCACCGTCGGCCAGCATTTCGTGGTCAGGCCAGGGGAGAGGATCGGCACCGACGGGGTCGTCGTCGCCGGCAGTTCAGCGGTCGACACCTCCATGCTCACCGGAGAGCCGGTTCCTGCCGAGGTCACCACCGGTGACCAGGTAACCGGCGGATGCGTGAACACGAGCGGCCGTCTGGTCGTCAGGGCGACCAGGGTCGGCGAGCAGACACAGCTGGCGCGGATCGCCAGGCTTGTCCGGGATGCCCAGGCCGGCAAGGCCCCCGTGCAGCGGCTCGCCGACCGGGTCTCGGCGGTGTTCGTCCCGGTCGTGATCCTGGTCGCGGCACTGACCATGGCGGCATGGCTGGTCCTCGGCCAGGGCGCGGGGGCGGCGCTCACCGCCGCGGTTGCCGTGCTCATCATCGCCTGCCCTTGCGCGATGGGACTGGCCACGCCCACGGCGCTGCTCGTCGGCACCGGACGGGGCGCCCAGCTCGGCATCCTGATCAGGGGCCCCGAGGTGCTGGAGTCCACCCGGGAGGTCGACACCATCGTGCTGGATAAGACCGGCACGGTCACGACCGGCCGGATGAGCCTGGTGGATGTCGCGGCCGCGGCCGGGGAGGACCCGAAGCAGGTACTCCGGCTGGCGGGCGCCATCGAGAGCGCATCCGGGCATCCCATCGCGGCGGCCATCGCCGCGGGTGCCCGCGAGCGGCTGGGCGAGGACCTGCCGCAGGCGGTGCAGTTCCGGAGCCACCAGGGCCTGGGCGTCAGCGGCCGGGCAGGCGGACATGACGTGCTGACCGGGCGTCGGACCTGGCTGGAGGCGAGGTGGGCGCTGGACGTCCCCGCAGGGCTGGCCGCCCGGGCCGATTCCGCCGAGGCCGAGGGGCAGACCGCCGTGTTCGTCGGCTGGGACGGGCGGGTCCGGGGCGTGCTGGTGGTGGCCGACACGATGAGGCCGGGCTCGGCGAGCGCGATCGCAGCGCTGCGCGGCATGGGCCTGCGGCCGGTGCTGCTGACCGGGGACAACCAGCACGCCGCCAGGGCGGTCGCCAGCCTGGCAGGCATCACCGAGGTGATTGCCGGGGTACTGCCGGATGGCAAGGTTGCCGCGGTGCGCAGGCTGCAGGAGTCAGGACGGGTCGTCGCCATGGTCGGCGACGGAGTCAACGATGCGGCGGCGCTGGCCCGGGCAGACCTTGGCCTGGCAATGGGCACCGGTACCGATGCCGCGATCGAAGCAGCAGATATCACGCTCATGAGCGGTGACCTGAGCGCCGTACCGGACGCGATCCGGCTCTCCCGGCGTACGCTGGCCACGATCAAGGGCAACCTGGCCTGGGCCTTCGCGTATAACACCGCCGCGATACCGCTGGCTGCCCTGGGCCTGCTCAACCCGCTGATCGCCGCTGCCGCGATGGCGTTCAGCTCGGTGTTCGTCGTTGGCAACAGCCTGCGGCTGCGGCGGTTCCAGCCCCGCCGGGGATGACGCCAGCGGGCGGGGACTGGCGCCGGGCGGCCTCAGCCGCGCGTCCGGTCGAGGCTCCGCTCCAGGGCCGCGAGCCGGAGCTCGAGCTGATCCACCCGGTGCCGGAGAAGCTCGAGCTGCGCCTCATCGGCCAGCCGCCGCTCCGCCCCCCGGCGCAGCCGCGGCGACGCCTCGGCACGGGCTGCCACGACGGCGAGCGGCACCAGCCGCTGCGGTCCATGCGGGCCATCCGCCAGCCGGGACGGGATCTGGCCGCTCCGGTACCAGGTGCGCAGGGCCGCCCGGGACACGCCAGTCTCAGCAGATGCCCGATCCAGGGTCACCCAGTCTGAGCCCTCTAGCTGGGCGTTGAGCTCAAGCTCAAGTTCCCACGCATCCAGCCGGTCTTCCCAGTCCATAAGGCACATCCTCTCGCCCGTGACCTGGCCGGCGGTGACCGGCGCCGTCGCATCCGGTCTCGCCTCGCACCGCACTTGATAAACCTTATTAATAGCATGGTATTGACTAGGTGACGCTACTGGTCCAGAGTGGCCTCATGTTCGAGCGATTCACCAGCCGCGCCCGCCATGCGATCGTGCTGGCACAGGAAGAGGCACGCCAGCTCAGGCACAACTACATCGGCACCGAGCACATCCTGCTCGGGCTGCTCGCGGAGCCGGAAGGCTTCGCGGCGCAAGCCCTCGATCGTTTCGGCATCTCGCTTGCGGTCGCCCGCGATGATGTGAAGCGCATCATCGGACTCGGGAAGGGCCAGGTCAGCGGGCACATCCCATTCACGCCTCGGGCCAAGAAGACCCTGGAACTGGCGCTGCGCGAGGCCCTGGGCCTGCACCACAATTACATCGGCACCGAGCACATCCTGCTTGGCGTGATCCGCGAGGGCCAGGGCGTCGCCGCCCAGATCCTCCGCGAGCGGGCCGACCTGCTGGCGATCCGGTCAGCCGTCCTGGACCTGGTGCCTGCCGGCCAGCCTCAGGTAAAGGGCCGCCTCTGGCTGCGCCGGCTGGCCAGGGTCATGTCCGGCGAGGCGGAGGGCCCCGGCGGCGGGCCAGCCGAGGAGGAGTCCACGGCCATGCGCACCACCCCGGCCGCGGACGCCAGCCTCAACGAGGCTGCCCGGCTTGCCGGCCCGCACCCCGTTGGCTCGCACCACCTGCTGCTGGCCGCGCTCGCCGATCCCGACACCGCCGCCGCCCGCGCCCTCGCCTCGCTCGGGGTGGACCTCGACCGCGCCCGGGAGGCGCTGCGCACTGCCGAGGTCACGGGAACCAGCGACGAGCCTCCCGAGGAAGCAGGCCGGCGGCAGATGCTGGTCCGGGTCACCGACGACCGGGTCACGGTCGAGGCCGGTGACCAGGAGATCATCCGCGCTGGCCGGGCCGCTCTCGCAGCGCTCGGCGACCGGGCCGAGCCGGGCGGCACGATCCGGGGCGACCTGGCGGTCAGCGCCAGCCTCGGAGGGGCCTGGCAGGCGCTGCGGGACAGCCTGGACGACATCCGCCGGCGCGCGTCGGTGCCCGTCGCGCCGCCGGAGGCGGGGGCCGGGCAGGACCAGCCGGGCACTGACGCCGGCTGAGCGCGGGCCGCGGCGCCGTGCGGGCGCCACTGGGCCCCGCATGTCTGGTGTGAGGCGCCCGCACGGCTGGATCCGTTCTACGACGATGTGCTCGCGCGGCCCATGTGCGTGCAGTGATGAGTGCCGCTCGGCATGGCCGTGGCCGAACTCGACCCCGTCGCCGGTGACGATGCTGACGACGTGGTCGCCGCGCCGTGTGCCGACGTAGTGGCCGCAGTTGCCGTTCCGCTGGCCGCGGCAACTACCGCGCCGGCGACCCCGGCGCCGAGCCCGCCTGCCATGACCGCTGTGATAATCAGCCGCCGGATGCGGCCACCTGTCCCGGAAACCATCTAGGCTCCTCCTCTCCCGACGAGCCGCGGGTGGCTCGTCATCTCAGAGGCAGCCTGCGTGACGTGGCTGATGCCATTCCGAGCACCGGTTCTGCGCTTCGTAAGAGTTGCCTGGTAACCAGTACGGGCCTCGCGGCGGGCGCCTGACGTCAGCTCGCGCTTGATGCTGGTGCGATGGTGAAGACCTGGCCTCCTGGTGCCATGAAGTAGTAAGCGTGGCCGGGGTGCTCGACCTGGGTAAGGCCTGCTTCCAGTGCGGTGCGCATCAGCGCGGCAGGGTTGTCGGCGCGCAGTTCGAGCCAGGCTCCAAGGCGCGGCTGGTCGTCGTCGGGGGCCTCGGGGGTGAACTCGATGCTCAGGCTGCCGCCGCCGGGGAACCTCACGATGAGCATCGGCTCGGGCATTGCCGGATGGCTGACCGTGGCCACCGGGCAGCCGAGCACGGTCTCGAAGCAGTGCCTGAGCTGCTCCCGCCGGTGAGGCCGGGCGAAGATGTGCGCGTTGCTGCCGAGAGCCGTCACTGGTCGTCCATCCGGTACTGCCCTGGGTCCCGGCGCGCTGCGGGGGAAGCTTCACGGGGGACGGCTGTCGGGGCGCCGTAGGGACTGCCGGTGCCGTGCTCGGCATAGCAGGCCAGGCTGGCCAGGAAACGGTCCCAACCGTGTGCGACCAGGTCTGCATCGATGGCGGTGTGGCGGAAGCTCAGCTCGCACGCCTGCGGCCCGCGGTCGGCCAGCTCGAAGTGGATGACGCTGCCGGTCCATTCGCCGTCCCGGGTGTGCGCGGTGCAGGACCAGGTAACGGCGTAGGGCGGCCGGACCGTGCCGACGTGCATGACAATCTGCTCGTCCAGCCCGGCGAACCCGAAGCGCAGCGTGCCGCCGGCAACGGCGGAGCCGGTCACGACCGTCGTCCACCAGCGGCGCAGCCCATCGAGCGAGGCGATGGCGCCGAACACTTTCTCGGTCGGCGCATGGATGGTGAGCTGCCGGGAGTATGTGGCAGCGGGCGCGGGAGCCTGGCCCGGGCGGAGTTTCACGGTGCTGACCTTCCTGTGCGGAGCCGGCCTGGTCGGCCTCAGCCTGCCAGGCCCGCGGCGCGGACCGCCGCGGTGTCATGGACCTGCCGAATCCGGGTGATCTTGCCGCCCTCGACGGTGAAGTGCTCGGCCACCCGCAGCTTCCCGACGGGCCCGGCCTCCAGGTCATACAGCAGCATTGCCTCGTTGCCGTCGCTCATCGCCGCCAGCAGCTCGGTGCTGCTCACCATCGATCCGAAGCTCTCCAGCGCGGCGGCGAACGACTCCGCCGTAGGGTAGTCATTGACCGGGACTTCCACCCTGAGCGCGTCGGCCAGCAGCGCCCTGGCCCCGGCGTAGTTCCGGCTCGTCCACGCGTTGTGGTAGGCGCGGGCTACCTCGGCCGTGTCATGCGCATTCATGCTGCTCCTCCTCCTGCCCTGGCCTGCTAGCCAGGGGTCATCTCTACAAGTCGTAGCTTGTATAAGCTACTAGCTACCGCTTGTACAAGTCAAGGCTTGTTATTTGCTAGACTCGCCTGGTGAGCGAGGCGGCGTTCCATGCGCTTGCGGACCCGCGCAGGCGGGCGATCCTGCGGCTGGTCCGCGACCAGCCCAGGTCGGTCAACGAGATCGCCGAGAACTTCGATATCACCCAGCAGGCCATCTCCCAGCACCTGAAAGTGCTCAGGGACGCCGGCCTGGTCGCCGTGCGCCCGCACGGCCAGCGGCGCCTGTACGCAGTGCGGCCGGAAGGGCTGGCCGCCCTGCGGGACTTCCTCACCGAGTTCTGGCCCGAGCACCTGCAGCGGCTCAAGCACGCCGTGGAATCCGGCGATGATCGCGCCGAGACTGCCGATGCCGGCTGAGGCGATCACTGCGTCGGTGCACATCGACGCCCCGCCCGAGCGAGTGTATGAGTACTTCACCCAGCCCGAGGCGATCGTCTCCTGGATGGGCGAGTATGCCCTGCTCGAGGCCGAGCCCGGCGGCAGGTTCGTGCTCGACATCAAGGGAGCCCCGGTCCGGGGCCGCTTCCTGGAACTCGATCCGCCGCGCCGGCTGCTCATCAGCTGGGGCTACGCGGGCTCGGCCAGCCTGCCGCCCGGCGCCAGCACTGTCGAGGTCCGGCTCACCGCCGACCGCGGCGGCACCCGCGTCGAGCTCCAGCACCGCGACCTGCCGCCTGACGAGCAGCCAGGACACTCCAGCGGCTGGACCCACTACCTTGCCAGGGCCGCGATAGCAGCCGCTGGCGGCGACCCAGGCCCCGACCCCGGCATGCCGCCTGCCCCGCCGGTATCCCCATCGAGCTGACCGACTGGAGGTCGGCCGCGAATGCAGAGCCCCTCCTGGCTGCAATCGGCGCCATTCAAGGGGCGAGGCCCATCGAGCTGCAGATCGCGCCCTGCTGGTTAAGAGCGTTGCGTCGGCCCCTGCATCCGCGCCTGCCGCATCACGCCGCTGACCTGTCACGCACAACCGGATGCGCGGCTGATCGCCGCAGCCGAGCACCAGGGCTGCGAGTTAAACCTGCATGCCTGGCCTGCGTCGGCACAGCCGGTGGATCTCATTTGCTCTATGCAATAGGAGATATGCTACATGCATTGCATTATGCAAGAAAAGCCGGGAGGCGAAGGTCAAACACGGAGGCTGGGATGGCAGCGACCGCCGGCAGCAGGGGAAGGTTCGGCGGCGCGAAGCGCCGGAGTCCGATGGCTGACGGCGTGACGAGAGACGCGGTCGCTGATCTTGCTGCCTCGGCCGGAGGGGCTGGCGCCCGCGCCGGAGACGCCGCCTCGGCCGCAGTGGCTAGCACCGGGGCAGAGGACGCCGCCGTCGACGGCGTGCTGGCCGCGAGCCGGGCGCTGATCGCCGTGGCGACGCTCTCCCTCGGCGCTGCCGCCGAGGAAACCACGATCGCGCAGTACCGGGCCCTGGTGGTGCTCGCATCGCGCGGCCCTCAGCGTATGGTCGACCTCGCCGGGGCTCTGGGAGTGGCGCCCTCGACGGCCCTGCGCATGTGCGACCGGCTCGTGCGCAAGCGCCTGGTCCGGCGGCATAGGGCGCGTGACGACCGTCGGGCGGTCCTGGTATCGATCACGCCAGATGGCAGGCGCGTTGTCGACCAGGCCACTGCACGACGCCGTGAGCTGATCGCCGAGATCCTGGCCAGGCTCCCCCGGCAGCATCAGCGCCAGACAGCGGACGCGCTGCGACGGTTTGCCGAGGCGGCTGGCGAGATCCCGGACAGGCACTGGCCCAGCGCGCCCGGCGTGATGCCGGCCGAGCTATCAGCGGCCAGCCGCCCTGCGCTTCATCGCCAGGAGGGACAGCCATGACGCCAGGTCGCGGCTGGCGGGGGGGCGTCCTGGGGAAACGCCGCAGACCTGCCGGGGCATCCCGGCAGGACAATCGGCAGCCGGGTACCGGGCATCGCGCTGACCTGGTCATCTCCGGGCGCGGACCAGTCGGCACGCCAGGCGCCGCAAGTGCACGGGTGGCACGGCTTGGCGCCTGGCTGCGCGGCGCTCGCGGCGGGCTCTTCGGACTCGCCCTGCTGGCAGGCGCCGGCTCCGGCCTGGGGGCCGTAGCGTTCCGATACCTCATCTACTTCTTCACCTGGCTGGCCACCGGGCACGCGCAGTTCGGCCAGCAGGGCCGGGTGGCCAGCGTGCACCTGCCGTGGCTCGGCGCCGGGTTCTTCGTGCTGATACCCGTGCTGGGCGGACTCGTCTACGGGCCGCTGATCTACCGCTACGCCCGGGAAGCACGCGGGCACGGCGTGCCCGAGGTGATGATCGCCGTCGCCGAAAACGGCGGCCGCATCCGGCCGCAGGTCACAGTAGTAAAGGCACTCGCGTCCGCGATGTGCATGGGGGTAGGCGGATCCGTAGGCCGGGAGGGCCCGATCGTGCAGGTCGGATCCGCGCTCTCCTCTAGCCTCGGCCAGTGGATCCGGATGCCCGAGGACAGGCTGCGGATCCTGGTCGCCTGCGGCGCCGGGGGCGGCATCGCGGCGACATTCAACGCCCCGATCACTGGAGTGTTCTTCGGCGTCGAGCTGATCCTGGGCGAGTTCTCCGTAGACGCGGTCTTCACCGTGATGTTGTCGGCGATGGTCGCTGACGTGATCAGCCGCACGTTCTTCGGCACCGGCCCGTTCCTGGTCGGCTTTCCGCACGATATCGCCCTCCATCAGGTCCGGAACTATCTCCTGATCACGGTCCTGGCGGTAGCAGCGGGGCTGATCGGAGTTGCGTTCAAGAATGTCCTGTACAAGACCGAGGACATATGTGACCGCGTGTGGGGACGCCGGCCCGAGTGGGCGCGCCCGGCGGTCGGCGGGGCGGCGCTCGGCCTGGTGCTGCTGGGGGTCCCGCAACTTTATGGCGTTGGCTACCCGGTCATGTACAAGGCCTTCGGAGGTAGCTACGCGCTGTGGTTCCTGATCGTGCTGGCGGCCGGGAAGATCATGGCCACGAGCCTGACCATCGGGATCGGTGGCTCCGGCGGCGTGTTCGCTCCGTCCCTGTTCATCGGCGCGACATCGGGCATGGCCTTCGGCGACACTGTGCGGCACCTGCTCGGCCCGTCCGCGGGGCAGCCGGCCCTCTACGCGGCAGTGGCGATGGGCGCGGTCTTCGCCTCGGCTGCGCGCGGCCCACTCACCTCGCTGGCCAGCGTCGTGGAGATGACCGGGGATTACGCGCTGATCGTGCCGGTTATGCTCGCGGTCGCAGTCGCTACTGCCGTCTCCCGGGCACTGAGCCACGGCACGATCTACACCACCAAGCTGCTGCGGCGCGGCATTGACATCGATCGCCCTGCCGCCTCGCGTGCGCTGCAGGACCTGAGGGTCGCTGACGCGATGCACCCCCTGCCGCACCCGCTGCCCACGGCCGGAGGGGCGAGCCCGGCGGCGGGCGGGGCTGGACGCGGAACCACTGCGACCAGCGAGCGAGTCAGCCGGCCATCAGGAGGGCAGGACCTGACCGCGCCGGTCACCTTCCGCCGAGAGCCGCACGTCCTGTCCGTAGGCGAGTCCCTGGGGCAGGCGCTCCGCCAGCTTGTCATCTACGGCCGGGACGGCCTGCCGGTTGTCTCGGCGGACGGCCGTCAGGTGCTGGGCTGGATCACGAACAACTGGGTACTTCAGGCCATCGCGCGGCAGATTCAGGAGTCTCAGGCGAAGGCAGCGCGGGCACAGATTGCCGCCGACTGGGCGCATTCCGAACCCCGGGCAGCCTTGCACGAGGCAGCTACGCCGCTGGCCGGGTTCGAGGTCCTGGAGATCACCGTGCAGGCTGGCTCTCCGATCGCCGGCCACCGGCTCGGGTCCCTCGACGCTCCGGCTGGCGCCGTCCCGGCGGCCGTTGTGCACCAGCGTCGGGTGCGCGACCCGGATCCGGGTCTGGAGCTGAGCCCCGGCGACCGGATTATCCTGCTCGCTCCGCGAGGCGATGGCGGCCAGCGGCCGAGCCGTGGCGCGGGCGGCGGGGCCTCGCGCGCTCCGGCCGGGGGAGCGTCCCCGGCACTCGGCCAGGGACGTCCGGCCCGGCAGGGAGGTCCCGAGGGAGGACCGCGTTCTGAATGAATGTGGCCTAGCTCGCGGCACGACAGCACGGGAGTATCCGGCGAGAGGCGCGCCGCATACGTTGGGGATAAAGCGGTAGAGATCACCCGAGGTGAAGGGCCGCCGCTACAGTCGACCCAAGCGCAGGGAGGATCGATGACCTTGGATGAGGCAGCGCGCCAGCTTGAGCAGGCCATCCACGACAGCAAGGTCGCCTACGACTGCATAGGCCTCGGGCATATCGACCGGGCGCACACCAGTGTGCTCACCGCCAGGGTAGCGGTCGACGCCGCCGAGACGATCCTGCGGCACGCGCTCGCCCAAGCACAGCAGGGCGGGACGGCGGGAGGATGAGCGGCAGGCCTGCAGAGGGCGCGTGGCCGGGCCGGCGCCAGGTCGCCGGGTGGCCGGCCGCCCGGACGAGGCCAATGGGCCCGGATGGCCTGGTGAGCCGGGTAGGCACGGACGGCCTGGTGAGCCGGGTAGGCACGGACGGCCGGGCCAGCCGGGTAGGCACGGACGGCCGGGCCAGCCGGATAGGCCCCGGGTAGGCCCGGACGGCATGCGGGCTCAGGCGAACCGGGAGGCCGGGCCGGAGAGCGGCCCGGCTGGCGAGCCGGGCGCGCAGCCGGGCAGCAAGCAGCGGCGGGGGTGGAAGAGGAGCATCCTGGCTCCGCTGCGGCATGGCGCGCTGATCATCGTCCTCGCGCTGATCGTCGAGTACCTGGTGGTGCCTGAGCTTGTCGGCGCGAGCAAGGACCTCTACCTGCTCGGCCGGCTGAATGCCGCCTGGATGGTCCTCGGCGTGGTGCTGGAGGCGGCCTCGCTGTTCTGCTACGCGCTGATGAACCGGGTGCTGCTGCCGCCAGGCGGGCCGAGCCTGGGGACGCTCTACCGGATCGATCTGGCCGCCGCCGCCGTGGCTCACGTCATACCGGCGGGCACGATCGGCAGCGCGGGCATCGGGTACCGGCTGTTCACGGCGGAGGGCATCAAGGGCACCGACGTCGGCGTGATGATGGCCACCAAGGGGCTCGGCTCCACCGTCGTGCTGAACGTGCTGCTGTGGGTGTCGCTTGTCGTTTCCATACCACTCGCCGGGTTCCGGCCGGTCTACCTGACCGTCGCCATCATCGGAGCGGTCGCGCTGGCCGCGGTCGCCGGGCTGGTGCTGGCCGTGACCCGTGGCCAGCAGCGCGGGTCCCGGATCGCGCGGGGAATCGGAGCACGGATCCCGGGTGTCGGCGCTGACCGGCTGGAGGGCGTCTTCCGTGGCGCGGGCGTGTCACTGTCGCGGCTCGCTTCCTCGCCGTCTCGGCTGCGCTGGACAGTCATCTGGGCTGCGCTGAACTGGCTCCTGGACGCCGCGTCGCTGTGGTGCTTCGTGGCGGCCTTCGGGGGATTCGCCAACCCGGTGGAATTGTTCGCGGCCTACGGCATCGCCAATGTCGCCGGGGCGCTGCCGGTGACTCCGGCCGGGCTGGGCGTGATCGACTCCCTGGCGCCGCTGCTGCTGGTGAGCTTCGGGCTGACCCGCAGTGTCGCGACGCTCGGCGTCCTCGCCTGGCGGCTGGTGAACTTCTGGCTGCCGATTCCGGCCGGCGCGATCTCCTATATCACGCTGAAGGTGCCCCGCGGGGCGGGCTGGCAGGATGCCAGGCGGGCGGTCGCGGAGATGGTGGCGCGCGGGACGGCGAGGTTCAGCGCGGATAGCGATACCGATGACGGCGAGGACTCCCGTGCTGGCCAGGGTCCTGGTGACGGCGGCGATTCCGGTGCCAGCCCCGCCGGCGGTGGTCCGGCAGGCGGTGGTCCCGCAGCCGCTGAGAAGAAGTAAGGAGCAGCGCGAAGCCCGGCAGGCCGAGCTTGAGCGTCAGGACCGGGAGCACTCAGCGCGGCTGGCGGCGGTCAGCGCCCAGCGCCCGCGTCCGCCCCTGTTCTGCCAGCGGTGCGAGGCGAAACTCAAGCCTGAAGCCACAACCTGCCATTACTGCGGGTCGACTGACCTGGGGCTGGATCAGCCGTCGTTGCCGCGCTTCTCGGCCGCAGCCGTGGACGGCCACTGCCCCCGTTGCCGTGGAACCTCGTTCAGTGCCCCTGAACTGGCCGCACCGATGGCCGCAGGCGGTTTCCTCATCGGCGGCGTGGCGGGGGCGGTGATCGGCGCTGCGGCTGGGGCGGCGTCATCGAGTGACCTCATTCTTTGCGTCACCTGCGGAAAGCGATTCCACCGAGGCTAGCGGAGCGTACCGGCGACCTTGGGGTAACGATCAAGGAATCCTGGGCACGCCTCGATCACCAGCCATCAGGCCACCCTGACCTGCGGCTGAGAGATCCGCGGGACCCTGCTAGCGCGCCGGGCGTCGGCGGCGCGCCGGGCGTCGGCGGCCCGCCGGGCTAGCGCCCGGCCCGCACAGCCTCAGCGGAGTCCGACGCTCCCGCCGGCTTGCCCGGCGCCGGGCCCGCGGCATGCTCATCGTGCACGTACCGGCCGCCGCGCAGCAGCGATGCCACAGCCGCGATGAGGCAGGCGGCGATCGCGAAGTCGAAGGCGATGGCCAGCCCGTGCGCGAACGACGGCGAGATCAGCGACGGGAAGAAGCTGTGCCCGGTGAGGTAGGCGGCGTGGCCGGGCGGCAGCTTCGCCAGGACCGGTCCCAGCAGCGTCTGTACCGGGTTATAGCCAAGCAGCGATGCGAACAGCACCGCGACCGGCGGCAGGTCAGCGACCTTCGCGGCCGCCGCGGGCGGCACGCCCTGGGCGATCAGCCCGTGGCTCAGCGTGGACGGCAGCGACGAGGCGAGCCCGAAGATGATCAGGGTGAAGAAGATGCCGATGGACAGGACCATCGCCGAGTTCTGGAAGGTGGCGCTCATCCCGGCGCCAACGCCGCGACGCTCGGGAGGCAGGCTGTTCATGATGCCGGCCCGGTTGGGCGAGGCGAACAGGCCCATCCCTATGCCGTTGAGCAGCAGGATCAGCGCGAACTGCCAGTACGTGAAGTTGACCGGGAGCAACTGCAGCAGCAGGAACGAGATGGCGGCGATGACCATGCCGCCGGTGGCGAACGGCCGGGCACCGTAACGGTCAGAGAGCCACCCGGAGGCCGGGCCCGCGATCAGGAAGCCGACTGTCAGCGGCAGCATCGCGATCCCTGCCCAGAGCGGCGTCCGGGCGAAGTCATAGCCGTGGATGGGCAGGTAGATGCCCTGCAGCCAGATGATCAGGATGAACATGAGGCCGCCGCGGCCCAGGCCGGAGAGCAGGCTGGCCAGGTTGCCGGCGGTGAAGGGGCGGATGCGGAACAGGCCGAGCCGGAACATCGGCTCCGCCACCCTGGTCTCGATCCAGCAGAACACCGCCAGCATGACGACCCCGCCGGCCAGTGCGCTGATCACGAAGGGATTGGTCCAGCCCATCGTGTGCCCGCCGTACGGCTCGATCCCGTAGGTGATGCCGACCAGGACCGCGATCAGCCCGACCCCGAAGGTTATGTTGCCCCACCAGTCGAGCCTGGCCGGCTTGCGCACGCCAAGCTCGCGGAGCTTGAGCAGCGACCAGACCGCGCCGAACACGCCGAACGGCACCGACACCAGGAAGACCAGCCGCCAGTCCACCGGGCCGAGCAGCCCGCCCAGGATCAGCCCGATGAACGAGCCGCCGATCCCGGCCACCTGGTTGAGACCGAGCGCAAGGCCGCGCTCATCGTGCGGGAACGCGTCGGTCAGGATCGCGCTCGAGTTGGCCATGAGCATGGCCCCGCCAACGCCCTGCAGGATCCGCATCACGATCAGCCACCAGGCGCCGAGCGTGCCGTGCAGCCAGGTCAGCGACAGCATGATGGAGAAAGCCGCGAAGATCACGAAGCCGATGTTGAACATCCGGACCCGGCCGTACATGTCACCGAGCCGCCCGAAGCTCACCACCAGCACGGCCGTCACCACGATGTAGCCCATGATCAGGAACAGCAGCAGGCTGGTGTTGCCCGGCTGCAGCGGGTTCACCCCGATGCCGCGGAAGATGTCCGGCAGCGCGATCAACATGATCGAGGCGTTGATCGTTGCCATCAGCACGCCGATCGTGGTATTTGACAGAGCAATCCACTTGTAGTGCGGGCCAGCGGCTCCGCGGGCGGTGCCGCTGCCGCCGGGCGGCGTGGCTGGTGAGGCGGCCGACATGGTCGATCCTTCCCGGGCGAGAGCCCTCCGTGGCACCTTCGCGGCGTCAGCGCGCCCGTCGGTGCCGGTTGCGCAGATTAGTTGCTTGATCCAAACTAACATACAGATGGTAAGCTTCTGCGCAGAGGGATGGGACCTCGCGAGGACATCATGATGGACCAGGCAGGGCCTCCCCCGCTGGACGCGCCCGACGGCCCGGAACCGGCGCAGCCGGCCGGTCGGGGCGGTCCGGCTGGTCCGGCTGGTGCGAGCGGTCGGGGCGGTCCGGCTGGTCCGGGCGGTCGGGGCGGTCCGGCTGGTCCGGGCGGTCGGGGCGGTCCGGGCGGTTCCGCTCCGGCTGGTGCGAGCGGTCCGGCTGGTCCGGCTGGTCCGGCTGGTCCGGCTGGTCCGGCTGGTCCGGCTGGTCCGGCTGGTGCGGCTGGTGCGAGCGGTCGGAGCGGTCCGGCTGGTCCGGGCGGTTCCGCTCCGGCTGGTCCGGATAGCCCGGCCAGGCCCGCTCCGGCTGGTCCGGCCGGTCGGGGCGGTCCGGATAGCCCGGCCAGGTCCGCTCCGGGACCGGATCTCGCCGCGGAACTGGACCGCCTGGCACGGGATCCCCGGGCGGCCCGGCAGCCGCCGCGGCCCTCCCGCAGCGACCATCCGGTCGTCGCCGGCTTCGACGGCTCGGCGTCCAGCCGCAACGCGCTGGCATACGCGGCGGGGATGGCCCGCCGCATCGGGCAGTCGCTCGTGGTGGCCTACGTCACCCCAGGGGTCTTCTGCGAGCCGATGACCGGGCAGGTCATCGTCGAGCAGACGGCGCGTGAGGAGACCGAGCGCTGGCTGCTCGGCGAGCTTGACCAGGTCTGCGACCGGACAGGCCTGGATGTCAGCATCGTCACCCGGCGCGGCAATCCCTCCCGCGAGCTAGCCGCTGTCGCTGATGCGGTCTGCGCTGATGCCCTGGTGATCGGCGCACCCGGGAGCCTCTGGCACCACATCGCCGGCTCGGTCCCCGGCTGGCTGGCCCGCCACGCCCGCTGCCCGGTCATCGTCGTGCCCTGAGCCGCGGCGCGGACGAGCCGGCCCGCGGCCGCCCGGCCGGTATGCGGTGGTCGGCCCGGAGCGTACGATCAGCGACGACCAGGTGGGAAGGCGTGAGTTTCACAGATCTCTGGGAATCGCTGCTGCCGGCCGGCCGCGACGAGGCCTCCGGCGGCTACCGGCGGCATGCCTTCACCGCGGCGGAAGCCGCCTGCCGTCGGTGGTTTCAAGAGCAGGGGACAGAACGCGGCCTGCGGGTCAATGCCGATCGCAACGCGAATCTGTGGGCGTGGTGGGACACCACAGCCCGGGACGGCGGCTCGGCGATCGTCACGGGCAGCCACCTCGACTCGGTCCCCGGCGGCGGCGCCTATGACGGGCCGCTTGGGGTGGTGTCCGCATTCGCCGCCATCGACCTGCTCCGGGAGCGCGGCTTCAGGCCGGGGCGGCCGCTGGCAGTAGTCGCGTTCACCGAGGAGGAAGGGGGCAGGTTCGGGGTAGCGTGCCTGGGCAGCCGGCTGCTCACCGGGGCCATAACTCCCGGCCGGGCCCGCGCCCTCCGCGACGCCGATGGCGTCGGCTTCGCTGCCGCCATGCGGTCCGCGGGCTACGACCCTGACCTGATCGGCCCGGATGAGGGGCTGGTCGCGGGCATCGGCGCGTTCGTGGAGCTGCACATCGAGCAGGGCCGGGCGCTGGCCGACCTCGGCGCCGTCGTCGGCCTGGCCGAGGGAATCTGGCCGCACGGCCGATGGCGGCTGGACTTCACGGGCCGCGCCGACCACGCGGGGACTACCAGGCTGGACGACCGCCACGACCCGATGCTGCCGCTCGCGGCGACCATCCTGGCCGCCCGCACGGCGGCCAGGCGCCACGGCGGGCTCGCCACCGTCGGCAGGGTCGCCGCCGAGCCCGGCGCCGCGAACGCCATCCCGGCCGTGGCCCGTGGCTGGCTTGACGCCCGGGCAGCAGACCAGGCGACCCTGGAGACCATGATCGGAGAGATATCCGCGGCGGCCGGGGCGGCCGCGAGGGAGCACGGGGCGGACTTCGCCGCCACGGCCGAGTCGGTCACCCCGGCGGTGGCGTTCGATGCCGCTCTGCGCGACCGGATCGCCAGCCTGCTGGCCGCCCGCGGCTGCCCGGCCCCGGTCCTGCCGACCGGGGCCGGGCACGACGCCGGGGTGCTCGCGGCGCGAGTGCCGGCAGCCATGCTGTTCGTGCGCAATCCCACCGGGGTGTCGCACTCGCCGGCCGAGCATGCGGACGCTGCGGACTGCGCGGCCGGGGTGGAGGCCCTCGCCGCGGTGCTGGCTGACCTGGCGGGCCGGTGAACGCCGGGCCCCACGACGCGGCGGGCCAGGCCCGCCGCTGGCATGCCGACCTGGCGTGGCTGCCCGGCCCGGGTGTCTGCTCCGACGTCCTGATCGAGGCCGTCGCAGGCCGCTTCACCGCCGTTACGCCGGGCGTGGCGGCGGCTGACCTGCCGCCCGGAACCATCCGGCTTGCCGGGCTGACCCTGCCGGGACTGGCTAACGGCCACTCGCACGCGTTCCACCGGGCGCTGCGCGGCATCACCCAGGCAGGCAAGGGCTCGTTCTGGACCTGGCGGGACCAGATGTACCGGGTGGCGGCCGGCCTCGACCCGGACAGCTACCACGCGCTCGCCCGCGCGGTGTACGCGGAGATGGCGCTGGCCGGGATCACCTGCGTGGGCGAGTTCCACTACCTGCACCACGGGCCGGGCGGGACCCGGTATGCCGACCGTAACGAGATGAGCCGGGCGCTGATCGCGGCTGCGGCCGAGGCTGGCATCAGGATCACCCTGCTCGACACGTGCTACCTGGCCGGCGGGATCGGCGCGGATGGCAGGCCCGAGCCGCTGGCGGGCGCGCAGCTGCGGTTCGGCGACGGCGACAGCGCCGCCTGGGCGGAGCGGGCCGACGCGCTCGGCGCGGACCAGCACGGGGTTCTCGGCCCGGACGCCCGGGTCGGCGCGGCCATCCACTCGATCCGGGCGGTTCCCCTCGACCAGGTGCACCATGTGGTTGCCTGGGCCCAGCGCTACGGGGCGCCGCTGCACCTGCACCTGTCCGAGCAGCCGGCCGAGAACCAGGCCAGCCTGGCCGCCTACCGCCGGACGCCGGCGGAACTGCTGTTCGAGGCCGGGGCGCTCGGCCCGCGCACCACCGCCGTGCACGCCACCCACCTAGCGGGTCACGACGCTGAGCTGCTCGGCGGCAGCCGGGCGCACATCTGCTTCTGCCCCACCACGGAGGCCGATCTCGCCGACGGCATCGGCCCGGCTGCCGCGCTCGCGGCCGCGGGCTGCCCGCTGACCCTCGGCACTGACAGCCAGGCGGTCATCGACCTGTTCGAGGAAGCCCGCCGGGTCGAGCTGCACGAGCGGCTCGCGACGATGGAGCGCGGCCACTTCTCGGCCGAGGAGCTAGCCAGGGCCGCCACGCTGGCCGGGCACGCCTCGCTGGGCTGGCCGGAGGCGGGCGAGATCGCCCCCGGCGCCATGGCCGACCTGGTCACGCTGCGGCCGGACTCACCGCGGCTGGCCGGGCTGGGCCGGGGCACCGCGCTGGAGTCGGTGGTGTTCGCGGCCACGGCCGCCGACGTGCGCAGCGTCGTGGTCTGCGGCCGGGACGTCGTGTCCGACGGGCAGCACCAGCTCGTCAGCGACGTCCCGGCCGCTCTCACCGCGGCTGTCCGCGGCGTCCTGCGCGCCGCGGAGCAGTGACCGAGCGGTGACCGGGCGGCAGGGCCAGGGCTATCCCTGCGCGGGCACCGACTCGGTGGGCGCCGGCGCCGTCTCGGGGTCAGCCAGGTAGCTCGACGGCTCGGTCTCGTCCGCCCCGGCGGGCAGCCGCGCGGCCCGGAACACCGCCGTGAGCACGATCGTCACCACCAGGTTGATCACGAACGCGGTGACAGCGATGTACACGGTCTGGTGCAGCACGGGCACGACCGCCGAGGAGCCGCCGAAGTGCGAGTGCGGCTGCCCGGGGGCCGGCTGCCGGTACGCCTCGACGGTGCCGTACACCATCGCAGCCGCCCAGCCGAGTACCAGCGCCCAGCGGTGGAACCAGCGGGTGTACAGGCCGACAACGATGGCCGGGAAGGTCTGCAGGATCCAGATCCCGCCGAGAAGCTGCAGGTTGATCGAGAACGTCTTGGGCAGCGCGAACACGAAGACGAGTGCGCCGATCTTGACCAGCAGCGAGATGAACTGGGCGACCCTGGCCTGGTGGCGCGCGGTAGCTCTGCGGTTGAAGAACTCGACGTAAATGTTCCGGGTGAACAGGTTGGCCGCGGCGATGGACATGATGGCAGCCGGGACGAGCGCACCGATCACGATCGCCGAGTAGCCGATCCCGGCGAACCAGCTCGGGAACAGGTGCTGGAACAGCAGCGGCACCGACAGCTGCGCGTTGCCGCCGTCGGCCTTGACGCCCTTGGTCACCGCCGGGGAGGCCAGCGCCATGTAGCCCAGCAGCGCGACCAGGCCCAGGATCAGCGAGTAGGCAGGCAGGATCGCCATGTTCCGCCTGATCACGTCACGGCGCTTGGTGGCCAGCACGCCGGTGATCGCGTGCGGGTACATGAACAGCGCGAGGGCAGAGCCCAGCGCGAGCGTGGCATATGCCCACTCCCCGGCCGGTGGCGTCACGAAGGCGCCGAACGGCTTGCCGGTCTTGGGATTGGTCTTTGCCAGGTGGGCCGACGCGGTGCCGAATATGTGCCCCCAGCCGCCGAGCCGAGCGGGAATGTAGAGGACCGCGACAATGATCGCCAGGTAGACGAGGAAATCCTTGATGAACGCGGTCAGGGCGGGAGCGCGCAGCCCCGAGACATACGTATACGCGGCGAGGATCAGGAATGCGATGATCAGCGGCAGGTCCTTGAGGAACGCGTTGCTGGTCACGCCGACGCCCATGACGGTCAGCACCGACTGGATACCGACTAGCTGCAGCGCGATGTAGGGCATGGTCGCGACGATCCCGGTCGCGGCGATCGCGAGGGCCAGCCCGCGGGATCCGTACCGGCCGCGCACGAAGTCGGCCGGGGTCACGTAATCGTGCGCCCGGGCGACCGACCAGAGCCTCGGCGCGAAGACGAACACGATCGGGAAGACGATCACCGTGTACGGCACGGCGAAGAATCCGGCCGCGCCGACACCGTAGACCAGCGCCGGGACGGCGATGAACGTGTACGCGGTGTACAGGTCACCGCCGAGGAGGAACCAGCTCACGAAGGTGCCGAAGCCGCGCCCGCCAAGGCCCCACTCATTGAGATGCAGCAGGTCCTCGGCGCGGCGCCAGCGGGCAGCCGCGAAACCGGTTAGCGTGACGACCAGGAAGAGGACCAGCAGGATGGTGAATGAGACATAGTTGACGTGGCTCATCGCGGGTCGTCCCTGCGGCTGGCCGGGCTCCCGGTCCGCTTCGGTGTCCTGATCAGCAGGTAGGCCAGCCAGGACAGGATCGCCACCGCCGGGATCCAGAGCATCTGGTAGGCGTAGAAGAACGGGAAATCGCCCAGCTTAGGCGTGACCCGAGCGTAGAACGGCACCCAGAGAGTGCCGACCAGCGATGCCAGCAGCAAGATCGTGATCGCCGTCCAGGCGAGCGGGGACTTGCGCCTTTCCGGGGGAATGGACATGGGGTCTCCGTTTCTGCGGGGGACTCGCCCGGCGGTTCGGCGCGCGGGCAAGAAACAACGGTGACGCTTCCGATACTGGAACAAGATGACACTGCCTGGCAATGATTGAATGGCCGCACAGACTGCAAGGGGCCGCAGAGCGCGGCGCGTCCTTCGCACGCGGCCAAAGCGGGACGAGGCGGTTTCGGGGGTGTTGCCGGCGATGAGCACGCTGATCACGAACATCGGCGAGCTGGTGACCAACGCGCAGGACGGGCCAGCCGGCCCTGCCGCGGGCGAGTTCGCCGCGATGACCAGGGCGGCGCTGGTCATCGAGGACGGGAAGGTGGCCTGGACCGGGCCGACCTCCCGCGCGCCCGCCACGGACTCGGCCGTGGACGCGGGCGGCCGCACGGTACTGCCCGGCTTCGTGGACTCGCACGCGCACCTGGTGTTCGCGGGGGAGCGCAGCGCCGAGTTCGCCGCGCGGATGGCCGGTCAGCCCTATCAGGCCGGCGGGATCCGCAGCACGGTCGCGGCCACCCGCAAGGCCAGCGACGGCGAGCTGCGCGCGAACCTCACCCGGCTGGCGGCCGAGCTGCTGGCCCAGGGGACCACGACGTTCGAGTGCAAGTCCGGCTACGGTCTCACGGTGGCCGACGAGGCGCGCAGCGTCGCGCTGGCCGCGCAGGTCACCCCGGAGGTCACGTTCCTGGGCGCGCACGTGGTGCCGCCGGAGTTCGGCGACGACCGGGCCGGGTACCTGGACCTGGTCTGCGGCCCGATGCTGGCCGCCTGCGCGCGCCAGGCGCGGTGGGTGGACGTGTTCTGCGAGCGGGGCGCGTTCACCGCTGACGAGGCAGCCGCGGTACTCGCCGCCGGGGCGGCCGCCGGCCTGATCCCGCGGGTTCATGCGAACCAGCTCGGCCCGGGTCCCGGCGTGCAGCTGGCGGTCAAGGCCGGCGCGGCATCGGCGGATCACTGCACCTTCCTTGACGACGCCGACGTGGCAGCGCTAGCCGGCTCGGCCACCGTCGCGACGCTGCTGCCGGGCGTCGAGTTCTGCACCCGGCACCCCTACCCGGACGCGCGGCGGCTGCTGGACGCGGGCGTGACGGTGGCCATCGCCACGGACTGCAACCCCGGGTCGTGCTTCACCTCGAGCATGGCGTTCTGCGTGGCGCTAGCGGTCCGGGAGATGCGCATGACCACGCAGGAGGCTGTCTGGTCGGCGACCGCGGGCGGAGCTCGCGCGCTGCGCCGCGACGACGTGGGGCACCTTGCCGTCGGCGCGCGGGCCGATCTGGTCTTGCTGGACGCCCCGTCGCATGCATTCCTCGCCTACCGGCCAGGTGTCCCGCTGGTTAAGGCCGTCTGGCGGGATGGCGAACTTGTCGCAGGCTGTCCCTGACCCCCTGGGCCTGCTCCGGTCAGGCGATAGCGCCCGGTAGCGGGTAGCGGCCGCGGAAGCGGATCAGCGGCTGGCCTGACTCGCTCACGTAGGCCACATCCAGCACCAGGCCGACCACCAGCAGGTGGTCTCCGGCCTCGACGCGCTCGCTCACCGAGCACTCCAGCGCGGCCAGGCCCGCCTCGGGGATCAGGGCGCCGGAGTGTGCCCCGCGGCGGTGCGGGGTTTCCTCTAGCAGGAGCCTGGCACCGGGCCGGCCGCTCGCGGCGAAGGCGCCCGCCAGCCTGCGCTGGCCCGCCGCCAGGATGGTCACCGCGAACCAGTCCAGCCTGCGCAGGACCTCAGCCGGGTACCCGGCCGCGATCAGCGAGACCAGGATCAGCGGGGGATCGCGAGATACCGGACAGAACGCGCTCACGGTGGTCCCGATGTCGTCGCGACCGTCGGCGATGGTGACGAGCGTGACACCCGATGCGAAGCTGGCCAGCGCGCCCGCGAGCCTGGCGGGCAGGCGGGCGGCCTCCGGGCCGGAACCCCGTTCCGTCACTCAAATGTCCAGATGCCGGGCAGCATCAGCGGGCCGTAGCTGGGCAGCCCCGCCCGCGCCGCGAGCCGCCACGCCGGGCCCCAGGCCTCGGCGAGCAGCGAGGCTGCGGGGGTCTCGGCAGGCTCGGGGCGGAGCCGGTCCAGCGGGCGCATCCGGGGGAACGGGCGCAGCGGCGCCGAGGCGGGCAGCCCGCCGCGGCGGCGGGCCAGCGCGGCCGCCCGCTCCAGCCCGCCGAGCTCGTCGACCAGCCCGTTCTCCAGGGCGTCCGCACCGGACCAGACCCGGCCCCTGGCCAGCTCGTGCACTCGCTCGGCGGACATCCGGCGGCCCGCTGCCACCTTGCCGGTGAAGTCGGCGTAAACGTGGTCAAGCCAGTCGTTCACCAGCGCCCATTCCTCGTCGGTGAACGGGCGGGTGGTGTCGAACATGTCCGCGTGAGCGCCCTCTGAGACCGAATCCGAGGTGATCCCGGCCCGCTCCAGCAGGCCGCGGGTCACCGGCTTGACGGTCAGCACGCCGATGGAGCCGGTGATCGTGCCCGGCTGGGCGACGATCGCGTCCGCGGCCATCGAGATGTAGTAGCCTCCGGACGCCGCGACATCGCCCATCGACACCACGACCGGCGTGCCGGCAGCACGGGCCCGGACGACCTCGCGCCAGATCGTGTCCGAGGCGACGTACGAGCCGCCCGGGCTGTTGACTCGCAGCACGATCGCGCGGGCACGGGAGTCGGCCGCCGCCGAGCGGATTGCCGCGGCGAGGGTGTCCGAGCCGATCGCGGGGCTGGCCAGCGGGGGCCGGCCGCTGCGGCCACGGCGGATCGGCCCCGTCGCGTGGATCAGCGCCACGTAGGGCTCGGTCCCCGCCGGGCCGACGCCCGGCAGGCCGAGCGCGGGCAGGCCGCGGGCCGGAAGCTGGCGGGCCTGCTCGGCCAGCGCCCGGGCGGCCCGGTAGCGCAGCAGCGGCTGCACGACCGCACCGCCGCCCGCCTGCTTCCTCGCCCTGGCGTAGACCTCGTCCCGGTAGCCGAGCTCGTCTACCAGCCCGGCCCGCTTGGCTTCGGCGGCCAGGAACGGGCCCTCGTCGATCAGCTCCCTGGCCCGCTCGGCTGTCATCTGGCGGCGGTCCGCGATCGCCTCAACGAGCTGCCCGGCCAGGGAGGCGGTCAGCCGGGCGACCGCCTCCCTGGCCGGGCCGGACAGCTCCCGCTCGGTGAACTGCTCGGCGGCGCTCTTGTACTCGTGCCGCTTCGCCACCTGGACATCCACACCCAGGCGGTCCAGCGTGCCGCGGAAGAACAGCCGCCGCGCGGTCAGCCCGGTGAGCCCCAGGTCCCCGGAGGGCTGCAGCATGATCGTCTCGAAGGCGGTGGCCAGGTAGTACGGCACGTTACCCGGGGAGAACTCGCCGAAGGTCTCCGCCCAGGCCAGGGTGATCTTGCCGGCGTCGCGGAACTCCTCGACTGCCCGGCGCAGCTCCTGAACGGTGGCAAGGCCGATCGGCCGGCCGCCGACCTTCGTGACCAGCGCCCGCACCCGCTGGTCACGGCTGGCCCGGCGGAGCCCGTCGACGACGTCGGACAGCAGCGGGCGGCGGCGGTTCAGGACAGCGGACAGCGGGTCGGAGGGGCGCTCCAGCGCGATCCCCTCGGTCAGGTCAAGATCGAGGATCAGCGGGGCGGCGCGGCGCTTGCGCAGCGACTCAAGGCGCCCGGTCAGCGTGGTCTGCTCCGGCATGGGCCAAGCCTACGTCCCTGCGATTGCATGTCCGCTCGGCGCTGTCGGCCGCCGTCGGGCGGCCGGGCCGGCGCTAGGCCGGCGACTGGATCCTGATCCGCAGCCCCGGCCGGCCCTTGCCCGGCGGCAGCCGCCCGGCCGGCAGCGCGGGAAGGGCGAGCAGGCTCTCGGCTCGCCTGAGCAGCGTGCCGAAGCTGGCCTGCAGGTCGGCCAGCGTGGCGAGGTCGGTGCCGATGAGCGCCGCCTGGTAGGCGGCTTCCACCGTCAGCCAGGTGTTGACCAGGTTGACCTGCCGCTTGCAGCTAACGTCGGCCACGGCCGTGGCGATCTCAAGGGCCGAGGGCGTCGACGGCCAGTGAGCGCCGGCGGCCTGCTGAGGATTCCGGTACCGGTAGCCCTTGCGGGCCATGCACCTCGACCACGCGGCGTCCACGGCAAGCACCCGCGGGTCGGTCTGGGTCCACTGGCTCGCCTGGATGGCGATGGCCGGGACCGGATCGGCTGGGCTGGTCCCCTGCCCGTACAGAAGCTGGCCGGAAAGCTGGAGGCAGCCCTCCGGCTGGTGACTGCCGGTCCTCGCGCCGGGGGCGAAGCCGAGCAGCGCGACGATCCATGCACGGGGCTGCCGTGCCAGGTCGCCGAACGAGGCGAATCCGCCGAGAAACGCCGGGCCAGGCCCCTGGCCCGCTCCAGGGCCCGGCTGGCCGTAGCCGAAAGTTCCGGCGACCGCGAGGCTGCTCACTCCGTAGCCGTACTCGGTGGCCTGCACGAGGGCCTCTTCCAGCGCGGGCGAGGCCTGCGGCGAGTAGCTGAAGCCCCGCTGCCGCATGCACTTCTGGGTCAGTAGCGCGCTGGCATCCGCCAGCGCAGCCTGCTGCTGGGAATCCACATCCTCGTAGGTGCTCAGCGGCAGGTTGACGGGCCTGCCCGAGCCGGCGGGCGGGATCGGCGGCACGGTGATGTGCGGGCGGCCCTTCGACGGCCCGGACAGGCCGGGCACGACCAGGAATCCGCCGGCCGGGCCTGGCCCGTTGATCGTCACCGCCACCCCGCCGTGACCGGCCGGTGCTTGCCCGAATACGCGCGCGGGGCCGGCGCGGGCTATCCCGGTGCTGACGCCGCGGTGACCGGGCCCGGCGCCGGCCGGCTGGCCACCGGCGGAGCATGCGGCAATCAGCCAGGCGGCGGTCAGGCAGGCGGCGGTCAGGTAGGCGGCCAGCCGGGTCGGCATCCGCGGCCGCCTGGGCCCGCGGTCAGCGGCGCAGCGCATCGGCTGGCTCGATGCTGCTGGCGCGCAGCGCCGGGTACAGGCCGGCGAGCAGCCCGATGGCTGCGCCGGCGAGCGGAGCGGCGGCCACGATGCGCGGGTCGAGCAGCGCGGTCCAGTGCCGGTAGATCGTCACGACGATGACGCCGGCCACCCCCGCGGAGGCCCCGGCCAGCCCGCCGAAGAGCCCGAGCGCTGTGGACTCGGCCAGGAACTGTGCCGCGATGTGCCGCGGCCTGGCGCCGAGCGCCCGGCGCAGGCCGATCTCGCTCGCCCGTTCCAGCACGGCCACCAGGGTGGTGTTGCCGATCCCCACCGCGCCGATGACCAGGGCAATCCCGGCCAGCGCCAGGAACACGGCGTTCAGGCTGGCCGTCACCGAGTGCCTGAGCTGGGCGGGGCTGGCCGGTGCCGAGGCGGTGAGGAGCCTGGGGTCGTCGGGCCGCAGCGCGACCGCTATCTGCGACGCGACGACCTGGGCTGCTCCGAGCCTGGTGCGGATCAGCATCTGAGCGGCGTTACCCGGCGCCGGCGGGCCCCACAGCCGCAGAGCCGTGCTCTCGGGTACCACGACGCCCAGGTTGAGCTGGGGCAGCCGCGGGTCGCCGGAGAGGATGCCGATCACCGTGAACGGCTGGCCGTCTATGAAGATGGCGGGCTGATTGTCCAGGCTGGAGATCCCGAGCTGGGCGGCGGCGGTCTGGCCGAGTACCGCCACCTGCTGCGCGCTGCTCTGGTGGAACCGGTTGAACAGCACCCCCTGCCCGACGGTGGCGCCGCTGGCGGTCAGCGCTCCCGGCGTGGCGGCGGTGACCGGGAGGCTGAGGTTGCTGCCGCCCGCGCCGGCGGGCAGCGCGCTCACCGCCGCCTTGCTGAAGGCCACCGTCCACCACACGCCTGCCGCGACGACCCCGTCGATCCTGTCCGCCCTGGCGTCGGCGTCCGCCGGGAAGTCCAGGGTCGGGACCGAGGCGTTGGCGGCGGCGGTGTCGTGCACGGTGACCTGCGTCGCGTCCTGCAGGTTGAAGTCCCTGCCGATCTGGCCGGCCGCGGTCTGCGACAGCCCGACGATCGCCACGAAGCCGCCTATGCCGAGGATGGTGCCGAGCCCGGTCAGCGCCGAGCGGCCGGGCCGCTGCAGCAGCCCGGCGACCGCCTCGCTGCCGAGATCCCTGGGGCGGAGCCGGGACCGGGCTGACGGCTCCCTGCTGTGCCCGCCTGCCCAGAGCGTCATGGCGCCGCCCGTTTCCGGGTGCCGGGCAGGCCGCTCCCGTCATCGGCCCCGGCAGCCTGCACGTCCTCCGACAGCACGCCATCGGCAATCCGGATCAGCCGCTCCGCGCGCGCCGCCACGGCCGGGTTGTGGGTGATGACGACCAGCGTGGTGCCCTGCGCGTGCAGCGCGTCCAGCAGGTCGTTCAGCTCGCTGGTCGCCTGGCTGTCCAGGTTTCCCGTCGGCTCGTCGCACAGCAGCAGCGACGGGCGGTTGACGATCGCCCTGGCGATCGCGACGCGCTGCCGCTCGCCGCCCGACAGGGCCGTCGGCACCGCATGCGCCCGGTGGCTGAGGCCGACTCCGTCCAGCGCCGCCATCGCCTCGTCATACCGGCGGCGCCGCGGCCGGTCGGCGTAGACCTGGGCGAGCATCACGTTCTCCACCGCTGACCTGTGCGGCAGCAGGTGGAAAGCCTGGAAGACGAAGCCTATCCGGCAGGCCCGGACCGCCGCCCGGTCGCGCTCGGGGGCCCGGCCAAGCTCGTCTCCGTCGATCTCCAGGCTGCCCTCGGTAGGCCGGTCCAGCAGGCCGAGCAGGTTCAGCAGCGTCGACTTGCCCGACCCCGATGGCCCCATGATGGCCACGTGCTGGCCGGGCATGACGACGAGGCTGGCCGGCCGCAGCGCCCGCACCGGCGGCGGCCCGGCGTAGGTGTACCCGGCTGCGGTCAGCCGGATGACTGGCTGGCCAGAGCGCATGGCGGCTCGCGTCACGGGTTGCCCGCCACGTAGCTGGCGCCGGTCACGACCTGCTCGCCCGCCCGCAGCGCGCCGGGCCGGCGGGGGATGACCTGAACGAGCCCGCTGCCCGTCATCCCCACCCTGACCGGTACCCGCACTCGCCTGCCGGCCAGCAGGGCGGTGACGTAAGTGCCGCCGTCGGCGGCGGCGAAGATGGCCGCCTCCGGCACGGCGAGCACCGGCCCGGCACTGCGCGCCGACGCGATGGTCAGCGAGAGGTCCTGGCCGACCAGGGAGAGCGGCAGCGGGCGGCTGGGCCTCACGCGGATCGCGACGTACAGCCCGCCGGAGATGGAGGCCGTGGAGGCGGTGGAGTGGGACACCCTGGTCACCCGCCCGCTGATCGTCTTGCCGGTCCCCGGCTCGCTGATCACGACATGCATTCCCGGCCTGACCAGCCCGGCATCGCTCGGGTTGAGCTGGCCGCGGATGACCGGGCTGCCGGTCGCCAGGGTGACCCCGCCGCTGATCCGCTGGCCGACGGTAGCGCCGAGCTTGACTACCCGGGCGGGCAGCCGCGGCACGAACGCATACTCCCCGAGCGGGAGGTAGGCCCCCCGCTCGGCCCGCGGTCCGGCCGTCATCTGCTCGGCCGGGTAGCCGATGGCCTCGTAATAGGCCGCGACGGCGGCAGCGGTCCCCGGCCCGTAGGTGCCGCTGGCATCGCTGCCGATCCCGTAGCCGAGCGCCTCCAGGTCGTCCTGCAGTTGCACGACGTCCTCGCCCTTCTCGCCCGGTGCCAGGTTCCGGTAGGCGGGCACCGTGCCCTGCAGGACGAAGAAGGGCCGGCCCGCCACCTCGAGAATGACCGTGCCCTGCCGGACGCGGCTGCCGGTCCGGCAGAAGATCCTGGTGACGATCGGCTGGACGCCGGGACCCGCTGCGCCGCCGCCGATATCCGACAGCGACACCTCCCTCGGTGGCCCCACTACCGCCTGACCCAGCACCGTGCTGGTGAGCACGGTTCGCTGCACGGTGGCCGTCAGCACCGTCGCCGGCGGCGGCCTGGTCTCGGCAGCGAGCTGGGCGGGCGACTTTATCTGCGTTGCCAGCAGCACGCCGCCGGCTGCGGCGACCACCACCAGGGCGACGATCGCCGCCAGGAAGATACGGCGGCGCCGCAGCCGACTGTATCTATGACCCTCATCGAGAGCTGCGCCCACGGTTGTCACGCTCCAGCCGCCGGCACCAGCGAGCGGTAACGGGGGTGTCCGCAGGCCTCGCGGCGCTCGCCGGTGCTGTCGTTTCAGCCATAGAGGCATATGGCCCGGAATCGGTCTCAATCATTGGGGGCGATCCTTCGGATGCCGCGTGGATCGTGCGTGAGTTCCGTGTGAGTCAGCGGGCACGAGGGAACCGCAGTGCGCGCGGGCCCGGGGATCGCGGCTAGATTCGGCGGGGATGGAGCCAGCACAGGTGATCGTGGTGGACGGGGCCAACGTCGTCGGCTCGCGGCCGGACGGCTGGTGGCGGGACCGGGCCGGAGGCGCGCGGCGGCTGCTCGGCCAGCTTGAGCACCTCGCCGCCACGGCACCGGGCCAGCGGATCATCCTGGTCGTCGAGGGCGCTGCCCGGGCCGTCGCCGCAGACGCCGTCGGCGCAGGCGCCGCCGGGCCGGGCGGCGCGGGCGCAGCGGGCGGCGTGCAGGTTGTCGCGGCGCCCGGGTCCGGCGACGATACGATCCTCGACCTGGCCGGCAGGCTCGCGGGCCAGCCCGGCGGCTGCGTGGTCGTCACCGCGGACCGGGAACTGCGCCGCTGGTGCCTGGCCGCGGGAGCCTCGGTCGCGGGGCCGGGCTGGCTGTTCGCCCGGCTGTGAGGCGCTGGCGCATACAGTCGGGTGATGGCGGGGGGCAGCTTCCCGGTCGGGGCCGGGATCACCAGGGAGGAGCTGGAGCGGGAGCCGCATCCGGCGCTGGCGCGGCTGCGGGAGGCCGAGCCGGTGTCGTGGCTGCCTTCGCTCGGCGGGTGGCTGGTCACCCGGAGGGACCTGGCACTGCGGGTGCTCCGCGACCCGGTCACGTTCACCGTGGACGATCCGCGGTTCACCACGGCCCGGGTGGTCGGCCCGTCAATGCTGTCCCTCGACGGCGCCGAGCACGGACGGCACCGCGATCCGTTCGCTGACGCGTTCCGGGTGGCGGAGGTCCGCGACCGGCTCGAGAGCTTCGCGGCGTCCGAGGCGGCCCGGCTGGTAGCGGGCCTGCGCGAGCGCGCCGGCCCTGCCGGGCAGCCCGCGCACTCGGCCGAGCTCCGGCGCGGGCTTGCCGGGCCGCTGGCGGTGTCCGTCATGGCCGAGGTACTCGGGCTTCGGGACCGAGACCCGGCCCAGGTGCTGGCCTGGTACGACTCGATCGTCGGCGCCGTGACGGCGCTGACCGGGGATCCGCGGGAGGGGGCCGGCCCGGCGCAGGTGAGCCGGGGGCGGGATGCGTTCTGTCAGCTCAGGCGCAGCCTCGGGCCGGTGATCCGCGGCGAGCACGGGGGCTCGCTGCTGGCGGCGGCGGTCAGCGGCGGGACGAGCCGGCTGAGCGAGGATGCGGTGGCCTCGAACGCCGCCGTGCTGCTGTTCGGCGGGATCGAGACCACCGAGGGAATGATCAGCAACGCGGTGCTGCACCTGCTCGGGCACCCCGGTCAGCTCGAGCTGGTGCGGCGTGACCCGCCGCTGGCGGCCGCCGCGATCGAGGAGTCGCTGCGGCTGGAGCCAGCGGCTGCGCTGGTAGACCGGTATGCGACCGCTGACGTGCGGCTCGCCGGAGCCTGCGTCCGCCGCGGCGACCTGGTCAGCGTGTCGCTGGCGGGCGCCAACCGGGATCCGGCGTTCTTCCCGGACCCGGAACTCTTCGACATCCGGCGCCCGAACGCCCGGCAGAACCTGGCCTTCGCCCGCGGTCCGCACTTCTGCCTCGGCGCGCACCTGGCCCGGATCGAGGCCCGAGCGGCGCTGGACGCGCTGCTGGCAGACCTGCCCGGGCTGCGGCTGGACCCCGTCCGCCCGGCTGAGGTTCGCGGCCTGGTGTTCCGCAAGCCGCAGGCCCTGCACGTGCTGTGGGACTGAGCAGCTAGGCCACCTGGACCGAGCGCTTGGCCAGGCCGAGCCAGTACCCGGTGATCGTGGTGACCGGCTCGGGGCTCTCGGCCGCGCCAAGCGTGACGAACAGCGGAGCGAAGTGCTCCGTCGTCGGGTGCGCGTAACGCGCGCCCGGCGCGCGGCGGAAGCCCGCCAGCGCGTCCACGTCGCCAGCCTCCAGGGCCTCCGCGGCCCAGTGGTCGAACTCGGCCGACCAGCCGGGCGGCGGCGCGTCGAACCGGTAGTCGCGCAGGAACGGCAGCCCGTGGGTGAGGAAGCCGCTGCCGATGATCAGCACGCCCTCGTCACGCAGCGGGGCGAGCGCCCGGCCGACACGCAGCAGCCGCGCAGGATCCAGGCTCGGCATCGAGATCTGCAGGACCGGCACGCTGGCGTCCGGATACATCACGGAGAGAGGAACGTAAGCCCCGTGGTCCAGGCCGCGCTCGGGCTGGTCGGCCACTGGCTCCAGCCCGGCGAGCAGGTCGCGGACGCGCTGCGCAAGGGCGGGGGCGCCCGGCGAGGGATAGCGGGCGCGGTAGTAGCGCTCCGGGAACCCGCCGAAGTCGTAGACGAGCGGGGCGGCATCGGCGGTGGCGCCTATCGTCAGCGGCGCGTTCTCCCAGTGGGCGGAGACCATGAGGATCGCGTCCGGGCGCGGCAGGGCGCGGGCCCACGCCTCAAGCTGGACCACCCAGAGCGGATCGTCGACCAGCGGCGGCGCGCCGTGACCCAGGTAGATCGCGGGCATCCGGCCAGGCAGGATGGCCTGCCCGGCGAGACTGGCGACAGCCTCCGCCGTGCCGGGCGGCACGGGCTCGTGCTCTGGCTCGCGTGCGAACAGTCCTTCGTCCATGGCGTGCTCCGGATCGGGTGGTATGAGGCTAGTCTCCCCGGACCATGGCCCGGCTACCATGGCCGGTGGCCGGTGGCCGGTGGCCGGTGGCCGGGAGCGCGGAGGGCATGACGTGCGGGTGGCGGTGCTGTCGGACACGCACGGGCCGCGGCGGTGGAAAGCCTGCCCGCCGCGGGTCGCCGAGCGGCTGCGCCGGGCAGACCTGATCCTGCACGCCGGGGACGTGTGCACTGCCGCGGTGCTCGATGAGCTAGCGGGTTACGCTCCGGTGCGGGCCGTGCTCGGCAACAACGACGGGCCCGATGTCGCCGCATGGGGCGCCCCGCCCGCGCTGGAGCTCGACCTTGACGGCCTGCCGGCCGCGATCGTTCACGACAGCGGGCCGAGGGCCGGCCGGCTCGAGCGGCTGCGCCGCCGGTTCCCGTCGGCACGGCTGGTGGTGTTCGGCCACTCGCACGTCCCGCTCGACGAGTCCGGCGGGGGCTTGCGGATCTTCAACCCGGGCTCGCCGACCGACCGGCGCCGCCAGCCGCACGGCACCATGGGCGTCCTCGAGATCGACGGCGGCCGGCTGATCCGCGCCGAGCTGATCCCGGTGACCTGACCGGCGGCCGGACTGACCGGCGGGGCGCTTGCCCTGGCGCTGACAGACTCATATCGTTTATCGTTATTATCGATTCTCGATAACACAGGAACCCCGGAAGCCGGTGACCTGTGAGGAGTGCGAGATGACGAGCCAGCAGCGGAGGCCGCCCGGGTCATCGGGCGCGGGGCGGAGATGGATGACGAGCTTCAGGGCACGATCTGAGGGCGGGTACGACGGGATGACCACGGAGGCGAACGGCCCCGGTGATGACTGCCCGGCCGGCATCCGGGTGCGGCTCGACGAACTGCTCGCCGAGCGGGACATGACGCTGACGGAGCTTGCGGGGCGGGTCGGCATCACGATCGTGAACCTGTCCATCCTGAAGAACGGCCGGGCCAGGGCGATCAGGTTCAGCACGCTGGCCAGGCTGTGCGAGGCGCTCGGCTGCCAGCCCGGCGACCTGCTGGACTACCCCAGGGCTCAGGCCCTGAACGGGTCGCGCACCTCGACCCCGGCGTAGCGCTGGCCGCCTTGAGGCTCCTCGGAGTACCGGCCAGGACCCTTGGCACGCTGGACATCATCGGCAGGTAGCGACAGCGTGATGTTCACGTAAATCACGCGTAGCGCGAATCTGCGTGAAGGCTTGGCGCGGGAGGTGGCCCGATGGACCTGGACGGGCACGTGGCGCTGGTGACCGGCGCGGGCGGGGGCATCGGCGCGGAGATCGCCAGGCGGCTGGCCGCAGCGGGGGCTGCGGTTGCCGCGGCCGACCTGGATGAGCCCGCCGCCCTCGCGACCGCCGGGCAGATCCGCGGTGCCGCCGGAGGGGAGGCCGCGGGAGGGGAGGCCGCGGGAGGGGAGGCCGCCGCCGCGCCGCCGGTGGCGGTTGCCGGATACGGGCTGGACGTGACCGACTCAGCCAGCGTGGCCGGAACGGTTGACCGGGTCACGGCCGAGCTCGGCCCGCCGGACATCGTGGTCAACTGCGCGGGCATCGACAAGATCGCGCGCTTTGCCGACACCGACGAGCGGACCTGGCGGTCGCTGATCGAGGTGAACCTGCTCGGCACGATCGCCGTCTGCCACGCCGTGCTCGGCCCGATGACGGCCCGCGGCTGGGGCCGGATCATCAACATCGGCTCGGACGCGGGCAAGGTGGGCTCCAGCGCCGAGGCCGTGTACTCGGCAACGAAGGGCGGCGTGATCGCCTTCACCAAGGCGCTGGCGCGAGAGGTCGCGGCGGCCGGGATCACGGCCAACTGCGTCTGCCCGGGCCCGACCGACACCCCGCTGCTGAACCAGGTCGCGCAGTACAGCCAGCGGCTCTACGACTCGCTGGCCCGGGCGATCCCGCTGCGCCGGATCGCGCAGCCCTCCGACATCGCGCCGCTGGTGGTGTTCCTGGCCGGGGAACAGGCCGGCTACATCACCGGCCAGGCCCTGTCGGTCAGCGGCGGCCTGACGATGTCCTGAGCCCCGGCGTCCCTGGATCAAGCGGCTCCGGGAGCCGGGCGACCGGCCGGCGCCGCCGGGGCCTGCGGCACCAGCCAGAGAACGGCCAGCGGCGGCAGGGTGAGCTCCGCCGACGCCGGGCGGCCATGCCATGGCTCCGGGGCGGCCTCGACAACCCCGAGATTGCCGGCGCCGCTGCCGCCGTACTCGGACGCGTCGGTGTTGAGCAGTTCCCGCCACCGGCCGGGCGCTGGCAGTCCCACCCGGTACCCGCGGTGCGGCTCGCCGGAGAAGTTCGCGACGCATGCGAGCACGCTGCCGGGCCCCTGCCCGTCGGCCAGCCTCAGGAAGGACAGAACGTTTCCTGCGGCGTCGCTCGCATCGATCCAGCTGAAGCCTTCCGGGGTGAAATCCCGCTGCCACAGCGCCGGGAAGGCGGCATAGATCCGGTTCAGGTCCCCGGTGAGCCGCCGCACGCCCGCGTGCAGCCCGGTCGGCGCGGCGTTCCAGTCCAGGCCCCGGTCGGCGGACCACTCCGCGCGCTGGCCGAACTCCGAGCCCATGAACACTAGCTGCTTGCCGGGGTGCGCCCACATGTAGGCGAGCAGCGCGCGCAGGCCGGCGAACCTGCGCCAGTCGTCGCCGGGCATCTTGCCGATCAGCGAGCCCTTGCCGTGCACGACCTCGTCATGCGAGAGCGGAAGAACGAAGTTCTCGCTGAACGCGTACACCATCGAGAAGGTGATCTCGTTCTGGTGATACTGCCGGTGCACCGGGTCGCGGGACAGGTAGGACAGCGTGTCGTGCATCCAGCCCATGTTCCATTTCAGGCCGAAGCCAAGACCGCCGAGGTGGGCCGGCCTGGTCACGCCCGGCCAGGCGGTGGACTCCTCGGCGATCATCATGATCCCGGGGTCACGCCGGTAGCAGACGGTGTTGACCTCGCGCAGGAACGCCACCGCGTCCAGGTTCTCCCGGCCGCCGTAGGCGTTCGGCGTCCACTCGCCCTCCCCCCGCGAGTAGTCCAGGTACAGCATCGACGCGACGGCGTCCACCCGCAGGCCGTCGGCGTGGAACTCCTCCAGCCAGTAGACCGCGTTGGCCACCAGGAAGTTGCGCACCTCCGGGCGGCCGTAGTCGAAGATCAGCGTGCCCCAGTCCGGGTGCTCGCCGCGCCGGGGGTCGGCGTGCTCGTACAGCGGCGTGCCGTCGAAGGCTGCCAGCGCCCAGTCGTCGCGGGGGAAGTGCGCGGGCACCCAGTCGAGGATCACGCCGACCCCGGCCTGGTGCAGCCGGTCCACCAGGTACCGGAACTCGTCCGGCTCGCCGAACCGGGCAGTCGGCGCGTAGTAGGAGGTGACCTGGTAGCCCCAGGACGGCCCGTACGGATGCTCGGCCACCGGCAGCAGCTCCACGTGCGTGAAGCCGAGGCTCGTGACATAGTCGGCAAGCTGGTCGGCCAGGTCGCGGTAGCCGAGCCCGGGCCGCCACGAGCCGAGGTGCACCTCGTACACGCTCATCGGCTCGCGCAGCGGGTCGCGCGCCGCCCTGGCCGCCATCCAGGCGCCGTCACCCCAGTCGTAGCCGGACTGGTAGACGACCGAGGCCGTCGCGGGCGGCGGCTCGGCGAGCGCGGCGAGAGGATCGGCCTTGCGCCGCCAGGTCCCGTCCGGTCCGCAGATGTCGTACTTGTACCGGGTACCGGGACCGACGCCGGGGATGAGCAGCTCCCAGATGCCCGAGGCGCCCAGCGAGCGCATCGGGTGCCCGGCAGAGTCCCAGTGGTTGAAGTCCCCGGCGACCCGCACGCCCCTGGCGTTGGGTGCCCAGACCGCGAACGACGTCGCGCAGGCCTCCGGCCGGACGTGCGCGCCGAGCGCGCGCCACAGCTCCTCGTGCCGCCCCTCGGCGATCAGGTGCAGGTCAAGCTCGCCGAGCGTGGGCAGGTGCCGGTACGGATCGTCGGTCAGGACCTCGTCCTGGCCGGAATAGGTCACGCCGATGCGGTAGTCGGGCTGATCCCGGGCAGGCAGCAACCCCGGGGGCAGGGTGACCCCGAAGATCCCGTTCCGTATGTGCGTCATCGGGAACCGGCTGCCATCGGACAGCACCGTGACCACGGAGGCGGCGAGCGGCCGCAGGGCGCGAACGGCCGTGCCGCCCGGCCCAGGGTGCGCGCCCAGCACCGAGTGCGGGTCGTGATGCGTGCCGGCCGCCAGCCGGTCGAGCTCGGCTTCGCTCACTGTTTCGGTCATGCGGCCGCGATCGCCTCCATCGGGATCGGCAGCCACGACGGCCGGTGCCTGGCCTCGTAGACCGCCTCGTACACGGCCTTGTCCAGGATCAGCGCGCGCAGCACGGCGGGATGCGCCGCCGGGTCCAGCCCGCCTGCGTCCACATACCCGGAGCAGAACGCCTCCCGGGCGCCGCGTGCCCAGGCGAGGGCCGGAGCGCTCAGCGCGGGATCGTCAGGGCCGCCGCCCGGCCGGTGCCGCAGCGCGTGCTGCGCGGCGTAGTCGAACGACCGGAGCATCCCGGCCACGTCCCGCAGCGCCGGGGCGGGGGCGCGGCGCTGCTCGAGCGGGACGCCGGGCTCGCCCTCGAAGTCCAGCAGCACCCAGGTGCCCTCGCCGTTGCGCCCGGGGCCGGCCTCGCGGGCTGGCGCGTGCAGCACCTGGCCAAGGTGATAGTCACCGTGCACCCGCTGCACCGGCAGCGGCTGGCCCAGGTCCGCAAGCGCACGGAAGCGGGCCCTGATCCGGTCGCTGTGCGCTGCCAGCCCGGCTACCTCGCGCAGCGCCGCATCGAGCCTGGCGGACATCTGCCGGGCCAGTTCGGCGACCTGCGCGGCGGTCATCTGCCGGGTGCCGAACACGGCGGCGAGGTCGGCGTGCACCCGCGCGGTCGCGGCGCCGAGCCGGCGAGCCTCGGCGGCGAAGCCGCCCCCGGCCGCTCCCGGGCCGTGCGCGGCCCGGGCAGCCTCGTCCAGGCTGCGCAGCGCTAGCGACCATCCGTCGCCGTCGGAGCGCAGGTAGCGGGACAGCACGGCCAGCACCGTGGGCTCGCTCCCGCCCGCAGTGCCCTCCGGCCCCGGCTGGCCCGCCATCTCGATCCAGCCGAGCGGCTCGGCCACGTGCGGGGATCCGCGCTGCGCGAGGGCGCGCGTCACCTCCAGGTCCGGGCTCGGGCCGGGGACAACCCGGCGCAGCACCTTGAGGATCGCTGACCGGCCGAACACCACGCTGGTGTTGGTCTGCTCGGCGCTCAGCACGCTGCCGTGGCAGTCCGCGGCGATGGACGCGCCGGGGAAGGCGGCAAAGCGCAGCGGCCCGGTGCTGCGCTGGCCGGCGATCCCGCGCAGCAGGATCGCCGTGAACATGCGGTCATACAGCGCGTCGTAGGCCACCCGGCCGCAGCCGGCCGGGCCGATCACCGGCGCCTGCCCGGCCAGGGTGCCCGGCAGCCGTGACCCGATCCCCGCCAGGACCTGGTAGCGGGCCTGGCCGCCGTGCCGGGCGTCGGTCACGGTGACGATCAGGTGCCGGAGTTCCGGGTCGCCGCTGACGAGGGTGATGTCGCTGGTGATCGCCAGGTCCCGGGGCGGTGTGGTGCCCGGATACCAGCGCTGCGCGGGCAGCCACGCCGCCAGTGTGTCCGCGAGTGCCACGGCTTTGTGTTACCCGGGAGCCGGGCGGTCATCCTCGTCCTGCACCGGCAGCCTGAACCAGTAGAACCCGTGGCCGGGCAGCGTCAGCAGGTAGCTCAGCTCGCCGATGGGCGGGAAGATCACGCCGCCCATGCACTCGATCGGCGTCACGCCGCGGAACCGGCGCAGGTCTAGCTCGACGGGCTGGGGAAACCGGGACAGGTTGTTGACGCAGAGGATGACATCAGGTGCCTCGCCGCCCGGCCCCGGGTAGTACTCCCGGACGAACGCCAGCACGCTCGGGTTGGAGGAGTTCAGCTCCTCGAAGCTGCCCAGGCCGAACGCCCGGTGGCGCTTGCGGATCTCTATCACCCGGCGGGTCCACTGCAGCAGCGACCCGGCGCTGCGCTCCTGCGCCTCCACGTTGACGGCCTGGTAGCCGTAGATGGGGTCCATGATCAGCGGCAGGTAGAGCCGGGCCGGGTCGCAGCGCGAGAATCCGCCGTTGCGGTCCGGCGTCCACTGCATCGGCGTACGGACGCCGTCCCGGTCGCCAAGCCAGATGTTGTCTCCCATCCCGATCTCGTCGCCGTAGTACAGCACCGGCGAGCCTGGCAGCGACAGCAGCAGCGCGGTGAACAGCTCCTGCTGGTTGCGGTCGTTGTCCAGGAGCGGGGCGAGCCGGCGCCGGATGCCGATATTGGCCTTCATCCGCGGGTCGCGCGCGTACTCGGCGTACATGTAGTCGCGCTCGTCATCGGTGACCATTTCCAGCGTCAGCTCGTCGTGATTGCGCAGGAAGATGCCCCACTGGCAGCCGGAAGGGATCGGCGGGGTCTGCGCCAGGATCTCCGAGATCGGGTAGCGCTGCTCCCGGCGGACCGCCATGAAGATCCGCGGCATCAGCGGGAAGTGGAAGGCCATGTGGCACTCGTCGCCGCCGGCCTGAGGATCGCCGAAGTACTCGACCACGTCCGCCGGCCACTGGTTGGCCTCGGCGAGCAGCACCCGGTCGGGGTAGAGCCGGTCGACCTCGGCGCGCACCCTCTTGATGTACTCGTGCGTTTCCTTGAGGTTCTCGCAGTTGGTGCCCTCCCGCTCGTAAAGGTACGGGACCGCGTCGAGGCGGAACCCGTCGATGCCGAGGTCCAGCCAGAAGCGCAGTACCTCCAGCATCGCGTCCTGGACCCGGGGGTTCTCGTAGTTCAGGTCCGGCTGGTGGGAGAAGAACCTGTGCCAGTAGTACTGTCCGCGGACCTGGTCGTAGGTCCAGTTGGACTGCTCGGTGTCGACGAAGATCACCCGGGCGTCGGCGTACTTGTCGTCGGTATCGGACCAGACGTAGAAGTCGCCGTAGGGGCCGTCCGGGTCGGTGCGGGAGGCCTGGAACCACGGGTGGGCGTCGCTGGTGTGGTTCATCACCATGTCGGCGATGACCCGGATGCCGCGCTGGTGTGCCTGCTCGACAAGTTCCACGAAGTCCCCGATGTTGCCGAACTCAGGGAGGATCGACATGTAGTCGGAAATGTCGTAGCCGCCGTCCCGCAGCGGCGAGGAGTAGATGGGCAGCAGCCAGATGCAGTCGATGCCCAGCCACTGCAGGTAGTCAAGGCGCGAGGTGAGGCCGGCGAGATCGCCGGTGCCGTCGCCGTCGGAGTCGGCGAACCCTCGGACCAGCACCTCGTAGAAGACCGCGCGCTTGTACCACTGCGGGTCACGCGGCTGGGCGAAGGTGAAGGAGTCTGGTACGGGGTCGCCCGGGGCGGGTGAGCCCCCGGCGAACGGCGGCAGCGGCTGCGCCCCGCCGTCGGGGCTCGGCTCCGGCGCCGTCATTGCATTCCCTGTGCGGCGGATGCGGGGTATGCCGGATATATCAGCATTACAGGTGCGTTCCTGGTTGTCGGTGTGCGATTGATCGGTTAGCGCCGTCGCCCCCGGCTAGCCGGAGACGACGGCGAAGATATGCGCGGGGGCTACGGCGGGGTCGAGCCGCACGTAGTTCGACTGGCCCCAGTGGTAGGACTCGCCGGACAGCTCGTCGGTCACCGTGTAGCCAGCCCCTGGCTCGACGCCGAGCGCGGATGTGTCGAGCCAGACCGTCGCCTCACGCGGCTGGGCGGGATCGGTGTTCACGACCACTAGCACGGTATCGCGGGCTGACCCGGTTCCCGCAGCCGCCGCACGGACGTCGGCGCGCTTGGAGAAACACAGTATCTCCGGTTGGTCGCTATGGTGAAAGCGCAGGTTACGCAGGTAATGCAGGGCTGGATGAGCCCGGCGGATCTGGTTCAGCCTGGCGATGAACGCGGAGATGTCGCCGGGGTAGGCGGACGCGTGATCCCAGTCCCGCACCCGGTAGGCGTACTTCTCCGAGTCCAGGTATTCCTCGCTGCCCGGCACCAGCGCGACATTCTCCGACAGCTCGAAGCCGGAGTAGATGCCCCAGCTTGGCGACAGCATCGCGGCGAGCGTCGCGCGGACGCGGAACGCCGGCGGCCCGCCGTGCTGCAGGTACTCGGTGAGGATGTCCGGGGTGTTGGCGAAGAAGTTGGGACGCATGTAGGCGGCGGCGGGACCGGCCAGCTCGCGCAGGTAATCGGTTAGCTCCCAGGTCGTGTTGCGCCAGGTGAAGTAGGTGTAGGACTGGTGGAACCCGATCATGGCGAGGGCATGCATGATGGCGGGACGGGTGAACGCCTCGGCTAGGAACAGCACGTCCGGGTCGGTAGCGGCGACCTCGGCCAGCAGCCGCTCCCAGAACGCCAGCGGCTTGGTATGCGGATTGTCCACCCGGAAGATCCGCACGCCGTGGCTCATCCAGTGCCGGACGATGCGCAGCACCTCCGCGTAGAGGCCCTCGGGGTCGTTGTCGAAGTTCAGCGGGAAGATGTCCTGGTACTTCTTCGGCGGGTTCTCGGCGTAGGCGATCGAGCCGTCAGCCCTGGTGGTGAACCATTCCGGATGCTGGCTCACCCATGGATGATCCGGCGAGGTCTGCAGCGCCAGGTCAAGGGCGACCTCCAGGCCAAGCTCGTGTGCCCGGGCCACGAACGCGTCGAAGTCCGCCAGGGTGCCCAGGTCCGGGTGAATCGCGTCATGCCCGCCGGCCGGCGAGCCGATGGCCCATGGCGACCCGGGGTCGCCGGGCAGCGCGGTCAGCGAGTTGTTGGCGCCCTTGCGGCCGGTGCTGCCGATCGGGTGGACCGGGGGCAGGTACACCACGTCGAAGCCCATCGCTGCGATGGCATCCAGCCTGCGCGCCGCGGTCCGCAGCGTCCCCGAGACCGGCCGGCGGCCCGGCCCGCCCGTCTTCGCGCCCTCCGACCGGGGGAAGAACTCATACCACGCCCCGTACAGGGCCCGCTCCCGGTGCACGACCACCGGATACGCCGCCGATGAGGTGAGCAGGTCGCGGAGCGGGAACGACTCCAGGACGGCGGTGATCTCCTCGCTGAGCGCGGCTGCGAGCCGGTCCAGGGGCGGGATTTGCTCATCGCCCAGGGTGCGGGCCAGTGCCCGGAGGGCGGCCCTGGCCTGCTGCGGGCTGCTGGCAGCCGCCGGGCCGGGCCGCCGCGGCGCGTGCCGCTGCGCCCCGCGCTGCTCCGCCCCGCGCGGAGCCCGGACTCCGGCTGCGGCCCGCTCGAACAGCCGGGCGCCCTCGGCGAAGACCAGCGGGACATCCTGGCCGAGCGGGATCTTGATCGCCGCGTCGTGGCGCCATCCGGCGACCGGGTCGCCCCAGGCCTGCACCCGGAAGTGCCACAGGCCCTCGCAGGTCACGGTGACCTGGGCCGCGTACCTGTCGGTTCCCTCGGCCACCTCGCGCATCCGCACCGGGGCAAGGCGCCTGCCGCCCGGCTCCTGCAGGATGACCTCCGCCCCGAGGAGCTCGTGGCCTTCCCTGAAGATCGTCGCGCTCACCTCGAACGACTCGCCGGTGACGGCCTTGGCCGGCCATCGCCCGCACGCCACCAGCGGCTGCACGTCCAGAATCGGGATCCTGCCGATCACCCTGGACAAGCTACCCAGCCATGGCCCGGCCGCGCCCGGCGGTCCGGGCTACTCGGGAGACGCATTAGGGTCGCTCTCCGTGAAAGCTATCCGCCGACTGACTGTCCGCCCCGCGCTGCCGGAGGCGCTCGCGCCGCTGCACCCGCTCATGCTGAACCTGCGCTGGTCATGGCACCGCGAGACGCAGGAACTGTTCGCGGCCATCGACCCGGAGGGCTGGCAGCGGACCGGGGATCCGGCCGAGCTGCTGGCCGGCGTGGCGCCAGAGCGGCTCAGCCGGCTGGCCGGAGACGCCTCGTTCCTGGACCGGCTGCGCCGGGCAGTGGCGGACCTGGAGGACTACCTGACCCGGGCCGGCTGGTATCAGCGCCTGGCAGGCACGGCCGGGACCGAGGCCCCGCCGCGATGCGTGGCTTACTTCTCGCCGGAGTTCGGCATCACGGCCGCCCTGCCCCAGTACTCCGGCGGGCTGGGCATCCTGGCGGGGGATCACCTGAAGGCGTGCAGCGACCTCGGGGTCCCGCTGATCGGCGTGGGGCTGCTGTACCGGCACGGCTATTTCGCCCAGTCGCTCTCGGCGGACGGCTGGCAGGCCGAGCACTATCCGGCCGAGGACCCGAACGGCCTGCCGCTCACGCTGCTGCGGGACCCTGCCGGGGCCCCGGCGCGGGTGACGGTCGGCCTGGCCGACGACGCCTCGGTGACCGCGCAGCTCTGGGTCGCGCAGGTGGGCAGGGTTCCGCTGCTGCTGCTGGACTCCTACGTGGAGGAGAATGAGCCCGCGCTGCGCGAGGTCACCGACCGGCTCTATGGCGGCGGGAGCGAGCACAGGCTCCGCCAGGAGCTGCTGCTCGGCGTGGGCGGTGTACGCGCGGTTCGTGCGTTCTGCCAGATCATGGAGTATCCCGAGCCGGAGGTCTTCCATACCAACGAGGGTCATGCCGGCTTCCTGGGGCTGGAGCGGATCCGTGAGTACCTGCGCCAGGGCCTCAGCTACGAGGCGAGCCTTGAGCTGTGCCGGGCCGGGACCGTGTTCACCACCCACACGCCGGTGCCGGCCGGGATCGACAGGTTCGACCGGGACCTGGTGGCGCGGCAGTTCGCCGGCGAGGCCGCCGGGGATGGCCTGACCCCGGAGCGGATCCTCGCCCTGGGCGCGGAGACCTTCCCGGGCGGTGACCCGGGCGTGTTCAACATGGCGGTCATGGGCATGAGGCTGGCCCAGCGGGTGAACGGCGTCAGCGGGCTGCACGGCGAGGTCTCCCGGGCGATGTTCGCAGGGCTGTGGCCGGGCTTTGACACCGCTGAGGTGCCGATCGGCTCGATCACCAACGGCGTGCATGCGCCAACCTGGGTGGCGCACGAGATCGCGGACCTGGCGGGCCCCCCCGCCGCGGGCCATCGGGAGCCGGGTGACCCGGAGGCCGGCCCGGCGGGCGGCAGCCGGCGGGGCGGCGCGGAGACCGGCCCGGAAGGCGGCGGGCGGCGCAGCGACCCGGCCGCCGACGGAGCTGCCGAGGCGGCCCGGTGGGACGAGGTGGCCAGCGACCCGGCGCGGATCTGGGCGGTGCGCTGCGCGCTGCGGCGGCGCCTGGTCGAGGAGGCCCGCCGCCGCCTCCGCGAGTCGTGGCATCAGCGCGGGGCATCCGATCCCGAGCTGACCTGGATCGACACAGCCCTCGATGAGAACATCCTTACGATCGGGTTCGCCCGCCGGGTGCCGTCCTACAAGCGGCTCACGATGATGCTGCACGACAAGGCAAGGCTGCGGGCGCTGCTGCTGGACCCGCAGCGGCCCGTGCAGGTGGTGGTGGCCGGCAAGGCGCACCCGGCCGATGAGGGCGGCAAGCGGCTGATCCGCGAGCTCGTCGAGTTCGCCGACGACCCGGAGGTCCGGCACCGGATCGTGTTCCTCCCCGACTACGACATGGCGCTGGCCCGCAGCCTGGTTCAGGGCTGCGATGTGTGGCTCAACAACCCGCTGCGCCCGCTTGAGGCGTGCGGGACGTCGGGAATGAAGTCCGCGCTGAACGGCGGCCTCAACCTGTCGATCCTCGATGGCTGGTGGGACGAGTGGTATGACGGCCGCAACGGCTGGGCGATCCCGTCCGCGGACCGGGTCGCCGACCCGCACCGCCGCGACGAGATCGAGGCGGCGGGGCTCTACGACCTGCTGGGCCGGTCGGTGGCACCGCTGTTCTACGAGCGGGACGCAGACGGCCTGCCGCGCGGCTGGCTGGAGATGGTCGCTCACGCGCTGCGCGGGCTCGGGCCGCGGGTGCAGGCGACCAGGATGGTGCGCGAGTACGTCACCGAGCTGTACCGGCCGGCCGCGCGATCCTCCCGGTTGCTTGCCGCCGGAGGGTTCGGGGGCGCCCGTGAGCTGGCCGGGTGGAAGGAGCGCGTGGCGAAGGCGTGGCCAGGAGTACGGGTCGAACTGGTCGAGGGTGCCGACGGGGAGCTGAGCCCCGGCACGCCGCTCACCGTGCGGGCCAGCGTGGCGCTCGGGGACCTGTCGCCGGAGGATGTCGCCGTCCAGGTGGTCTACGGCCGGGCGGGCGAGACGGACGAGATCGCTGACCCCGAGATCAGCGAGCTGAGCCCGGAGCCAGGCACGGCGGACAGCGGGGCCATCCGGTATTCGGGCGTCGTGCAGCTTGGCAGGCCCGGGCCGTTTGGCTATACGGTCCGGGTCCTGCCATCTCATCCGCTGCTGGCCGATCCCGCCGAGATGGGCCTGGTCAGCATGCCCGCGCCACCGTCCGGGATGAGCGACGGGGACTTGCGCTGACCGGCGGGACTTGCGCGCGGGCCTTGCGCTGAGCATCGGGCCTTGCGCTGAGCATCGGGCCTTGCGCTGAGCATCGGGCCTTGCGCTGAGCATCGGGCCTTGCGCTGAGCGTGGCCGGACAGCCCTGAGCGGTCCGGTGGGCTAGGGCAATGGCGCTTCGCACATGTCCGGATACTTTTTGTAAACCTCTGAGGCCGGCCCCGCGTCGTTACTAGATAGGTGTTAGGCGGACATCCGTCGCGGCACGGAGATTTGCTCCCGGGTCGGTCAGAACGCCAGCAAAGCTCGGGCCGTTGTGACATCCTGTGATTCGACGGTTCCGGACGGTAGCGCTCTGGTATCGTCGCGCTGCGTCACTAGTCCGATACCCCGAGCACGAGAGGACCAGCGGTCGTGAGAACTCAGATCAAGCCGGAAACCCGACTCCTGACCCCTGCCGAGGTCGCCGCGATGCTGCGGGTGGACCCCAAGACCGTCACCCGGTGGGCGCGCGGCGGGAAGCTGTCATCGATCCGGACCCCGGGCGGGCATCGCCGCTACAGCGAGGCCGAGGTGCGCGGGTTCCTCGACGGATGGCAGCAGGTCTCGATGCCGAGGGCGGCCGGCGAGTAAGCAGAGAGCCAGCGGGAGCAGGGGGGAGTAAGCGTCCGGCTGGTGCCCGCGCCTGCCCTGCCGGGGCGGGCACCAGCGCGCTGTCTATCCGGCCAGCAGTATCCCGAGGAACAGGGCGGCCAGGGCGCTGAGGCCGGTCAGCGCCCCGAAGATGGCAAGCCCGCGGGGCGACCGGGAACGTGCGTGCAGGGCGGCGGAGATCCCGGAGATCGCGACCACCACGAGCTTGACCGCCAGCGTGGTCCGGTAGCGGCTCGACATCGGGCCGACGGCTGCCACGTTCCAGATCCCGGTCACCACGAGCACCGCGAACGCAGGCCAGGCGACCTGGTTGAACCGGCGAGCGGCGGCCCTCGGGACCGCCGTGCCGTGCGCTCGCAGCACAGGGACCAGCGCCGCCAGCACGATCTGGCCGCCGACCCAGACGGTGGCCGCGAGCACGTGCAGGAACAGCCGGACCGTGTCCCAGTTCACGGCCAGCATGAACGCCACTCCTCTCAGGATTCACGCCGGCTCGGCCGATCATCGGCCCCGGGTGGCCGGCGACGGCGATCGCCGGCCATTGTCGCACCTATGACGCTGCACCTAGACACCAGGGCCGTTCACGTGCCCGCCCCAGAACCCGGCGGCTCCCGCCCGGTCAGCATCCCCATTTACCAGACGTCCACGTTCGCCTTCACCGACCCGGCTGCCTGCGCGGCTGCGCTGGATGACCCGGGTGGCGGCCATGCCTACAGCCGTTACCGCAACCCGACCACGCAGGCCCTGGAGGAAGCGGTGGCCGGGCTGGAGGGCGGTGCCGCGGCGATCGCGACCAGTTCCGGCATGGGCGCCATCAACGCGGTGCTGCTCGGCCTGCTCCGGCCCGGCGACCACATCGTGGCCCAGCGCTGCCTGTACGGGGGAACGGTCGCGGTCTTCGCCGACCTGGCCGCGCGGCTGCAGATCGGGGTGAGCTACATCTCCGGCCGCGACGAATCCGAGCTCCGCGCGGCGATCCGCCCCGAGTCGAGGCTGCTCTACCTGGAGACGATCGCCAATCCTACTGCCGCGGTCAGTGACCTGCCCGCGCTCCTTGCCGCGGGCCGGGGCGCGGGGCTCACCTGCGTGGTGGACAACACGTTCGCCACGCCAGTGCTCTGCCGCCCGATCGAGCACGGCGCGGACATCGTGGTGCACTCGGCGACCAAGTACCTCGGCGGGCACGATGACGTCACGCTCGGAATCGTGGTCACGGCCACGTCCGATCGCTATCCCCGGCTGTGGCGGTACGCGGTAGACCTCGGGGTAACCGCGGATCCGTTTGCCGCGTGGCTGACCATCCGCGGCCTTAAGACGCTGCCGCTGCGGATGGCACGGCACTGTGACAACGCCCGGTACCTTGCCGAGCACCTCGCCGAGCACCCGGCCGTGTCCGCGGTGCACTGGCCCGGCCTGGCCAGCCATCCCGACAGGCAGCTGGCAAGCCGGCTGCTGGCCGCCCCGGGCGGCATGCTCGCGTTCGACCTGGCCGGCGGCCGGCCGGCCGGCATGGCCTTCGTGGCCGGGCTGCGCGTCGCCGCGATGGCGCCGTCGCTCGGCGGCGCTGAGACCCTGGTGCTGCACCCGGCATCGACCTCGCACCGGCAGCTCAGCCCCGGGCAGCTGGCGGCAGCGGGCATCGCCGAGGGCACCATCAGGGTGTCGGCCGGGCTGGAGCATCCGCAGGACCTGTGGGCCGACTTCGAGCAGGCCCTGGCGGGGTGCGCGTGACCTCGGCGCGCGGCGCGGGCAGCGCGCTCATGCTGGCGCCGGGCAGAACGTCACTTATGCGGGCGCCGGGCAGCGCGCCCCTTATGAGGGCGCCGGGCAGAGCGTCTCTCATAAGATCGTGGCGCGGGAGGTAGCCGATGGCTGAATTCGTGCATGTTGAGGTCGATGCGTCGGTGGCCACGATCCGGCTGGACCGTCCGCCGATGAACGCCCTCTGCGCCCAGCTTCAGGATGAGCTCGCGGCGGCGGCCGCGCAGGTATCGGGCGATGACGCGGTCCGGGCGGTCATCCTTTACGGCGGCGAGAAGGTCTTCGCCGCCGGAGCTGACATCAAGGAGATGGCCGACGCAGGCTACGCCCGCATGGCCGCCGACTCCAGGCGACTGCAGGACTCGTTCACCGCTGTAGCCCGGATAGGCAAGCCGGTGGTGGCCGCGATCGCCGGCTACGCCCTTGGCGGGGGGCTGGAGCTGGCGCTGTGCGCGGACTTCCGGGTGGCCGGGGAGAGTGCCCGGGTAGGCCAGCCGGAGATTCAGCTCGGCATTATCCCGGGCGCCGGCGGCACCCAGCGGCTGCCGCGGCTTATCGGCCCGGCTCGCGCGAAGGACATCATCTTCACCGGCCGGCATGTCCGCGCGGCCGAGGCCCTGTCGATCGGCCTGGTGGACAAGGTGGTCCCGGACGCGGAGGTCTACCAGGCGGCGCGAGACCTCGTCGCGGGGTACGCGAACGGCCCGGCGCTCGCGCTCCGGGCCGCCAAGCAGGCCATCGACAGCGGCCTCGAGACCGACCTGGCCACCGGACTTGAGATCGAGCGGCTGCACTTTACCGGCCTGTTCGCGACCGAGGACCAGCGGACCGGGATGCGCAGCTTCATCGAGAGCGGCCCGGGCAAGGCCACCTTCGCGGGCCGGTGACCGAGGTGAGCGAGCCCGATGGCGACCTGTCGCTGGACATGGTGACCGCGGCACTCCGGGCAGACAGCGCCGATGTAGCGATCTATGCGCGGGTGCTGACCGAGTCGCTCGGCTCCGCGCTGCCCCCGGGATGCGTGACGGTCGACCGGGAGCGCAGCGTGTCGGACCGGATGCGGGGCCGGCCGGGGCAGGTGTCGGGGGTGACCGTCCGGCTCGGCGAGCGGGTGCTGACCCTGGCCGTGCGCAGCGGCGTCCCGGTCGCCGAGGTCTGCACGGAGGTCCGCGGCGTCGTGCTGTCCCGCCAGCAGGTTCAGCTCGCGGCGTGGGTGGAGGAGCTAGCTCGGGCGCTGGTGGCGCACGCCGGGGAGAACGCCGAGGCCGCCCGCGCGCTGCGCAGGCTGGTGGAGGGCGGCCAGGTGTGACCGGGTGCGCCTGCGCCCCTGGCCTGATCGGCCGCCGGGCCGGCCCGGGACCGCAGGCTGCCGGGACCTTCCGGGTGCAGGCGGAGCGTTCCTTAGGCTGGGGAGGTCATGACAGGGCAGCAGCGCCACCCAGCCCGGCTCGGCCCGTACAGCCTGGCTGAGCGGCTAGGCGAGGGCGGCATGGGCGTGGTTTACCGTGCCGTCGGCCCGGACGGCCGGCAGGTCGCGGTCAAGGCGCTGCGGCAGGTGCTGGCATCCGATGACAGTGCCCGCCGGCGGCTGGCCCGCGAGGTCGACACGATGCGGCGGGTGCGCAGCCCCTACGTCGCAGAGGTACTGGACGCCGACCTGACCAGTGACCCGCCCTACATCGTGACCAGGTATGTGAGCGGGCAGACCCTCGATCAGGTGGTGGCCGAGAGCGGGCCGCTGACCGGGACTGCGCTGGCCGGGCTTGCCAGCGGCCTGGCGGCCGCCCTGGAGGCTATCCACGCCGCCGGCGTCGTGCACCGTGACCTTAAGCCGGGCAACGTCATGCTGACCGGGGGCGCCCCGGTGGTCATCGACTTCGGAATCGCGCAGGCGCCTGACGCTACCCGGCTGACACAAAGCGGGATGTTCATGGGAACGCCGGGCTACCTGGCGCCCGAGGTTATCGAGGGTAAGCCCAGCGGACCGTCCGCCGACGTGCACTCCTGGGGGGCGACCGTTGCGTTCGCCGCGACGGGCAGGCCGCCGTATGGCGGCGGCGGGTTCGAGACGATCTTTTACCGGATCGTGCACGGCGACCCGGACCTCGCCGGATGCCCGGCGCAGTTGCGGACGCTGCTGATGCTGGCCCTGGCGAGGGATCCGGGCCGCCGGCCGACCGCGAGTGACCTGCTTCACCGGGTGTCGCTGCTCGACGCCGCCGCTCTGGTGCCCTCGGCCGTGCCGGTCTCCCGGGCATCCGCAGCCCCGGGTACGGTCACCGACATCCCGGCGGGGCCGGGAGGTACCGCGCAGCTGAGCTATGACTGGGCTGGCAATGGCCAGGGCCCGGGTGACCTGCTGAGCGCCGACGACCTGGCGGAACTGCTGCCGCCGGTCAGCTACCTGCCCGGCGGCGCTGCGCGGGAGGCCGCAAATGGCCAGCCCGACGGCGCCGTGCGGCCTGCGGCTGACCCCGCATACTGGCAGGCAGCGGCCCCGGACGCGGCGCCGCCCCAGGATGGCGTGGGTCTCGCGGCGGGGACGCCGGCGCGCCCGGCGCGCCCGCTGACCACGGGGCTGCTGGTGGCGCTGGTGCTGCTGGCCGCCGTGTGCGTCACCGCCGTGGTGCCCGTGGCCGGGGGAGTGATCGCCCTTGCTGCGCTGATCCTGCTGCGCGCGGCGGGGCAGGCTGGCCTGCGGCTGCACGACCGGCGGTCGCGCCGTGGGGTACGGGCGTCCGATCCGCTGTTCGGCGTCGTCTTGTTCCCGGTCACGCTGACCTGGTCGCTGATCCGGACCGCGCTGCTGGCGCCGCTGGCCCTGCTGGTAGCGGCGGCCGTCGCGGCGATCACGGCCGTCACCGTGCCCGTGCATCCGCTGCCCCGGGCCTGCGCCTACGCGATCGCTGCGCTGGTGGCGTTCTACGGCTTCGGGCCCGGGTCCGCCGGGTCCCGGCGTCCGCTGCGCCGTCCGGCGCAGGCAATAGCCGCAGCACCGCCTGCCGCCGTGCTCATGGCGGTTGCGCTTGCCGGAACCTGCCTGGCCGCGCTGTGGGCCGCGGCTGGTCACCCGCCGGCCTACTGGCCGTTCAGCCACTTCGGCACCTGGCTTGAGCACTTCCCGCCGCTGCGCTCCATGATCAGCCACATGCGACGGCAGGTTCTAAGGTTCGTCGGCTGAGCGGGGTCGCCGGGACCGGGCGCGGCGATATGGCGGGCTGCGGTCCGGACGCATGCTGCGACCCTGCGGGCGGCAGCGCCGGCACCGGCGGCTGCACAGGCTGGACGAGGCCAAGCGCCACGACCTCGTTAGCGAGCCGGAGCCTGCGATCCGGCCCCTTGGCGATGCCGAACTTCTGGTACAGCCGGAGCAGATGCCCCTTCACCGCGGCCTCAGTCACCACGAGCTCGGCGGCGATCTCTCGCGCCGTGGCGGGCGCCACGAAGGCGTCCGCGGTCTGCCCACGACGGCACAGCAGCGCGACCACCTCCGCCTCCCGGCGGGTCAGCTCGGGCACGGTCCGGCCTGCGGGCTCCGCCGTGGCCCCGGAGTCGTCGGCGGGTATCCCGCCTACCCGGCATCGGGCGGCACCGAAAGCGATGACGTCACCGCTGCTGAGCAGCCACCTGCCAACCAGGTAGCCATTCACCCTGGTGCCGGTGCGTGATAAACCCAGGTCGCTGACGTAGACGAATGGCCCGCGCCGGACGATCTCGGCGTGCAGCGCCGAGACGCTGGGGTCGGCCAGCCGCACGTCGGCGCCGACGGCGCGGCCCACCGTGGTGACGCCGTGGCGCAGCGGGATGACGCGCCCGGTGTCCTCGATCCGGATATAGGGGGTTTCCATATCATCGCTCCTGTCGGCGACGGTGATCGGGGTCTCACCAGGGGGTACCCACGTCGCGCTGGTTCGTACCGCGCTGCCGCCGGAAAGGTGCCGCTGCCGCCGGGCGGGAGGGCCTGACGTGCGGGCGTACACTGACCCGGGAGGACGACATATGGCAGATAAGCCATCCCGGGGGCTGGCTGACGTGGTCGCCGCCGCCACGGCCCTCAGCGACATCGACGGCCGGGCTGGCCGCCTCAGCTACCGTGGCTACGACATTCACCAGCTCGCCGGGACGGCTTCGTTCGAGGAAGTCGCCTACCTGCTGCAGCGGGGCTCACCGCCGAGCCAGGCTGAGCTCGATGGCTACCGTGCCGAGATCGCCGCGGGCCGCTCGCCGGGCAAGCTGGTGACCGCGAGCCTCGCCGAGGTGGCCCGCAGCCAGGAGCCGATGGAGGCGCTGCGCACCCTCGTCTCGCTGGCCAGCGCGGATGACCCGGACAAGGATTCCAACTCCCCTGATGCGAACCAGCGCAAGGCGGTCAGGCTGGTCGCGCAGCAGCCCGTGCTGGTCGCCGGGTATGAGAACGCCCGCTCCGGCCGCGAGCCCGGCGAGGCTGACCCGGAGCTGGGGCTGGCCGCGAACTTCCTGCTGCAGGTCACCGGCAGGCGGCCGGGGCAGCGGGAGGCGGAGATCTTCGATACCTGCCTCGTCCTGCACGCTGACCACACGATGAACGCGTCCACGTTCGCGGCCCGCGTCTGCGCGGCAACCCTGTCCGACATGCACTCCGCGGTGGTCGCCGCCATCGGCACGCTCAAGGGGCCGCTGCACGGCGGGGCCAACGAGCAAGTCATGCGGGGGCTGGAGGCGATTGCCCGGTCCTCGCCCGGTGACCCGGTCGAGGCGGCGGGCCGGCAGACCGCCGACCGGATACGCAGGGGCGAGAAGATCATGGGCTTCGGCCACCGGGTCTACAAGACCGAGGATCCCCGCGCCACGCATCTGCGGCGGATGTCTGGCGAGCTAGCGGCGGCCGCCGGCGACGACACTTACTACCGGATGTCGCGCCGTATGGAAGAGGTCGTCATGGCGGAGAAGGGGCTCTATCCCAACGTCGACTTCTATGCCGCGACCGTCTACCACTACCTTGGCATCCCGACCGACCTGTTCACGCCGGTCTTCTCGGTGAGCAGGATGGCGGGCTGGACGTCCCACATCATCGAGCAGCACGCTGACAACAGGCTCATCCGGCCGGACAGCGAGTACACCGGGCAGTCCGGGCTCACCTGGGTGCCGCTAGGCCAGCGGAGCGGGCGGGACGCGACATGAGCCCTGCTGCCCGGGAAGCGCTCGGCCCGCAGGACAGGCGGGCGGCGCGCTCTCGGTCCCGGCATGCCTCTGCGCCCCGCGACCGCCGCTGGCTGGACCAGGTGCCTTACTGGGTTGCGCTCGGCTGCGTGGTCGCCGCGGTGGTGGTCATGCGGCAGGATAGTTCCGGGGTCGGGGGCGGTACCGTGGCAGTGGGCGCGGTGTTGCTGGGAGCCGCCCTGGCCCGGCTGGTACTGCCACAGCGGCGCGCGGGGATGCTGGCGTCCAGGCGGCGGTCGGTAGACGTGGCCGCGCTGGCGCTGCTCGGCGCCTGCCTGGTCGCGCTCGGCGTGGCGTTCCCCGTGCGGTAGGCGCGGAGGCGGCTGGCGGCACCGGCGGTGAGGCACGCAGGGGCACCCGGGGCCGGCGGCACGGATGCGAGTTCCGCCATGAGCAATGGCGCAGTGGTGAGGAAGGAACCTGGCGGCATGGCCAAGATCAAGGTAGCCAACCCCGTCGTGGAGATCGACGGGGATGAGATGACCCGGATCATCTGGAAGTTCATCAAGGACCGGCTGATCCTCCCGTACCTGGACATCGACCTGGAGTACTACGACCTGTCGATACAGAGCCGGGATGCCACCGACGATCAGGTCACCGTGGACGCGGCGGAGGCCATCAAGCGTCACGGCGTCGGCGTCAAGTGCGCGACGATCACGCCGGATGAGGACCGGGTCACCGAGTTCGGGCTGAAGAAGATGTGGAAGTCGCCGAACGGCACCATCCGCAACATCCTGGGCGGAGTGGTGTTCCGCGAGCCGATCGTCGTGCCGACGATCCCGCGCTTCGTCCCCGGCTGGACGAAGCCGATCGTCATCGGCAGGCATGCGCACGGCGACCAGTACCGGGCGACCGACTTCGTGGTCCCCGGGCCGGGGAAGGTGACGATCAGCTACACGCCCGATGACGCAGCGGGGCACCATCCGGTTGAGCTTGAGGTCGCCCGGTTCCACGGCGGCGGCGTCGCGATGGGCATGTACAACTTCGACGACTCGATCCGCGACTTCGCCCGCGCCACCATGCGCTATGCCCTCGACCGTGGCTATCCCCTCTACCTGTCCACCAAGAACACGATCCTGAAGGCCTATGACGGCAGGTTCAAGGACCTGTTCGCGGAGATCTTCGAGACCGAGTTCAAGGCCGAGTTCGAGGCCGCCGGGATCAGCTACGAGCACCGGCTGATCGACGACATGGTGGCCCAGGTGATCAAGGGCGACGGCGGCGTGGTCTGGGCATGCAAGAACTACGACGGCGACGTCGAGTCCGACATCGTAGCTCAGGGCTTCGGCTCGCTCGGCCTGATGACCAGCGTGCTGATGACTCCCGATGGCAGGACGGTCGAGGCCGAGGCCGCGCACGGCACGGTAACTCGCCATTACCGTCAGTACCAGCAGGGCAAGCCAACCTCGACGAACCCGATTGCGTCGATCTTCGCCTGGACCCGCGGCCTGTCGCACCGCGGCAAGCTTGATCAGACTCCCGAGGTCACCGCGTTCGCCGAGACCCTGGAGCGTGTCTGCGTGGACACCGTTACCAGCGGCAAGATGACCAAGGACCTGGCGCTTCTGGTGGGCACCGGGACCCCGTTCCTCACCACCGAGGAGTTCCTCGGGGCGCTGACCGACAACCTCGGCGCCGCGATGGCGCGGAACTGACACAGCCGGTCTTCCCCGGCGCAAGCCGGTTCCTGACGGTACAGATGGCAAAGGAGTGCAGCGGATGAGCCGCTCAGGCAAGGTGGCAGTGGTCGGTGCCGGGTTCTATGGCTCGACGACCGCGCAGCGGCTGGCCGAGTACGACATCTTCGACGAGGTCGTGCTGACCGACATCATCGAGGGCAGGCCGGAGGGCCTTGCCCTGGACATGAACCAGTCCCGCTCGCTGGAGGGGTTTGAGACGAGGGTCACGGGGCGGACGACCACCGCCGACGGAGCGGGCTACGAGGTCATCGCCGGCTCGCAGATCGTGATCATCACGGCGGGCCTTCCGCGCAAGCCGGGGATGAGCCGGATGGACCTGATCGGGGTCAACGCCAAGATCGTCCGCAGCGTGACCGAGCAGGTCGTCAAGCACGCCCCCGAGGCCGTGCTGATCGTGGTCTCCAACCCGCTGGACGAGATGACGGCCCTGGCGGCCAAGGTCTCCGGGTTCCCGGCGCACCGGGTCATGGGCCAGGCGGGCATGCTGGACACCGCCCGGTTCAGCTACTTCGTGGCCGAGCGGCTTGACGTGCCGGTCGGCTCGGTGCGGACGCTGACCCTCGGCTCGCACGGCGACACCATGGTGCCGGTGCCATCGGCCTGCACGGTGGACGGCAAGCCGCTGGCCGAGTTGCTGCCGGCGGCAGACATCGACGCGCTGGTGGACCGCACTCGCAACGGTGGCGGGGAGATCGTCGCGCTGCTGAAGACCGGCTCGGCTTACTACGCGCCGTCGGCGGCGGCGGCGCGGATGGCCAGGGCCGTCGCCGAGGACTCAGGCGTCGTCCTCCCGGTCTGCGCCTGGGTGGACGGCCAGTACGGCATCTCCGGGGTCTACCTCGGTGTCGAGGCGGAGATCGGGGCGCAGGGAGTGCGCCGGGTGGTCGAGCGGGACCTCACCGAGGCTGAGATGGAGGGCCTGCGGGCGGCCGCCGAGGCCGTCCGGGCCAAGCAGGCCGACGTGGCCGGCCTGTAGGGACGCGCTTGGCCCGCGCGACATCGCTCCGGGAGAGCAGCCGGAACTAACAGGTACCCGCGCCCAGATCCGCCCGCGCGGCCAGGAACTGATTCCCGCGTCCCGGGACTCGCGTTCCCGGGGCCGGTGATCAGCCGCCAGGGGCCTGCTCGGTCAGCGCGCCGAGGGCCAGTTCGGCGTAGATAGCGGCGCCCTCGGCGAGCACTGACTCATCGAACACTGCCTCGGCCGAGTGGTTGAACGGCGCAGTCGCCGGGTCCCTGTCCGCCGGGCAGGCGCCCAGCATGACGAACGCCCCCGGCACCTGGTCCAGCACGTAAGAGAAGTCCTCAGAGCCGGTAACCGGGTTTGGCGCGGTCAGGTAATGGCCGTCGCCGAGCACTCCGGCGATCACCCGCTCGGCGAAGCCCACCGCGCCAGCGTCGTTGACCGTGACCGGGTAGCCGTCGGCGAACTCGGCTGTGGCCTTGAGGCCGTGCGCGGTCGCGATGCCGTTCAGGAGGCGCAGCGAGGTCTCCCGGACCAGGTCCCGTGACTCCGGCGAGAACGACCGCACCGTTGCCAGGAAGCTCGCCTGGTCCGGGATGACGTTGTCGGTGGTACCCGCGTGGAAGCTGCCGACGGTGATGACGACCGGGTCGAACACGTCGAATGTCCTGGTCACAAGCGCCTGCAGGGCGGTAACCATCTCGCAGGCTGCCGGGATGGGGTCGGCCGCGGCGTGCGGGCGGGAGCCGTGCCCGCCGCGGCCTGCAACGGTGACCCGCAGCGTGTCCGCGGCCGCCATCATCGGTCCCGGCCGGCTCGCGCAGACGCCGGACGGCAGCATCGCCGACGACACGTGCAGCGCGAAGGCTGCCACCGGTCGCTGGCCGGCGGCGTCCAGCACGCCCTCCTCGATCATGACCTTCGCGCCGTGGTGGCCCTCCTCGCCGGGCTGGAACATGAAGATCACGCTCCCGGGCAGGTCGGCCTTGCGAGCCGCGAGCAGCCGCGCTGCCCCGGCCAGCATCGCGGTATGCAGGTCGTGACCGCAGGCGTGCATGGCGCCGTCGTGGCGGGAGGCGAACGGCAGGCCGGTGCGCTCGGTCACCGGCAGCGCGTCCATGTCACCGCGGATGAGCACCGCCGGGCCGGGCCGGCCGCCGCGTAGCACCGCGGTCACCGAGGTGGCAGCCCGCCCGGTGCTGACCTCCAGCGGCAGCCCGGCCAGCGCGTCGAGCACCTTCCGCTGCGTCTTCGGCAGGTCGAGCCCGATCTCCGGCTCGGCGTGAAGTGCCCGGCGCAGCTCAACGATGTCGCCGGAAAGCGCTGTCGCCTCGTCGCGAATGCTCACCGCGTAGCTCCTGTCTCTGCTGGCCTTGTCGCCTGGCAGGCCACTCCGGGCGGATCCGTTCCGGAAGGATCCGCAAGGCGAGGCTGGGGGTGGGTGGCCGGCCTGGCCCGATCCTATGGTGCGGCTTGAAGGCGCAGGAACTGGCGGCCCCGGGAGCCTGGCCGTCTGGCGCGGGCGCCGGGGGATCTGGCTCCTCGGTCCCCTCGGGCGCGGGCGCCGGCGCCGGGGGTCCGGCCCCGGGGACTCGCCGGGCGCGGGCGCCGGCACCGGGAGATCCGTTCTGTATCTGTGCCTTGTCCTAGACTGAGGGCTGACCGCCGTCCAGGCTGACCGGACAAGATCAGGAACCGAAGGTGCATATCTGGGGCTGGGACGTGCTGATCGTCCTGGCCATCGTGCTTCTCGGCGGCTTCTTCGCGGCCGCCGAGATGGCGCTGGTCTCGCTGCGCGAGGGGCAGGTGCGGGCGCTGGCCAAGCGGGGCCGGCGCGGGCAGCGTGCGGCGCGGCTGGCGCACGACCCCAACCGGTTCCTGTCCGCGGTACAGATCGGCGTCACGCTGGCCACGCTGGTGTCGGGCGCGTTCGGCGCGGCGACGCTGGCCGACGACCTGAAGAACGCGCTTGTCCCCGGCCTCCCCTCGGGACTGGCCGCAGTTGTCTCATTCGCCATAGTCACGCTCGGCATCTCGTTCCTCACGCTGGTGTTCGGCGAGCTAGCGCCCAAGCGGATCGGGCTGCAGCGGTCTGAGCGGGTATCCCTGCTGGTCGCGCCGACCCTTGACCGGATCTCGGTGATGGCAAGGCCGGTGGTCTGGCTGCTGTCGGTGTGCACGAATGTCGTGGTCCGGCTGCTCGGCGGGGATCCGGCTGTGGGCAAGGGAGTGATGACCGAGGGTGAGCTGCGCGACCTGGTAACCGGCACTCAGGCGCTGAGCGCGGACGAGCGGTACATCGTGGGCGAGGTCTTCGACGCCGGGAAGCGGCAGGTCCGCGAGGTGCTGGTGCCGCGCACCGAGGTCGAGTTCCTGCCCGCGACCATGCTGGTAAGCGAGGCCGCGGAGGTAGCAGCCCGGGCACCGTACTCGCGGTTCCCGGTTTACCAGGAGTCCTACGACGACGTGATCGGCTTCGTGCACGCCAGGGACCTGCTCGGGCCGCGCTCCCAGGGGTCGATGCGGGTTGGCGAGCTGGCCCGGCCGGTGAAGCTGATCCCCACCAGCAAGACCGTGCTGTCGGCGCTCTCCGAGATGCGCCGTGACCACGCTCACCTGGCCATCGTCATGGACGAGTACGGCGGCACCGCCGGCATCGTCACCCTGGAGGACCTGGTCGAGGAACTGATCGGCGACATCAAGGACGAGTACGACCTCGAGCAGCAGCAGGCCAGGCGACTGCGCGGGGGCGCCATCGACGTGGACGGCCTGCTCAACCTGGACGAGTTCGCCGAGCAGACCGGGGTTGCGCTGCCGGACGGGCCGTACGAGACGGCCGCCGGGTATGTCCTGGCCACGCTCGGGCACCTGCCGGCCATCGGGGAGTCGGTGGAGGCCTCCGGGCATACCCTCACCGTCACCGAGCTCGATGGGCGGCGCATCGCCCGGCTCAGGGTGAGCCCCGAGCAGCCAGCCGCCGTCCAGGCTCCGTCGCCCGCTCAGCTGGATCACATCCAGCCGGGCGGTCGCTAGACTGGCGTTCCGCCGCCCGGGCCGTCGCTGCGCCTGGCCGGCCGCTGGCCCCGGCATGGCTGCGAAGGAGACGCGTGGGAGAAGCTGCCCAGCCGGACACCGTCCTGGTCGTCGACTTCGGCGCGCAGTACGCGCAGCTGATAGCCAGGCGGGTGCGCGAGTGCCGGGTGCACTCGGAGATCGTCCCCGCTACGATGCCCGCCGCTGAGATGCTCGCCCGGCGGCCGAAGGCGATCATCCTGTCCGGCGGGCCTGCGTCGGTCTACGCGCCCGGCGCTCCGCCCGCGCCCGACGGGCTTCTCCAGGCCGAGGTGCCGGTGCTCGGTATCTGCTACGGCTTCCAGCTCATGATGCGCGACCTCGGCGGCCGCGTGGAACCCACCGGAGCGGGCGAGTACGGGGCGACTGGCCTGGCGCTGAGCGGTGACCCGGCGGGCGGCGCGCTGCTGGCCGGGCTGCCCCGGCGGCAGCAGGTCTGGATGTCGCACGGGGATACCTGCGTGCAGGCGCCGCCCGGGTTCGCGGTCACGGCCAGCACGGCGGGCTCGCCGGTGGCCGCAGCCGAGGATCGCGACGGCCGCCGATATGGCGTCCAGTTCCACCCGGAGGTGGCTCACACCGAGCACGGCATGGCGGTGCTGCGGGCGTTCCTCGGCGCGGCCGGGTGCGCTCCGACGTGGACCATGCGCGGGGTCATCGCCGAGCAGACCGAGCGGATACGCGAGCAAGTCGGCAGTGGCCGGGCCATCTGCGGGCTGTCCGGCGGCGTTGACTCTGCGGTCGCGGCCGCGCTGGTCCAGCGGGCCATCGGCGACCGGCTGCGCTGCGTGTTCGTCGACCACGGGCTGCTGCGCGCGGGGGAGGCGGAGCAGGTCGAGAAGGACTTCGTGGCGGCCACCGGGGTGTCGCTGACGGTCGTCGACGCCTCGTCTGAGTTCCTGGCCGCGCTGGAGTCCGTCACCGACCCGGAGCTCAAGCGCAAGGTCATCGGCCGCGAGTTCATCTCCGCCTTCCGCCGCGCCGTCGCGGCCAGCGGCGAGGACGCGGAGTTCCTGGTGCAGGGCACGCTCTACCCGGACGTCGTCGAGTCCGGCGGCGGCACCGGCACCGCGACGATCAAGTCGCACCACAACGTCGGCGCGCTTCCCGCAGACCTCGGCTTCCGGCTGATCGAGCCGCTCCGTGACCTGTTCAAGGACGAGGTCAGGGAGGTTGGCCGCGAGCTCGGGCTCCCGGACGCGATCGTCTGGCGGCAGCCCTTCCCCGGCCCTGGCCTCGCCGTGCGGATTACCGGCGAGGTGACGCGGGAGCGGCTGCGGATCGTCCGCGCCGCCGACGCGATCACCCGCGCGGAACTGACCGCCGCCGGGCTCGACCGGCAGATCTGGCAGTGCCCTGTGGTGCTGCTGGCCGACGTCCGGTCGGTCGGCGTCCAGGGCGATGGCCGCAGTTACGGCCACCCGGTCGTGATCCGCCCGGTGACCAGCGAGGACGCAATGACCGCGGACTGGGCGCGGCTACCCTATGAGGTGCTGGCCCGGATCTCGACGCGGATCACCAACGAGGTCCCCGGGGTGAACCGGGTCGTGCTGGACGTCACCAGCAAGCCGCCAGGCACCATCGAGTGGGAGTGAGACGGGCAGGAGGACACGGTCCGCCGCGCGCGCCTCCCCGGGCTACTCGATGCTGAGTTCCTCGGTAAGGATGTCCTGGCAGAGCCCGACGCACTCGTTGCAGATCGTGATGCGGCCTGCCGAGGCCATTCCTGCCACCCGGTCGCGGTCCTTGCCGCAGAACGCGCACCGCGCGTTCTCTCCGGCAGCAACAGCGCTGAGCTGTGCCGCTGCACTCGTCGCGGGAGCCCCGGTGGACAGCACGCCGTCAGCCAGCGACACGCAGCCGTCGCAGATGTACCCATCCGGGCCCGCGATGACCTTGCCCACCTGCGTCCGGCTCCTGCCACAGAACGTGCACGTAACCTCGGGGGCCTGGAATCTGGTCCTGTCGTCGGCCATGTCTCTCCTTGGTCGTCAGGTCACCCGGCCGCGCGTGGCGTCGAAGGCGAGATAAGTGCCCTCAGCCATGATCGTGCGCAGCCGGTCGAGGGCATCCCAGACGTCAACGTACCTGGTGTAGGCGGGGGCCGGGCCGAGGCGCAGCCGGTCCGGCGTGCGGTAGTCACCGATGACCCCGGCCCGGATGAGCACCTGGCTGATCCGCCAGGCGTCCGGATGGCGGAGCGTGACGTGCGAGCCGCGCCTCGCAGGATCCCGCGGCGAGGCGACGCTGAACCCGTGCGGCACCAGCCAGGCATCGGCCAGGTCGATCAGGTACCCGGTCAGCGCGATTCCCTTGGCGCGCAGCCGCCCGATGCCCGCCTCGCCCAGCAGGCGCGCGCCCTCCTCCACCGCGGCCGTCCCGATGATGTTCGGCGTCCCGGTCAGGAACGAGTCAATGCCGGGCGCCGGCCGGTAGCCCTGCCCCATCGCGAACTGATCTGCCTGGCCGAACCAGCCCCACACCGGCTGGCGCAGCTTGTCCTGAAGATCGGACCGCACATAGAGGAAGGCGGGTGCCCCCGGGCCGGCGTTCAGGTACTTGTAGGTGCAGCCGACCGCCAGGTCGGCGCCGCAGGCGTCAAGCTCGACCGGCACCGAGCCAGCCGAGTGGCAGAGGTCCCAGAGCGCCAGCGCCCCGGCATCGTGGACGATTCCGGTGACCCGTGCCATATCCGCCAGGGCGCCGCTGCGGTAGGCGACATGGGACAGGCACACCAGCGCGCACCTGCCGGCCAGGCCGCCGAGCGCCTCGCGCAGTGTGTCCTCGCTTAGGCCCTGGTCCATGTCGGTGCTGATGACGCGCAGTTCAGCGCCCCGCGAAGCTGCGACGCCCTCTAGCACGTACCGGTCGGTGGGGAAGTTGTCGTCGTCGGTCACGATGACGGCCCGGCCTGGGTCTGACTGAGCGAGCCGCGTTTCGCCTGCCGGCTCCGGCCGGCGCTCCCGCGCCGTGCCCGGCGTCTCCTGCTGCCGCATCTCCCAGGCGCCCAGCGCAGCGCAGGCCAGCTTGTACAGGTTGACCGTTGTCGAGTCGCAGATCAGCACCTGGCCGGGTGCCGCGCCGAGCAGCAGCTCGCCCACCAGGTCGCCGCAGCGGCGCGGCTGCTCGATCCACTCGGCCCAGGACCGCACCAGCCCGCTGCCCCACTCCGCACCGACCACCTCGGCGATCCGGCTCCGGGTCGCGAGCGGGAGCCGCCCGAGCGAGTTGCCGTCCAGGTAGATGGGGCCCTCGTCGTCGCGGACGAACCGGTCGCGGAACGCGGCGAGCGGATCGCCCGCGTCCAGTGCCTCGGCACGGGACCGGTCGTCTGCGGGCGTGGGCACAGCTCAACCCTAGCGATCCGGTACCACGGCCGGCATTCGGCCGGTAGCGGCCGCGAAGCATCCCAGGCGTGTGAGCGCCTCGCCAGGCCGCTGCCAGGGCGCGGCTCAGTGGCTGGGCATCCACTGGCGAATGACCCGGGCCTGGCCAGCCCGGCCCGGTGACAAGACGGCGGGCGGCATCGCCGCTGCAAGGGGCATCGTCGGCGGCTGACCTGTCATGCCTGGTCGGCAGGCGCGACCGGGCTCGGCGCCGGGGCTGGTGCGGCAGCCTCGTCGGCCGCAGCCTGCCCGGGGAGCTCGCCGGGAACATCGCGCATGCCGCGAAGCGGGGAGAAATAGACCCACAGTCCCGCTGCCCAGCAGCCGATCACCCCAGCCCACATCGTGGGCCTGATCCCGACCGCGGAGCCGAGGACTCCGCCCAGCGCCCCGCCGATCGGCAGCGTGCCCCAGACGATCCAGCGCACCGCCGCGTTCATCCTGCCGAGCAGTTCCGGCGGGCAGATCGTCTGCCGGTAGCTGAGCTGGGCAATGTTGTACAGGACGGCCGAGAAGGTGAAACTGGCCAGGCCTATCGGATAGAGGACCAGCCGCCAGCCGGGCTCAGCCAGCGGAAGCGCCAGGCCGATGGGGCCGAAGCCGAGCAGCGAGACCCAGATGATCCGGGCAGTGCCGACCAGCCTGCCGATCGGGCCAGATGCGACCCCGCCGAGGACGCCGCCGAGGCCGCCCGCCGCGACCAGCAGGCCGGTCAGCGACGGCCGGACGTGCAGGACCCGCACCAGGAAGACGATCTCCAGGGCGAAGATCATTGAGTTGAACAGGTTCGCCGTGCCCGTGCAGGCGACGATCTTGCGCAGCACCGGATGCCGGATCACGAACGACAGCCCGGCGAGCAGCTCGGTTCGGACCCGCCGCGGGCGCGCGTCGGGCTGGGCGTCGGTCCCGGGCTGGGCGTGGGTCCCGGGCTGGGCGTGGGTCGCGGGCTGGGCGTGGGTCGCGGGCTGGGCGTGGGTCGCGGGCTGGGCGTGGGTCGCGGGCTGGGCGTGGGTCGCGGGCCGGGCGTCAGCCCGTGCATCGACGCCGGCAGGGACGTGCCGCGTGTCCTTCGCCCGGATCACCAGCAGTGAGGCGGTCGACGCGGCGTAGGACAGCGCGTCGGCGGTGAGCGCGCCCGCCCGCACCAGCCCGTAGAGCGCGCCGCCCAGGCTGGGTCCGGCCACCTGGGCAAACGACTGCGTGGCGCCGAGCTTCCCGTTGCCCTCCATCAGCCGGTCCCGCCCGATCAGCTCGGGCAGGTAACTCTGATAGGCCACGTCGAAGAACACCGTGCAGATTCCCGACAGCAACGCCACCGCGAAAAGCTGCCCCAGGGTCAGCATGCCAAGCCCGTAGGTCACCGGAACCGAGCCGATCAGGACCAGCCTGGCGGCGTCGCAGGTGATCATGATCCAGCGCTTGGCGAGCCGGTCCACGACTAGCCCGGCCGGGATCGCTATCAGCATGAACGGCAGCATCGTCGCCGCCGATAGCAGGCCGACCTCCAGGGTGGATGCCCTCAGCAGCACGACGGCGACCAGCGGGAGGGCGACAACGGTGACCGAGGAACCCAGCTCGCTGATGGTCTGGCCGCCCCAGAGCAGCATGAAATCCCGCTGGTGCCAGAGGCTGGACTGCTGGCTGCGGCTCATGTCCTGCGCAATCGCTGGGGGTGCTGGCGCTCCGCCGTTCATGATCGCGGACGCTTTCCCATGAAATTCATGGGAAAGCGTCCGCGATCATGAACGCGACCCTGCTGGCTGATCGGCCCGGTCAGGCGAGCGGGCCAGGCGGCCCGGTCAAGCGGGCTGGGCCCGGCGGGCCCGGGACCGGCGCCTGGCCGCGCCCTAGGCCCGGCGCCTGCGGCGCCGGATACGGGCCCGCATCGCGATGACCACGGCCGCGGCGAGCGCTGCGGCGACCGGGATCGCGCGCTTGAGCACCGGCAGGCCGGCCACGCTGAGCAGGTCGATCGCGTCGTCATCGGCCGACCGGGCAGAACGTGCCCCTGCCCAGGCCGCCTGCCGCGGCGGCTCGGACCCCGGGGCGGACTCGGCCGCGGGCGCGCCGGGCGCGGAGGATTCGGCGGCAGGCGCCGGCGCGGCTGCCGGGGCAGCGCCGTTGCCGCTGGCTGCCGGCTGCCCGAGGGCGAGGCCACGGTCGGCCAGCTTCTGCCGGATCTCCTCGACCGAGGCCGGGCCGATCCCGTCGATCGCCAGTAGCTGGTCAGGAGTCCGCGCGGTCAGGTCGGCGACGGTGTGGATGCCCTCGCGGCGCAGGCTGTTGAAGGCCCGCACAGGAAGGCTCAGCTCCTCGATCGGCATCGCCGCGACGGCAGCGGCAGTGCCGGCCCGCGCGGCGCCTCCTGACGGGCGTGCCCCGGCTAGGTCGCCCTCCGCTTCAGCGGAGGACTCGTCCTCCCGGCCCGGCGCTCCGGCGCCCGCGGCGCCATCGGCGGCGAGCATGTCGGCCAGGTTGCTGGCGAATATCCCGATCAGCTTGCCGCCGACCTCGGCCATCACGCCCCGGCCGAACTGGGCGGGACGCCCGGTCACGTTCAGCGTCGTGTAGACCGTGACATGGGTCTCGTCGCCGCGGTCCTCCAGCACCGACCGCACCGAGGCCGATGCCGTGCCCGCGCCGCGTGTCTCCTTGCCGGAGGCTTCGAGCACGACCACGCCGGCGGACTCGTCCCGCTCGGTGAAGCGGGCGGTGCCCGCGTAGGTCATCGCGATCGGGCCGACCTTGACCTTGATCTTCCCGGTGATGATGTCGCCGTCCACGGAGTCGAGGGTGGCGCCCGGCATGCAGGGCGCCACCCGCTCCACGTCCAGCAGTACATTCCAGGCCCGGTCCCGGGGGACCGGGACCGTGAAGGAATGCTCCAGATCCATCTCTCAGACTCCTGCCGCCGCCGCGAGTGCCCGGCCGGTCAGCACCTGCGCGAGATGCCGCCGGTAGTCGGGTGCGCCGTGCAGGTCGCCGGGCGGGCTGGTGCCCTCGGCCGCGCGTGCCGCGGCCGAGGCCAGGGAATTCCGGCTGGCCTCGGCGCCAGCCGCGGCCGACTCGGCCGCCGCCGCCCGCACGGGCACCGGACCCATGTTAGTCAGGCCGATCCTGGCCTCGGCGACCTGCCCGTTGGCCCGCCGCACCAGCGCGGCGACGCCCACGATGGCCCACGCCTGGGCCGTCCGGTGGAACTTCTCGTAGCGGTAGCCCCAGCCATCGGTCTTCGGAACGCGAATCCCGGTGAGAACCTCGCCCGGCTGCAGCGACGTGGTCAGGTAGTCGGTGAAGAACGCACTGGCCGGGATCTCCCGGTCGCCGCCCGGTCCCCGGGCGATCATCGTGGCATCCAGCGCCAGCGCGACCGCGGGCAGGTCGCCTGCCGGATCGGCATGCGCAAGCGAGCCGCCGAGCGTGCCCCGGTGCCGCACCGCCGGGTCGGCCACGGTGGCTGCCGCCTGCGCGAGCAGCCCGCAGTGCCCGGTGATGAGCGGGTCGTGGATGAGCTGATAGTGCGTGGTCGCGGCGCCGATGAGCAGCGACCCGCCCTCGTCGCGGACCCCGCGCAGCTCGTCCAGGCCGCCGATGTCGACCAGCAGGCTGGGATAGGCCAGCCGCAGCCGCAGCAGCGGCAGCAGGGACTGGCCGCCCGCGATGACCTTGGCGTCCTCGCCGCCGTCAGCGAGGGCGCTGACCGCGGCATCGAGCGAGGACGGCCGGGTGTAGTCGAACTTGGCCGGGATCATGCCGAGGCTCCTTCCGCTGAGGAGGAGGTACTCGCTCCGGTGCGGGCCTCCTGGATCGCCCGCCACACCCGTTCCGGTGAGCACGGCATCGGCACATCGGTCACGCCAAGCGGGCGCAGCGCGTCGACCACCGCGTTGACGACCGCCGGGGTGGACGCGATCGTCCCGGCCTCGCCGACCCCCTTGACGCCGAGCGGGTTACTGGTCGCCGGGGTCTCGGTCCGGTCGGTCACGTAGGAGGGCAGGTCGGCTGCGGAGGGCACCAGGTAGTCGGCCAGCGTCGTGGTCACCAGGTTGCCCTCGTCATCGTAGACCGCCTCCTCGTACAGCGCCTGGGCTATGCCCTGGGCCAGGCCGCCGTGCACCTGGCCGTCCACGATCAGCGGGTTGACCACCTTCCCGACGTCGTCGACCGCCACATAGGAGCGGATCGTCACCATGCCGGTCTCGGTGTCCACCTCGGCCGCGCACAGGTGGGTCCCGTGCGGGAACGAGAAGTTGTCCGGATCGTAGGTGGCGTCGGAGTCCAGCGACGGCTCGACTCCCTCGGGCAGGTCGTGCGCGGCGAAGGTGGCCAGCGCCACCTCCTGGATGGTCTTGCCCTTCTCCGGGTCACCGCGCACCTGGAACCGGCCGCCGGTGAACTCGATGTCGCTGGCGCTGGCCTCCATCATGTGGGCGGCGATGAGCTTGCCCTTCTCGACCACCTTGTCGCAGGCGGACACCAGCGCGATGCCGCCCACGGTGAGCGACCGGGACCCGTAGGTGTCCATGCCCTTAGGGGAGATCTGGGTGTCGCCGTGCAGCACCCGGATGTCCTCGAACGGCACCCCGAGCCGGTCGGCCACGATCTGCGACCAGGCGGTCTCATGACCCTGGCCGTGCGCGCTCGACCCGGTCACCACCTCGACCTTGCCGGTCGGCAGCATCCGGATCGAGGCGGTCTCCCAGCCGCCGGCCCCATAGGAGAGCGAGCCGAGAATCCGGGATGGCGCCAGGCCGCACATCTCGGTATACGTCGAGACGCCGATCCCCAGCCGGACCGGGTCGTCACGCTGGTTGCGTTCTTCCTGCTCGTGGCGGAGCTGCTGGTAGCCGAGCAGTTCCTTGGCCCTGGCGGTCGCCGCCTCGTAGTGCCCCGAGTCGTAAGTGAGCCCGGCGATCGTCGTGAACGGGAACTCCTCGTGCGCGATCCAGTTCCGCGCCCGCAGGTCCAGCGGGTCCATGCCGAGCTCGGCAGCCAGCTCGTCCATGATCCGTTCGATGGCGAAGGTGGCTTCCGGGCGGCCGGCGCCGCGGTAGGCGTCGGTCGGTGTCTTGGTGCTGAACACGCCGGTGCACTTGAACGAGTACGCGTCCATCTTGTAGATCGCGTTGTACATGAACGCTCCGAGCAGCGGCACGCCGGGGGTGACCAGCATGAGGTAGGCGCCCATGTCGGCGAGCAGGTCAACGGACAGGCCGCGCAGCCTGCCGTCGCGGTCGGCGGCCACCCTGATCTTCTGCCACTGGTCCCGGCCGTGGTGCACGGTCATGTTGCCCTCGCTGCGCGACTCGGTCCACTTGACCGGCCTGCCCAGCTTGCGGGTGACCAGGAGCGCGATCACCTCCTCGGCGGTGACCTGCAGCTTTGACCCGAAGCCGCCGCCGACGTCGGGGGCGATCACCCGGATGTTCTGCTCCGGCACGCCGGTCACCAGGGCCAGCATCACCCGCAGCACGTGCGGGATCTGGGTGGCCGACCAGATGGTGAACTCATCGCCGACGCACGACGCGACCACCGCGCGCGGCTCCATCGCGCTCGGGATCAGCCGCTGCTGCCGGTAGGTCCGCTCGACGACTACCGGGGCGTCGCGGAACGCCGCTTCGAGGTCGCCGTTGGCGAAGGTCCACTCATAGGCCTTGTTGCCCTGCGGGTGCACCTTCGGCGAGTCCTCGCTGAGCGCGGTGCGGATGTCCAGCACCGGCGGCAGCGGATCGTAGCTGATGTCGATCGACGCCAGCGCGTCCGCTGCGGCGTACCGGTCCCGGGCGATGACGCAGGCGACCGCCTCCCCGACGTAGCGGACCTCCTCGGTGGCCATCGGCGGGTGCGGCGGGATCACGATGTCCGGGGTAACCGGCCAGGCACAGGGCAGGCTGCCCTGCTCGTCGGCAAAGTCCGCGCCGGAGAAGGCGGCGATCACGCCTGGCATGGCCCTGGCCGGGCTGACGTCCACCGCGGTGATCCGAGCGTGCGCGTGCGGGCTGCGCAGGATCGCCATGTGCAGCATCCCGGGCAGGGTCAGGTTGTCGGTCCAGTTCGTCTGCCCGGTGATCAGCCGGGCGTCCTCCTTGCGCAGGCGAGCCCTGCCAAGCTCGGCGCCTGGCGCCTCGGTCTGTGCGGTCATGGCCTCACACTCCTGCCTGCGCTTGCGCCGCGCGCTGCACCGCTCTGACGATGTTCTGGTACCCGGTGCACCGGCAGAGGTTCCCCTCGAGTCCCTCGCGGATCTCCTGCTCGGTCGGATGCGGGTTGTCGCGGAGCAGGTCGGCGGCAGCCATGATCATGCCGGGCGTGCAGTAGCCGCACTGCAGCGCGTGCTCCTCGTGGAAGGCGCGCTGCAGCGGGTGCAGCTCGGCGTTGGCCATGCCCTCGATCGTGGTGATCTCGGCGCCGTCGGCCTGGACCGCGAGGACCGAGCAGCTCTTGACCGACTGGCCATTCATCAGCACGGTGCAGGCACCGCAGTTGCCGGTGTCGCAGCCGACCGGGGTTCCGGTCTTTCCCACCGCCTCCCGCAGGTAGTGCACCAGCAGCAGGCGGGGTTCCACTGTGTCGACATAGCTGACGCCGTCGACGGTGACAGAGATTTGCGTCATGCGCGGGCTCCTGTGTTCAGGGTGCGGAAGATGCGCCTGATGCAAACCTAGGACTGTGCGCTCTATCGCACCAGTCCCCGGGCAGTTGCAGCCTGTTACGCAGCCGGGCCGGCGCTGGCTGGTCCTGCCGGGCTGGCCGGCCCGGCGGTGCTGGCCGGGCTCGCCGGGCTGGCGGTGCCGCCCGGCCGGCGGGTGCTGGCCGGTCCGGCGGTGCTGGCCGGGCTGACGGTACTGGCCGGCCTGGCGGTGCTCGCCGTGCCGGACGTCTCGGCGGGCAGCGCCGCGCCTGACCCGCCGTCACTGGCCGACAGGTCGGACTGGTTGTTGACGAACTTGGCGCCACGCAGCCATGAGGCAATCGCCGCGAGGACGCAGGCCAGGATCGCGAAGTCGAAGGCCGTGTGCAGGCCCTTCATGAACGGCGGGGCGATCAGGCCGGGGAAGAACTTGCGGCCGGTCAGATAGGCGGCGTGCGAGTGGGACAGGTGCGGCAGCACCGGCCCGAGCAGGATGTGAATCGGGTTGTAGCCGAGGAACGCGGCAAACAGGCTGCTCACCGGCGGCAGGTGAGAGACCCGGAGCGCCGCGGCCGACGGCACGCCCTGGGCGACAAGCCCGCTGTAGAGGGTGTGCGGCAGCGACGCCGACAGCCCGACGATGATCAGCGTGAAGAACACGCCGATGGATAGCACCATGGCAGAGTTCTGGAAGGTCGCCGCCATCCCCGCCCCCGCGCCGCGCTGGCTGGCCGGGAGGCTATTCATGATCCCTGCCTGGTTCGGCGAGGCGAACAGGCCAGAGGACAGGCCGTAGGCGAACAGCAGCAGCGCGAACCAGACATAGCTGAAGTCGGCCGGCAGAAGCTGGAAGGCCGCGAAGATGACCGCGGATGCGAGCACGCCGCCGGTGGCGAACGGCCTGGCGCCGAAGCGGTCGGTCAGCACCCCGGCCAGCGGGCCTGCGATGAGGAAGCCGACGGTCAGCGGCACCATGTAGATGCCCGCCCAGAGCGGAGTCGACTGGAAGCTGTACCCGTGCAGCGGCAGCCAGATGCCCTGCAGCCAGATGATCATGATGAACATGAGCCCGCCGCGGGACAGCGAAGACAGCAGGCTCGCGATGTTGGCCGCCGTGAACGGGCGGATCCTGAACAGCGGGATGCGGAACATCGGCTCGGGCACCTTGGTCTCGATCCACGCGAACAGCACCAGCACCGCGGCGCCGCCGATGAGCGCGGCGAGCACCGGCGGGTTCGTCCAGCCCATCGTGTGGCCGCCGTGCGGCAGTATGCCGTAGGTGATCCCGACCAGCAGCGCGATGAGCCCGGCCGCGAACGTCAGGTTGCCGAGCCAGTCGATACGGGACGGGCGGCGCATGCCGGTGTCCCGCAGCATGAGGAACGCCCAGATCGTGCCGAACAGGCCGACCGGGACCGACACCAGGAACACCAGCCGCCAGGACACCGGGCCTAGCACGCCGCCGAGGATCAGGCCGATGAACGTTCCGGCGATGCCCGCCACCATGTTCGTGCCGAGCGCGAGGCCGCGCTGGTTGTGCGGGAACGCGTCGGTCAGGATCGCGCTGGAGTTCGCGAACAGCAGCGCGCCGCCGACGCCCTGCATGATCCGCATGACCACCAGGTAGAAGGCCGCGCCGGTTCCGCTCATCCACGTGACGGACAGCATGATCGAGAACAGCGTGAAGACGGCGAAGCCCAGGTTGTACATCCGCACCCGGCCGTACATGTCGCCGATCCGGCCGAACGTCACCACCAGCACCGCGGTCGCGACGATAAACCCCATCAGCATCCACAGGAAGTAGGGGGTGTTCCCGGGGGTCAGCGGGTTCAGGCTGATGCCGCGGAATATGTCGGGCAGCGCGATCAGCACGATCGAGGAGTTGATCGTCACCATCAGCACGCCGATCGTGGTGTTCGACAGCGCGATCCACTTGTAATGCGGGCCCGGCGCCCCCGCAGCTACCGGGTCTCCCGGAGCCTGCCGCGCCGCCGCCGAGCGCATCCCTAGCGCTGCCCGCGTCCCGCGCACTCTCAGCACTGATCACTCCCTACCTCTCGGCCCGTCTGGGCATTGCGTCGTCACCGGGCATGGCCAGCAGGACGCTCAGCCGCGCATCCACCCGTCCCGCGGCTGGCTCCGCCGTGATCGTGGTGAAGCTGATTAGTCTAATCTACCTAATTATCCCTGCTAGCCTAGGCCTTAGGCCACGGGCCGTAGCGGCGGCTCGTCGCCCGCAGTGGCAGAGGGAGGGCGGCGGTGACTGAGGTGCCCGGCGCGGCAGGCCTGGCAGGCCCGGCCGCAGGGCATGCCGCGGGGACTGAGGTGCCCGGCGCGGCAGGCCTGGCAGGCCCGGCCGCAGGGCCTGCGGCGGGGACTGGAAACGCGACGGCTGCCACGATCTCGGGCGCGTCCGCGGCGGCGGGGCAGGCCGGCGAGGTGACGGCGATGGGCCGCCTTGAGCTCGCGCTGTCGCAGATTGTCCACTGGGCATCCCGGTCCGACGTGCGGCGCGAGGTGATTGCCAGAGCCGGTGTGACCCTTACCCCGACCGACGCATGGGTGCTGGGACGGATCATGGAGCACGGGCCGCTCCGGCTATCCGGGCTGGCCTCGGCGCTCGGCGTGGACAAGGCGAGCATGACGCCGAGGGTTCAGCAGCTTGAGGCGGCGGGGCTGGTCGAGCGCAGCCCCGATCCGACCGATGGGCGTGCCGTGCTGCTTGAGATCAGCGACGAAGGCCGCCGGGTGTTCGCCCGGCTCCACCAGGCCCGGCAGGACCTACTGGCCGAGTTGCTGGCCGGGTGGCCGGAGCAGCACTGCGCCGAGGTGGCTTCGGCCCTGGCCAGCCTGGCCGGACGGCTGACCGCCGCCCGGGAACCCGCTGCGGATGCCCGGTAGCTGCAGATGCCAGGTAGCCGGATGCCCGGTAGCCGCGGACTGGACCGGTGCTGACGCTCGGTGCGTCAGGCAGTATCCAGCACCTGGAACGCCTCCGCCAGACGCCCGTCGGGCAGCCCGCCCGCGGCCGCCGCTGCGGCCAGCCGGGCGCGGAGCCGCTCGGCCAGCCCGGGCATCTCACCGGTCTGGCTCACGTGCGCCCGCAGCGCCGCGATCTTGCGCTGGAACGTGCCGGTGATGTCGACGTAGTGCGTCGGCGTCGCGCTGCCGGAGATCCACACCTCACGGACCGTCCACGGCTCGAGCGCCTCGTCCAGGAGCAGTTCCGGGAACGCGAACGGGTTGCGGGCGTCGGGGTACACAGCGTCCAGGGCCGCCGAGCCCACCGCCCGGTGGTCGGGATGGCTGACGCCGATCCGCGCGTAGTTCCGCTCCGGCGACGGGCAGACCAGCCGGTCCGGCCGGACCTGGCGGATCACCCGGGCGAGATCACGGCGCAGCTCCAGCGTGGCCTGGACCTGGCCGTCCTGGTAGCCGAGGAAGCGCACGTCATGCACGCCCACCTCGGCAGCCGCGGCGGTCTGCTCGGCGCGGCGGATCTTCGCCATATCGGCCCTGGCAACCGACCGGTCACTGCCCCCGGCGTCCCCGTCGGTCACGATGCAGTATCGGACATCCAGCCCAGCGCCGGTCCAGCCGGCGACCGTCCCCGCGGCGCCGAAGTCGACGTCATCGGGGTGGGCGGTGATGACAAGGATGCGGCTGATCTCTGACTCGTCAAGCACCCTGACGATCTTACGGGCAGGACCACACCGCGGGGCTCACCGGCTGATCGTGACCCTGAATGTGAGCTATGTCATGCGGGGATCTGGCTGTTTCGCCATCATCGCAGGTAGAAGTGGTGCAGGGTAGTGCGGCAGCAGCACCCAGCGTGCGTGACGGCTCCCCCCAGGGTGCCCCCGTTGCCCTGAACCGCACGGCGTCCGCACGTCGCCGCCCGGGGCGGGAGTGCCCGGGCGGCAGCATCGGGTGGCCGCCGAGCGCCGTCTGTGCGCACGACCGAAGGCTCCGCAGTGTCTCGCTCGTCCGCCCGGCACCGCAAGTCGTCGCGGTTCTCGCCCTCCCCCCCGCTCCAGGCCCGGGCCTCCAGCGCCGCCGAGGGCTGGCAGCGGCCCGCCCCCGGCACCGCGCGGGCCAGTGATGGCCGACAGCGGCCCGCGCCGCGCAGCCGCCACGCTCGCGGCGGCCGGGCGCGGCATCGCAAGGCTTCCCCGATTGCCGCCAGCCTCCAGAACGCCCCTGGTCAGTTCACCGTCGCCGTCGCCGGCTCGGCCCTGATCGTCTCGGCGGCGACGAGCGCGTCTGTCACCTTCTGGCCCGGTGGCGCGTCGCTCACTCACGCGACGAGTTCCAGTCAGCGGGTGACAGGTCCCGGCCAGCATGACGCTTCCGGCGTGGTCTCCGGCGGGAGGGCCAGCGCCCCGGGACTGCACGGCAACTCCGGCAGGGATCGCCTCGCCGCACAGATGCGGGCACGAGCGCTGGCTGCCCACCGGCGCGCAGCGGCCCGCGCGGCGACGGCCAGGAAGATCGAGCAAGCGCGCCGTGCCGCGGCCCGGCGAGCCGCCGAGCGGCGCCGCCAGCGCCGCGCACGTCATGCGGCTTCCCCGCCGGTCGCCGTGGCGGCCTACCAGAACCCGCTGCGCGCCGTGGCCGGGCTGATCCCCGAGCGCATCGACATGGGCGTGGACTTCGGCGGAGCCGGCCCGGTCTATGCCATCGGCGACGCCGTCATCACCAGCGCGATGGCCGACTCGCCCGGCTGGCCGGGCGGCGGCTGGATCACCTACCGGCTCACCGGCGGGCCGGACGCAGGAAAGATGGTCTACCTGGCCGAGGACGTGACGCCAGCCGTGTCGGCCGGGGAGCACGTCACTGCGGGAACGGTGATCGCCCGCATGTACGACGGCGGTGCCGGCATCGAGACAGGCTGGGCGACCCCCGACGGGAGCACCGCTCTGTCGCAGGCCCCGGAGGCGGGCGGCATCAGCGGCGGCGGACCGTTCCCCACCGCCGTGGGGGCCAGCTTCGACGGGCTGCTCACCCGCCTCGGCGTTCCGGCCGCACCGAACGCAGGCCAGCCCAGCTACGGCATCCTGCCGGCCGGCTATCCGGCCGGCAGCTAGCGGACCTCAGCCGTCTGCAGCGTCCTCGGGCTCAGCCACCCATGCGGAGAACACCGGCACGCCGTTCCACGGGCTGGCCACAGCCGAGCCCGAGCCTGCCGCGCCTGCCAGGTCCCGCGCTCCGTCGATAGCAACCGCGACGACGGCATACGGGTGGCCGAAACGCAGCTCAGCGGCCCTGACCAGGCCCGGGACGCCGCGGATCATGCTCGCGCTCCTTACCACCGCGGTCACCGCCGCCGCCTCGAAGCCCTCCCGCGTGAACCGGGCCATCGCGGCCTGCCTCGCCGCCCACGGGTCTACCGGATCGAACACCCCCGAGGCGGCCGCGAGGCCGAGGCTCGGGTCGCTGAGATCAAGCTGGCTCCGGGCGGACCAGGCCGGGAGGACGGCCACGCACCGCTCCTCGCGGCCATCCGGGCCGGTGACCTCCGCTGCCTGCTCGGTGATGGCCCAGAGCGGAGTCTCGCCGACCGCAAGGTCGAACAGTGATCGGCTTGGCACCCGCTCGCCGAGGGCCAGCCGGGGAGCGATCTCGTAGGCCGCCGCGAGCACCGCTCCGGCCGGCACCTCCGGGGCTGCGGCAACCGACACCACGAGCAGCCCGCCAGCAGCGCGCGCGGCCTGGACCGCCACCTCCCCGGCACCGGCGGTCGGCGCGATGAACTGCTGGTGCCCGGGCCCGCGAGGGGTACGAAGAACGCTGCGCACCCGCTCCCGCCAGGTGCTGGACGGGCCGAGAGCCCCGGCGGGAGCGAGCTCGAACGGCTGCTGCCACGACACCTTCGTGGCCAGGGCCGTCGCCAGGAGCACCGTTGCGGTCGAGGTGTCCAGCGGAAACCGGTCGATCAGCCCGAAGGTGTACCGCCTGGCCCACTCGTCCAGTTCGTCCTGAGACGGGATGCTTCCCGTCGCCACCCCGGCCGGCAGCCGGGACCGCCACCGCTCAAGGTCGCCGGACAGCGACCCGGCCCAGAGTCCGGCGGCGCAGCCGACCAGCGGATGCGGGTTCTCCAGCAGAGCGGAGGCAAGCCCGGCGGCGCCCGCGGGGTCGCAGCCGAGCGCCTCCTCCAGGGCTGCCCGTTCTTCACCCGAGCTTGCCGGGCCAACCAGGGCGAGCAGCAGCCAGGCTCCGAGCGGGGAGGCCACGTGGTGCGTGCTGCCGCCGGTCAGCGCGTGAAACCGGCGGGCATAGGCGGCCAGCGGCGCGGCGGCCTCGGCAGCGGTGACTGTCATACGGCTACCTTGCCCCGGAGCGGGGCCTCGCTCATGAGCGCGGCGGGGTTTTCTGCTGTAGCGCGAAAGAAGTCGTGGCAATCACGACTGGGCTGCGCTGGCGGGGTAGTAGCGGCGGGGACCTCCCCGGCTGGCCCGGAGGGGCAGGTCAGCCGGGGAGGAGTAGCCGGGGAGTAAGCCTGGCCGGTGGGGGATCCGTCCGGGCCCGGAGGCCCGGCGGCCCGGACGCCGCGGGCTAGTCGAGGGCTGACATCACGTGCTTGACCCGCGTGTAGTCCTCGAACCCGTACATCGAGAGGTCCTTGCCGTAGCCCGAGTGCTTGAACCCGCCGTGCGGCATCTCGGCCACCAGCGGGATGTGGGTGTTGATCCACACGCAGCCGAAGTCCAGCCGCCGTGCCATCCGCATCGCCCGGCCGTGGTCGGAGGTCCACACCGAGGACGCCAGGCCGTACTCGGTGCCGTTCGCCCAGCGCACGGCCTCGTCCTCGTCGGAGAACTGCTGCACGGTGATGACCGGCCCGAAGACCTCGTTCTGGATGATCTCGTCATCCTGGCGCAGCCCGTCCACCACTGAGGCCTCGTAGAAGTACCCGGGCGAGTCCACCTGGTGCCCGCCGGCCAGCACCCGTGCGTGGTCGGGCAGCCGCGAGATGAACCCGGACACCCGTTCCATCTGGCTGGCGTTGTTCAGCGGCCCGAAGTCGGCGTCCTCCACCTCCGGGCCCGCGGTCTTCTGCGCCCTGGCCTGCTCCGCCAGCGCGGCGGCGAAGTCGTCGTGGATCCGCGGACCGGCCAGCACCCGGGTCGCCGCGGTGCAGTCCTGCCCTGCGTTGAAGTAACCCGCTATCGCGATCGCCTCGGCTGCCTTGGCCGGGTCGGCGTCGTCGAACACCACCACCGGGGCCTTGCCGCCAAGCTCCAGGTGCACCCGCTTCAGGTCCTGCGCGGCCGCGGCCGCGACCTCCTTGCCCGCGCGCACCGAGCCGGTGATCGACACCATCTGCGGCACCGGGTGCGATACCAGCGCCCGGCCGGTGTCCCGGTCGCCGCAGATCACGTTGAACACTCCCGGCGGCAGGAACTCGGCCATCAGCTCGGCCATCAGCAGCGTGGACACCGGCGTGGTGTCGGACGGCTTCAGCACCATCGTGTTACCGGCCGCGATCGCGGGCGCCCACTTCCAGACGGCCATCATCATCGGGTAGTTCCACGGCGTGACCGCCGCGCATACCCCCACCGGCTCCCGGCGGATGAACGAGGTGAACCCGGTCATGTACTCCGCCGCCGACCGGCCCTCCAGCATCCGGGCCGCTCCGGCGAAGAACCGGATCTGGTCCACCATCGGCGGGATCTCCTCGGACTTGGTGAGCCCGACCGGCTTGCCGGTGTTGCGCGACTCGGCTGCGACGAACTCGTCCGCCCGCGACTCGATCGCGTCGGCGATGCGCAGCAGCGCCAGGCTGCGCTCGGCAGGGGTGGTGTCCCGCCAGCCCTCGAACGCCTCGGCCGCTGACCGCACCGCCGCGTCGACCTCCGCAGCACCGGAGACGGGCGCGCTGGCGAACACCTCGCCAGTACTGGGGTTGATCAGGTCAGCGCGCTTGTCGAAGGCGGTGTCGGTCCATTGACCGCCCACGAAGTTCTGCAGCTCGTCGAGCTTGATCACCACGCGTCCTCCGTTCTGCAAGAAAAAACTCTTTGATATAACGCGACTCCGGCTCGTTCCTCGGCTGCCCAGGGCGAGCCGTACTCGGTGAGCAGGTCGAGGAACGGCCGGGGCGGCAGCGCCTCAGGCCCCAGTACTCCCGCCCCCGACCAGGCCCCGGAGTCGATCAGCTCAAGCGCGATCACCGGGTTGATCGCGGTCTGCCAGACCACCGCCTGCGACCCGTACTCGGCCATCGACCAGGCGTTGTCGACCACGTGGTAGAGGTAGACCTCGCGCGGGCTGCCGTCCTTCGCCACCCCGGTCACCCAGGTTCCGGCGCAGGTCACCCCGGTCATCCGGTCGCCGATCGTGGCCGGGTCGGGCAGGCAGGCGGCGACCACGTCGCGCGGCGACACGCGGGCGGCGCCCACCTGCACCGGGTCGGTGCGGTCCAGCCCGAGCTTGTGCAGGGTGCGCAGCACCCCGATGAACTCCTCGCCGAGGCCGTACTTGAACGTCACCCGCCTCGCGTCGATCCAGCGCGGGATCAGCAGCACCTCCTCGTGCTCGACGTTCACGCATTCCACCGGGCCGATCCCGGCGGGGAAGGTGAACGTCTCCGGCTCGGAGAACGGCTCGGTGGTGTACCAGCCCCGCTCCTTCTCCCAGATCACCGGCGGGTTCAGGCACTCCTCGATGGTGGTCCAGATCGAGAACGTGGGCGCGAACTCGTAGCCGGCGACCTCCAGGTTCGCCCCGTCCCGCACGCCGATCTCGTGGATCTCGCTGAACAGCTCGTCGGCGGCATGCCTGGCGAAAACGTCGGACAGGCCGGGCTCGACCCCGATCCCGACCAGGGCCAGCCGGCCGCGCCGCTCCCACTCGGCGGCCAGCGCGAACTGCTCGTCGCCGAGCTTGACACCGGTCTTGGCATATGGCGCATCCTGATGGGGATGCGATAGCGACATGGCCATGTCGAGGTAGTGCGTTCCGGCCGCGAGGGCGGCCCGGAACAGCGGCATGACGAATCGGGGGTCGGTGGCGTTCATGAGCACGTCGCACGAGCGCTGCGTGAGCAGGGCGGCGGCAGCCTGCTCGTCGCGGGCATCGAGCGTCACGGCCTCGAAGCGGTCGTCGGCGGCAGCGGCGCGCTCGGCTCGCTGCCGGTCGGTGTCGGCGATGATCAGGTCGGCAAAGCCGCGGCGAGCCGCGATCCGGGCGAACGCGGTGCCGACTCCCCCGGCGCCGACAAGCAGGACGCGCATGGAACCGATCCTAGACCGGAGGCGTGATTGAAGTCAGCAGCGAGATACCGTCTGGGCGACGGATCTCGTTCTGGCCGGCACCAAACAGCACTCCTTCCGTGCCGGAGCTGACGTGCCTGGTGCGATGATGTGATCGCACGACGCGATTGCCGAGAGTGACCGCGCTGGAGCAAGGAGGAGCGATGGCCGCTACCGAGCAGGTACTGCAGCCGCAGGAGCAGCCCCTGGACAAGGGACTCAAGTCGGGCGCGCTCGGGCTGATATCCAACATCGTCATCGCGACCGCGTCGGTCGCGCCCGCCTACAGCCTTGCCGCGACGCTTGGCTTCGTCGTGGCGGCGATAGGCCTGCAGTCGCCGGCCGTGGCGGTGCTCGCGTTCGTGCCGATGCTGCTCTGCTCCATCGGATATAACGAGCTGAACAAGGCCGACCCTGATGCCGGGACCACCTTCACCTGGTCGACCCGCGCGTTCAGCCCGGGCACGGGCTGGGCCGGCGGGTGGGCGATCGTCGCATCCGACATCCTCGTCATGGCCAGCCTGGCCCAGGTTGCCGGCCAGTACATCTTCTTCCTCTTCGGCGGCCCGAGCAGCAGCATCGGCAAGAACCCGACGAGCGGCTGGGTGCTGCTGCTCGGCATCCTGTGGATCGTCGCGATGACGATCATCTGCTATGTCGGCATCGAGGTGTCGGCCAACTTCCAGAAGGTGCTGCTGGGAATCGAACTGGTCATGCTGACCGTGCTGGCGGTGACCGCGCTGGTCCGGGCCGGCATCGGGCATCACCCGGCGGTCTCGATCCCGATCAGCGCGTCCTGGTTCAACCCGTTCCACGCCCACTTCACGTCGTTCATCTCCGGGCTCGTGCTGTTCCTGTTCATCTACTGGGGCTGGGACACCGGCGTGTCGATCAACGAGGAGACCAAGGACCGGAGGCGGACGCCGGGCCTGTCGGCGATCATCTCGACCGTCATCCTGCTCGTCATCTACGGGCTGGTGACGACCTCGGTGCAGTCCTTTGCCGGGATCGGCGGCAGCGGGATCGGGCTCGGCAACCCGGCCAACACCTCGGACGTCCTGTCGGTGCTCGGCGGGGCGATCTTCGGCTCCAGCGGCATCGGCGCGGTGCTGTCCCGCCTGCTGTTCCTGATGGTGCTCTCGTCTGCCGCGGCGTCCACCCAGACCACGATCCTGCCGACGGCCCGGACCACCCTCGCCATGGCCACCTACAAGGCGCTGCCATCGGTGTTCGCGAAGGTGCACCCGCGGTTCCTTACCCCGACCTGGTCCACGATCGTGATGGGCCTGGTCTCGATCGCGGTCTACGTCCCGATGAACTACATCGCCGGCGGCCTGACGATCGCCGACGCCGTGACGGCGATCGGCCTGTACATCGCGTTCTACTACGGGCTCACCGGGTTCGCCTGTGCCTGGTACTACCGCAGGACGCTGCTGCGCAGCACGCGCAACCTGTTCATGCAGGGCGTCCTGCCGGTGCTCGGCGGCCTGATCATGTACTTCGCGGGCGGGTGGAGCCTGTGGGCGGACTGGGATGTCGGCACCGGGAACAGCTACACCTCCTGGACGATCCCGTTCTTCCCCGGTTGGCACATCGGCGGCGCATTCGTGATCTTCTTCCTGTCCGCGATCGCGGGCGTGATCGTGTGGATCTACCTGCGGATCGCCCAGCCGGCGTTCTTCCGGAGGCAGACCCTCACCAGGTCGACGCCGACCCTGGTGCCCGACGACTGATCCCGGCGACCGGGCCTGATCTCAAGGCGGCGGCCTGGGGCTCGCCGACCTCGGCGGCGTGGCAGGCGGAAAGTCGGTGGCAGCGCCTAACCTTGTCGGGTGACCACCGTGACCGCCGCCGACGCCCCTGGCGCTGGCCGAGGGGACCGGCCGGAGTCCGGCTCGCTCCTCGACGGGCTCAACCCGCAGCAGCGCGCCGCCGTCATTCACGAGGGCAGCCCGCTGCTGATCGTCGCGGGCGCGGGATCGGGCAAGACCCGGGTGCTGACCCACCGGATCGCGTACCTGCTGGCGGAGCGCGGAGCCCATCCGGACCAGATTCTCGCGATCACGTTCACCAACAAGGCGGCGGGCGAGATGGCCGCCCGGGTAGCCGCGCTCACCGGGGCCAGGTCCCGGTGGATGTGGGTGATGACCTTCCACTCGGCCTGCGTGCGGATCCTGCGGCGGGAGGCGAAGCGGTTCGGCTACCCGTCCTCGTTCTCGATCTATGACCAGGCCGACTCCGAGCGGCTGATGAAGCTGGTCTGCCGGGAGCTTGACCTGGATGTCAGGTACCACCAGCCGAAGGCGATGGCCGCGCAGGTGTCCAGCCTCAAGAACGAGCTGATCGACCACGAGACCATGGCCGCGCGCGCCACCGGGTACCGGGAAAAGGCGCTCGCCGAGGCTTACGGCGAGTACCAGCGGCGGCTGGTGGCGGCCGGGGCAATGGACTTCGACGACCTGATCATGGTCACGGTCCATCTGCTGCAGGCATTCCCGGACGTGGCAGCCGGCTACCGGGCCAGGTTCCGGCACATCCTGGTGGATGAGTACCAGGACACTAACCACGCCCAGTACGTCCTGGTCCGGGAACTGGCCGGGCGGGGGCTGCCGCATACCGCCGGCGCCGTCCCGGTCCAGGGCCAGGCCGACGCGGCGGATCCGGCCGAGCTCTGCGTGGTCGGTGACTCCGACCAGTCCATCTACGCGTTCCGCGGCGCCACGATCCGCAATATCGAGGAGTTCGAGCGGGACTTCCCCGGCGCCGAGGTCATCATGCTCGAGCAGAACTACCGGTCCACGCAGAACATCCTGGCCGCGGCGAACGCCGTGGTCTCGAACAACTCCGGGCGCAAGCCGAAGCGGCTGTGGTCGGACCGCGGCGACGGCCCGCCGATCACCGGGTATGTCGCCGACAACGAGCACGACGAGGCTGCGTTCGTGGCCGAGGAGGTGGACCGGCTGGCCGACCTGGGCGAGGCAACCCCCGGACAGGTCGCCGTGTTCTACCGCACCAATGCCCAGTCCCGGGTGTTCGAAGAGGTGTTCATCCGGTCCGGGCTGCCCTACCGGGTGGTCGGCGGCGTCCGGTTCTACGAGCGGCGCGAGGTCCGCGACCTGCTCGCGTACCTGCGGCTGCTCGCCAACCCCGGCGACGAGGTGTCCCTGCGCCGGGTGCTGAACGTTCCCCGCCGCGGCATCGGCGACCGTGCGGAGGAGTACCTGGTCGAGTTCGCGCGGCGGGAGCGGATCAGCTTCGCGGCCGCGCTGGGGCAGGTTGCCGGTATACCCGGCATGCCCGCGCGCTCAGCCAGGGCGGTCGAGTCCTTCAACGAGCTGATCAGCGGCCTGCGCGCAGCAGCCGAGTCCGGGATGCCGGTCGGCGACCTGGCCGAGGCGGTGCTCGACAGGACCGGCTACGTCGCCGGGCTGCAGGCGTCCGGTGACCTGCAGGACGCCAGCCGGATCGAGAACCTCAAGGAGCTGGTGTCGGTGGCGCGGGAGTTCGACACCCAGCGCGCTGATGGCACGCTGGCGGACTTCCTGGAGCAGGTGTCCCTGGTTGCCGACGCTGACCAGATACCCGAGGGCGAGGACCACGGCGGCATGGTCACGCTGATGACCCTGCACACCGCGAAGGGCCTGGAGTTCCCGGTCGTGTTCCTGACCGGGCTAGAGGAGAACGTGTTCCCGCATGAGCGGTCGATGGCAGACGAGCGGGAGCTAGCAGAGGAGCGGCGGCTCGCCTACGTCGGGATCACCCGGGCGCAGCAGCGGCTGTACCTGACCCGGGCAGCGGTTCGCGCCTGGTGGGGACGGCCCGCTTACCACAAGCCGTCCCGGTTCCTGGCCGAGGTGCCAGCAGGGCTGATCGACTGGCGCAGGGACGAGACCGCCGCCGCGCCGCCGGCCGCGGAACGACTGGCCCGTCGGCCCGGGGTGAACGCGCTGGGCAACCGGCCGGTCCCGAGCCTCATGCCGGGCGACAAGGTGACCCACGACTCCTACGGGCTCGGTACGGTGCTGTCCATCGAGGGCCGGGGTGACGACCCTGAGGCCAAGATCGATTTCGGCGGCGACTACGGGATCAAGCACCTGGTCCTGCGGTATGCCCCGATTGAGAAGCTCTAGGCAGCCCCGGCCGGTTCCCCCTCTGGCTCGCGCCGCGGCTGACCCTGGCTGGTTTCGGCGCGTCGGCTGAGCGGCTCGTGACGTGCGGTCATCGCTGGCTCCGCCCGTGCGCTGCGGATACCCCGTTGCCAGCGTTATCGGAGCCCGGCTACAGTTCCGGCGTTGGTTACCGACCGCGCCGAAGGGAGGCAGCGATGTCCCGCTCGTTCGTGCTCGTTCCTCCGAAAGGTGCGCAGGTGTGGCTTTCTCTCGTTAGTTCCGGTGCGGCCACTGCGGCGTAGCGGTATCCCTTGACGCTCCCGGCACCACCCACCGCAACCACTGTCCGTCCTGCCTGTGGTCCAGGCACCTCGACCGCAATGCTCCGGGCGACCGCGAGTCGCGTTGCGCCGCGGGCATGGAGCCGATCGCTGTAACCGTGCGCGGTGAGAGCCGCTTCCCCGATCAGGAAATCGGCGCTGGACAGGCTGGCCGAGCGGGGGCCGGGCTCAGCCTGGGGCCCGGCCGGGTGCCGAGGTCAGCCGACGGCTGGGTCAGCGAGGGGCCGGGCTCAGCCCGGGACTGGACAGGCTCGGCCGGGCTCAGCCGGGTGGGCGGATCGCGGTGAAGTGAAGGCCGCCGTCCGTGGTGCGCAGCAGCAGGCTCACGGTGGTCCGGCACCCTCGGCCGCAGGTGCTGACAACCGCCCAGCCGACGGCCGGGGTCACAAAGTGAAGTGACTGCACGCCGGTCACGGCCAGGTTCGGCAGGACCGTGGTCCAGGTGCGCCCCCCGTCGGACGTCTCCCGCAGGAACGTCACCTTCGCGTAGGTGCGGTGCCCGAGGTCGCTGCTCCCGAAGTACAGCCAGTCCTCCGGGCTCGCCGCAGCGAACGGCATCCCGGCCGCCGAGCCGTAGTGCGGCGCGTCCGGGTTGAATGGCAGCCGGTGCGGGTGCCAGGTGCGCCCGCCGTCGCTGGTGGTCTCCACCAGGGTGGGACCCCACGGGATCGCGGTGCCGGGCCCGCGCACGAGCAGGACCCCGCTGGCACCGAAGAACACGGGCAGGCTTGCGGAGCCGGTTGCGTGCGGGTCGGCCCTGGGCCCGTGCGACTCGAACCCGGGCAGGGTCGCCGCCGTCCAGATATGGCCGCCGTCGGTGGTCCGGTAGAGCCTGCCGGTCGGGCCGAGCCCCCAGCCATCGTCGGCGCTGGTGAACTTGATCCCCGAGCCAACCGGCGGCGCCGTCGCGGTGACCAGGTGCCAGTCCGCGCCGCCATCGCCGGTCGCGAAGATCTCCGAATGTGCCTGGGGGTAGGGGCTGACAGCAGCGAATCCGGCCAGCGACCCGGTAAAGCTGATGCTCGCGGCGCTGACCCCGTTCGGAAGGGCGGCCGGCAGGGGCACGGCCTGCCAGGTCCGACCGCCGTTCACCGTCCGGTCAACGCTCACCCGGCCCGAAACCGAGGAGGACACGATGGCCCAGGCCCGCGTGGGACCGGCGAAGGCGACACCGAAGACGTTCGCCAGGGGGTCGGATACCGGCGGCGTGATCCTGGCCCAGTGCCGCCCGGCGTCCCCGGTGCGAAAGAGCCCGTTGCCGTCGAGAACCCAGGCGCCGTCCGCGCCGAGCGTGCCCAGCGCGGCGACCGGCGCTCCCGCCTCGTGCCTTTCTGCCAGTGCCCCCGCTGCTGCCGCCGCGGTCAGCGCCGCCGCCGGCGGCGGCTTCTCCACCAGGGCCGGGGAGTTCCGCCCGCCAGCCGGGTGGCTGCCCGGATGGCCGGCCAGTGGCAGGACCAGGCTCGCGGCGACAGCGGCGGACACGGCGACCGCAGCGGAAACCGCCGCCTGGACACGGCGAAGAGTCCGGCGCCTCCGGTAGCCGGCCCGGATGCGCTGCAGTGCGCCAGCGGACGGCATTACCACGTCGGCCGCCTCGTGCAGCAGGCGGCTCGCGGCCTCCGGGGTCAGCTGCGCTGGCTGCGACCCGGGTTCCGGGCCGGTCACCTGAGGTCCCCGTGGTGCGTCATCCCAGGTCCTCTCGGATGTCTGCGAGGGCGTGCGCAAGCGCGGCCAGTCCCCGCGATCCGTACGACTTGACTGCGCCGACGCTGATCTGCAGCGCCTGCGCGGTCTCCGCCACCGACAGGTCGGCGTAGTAGCGCAGCACGACGACCTCGCGCTGCCGGCGTGGCAGGGTCCGCAGCGCGCGGACAACCCGCGCGCTGCGGACCGTCAGCATGGCCCGCTCCTCGGGCCCCGCCGGCTCCGCGGGCGCGGGCAGCGGATGGCGCAGCGCGAGCAGCCTGCGCCGCAGCGTGCTGCGGGCTAGGTTGACTGTCGTCGTCCTGAGGTAGGCCGTGGCCCGGGCCGGGTCGCGGATCTTCGACCACGACCCGTACACCCGGATGAACGCCTCTTGGACGACATCCTCGGCCGAGCCGTCTCCGCCGAGCAGCAGCACGGCCGTTCGCAGCAGCGTGTGGTAGTGCGCCAGGTAGAGCGCCTCAAGCTGAGAGTCTCGGAGCCTGGCCAGGTCGCCGAGCCCGGCGCTGCCTGTTGCGCCGGCCGGGCCGCGCGCGAGCGCGGGACTGCCCGGATCCGCTGGTCCTGGCTGCCCTGGCACACGATATAGACGGCTGCCTGAGCGGGAAGGTTGCGCCGGCCCCAGGGACTGGCCCGCCGCGCGAAGGGCCCAGGCTGACCATGCGTCCATGCCCCCGGAAATCAGGATCGGGGAGACTATTGGGCCGTATGCAGACAGAAGTTACCCCGATCATGGAATCCAGGGCTGGTTGGTCGTCCGCCGGTTCGGCCGGCCACTGCGTACCCGCGCCGCAGGCACGGCTACGCTGCGGTTGTGGCAACGCAGCCAGAGAGCAAGCCCGCGATCCGCGTGATCATCGCCAAGCCGGGGCTCGACGGTCACGACCGCGGCGCGAAAGTGGTGGCCAGGGCGCTGCGCGACGCCGGGATCGAGGTCATCTACACGGGCCTGCACCAGACCCCCGAGCAGATCGTGGCGGCCGCGCTGCAGGAGGACGCCGACGCGATCGGCCTGTCCATCCTGTCGGGGGCGCACATGACCCAGTTCGCCCGGGTGCTCGAGCTGCTGAAGGAGCACGACGCCACCGACATCGTCGTGTTCGGCGGCGGCATCATCCCTGACGAGGACATCGGCGAGCTGGAGCGGATGGGCGTGGCGAGGGTCTTCACGCCAGGAGCGCCGACGCAGGAGATCGTGGACTGGGTGCGGACGGCGCTGCGCGCCGGGCGCGTCGGGCGCGTCGGGCGCGGCGCGGACGGCGGGTAGTCCGGACGGCCGGCCGAGGGCGGGCAGCAAAACCAGACGAGACGAGCTAGCGAGGACCAGCGGCGTGGATCTGTTTGAGCACGAGGCAAAGGAGCTTTTCGCCGAGTACGGCGTGCCCATCCCGGAAGGCGCGGTCGCATCGACTCCCGCGCAGGCCAGGGCCATCGCCGAGCGGTACGCGGCGGAGGGCTCCCCGGTGGTGGTCATCAAGGCCCAGGTCAAGACCGGCGGGCGGGGCAAGGCGGGCGGCGTCAAGCTGGCCACCGGCCCGGACGAGGCGGAGGCGAAGGCCGCCCAGATCCTCGGCATGGATATCAAGGGCCACACCGTGCACAAGGTGCTGGTGGCCAAGGACACCGACATCGCCCAGGAGTACTACCTGTCGTACCTGGTCGACAGGTCGGAGCGGACATTCCTTGCGATGTGCTCCGTGCAGGGCGGCGTGGAGATCGAGGAGGTCGCGCGGACCAGCCCGGAGGCACTGGCCAAGATCACGATCAGCCCGCTGGACGGCGTGGACGCGGCCAGGGCACGGGAGATCGTCACCGCCGGCGGGCTGCCCGCTGAGGCGATCGACGGCGCCGCAGCCCTCGCCGAGCGGTTGTGGGCGGTGTTCACCGACGAGGACGCCACGCTGGTCGAGGTCAACCCGCTGGTGCTGACCGGCGACGGGCGCGTGGTCGCGCTCGACGCGAAGGTCACCCTGGACGACAACGCCGCCTACCGGCAGGAGCACGCCCGCTTTGCCGACCCGGCCGCCGCCGACCCGATCGAGGCCCGGGCGAGGGAGCGGCACCTGAACTACGTCAAGCTCGACGGCGATGTCGGCATCATCGGCAACGGGGCCGGGCTGGTGATGTCCACGCTCGACGTGGTGGCCTATGCCGGCGAGGCCTACGGAGGCATCCGCCCGGCGAACTTCCTCGACATCGGCGGCGGGGCGTCTGCCGAGGTGATGGCGGCCGGCCTGGAGATCGTTCTGTCCGATCCCGATGTCAAGAGCGTGCTGGTCAACGTCTTCGGCGGGATCACCGCCTGTGACGCCGTGGCCAACGGAATCGTGTCCGCGATCGGGATGCTGAGCCAGGCCGGCCCGGTGCGGCATCCGATCGTGGTCCGGCTGGACGGCAACAACGCGGCGGAGGGGCGGCGGATCCTGGACGAGGCCGCGATCAGCGTGGTCGAGCAGTCCGCCACGATGGACGACGCGGCGCGGCGCGCTGCTGAGCTTGCGGCGGCCGCCGCGACGGGAGCATGAGATGTCGATCTTCCTGAACGCGGCGAGCCGCGTGATCGTCCAGGGCATCACCGGCTCGGAGGGCCGCAAGCACGGTGCGCGCATGCTCCGGGCAGGCACGCAGGTGGTCGGCGGCACCAATCCCCGCAAGGCTGGACAGACCATTGAGCTGAACGGACTACAGGTGCCGGTCTTCGGGACCGTGGCCGAGGCCATGGCGGCGACCGGGGCCGACGTGTCCGTGGTGTTCGTGCCGCCGGCCGGAACGAAAGCGGCGGTGACCGAGGCCGTCGACGCGCGGATGCCGCTGGTCATCGTGATCACCGAGGGAGTGCCGGTGCACGACACCGCCGGGTTCTGGGCCTACGCGCAGCAGGCAGGCGGCGGGACCAGGATCGTGGGGCCGAACTGCCCGGGCGTCGCCTCGCCCGGCAAGTCCAACGCCGGGATTATCCCCGCGGACATAACCACCGAGGGGCGGATCGGGCTGGTGTCCAAGTCCGGCACGCTGACCTACCAGATGATGTACGAGCTTCGCGACATCGGCTTCTCCACCTGCGTCGGAATCGGCGGTGACCCGATCATCGGGACCACGCACATCGACTGCCTGCAGGCGTTCCAGGAGGATCCCGAGACCGATGCGATCGTGATGATCGGCGAGATCGGCGGGGACGCCGAGGAGCGAGCGGCGGCTTATATCGAGCGCAGCATCACCAAGCCGGTCGTCGCGTACGTGGCCGGGTTTACCGCGCCCGAGGGCAAGACCATGGGCCACGCGGGCGCGATCATCTCGGGGTCGGCCGGGACAGCGCAGGCCAAGAAGGAGGCGCTGGAGAAGGTCGGCGTCCAGGTGGGCAGGACGCCGAGCGAGACCGCCCGGCTGGTCCGCGAGGTGATGCGCGGCTAGCCGTTCGAGGCGGCGCGGGCAAGCCGTTCCGAGCGGTTGGGGCCAGCCGTTCGAGGCGGTAGGGGCAAGCCGTTCGAGGCGGCGCGGGCTAGCCGTTCGAGGCGGTGCTGGCCAGACGTTCGGCGCGGTAGAGGTCAGCCGGGCGGGGTGGCGCGGGCCAGCCGGACAAGACGGCACGCGGCCTGCCGGAACTGCGTGGCCGCGCCACGCGGCGCTCGTGGCCGGCGCGCCTTCGCCGCGCCCGGCCGCGACCTTGCCAGGCTTGATTGTCATGACCGACTCCGCCACCCGCCCGCCGCGCCGGCGCGCCGCCGCGCCTGCCGACGTTCCCGCGGCGGGCGAGCCCGGGCTCCCGCCGGCCGTGGCCGCCCGGCGGCTGGCGGTCATGGGCAGCCTCGCCGCGTTGATGGTCGCCGGAACCGGCGTGGTCATCCTGACGCTCCTGGTGCTGATCGGCTGGGTGGCAGCGCCGCACGCCGGGGAGGGCCTGACCGGCGTGCTGCGCACCGCGGTGCTGCTCTGGCTGATCGGCCACCATGTGGGCTTCGCCCTGCGCGGCACCGGGCACATCGGATTGCTGCCGCTGGGCCTGGTCCTGCTGCCGGGCGCGCTGCTGTGGCGGGCCGGGCGGTGGATCGTAAGGGCCGCCGGGGTATGCCGGCTGCGCCATGTCGCCCTGGCCGCTGCGGCGATCGCCGTCCCCTACGGCCTGGTGGCAGGCGCCCTCGCGGTGGCCGGCGGGTCAGCAGCGGCCGAGCCGTCCGCGTGGCAGGCCCTGGCCTGCGGGCTCCTCATCGCCCTGGGCGCCGCCGGCCTCGGCGGCGCGCACACGCTGGCACCCTGGCGGCAGCTTGCCGGGATGCTCCCGGAGCGGGCACGCTCGCTGACCGTAGGAACGGCAGCCGCGCTCACCGTCCTTGCCGCAGCGGGAAGCACTCTCGTGGCCGTATCGCTGGGGATGCACCTTGCCGAGTTCCGGGCGCTGAACGCCTCGCTCGGCCCTGGCCTGGTTGGCTCCGGGCTGCTCCTGCTGGGCCAGATTGGCTACCTGCCGAACGCGGTGACCTGGGGGATCGCGTTCACTCTCGGGCCGGGCTTCGCCTTCGGCACGGGAACCGTCGTCTCGCCCACGGGCTCGGCGCTAGGCTCGCTTCCCGCGCTGCCAATGCTGGCCGCGCTGCCGCCGGGCCTGCACTCGGGCGTGCCGCCCGCGCTCGCGGCTGCCACCCTTGCCATCCCGTACCTGGCAGGCGCTGCCGCCGGGCTGCTGATGGTCCGGGGTTCTCCGGCGCTGCCGGTGGAAGCGGCCTCGCTGCGCGGGCTGGCCTGCGGGCTGGCCTGCGGGCTCAGCCTCGGCGTGCTCGCCGCCTTCGCCGGCGGCCCGCTGGGTGACGGGAGGCTGGCAGCAATCGGGCCGTCGCCCTGGCAGGTGGGCGTCTCGGCGACGCTGGAGGTCGGCGTAGCCGCGGCGATCACGGCTGGCGTGGCGAACTGGCTGCGGCTGCGTGGCGCCGCGACGACGGCGGGACCGGCTGTGCCTGCCGCCGAGGATGCCGGTGACCACGTGATCTACCTGGACCCGTGGGCCGACCTGGATGCCGGGGATCCGGACGGGCTGGATGGCCTGGACGAGATGGCCGGGCCCGCCCGCCAGGTCCTGGCCGACCCGGCGGCCCTGCCTGGTGCCATCGGCACCTGGTCGTCAGCCCGGCCCGGTCCCGGTGGCACCGCGCACCACGGTCCCGCCGGCACCACGCGGCCCGGTCCAGCGGGCAGCGATCCCGCGGACGCGGGCTAGCTTCCGCCGCCGGTGCTGAGGTCGCTTACCACCTTGTTGACCGATCTGGTGAGCTGGTTATAGCAGGCCTGCTGAGCCGATGGCGTCTGGGCCGTTTCCAGGCAGCGGGAGTAGGCGTTGAACTGGCTCCAGAAAGCGGCCAGCATGCTCAGCAGGATGACGGCCAGTACCAGGCCGATGCTGCCGAACACGGTCCCTGCGAGAGCCCCGCGCGGCCGCATCGTCCCCTCCCGGCGCGCCCGGCGCGAGGCGGTAACGCCCAGCCAAATCGCCGCAACCCCGACGGCCAGCGCGAATATCAGCAGGTAGATGCCCCGGCGGAAGTTGGTGCCGACACCGAAGAAGGACAGCACGCTCACCAGGCCGAGGATCAGCGCGGCCAGTGCGCGCTGCCGATGGGCCGCCTCTGGCGGGCGGCCGGGCCGGGCCGGCCCAGCCGGGCGACCCGGCTGCCCTGGCGGCTGCCCGGGCCGGCCGGTCTCGTTCCCGGCAGGCCACCCCGGGGTGAAGCCGGCGGGAGGCGTCTCCTGCGGGCGGCTCTCGCCCGGGACATACGCTCCGCCAGGCTGCCCCTCGGCCGGGTCGGCCCAGCCCTGGCCGGCCTGGCCTGGCGCGCCAGGCGCGGGCTCGGGCCGGCCACCACCAGGCTGCTCGGGGAAGAACAGCCTGGGCAGGCCGTTCAGCTGACCCGCTGGCTGGCCCTGCCCTGGCTGCTGGGCTTCTCCCGACGCCTCGCCCGGAGCGTTCTGCGGCGGCTGCTGATTCTGGTCGGTAGGCAGGTCGGCTCCCTCTCGAAACGTCGCCGCTGCGAAGCGGCTGCATCTATTCCACCACTTCTGGCTGACAGCCCCGGCCAGCCGGCCTGACTGCCCTGCGGGCCCGAAGGCGTCCCGGCGGCGCTGCCGGCACGCCCGCATGGCATGATGCCCGACGTGACCGGCTGTGCGACCTGGTATCCGCCCTGTCGGCCGGCCCGCCTGGTCGTCCTCGTGTCCGGGGCCGGGACGATCCTGCAGGCGCTGCTGGATGCCACCGCAGAAGAAGCCTACGGCGCCAGCGTGGTCGCGGTCGGCGCAGATCGCGAGGGGACCGGCGGGGCCGGGCGGGCGCGGGCCGCCGGCGTCCCTGACTTCACCTGCCCGCTGGCTCGTTACCCGGACCGCGAGGCCTGGGACCGGGCGCTGACCAGCGCGTGCCGCGAGTTCGCGCCCGACCTGATCGTTTCGGCCGGCTTCATGAAGCTCGTCGGGAGCCAGTTCCTGGCCGCGTTCGGCGGTCGCTTCGTCAACACGCACGCCGCGTTGCTACCGTCGTTTCCCGGCATGCACGCTGCCCGCGACGCCCTGGAGTACGGAGTGAAGGTCACCGGATGCACTCTGTTCCTGGTGGATGCCGGGGTGGACAGCGGCCCGGTGATCGCCCAGGCCGCGGTGCCGGTTGCCGATGACGACGATGAGCTCACCCTGCACGAGCGGATAAAGGTGACAGAACGGCGCCTCGTGGTGGACACCGTGGGCCGGATGGTCCGGCAGGGGTGGTCGGTGCAGGGCAGGAAGGTGAGGATCGGCCGGTGAGCAAGGTGGCGGTCAGCCGGGCGCTGATCAGCGTGCATGACAAGCGCGGGCTCGCCGACCTGGCACGCGGCCTGCACGACGCCGGGGTCACGATCGTGTCCACCGGATCCACGGCGGCGACGATATCGGCCGCCGGGCTGCCAGTCCAGGCGGTCGAGGACCTGACCGGGTTCCCGGAATGCCTGGACGGCAGGGTCAAGACCCTGCACCCGCGGGTGCATGCCGGCCTGCTGGCCGACATGACCAGTCCGGCTCACCGCGAGCAGCTAGCGGAGCTGGCCATCGAGCCGTTCCAGTTGCTGGTCAGCAACCTGTACCCGTTCGGGCAGGCCGTCGCCTCCGGCGCCGGGCCGGCAGAGTGCGTCGAGCAGATTGACATCGGCGGCCCGGCCATGGTCCGGGCCGCGGCCAAGAACCACGCCTCGGTCGCGGTCGTCACCAGCCCCGACGGGTACGCGGAGGCCCTGGAGGCTGTCCGGTCCGGCGGCTTCACGCTGCAGCAGCGGCGCAGGCTGGCCGCCGCGGCCTTCGCGCACACCGCGGCCTATGACGCCGCCATCGCGAACTGGTTCGCCTCCGGGTACGCGGCCGACGAGGAGGCCCTGCGGACCGGCTGGCCCGCCGTCTGCGCGACGGTGTGGCACCGGCGGCAGGCACTGCGTTATGGAGAGAATCCACACCAGCGGGCGGCGCTCTACGTGCCGCCGGACGCCGCCGACGGGATCGCGCAGGCGGTCCAGTTGCACGGCAAGGAGATGTCGTACAACAACTACATCGACACCGATGCCGGCTGGCGGGCAGCGTTCGACTTCACGCGGCCCTGCGTTGCGATCATGAAGCACGCCAACCCGTGCGGGATCGCCCTCGGCGCGGACCTTGCCGAGGCACACCGCAAGGCCAACGCCTGCGACCCGGTGTCGGCTTTCGGCGGGATCATCGCGGCCAACGGCGTTGTGACCGCGGCCATGGCGCGGCAGGTCGCCGAGGTCTTCACCGAGGTCATCGTCGCGCCGGGGTACGAGCCGGCGGCACTGGAGATCCTCACCGGGCGGAAGAACCTGCGGGTGCTGGCCTGCCCCGTTCCCGCCGGCCCGTCCGCCGGCGCCGCCGCCGAGCCGGACGTGCAGCAGCGGGCAGCCGGAGGCGGGCTGCTGCTGCAGACCGCCGACCGGATCGACCAGCCGGGCGACGATCCGGCCGGCTGGCGGCTGGTGGCCGGGCCTCCGGTCACGCCGGACCGGCTGCGGGACCTGGCCTTCGCCTGGCGGGCGTGCCGCTCGGTGAAGTCGAACGCGATCCTGCTCGCTGCCGGCGAGGCTTCGGTCGGGATCGGCATGGGCCAGGTCAACCGGGTTGACGCGGTGCGGCTGGCGATCAGCCGGGCCGGCCAGCGGGCGGCTGGCTCGGTGGCGGCGAGCGATGCGTTCTTCCCTTTCGGGGACGGCATCGAGGCACTGGCCGAGGGTGGAGTAGCGGCGGTGGCCGAGCCTGGCGGCTCGGTCAGGGACGCCGAGGTGATCGAGGCCGCCGGGAAGGCCGGGATCAGCCTCTACTTCACCGGCGTCCGTCATTTCCTGCACTAGCCCGGCCGGCGGTCTGCCGGTGGCCAGCGGGGTGCTGCCGGGCGGAGTGCCGGTCGGTCGGTGTGCTGGTGGCAGCGGCGGGGTGCCGGGCGGAGTGCCGGCCGACGGCTGCTGCGTGCGTACGCGTGGTCCCGCCGGCCGCGGGCACATGCGGGCCGGGTCTCGCCGGCCGAGGGCGGTCCGGCACAATGGGCCGCGATGAGTGCCACGATCCTGGACGGCAGGGCGACCGCTGCCGCCATCCGCGAGGACCTGGCCCGCCGGGTCGCCGGGCTCGCCCGGCAGGGGATCACCCCCGGTATCGGAACGGTGCTCGTCGGCCACGATCCGGGCAGCCACGCCTACGTCAGCGGCAAGCACCGGGACAGCCGCCAGGTCGGCATCCGCAGCATCCGCCGCGACCTGCCCGCCACTGCCAGCCAGCGCCAGGTGGAGGACGTCGTCGCGGAACTGAACGCCGACCCTGCCTGCACGGGCTTCATCGTGCAGCTACCGCTGCCCGATGGCCTCGACCCGGAGCCGGTGCTGAACCTGATCGACCCGGCAAAGGATGCCGACGGCCTGCATCCTGTCAACCTCGGCCGGTTGGTGCTCGGCCACCCCGGGCCGCTGCCGTGCACTCCGCGCGGCATCGTCGAACTGCTCCGTGCTTACCACGTGCCGATCGCGGGCGCCGACGTCACCGTGATCGGCCGCGGCATCACCGTCGGCCGCACGCTGGGCCTGCTGCTCACCCGCCGCGCCGAGAACGCGACCGTCACCACCTGCCACACCGGCACCAAGGACCTTGCCTGGCACACCCGCAACGCGGACATCGTGGTGGCCGCCGCGGGCCGGCCCGGCCTGCTGACGCCGGACATGGTCAAGCCCGGTGCAGCCGTGCTCGACGTCGGCATCACCCGTACCGAGGCCGGGCTGACCGGAGACGTCTCGCCCGGAGTCGGGGAGGTAGCGGGCTTCCTCGCCCCGATCCCCGGCGGGGTGGGCCCGATGACCCGGGCCATGCTGCTCGCCAACGTGGTCGAGGCAGCAGAGGCGGCGGCCGGCGCGCAAACGAAGACTACTAATGAGTAACATAGCCCTATGCTCCCCAGATGGGGCGCGGACGACCTGCGCTCCGGGATGGGACGATAACCTGCGCTCCCGGGCGGGCGCGGATAGCCTGCGCTACCGGACGGGATGCTGCCGCGAGGGAGGTCGGCCGCCAGGATGAACATCGTCGTCTGCATGAAGCAGGTCCCCGACACCTGGTCGGAGCGCACGCTCCGGGCGGAGGACTCGACGCTCGACCGCCAGGCCGCGGACGCGGTCATCAACGAGCTCGACGAGTACGCGATCGAGGAAGGCCTCCGCCTGGCCGAGGCGCACGGCGGCGAGGTGACGATCCTCTCGATGGGCCCCGAGCGGGCCGGGGAGTCAATTCGCAAGGCGCTGTCGATGGGCGCGGACAAGGCCGTTCACATCTGCGACGACGCGCTGCACGGCTCCGACGCCCTTGCGACCTCCGAGGTCATCGCGGTGGCGATCGGCCAGACGGGGCCGTATGACCTGGTGGTCCTCGGCTCTGAGTCGACCGATGCCCGGATGGGCGTGCTCGCCGCGATGCTGGCGCAGCGCCTGGGCCTGCCGCAGCTCTCGCTGGCCAGCAAGGTGGAGATCAACGGCGAGACCATCACCATCCATCGGCTGGCCGACTACGGCTACGACACAGTCGAGGCCCGGCTGCCCGCGGTGGTGAGCGTGGTCGAGAAGATCAACGAGCCGCGCTACCCGTCGTTCAAGGGGATCATGGCGGCCAAGAAGAAGCCGGTGCAGACGCTGAGCCTTGCCGATCTGGGGGTTGACCCGGCGCGCGTCGGGCTGGCCGGAGCCGCCTCCGAGGTGGTCAGCTTCGCGCCGCGGCCGCCGCGCCAGGCCGGCACGATCGTGACTGACGAGGGCGAGGGCGGGATCGCCGCCGCCGCGTTCCTCGCCGAGCAGAAGTTCATATGAGCGCGCGGTCACCGGGCAGCGGGCGCCGGGGCGGCACGTGCGGCATGTCCGGCCCGGCCAGGCCGGCCGGGCCGACCAGGCGCGCGGGCCGCGCGGGACCCGCAGGACGTGCGGGACCCGCGGGGCATGCGGCGGCAGAGGCACTGGGGAAGGCCGGCGAGCGGAGAGAAGGCACGGATGGGTGAGGTCCTGGTCCTCGTCGATCACTCGGGCGAGACCGTCAAGAAGGTGAGCTGCGAGCTGCTCACCGCGGCCCGCAGCCTGGGCGAGGCAGCCGCAGTCTGGGCCGGGCCGGGTGCCGAGGCCGGACGGCAGCGGCTGGCCGAGTTCGGTGCGGCCCGCGTCTACGCGGCGCCAGGCGAGGAGTTCACCGAGTTCGTCGTCGCCCCGCAGGCCGAGCTGCTGGCCGGGCTGGTCGCCCGGACGGGCCCTGCCGCGGTCCTGGTACCGAGCACGGCCGAGGGCCGGGAGGTCGCGGCCCGGCTCGCGGTGCTGACCGGCTCGGGACTCATCACCGACGCCACGGCGCTCAGCGACGGCCCGGTGGCCGAGCAGTCGATCTTCGGCGGTGCCATCACGGTCCGGTCCCGGGTCCGGGCCGGGACGCCGATCATCGCGGTGCGGCCGGGGGCGGTCACCGCCGAGCCCGCCGGCCAGCCCGGCGCCGCCGAGATCGAGACGGTGACGATCGAGGTGAGCGAGCAGGCGAGAAGCGCGCGGATCACCGGCAGGGTGGTCGCCGAGCGCAGCGAGCGCCCGGACCTGACCGAGGCGTCGATCGTCGTCTCCGGCGGGCGCGGGGTGGGCAGCGCGGAGAACTTCGCGCTCATCGAGCAGCTCGCGGACTCCATCGGGGCTGCAGTCGGAGCGTCGCGCGCCGCCACCGACGCGGGCTGGTACCCGCACCAGTTCCAGGTCGGGCAGACCGGCAAGACCGTGTCGCCGCAGCTCTACGTCGCGGTCGGAATCTCCGGCGCGATTCAGCACCGGGCGGGCATGCAGACCTCGAAGACGATCATGGTGATCAACAAGGATCCCGAGGCGCCGATCTTCGAGCTCGCCGACTTCGGCGTGGTCGGCGACCTGTTCAAGGTGGTCCCGCAGCTTGTGGAGGAGATCGCCAAGCGCAAGAGCGGCTGATTCCGGGGCTGCCAGCTACCCGGCCGGGCCGCCCGCATCTCCGGGCCGCCCGTATCTCCGGGCCGCCCGCACCTTAGGCCGCACCTGGTGTACCGGCAGCTTGCAGCCGGTACACCAGGATCGTGCCTGGGCATTAGCCTGGAGGACATGGTTCAAGCTCCGGGTGCAGCCGGTGCCGGCGGGGCGGCACCGGCTTTCTACTTGGACCACGCCTCGACCACGCCGATGCTGCCCGAGGTGCTGGCCGCGATGACCGAGGAGCTCGCCCAGCTCGGCAACGCGTCCTCGCTGCATTACGCCGGCCGCCGGGCCCGCCGGGTCGTCGAGGAGTCCAGGGAGCAGATCGCTGGCGTCTTCGGTGCCCGGCCCAGCGAGGTCGTGTTCACCAGCGGCGGCACCGAGGCGGACAACCTGGCGGTCAAGGGCCTGTACTGGTCCCGGCGAGCGGGCGATCCGGCCAGGCGCCGCATCGTGGCCAGCGCGATCGAGCATCACGCGGTGCTGGACAGCGTGGCCTGGCTGGCCGGGCATCAGGGCGCGCAGGCCTGCTGGCTGGCACCCGACGAGACCGGGCTGATCTCTCCCGAGATTCTCAGTGCCGAGATTGACCGCGATCCGGACAGCGTCGCCCTGGTCAGCGTTATGTGGGCAAATAACGAGGTCGGCACGGTGCAGCCGGTAGCAGACCTGGCCAAGGCCGCCGCGGCGCACGGGATCCCGTTTCACAGCGACGCCGTCCAGGCGGCGGCCCAGTTGCCGGTCAGCCTGGCCGGCTCGGGCGCCAGCGCGCTGACGATCACCGGCCACAAGACCGGCGGGCCGGTCGGGGCGGGCGCGCTGCTGCTCGCCAGGGGCATCGACCCGGTGCCGGTGCTGCACGGGGGCGGGCAGGAGCGAGACATCAGGTCCGGGACCCTGGACGTGGCGGCGATCCGCGGCCTGGCCACGGCGGTGACGGTCACCGCGGCTCGTCGCGAGCAGGAGGCCGAGCGCCTCGCCGCGCTCCGCGACGACCTGATCGCCCAGGTGCTGGCCGCCGTGCCGGACGCGATCCTGAACGGGGCGCCGCCGGGGCCCGGCAGGCTGCCAGGGAACGTGCACTTCTCCTTCCCCGGCTGCGAGGGCGATGCGCTGCTGATGCTGCTCGACGCGCGGGGCATCGCCTGCTCCACCGGGTCGGCCTGCACGGCGGGCGTCGCCGAGCCGAGCCACGTCCTGCTGGCCATGGGCGCCGACGAGGCGAGGGCGCGGGGCTCGCTGCGCTTCTCGCTCGGCCATGCCAGCACGCAGGCCGACGTGGACGCGGTCGGCGCCGCCATCGGCGAGGCGGTCGCGCGGGCCCGCCGCGCGGGCACCCGCTGATCGGGGCCTTGCTCGCGGGAGAACCCTGGCACGGCCGGCCGGGAGAGCCGGCCGGGGAGAAGAACCCTGGCCTAGCCGGCCGGACGATTCCCGGCCTGGGCGGGCGCCGCTTGCGATCCCGGGCGGGCGCCGCTTGCGATCCCGGCCGGGCGCCGCTTGCGATCCCGGGCGGGCGCCGGTTGCGGTCCCGGGCGGGCGGCCGGGAGCGCATACCCTGAGGGGCGATGACCCGACTGCGCGTGCTCGCCGCGATGTCCGGCGGGGTGGATTCCGCGGTTGCCGCGGCCCGGGCTGCCGAGGCCGGCCACGAGGTGACCGGGGTGCACCTCGCGCTTGCCCGCAATCCGGCCTCCTACCGGTCGGGCGCCAGGGGATGCTGCACGCTGGAGGACGCCAGGGACGCCCGCCGGGCCGCGGACGTCATCGGCATCCCGTTCTATGTCTGGGACCTGGCCGAGCGGTTCCACGACGAGGTCGTCCAGGACTTCGTGGCCGAGTACGCCCGCGGTAACACGCCCAACCCGTGCCTGCGCTGTAACGAGAAGATCAAGTTCGCGGCGGTGCTCGACCGCGCCCTGGCGCTGGGCTTCGACGCGGTCTGCACCGGCCATCACGCCCGGCTCGAGGGCGGGAGGCTGCGGCGCAGCGTCGATCCGGGCAAGGACCAGTCCTACGTGCTCGGGGTGCTGACCAGCGAGCAGCTTGGCCGCTCGATGTTCCCGCTCGGCCGTTCGACCAAGGCCGAGGTACGGCGCGAGGCCGCGGCGCGCGGGCTGGCCGTCGCGGACAAGCCGGACAGCCACGACATCTGCTTCATCGCCGACGGGGACACCAGGCGGTTCCTGCGCGGCGCGCTGGGCAGCGCCCCCGGTGACATCGTGGACGAGTCCGGCACGGTGGTGGGGCACCACGAAGGCACGTTCGGGTACACGGTCGGCCAGCGGCGGGGCCTGGGGATCACCAGGCCGGCCCCGGACGGCCGGCCCCGGTACGTGCTGGATATCGAGCCGGCCACGCGGACGGTCACCGTCGGCCCCGCAGAATCGCTCGACGTGACCGAGATCTCCGCGACCCGCCCTGTGTGGAGTGGCTGCCCGGCACCGGACGGCCCGCTGGACTGCCTGGTCCAGCTACGCGCCCATGCCGAGGCCTACCCTGCTACGCTATGGCATGACAGGCTCGGAGAGCCGGGCCTCGGCGCTTCCGGCCTGCCGGATCCCGCCACGGTGCGGATCCGGCTGCGGACCCCCGCCCGCGGGGTCGCTCGCGGCCAGGCCGCCGTGTTCTACGACGGTGACATCGTGCTCGGCTCGGCCACGATCAGCGCCGCCGGTCCCGGGCACTAGGCCAGCGGCTGGCTGGCGTCCCGGCGACTGTCTGCCTGGCTGAGCCCGGCGACTGTCGCCCCGGTGGCCGTTCGGAGCTGTCGCCGCGGGCACTCGGCCCGGGTAGCTGTCGCCCTGGGCGGTCGCCGGTAGCTGTCGCCCCGGGCACTCGGCCCGGGTGGCTGTCGCCCCCGGACGCTACGCTCGGCTGCGTGCAGGACGTGCCCGCAGCCGCCAGCCCGGCACCCGCCGCCGGACCTTCCCCGCGGAGCTATCCGTGGCCCGCCGGGGCGGCGACCGGCGTCGGCTCGATGCCGGGCACCGACGTCGCCGGGGCGCTGGCCATCGTGCTGGGCGAGCTTCCGGACATCCCGCACCTGCCGGAGCTTCCTGCCCGCGGTCCGGGAGCCGACCTGACCGGGCGGACCGCGGCCATGCTGATCGACCTGCCCGTCGAGCTCACGCCGCGGGGCTGGCGGCTGGCCACGCGGCCGGGCCGCGACCTGCGCCGCGCCGCTGACCTGCTCGAGGCTGACCTGGATGAGCTGCAGCAAGCGGCCGATGGCTACGACGGCGCGCTGAAGGTCCAGGCCTGCGGGCCGTGGACGCTGGCCGCGACCCTGGAGCTGACCCGCAGCCAGGATCCCGCGCTGGCCGACCCGGGTGCGGTCGCCGACCTGACCGCCTCGCTGGCCGAGGGCCTGGCGGCGCATGTTTCGCAGGTCCGCGCCCGGGTGCCCGGCGCAACCGTGCTCGTGCAGATCGACGAGCCCGGGCTGACCGGCGTCCTGGCAGGCACCGTGCCGACCGCGAGCGGCCTGCGCCGGATCCCGGCGGCCGACCAGGCGCTGGTCCGCGACGGCCTGGCCGCCGTGGTCGCCGCCACGGGAACGTTCACCGTCGTGCATAGCTGTGCCGCGCGGCCCGCGTTCATCCTGATAAAGGATTCCGGCGCGGGGGCGGTCAGCTTCGACCTGAGCACGCTGCAACCGCAGGATTACGACGGCCTGGCCGAGACGGCCGAGGCCGGGCTGGGGGTCCTGGCCGGGGCAGTCGATACGAATACAGAACGCACTCCGCCAGCCCGCCCTCCTGCGCCGCGCGAGATCGCTGCGGGGGTGATCCGGGTGTGGCGCCGGCTGGGGCTGCCTGCCGCCGGGCTGGCCCGCCAGGTGGTGATCACGCCGACCTGCGGGCTCGCCGGCCTGACCATGCCGGAGGCGCGCGCCGTCCTGGCGGCCTGCCGTGAGGCTGGCAGGATAGCTCCTGAGCTGATCGAAGAGGGGGCGGCGTGAGCGCGAGCGAGCCTGGCCGGGAAGGGCCCGGGGCGGCGGAGCCGGGCGCGGCAGAGATCGCCGGGCCAGGCTTGCCCGCCGAGCCCCCCGCGCAAGCGCGGCAGCGCCACGCGGACCTGGCCGAGCAGATCACCGAGCACAACTACCGCTACCACGTGCTGGACTCGCCGCTGATCTCCGACGCCGAGTACGACAAGCTCATGCGCGAGCTGCGGGAGCTTGAGGACAGCTACCCGGAGCTGCGCACCCCGGACTCGCCGACGCAGAAGGTCGGCGGCGCGATCTCCACCGACTTCGCCCCCGTCGCCCACCTGGAGCGGCTGCTCAGCCTGGACAACGCGTTCTCCGACGCGGAACTGGACGCATGGGCTGCCCGGGCCGAGCGGCTGGGCGGCGGTGACGTCGGGCCGTTCCTGTGCGAGCTCAAGATCGACGGGCTCGCGGTCGACCTGGTGTACCGGAACGGGCGGCTGGAGCGGGCAGCGACCAGGGGCGACGGGGTAACCGGCGAGGACATCACGCCGAACCTGCGCACGATCGGCTCGGTCCCTGACCGGCTCGCCGGGACCGGCCCGCCCGCGGTGCTCGAGGTGCGGGGGGAGGTGTTCCTGCCGGTCGCGGCCTTCGAGGAGCTGAATCGCAAGCTCACCGAGGCCGGCAAGGCACCGTTCGCGAACCCGCGCAACTCCGCCGCGGGGTCGCTGCGCCAGAAGGACCCGCGGGTCACCGCAACCCGGCCGCTCGATCTCATCGTGCACGGCGTGGGCCTCGTCGAGGGACTAGATGAGCCGCCCGCAACGCAATCCGGCTGGTATGAGCGGCTGCGCGGATGGGGGCTACCGGTCAGCGGCCTGTACCGGGTGGTCGGCAGCCTGGCCGAGGTACGCGAGTACATCGGCTACTACGCCGAGCACCGGCACGACCCGCCGTATGAGATCGACGGCGTGGTGGTCAAGGCCGACCGGCTGGAGGTGCAGCGCGCGCTGGGGGCGACTAGCCGCGCGCCGCGCTGGGCCATCGCCTACAAGTACCCGCCGGAGGAGGTCACCACCCGGCTGCTCGACATCCGGGTTAACGTCGGGCGCACCGGGCGGGTCACCCCGTTCGCGGTGATGGAGCCGGTCAAGGTGAGCGGCTCGACCGTGGAGAACGCGACCCTGCACAACGCCGACGAGATCGTCCGCAAGGGCGTGCTGATCGGCGACATGGTCGTGCTGCGCAAGGCCGGTGACGTCATTCCCGAGGTGGTCGGGCCGGTCGCCGACCTGCGCACCGGCCAGGAGCGAGCGTTCGAGTTCCCCGCGGCGTGCCCGGACTGCGGCACCGCGCTGACCCGGGAGGACGGCGGGGTCGACTGGCGGTGCCCGAACGCCAGGTCCTGCCCGGCCCAGCTGCGCGAGCGGCTGTTCCACCTGGCCGGCCGGGGTGCCCTGGACATCGAGGTGCTGGGCTACGAGGCGGCGGTGGCCCTGCTCAGCTCGGGGCTGCTGACCGACGAGGGTGACCTGTTCGGTCTCACCGCGGAGTCGCTGAGGACCTGCCCGTTCTTCGTCACCAAGGCGGGCGACCTGACCGCCAACGCGCAGCGGCTGCTGCGCAACCTGGACGAGGCGAAGAGCCGGCCGCTCTGGAGGATCCTCGTCGCGCTGTCCATCCGGCATGTCGGCCCGACCGCGGCGCGGGCACTGGCGGCCGCGTTCGGGTCGGTCGACGCGATCGCCGCGGCGACCGCCGCGGAGCTGACCGCCGTGCCCGACGTCGGCCCGGTGATCGCGGCGTCGATCCGGGAGTGGTTCGAGGTGGACTGGCATGCGGCGATCGTGGAGAAGTGGCGCGCAGCAGGCGTCGTGCTGGCCACCGAGGGCTGGCAGCCCGCAGTGGCCGCCGGGGAGGGCGAGGCCGCCGGGGCGGTCGCCGGGCCCTCCGGGCCGCTCGCCGGGGTCACGGTCGTGCTGACCGGCACGCTGTCCGGGATGACCCGGGAGGAGGCCGCCGAGCTGATCCAGAGAGCCGGCGGCAAGGTCTCGGGCTCGGTGTCGGCGAGGACCGGCTTCGTGGTCGCGGGTGAGAACCCCGGCTCGAAGTACGACAAGGCACTGGCGCTGGGAGTCCCGGTGCTGGACGAGGCCGGGCTGAACGTCCTGGTCAGTGACGGGCCAGAGGCCGCCAGGGCGGCAGTCAGGGCGTAACCTCCCACGGGCCCGCTCTGGCGGGGCGGGACGTTACTTCCGCCGGGCCGGTTCCGGCGGGGGAGGGCGTTACCTCCCAAGGTCGGCTCTGCCGGGGCGGAACGTAACGCCCCGGGCCGGGTGCCTGGGCGTGAGGCGGCTGCCCCCGGCACGCCGGCGCGATAGCCGCGTAAATGCTCACGGTAGTCGTATGATTACTCACAGAGATGCCGTAACGGATAGTATGCGTTTGGCTTCGGGAAGTGTGCCGTGGGTCGTATCCTTCTTGCGATCCGCCGGGTCGGCGGTCTACGGCAAGCCCGGAGACACCCGGATGCGGCAAGCGTGGGATCGGGAATGAAGTTAGCCTGGGCCGCAATCGGTTGCACCGATGGAAACGCGGGGACGCTGAATTGGCGATGAAGGATCCAAAGGACACCAGGGACATCGGCCCGCGGGCTGGCTCACCGCTCTGGATCCACCTGGTGACGGTGACCGTCGTCGGCGCCGGCGCTTTCGCGTTCGCCATGACCAGGCTGTCCGGCCTCGGGACGCTCCTTCGTGACCCGCTCTTCTGGCTGGTCAGCGCGCTGATCGTGGCCGGTGACGCGTGGCCGATCATCACCCCGGGAAAGTCCGGAACCGACTCGCCCAGGGCCTCCGTGGCATTCCGCTTCGCCGCGCTGCTGTTCTGGGGATTCCCCGCTGCCACGCTGCTCGGCGCGACATCCTTCTTCCTTGTCTACCTGGTGCGGCGGCACGCGGTGCACCGTGCGGCCTTCAACGCCGCGGTCGTGACGCTGGACCTGGCCGCGGCCGGCGGGGTGCTGTGGCTGGCGGGCATCCGGCCTTCGCCCGTGGCCCCGTGGACGCCCTCAGGTGCCGCGCTCGCCGCCATCGCTGTCGCGGCCGTGACCTACTTCCTGGTCAACTTCTCGCTGGTCATGGTGGCGGTGGGGCTGCACTCGCGGACCTCGATTATCCGCACCCTCATCGGCAACCTGCCATACCAGGGATTCGTGAACCTCGTGCTGCTCGCGGCCGGGCCGCTGGTGGCCATTGTCATGGCCGCTGGATCGGCCTGGCTGGTGCTGCTGTTTGCGTTCCCGCTGGGGGCGATCTACCTCAACGCGGCGATGGCCGTCCGCCGTGAGCATCAGGCGCACCACGATGAGCTCACCGGCCTGTCCAACCGGAAGCTGCTGATCTCCCGGACGGCTGCGGCGCTGGCCCAGGCCGAGCGATCGCAGTCGCGCGTCGGCTTCCTGCTGCTGGACCTGGACAGGTTCAAGGAGGTCAATGACACTCTGGGACATCACGCGGGCGACCGGCTGCTGCAGCAGGTGGCGCAGCGGCTGACCTACAGCGTCCGGCCCGGCGACCTGGTCGCCAGGCTGGGCGGCGACGAGTTCGCCGTGCTTCTGCCATGGGTCCCGGCGGCCGGCGCTGCCCGCGAGGTCGCCACCCGGCTGCGCGCCGCGCTCGCCGAGCCGTTCCGGATCGACCACCTCTCGTTCGACATCGAGGCCAGTGTCGGCATCGCTCTGTACCCGGACGACGCGACGAGCTTCGACGTGCTGATGCAGCACGCGGACGTGGCCATGTACCTGGCCAAGGAGCGGCGCAGCGGGGTCGAGCGCTATGTGGCGGACTCCGACCGCAACTCCCCGGCCAGGCTCGCGCTGCTCGGCGACCTGCGCCGCGGGCTGGACCGGGGAGAGCTCGAGCTGTACTTCCAGCCGAAGGTCAGCCTGGAGACCGGCCAGACGATCGGCATGGAGGCGCTGGTCCGCTGGCAGCATCCGGTTCGCGGCATGATCACGCCGGAGGAGTTCATCCCCCTGGTCGAGCAGTCTTACCTGATGCGTGACCTCACCGTGCACGTGGTCGACCGCGCGCTGGCGCACGCCTCGGCCTGGCAGCGGGATGGCTTCAACGTCCAGGTCTCGCTCAATGTCGCGGCCAGGGACCTGCTCGACAACTGCCTCGCGGACACCATCGCCCAGGGCCTGGACCGGCACGGCCTGCCGCCGGAGTCGCTGCTGCTGGAGATCAACGAGCGGATCCTGACCGGCGAGGCCGCCAGGACGCTGGCCAGCGTCGACGCGCTGGCCGACCTGGGCGTCGGGCTGAGCCTGGACGACTTCGGCACCGGGTACTCATCGCTCGTCCGGCTGCGCCGCCTGCCGGTGCGCGAGGTGAAGATCGACTCCTCGTTCGTAGGCCGGCTGCTGGCGTCCGCGGACGATGAGGTGGTCGTCCGGTCGATCGTGGACCTGGTCCGCGCGCTGGGCATCGAGTCCGTCGCCGAGGGCGTTGAGTCCGCCGAGGTCGCCGCCGCCCTGCGGGTGATGGGCTGCAAGGCCGCACAGGGCTGGTACTTCTGCAAGCCGCTGAACGGGGCATCCGCCACGGCGTGGCTCGCCGAGCACAGCCAGCGCGGGGCACCTCCCGCGCCGGTCCCTGACGCGGTCCCCGGCGGGAGGGCGGCCGGACGGGCCGCCCGGATCGGCGCTGCTGGCCGGTCCTGAGACGGCCCCGCGTGGCGGGGTGGCGGGCTCCGGGCGGCGCGACCTGGCCGGCGGGCTCCGGGCGGCGCGACCTGGCGACCTGGCGGCGGGATCCCGGCGGCGCGACGTGGCGACCTGGCGGCCGGATGCCGGGCGGCGCGACCTGGCCGTGACGGCGGGCGGCCTGCTGCCGCGTATTCGTTCGGCGCCGCGGACCGGCCGTCCTAGGATGGCCTGCATGTCCATTTCCCGCACGGAGGTCGCGCACCTGGCCAGGCTCTCCCGGATGGCGCTCTCGGAAGCCGAGCTTGATCACTTCGCCGGCCAGCTTGACCAGATCCTGACCGCGGTCGCCCGGGTGCAGGAGGTCGCGGCCGAGGGCATCGAGCCCACGACGCATGCCGCCGGCCTCAGCAACGTGTTCCGCGAGGACCGGCTTTCGGGCTGCCTCGGCCAGCTGGCTGCGCTCGACCAGGCTCCGGCGGCGCAGGACGGCAGGTTCCGGGTGCCCCGGATCCTGGCGGAGGACTGACGGTGGCCGGCGGGCCAGCAACCGACAGCGACCTGACCAGGTTGTCCGCTGCGGAGCTTGCGGCGGCGATCGCTGCGGGCGAGGTGTCGGCGGTTGAGGTGACGCAGGCGCACCTGCGCCGGATCGAGCAGGTCGACCCGCAGGTGCACGCGTTCCTGCACGTTGACGGCGACGGCGCGGTGCGCGCCGCGCGGGCGGTGGACGAGCGCCGGGCGGCGGGCGAGCCACTGTCCGCCCTGGCCGGCGTGCCGCTGGCGCTCAAGGACGTGTTCACGACCGTCGACATGCCGACGACCTGCGGCTCGCGGATCCTGGAGCACTGGCGGCCGCCCTATGACGCGACGATCACCAGGCGGCTGCGCGAGGCCGGCGTGGTCATCATCGGCAAGGCCAACATGGACGAGTTCGCGATGGGCTCCTCGACCGAGAACTCGGCCTTCGGCCCGTCCCGCAACCCGTGGGACCTGGGCAGGGTCCCTGGCGGGTCGTCCGGCGGCTCCGCGGCCGCGGTCACCGCCTACGAGGCGCCGCTCGGCATCGGCACCGACACCGGCGGCTCGATCCGCCAGCCCGCGGCGGTCTGCGGGATTGTCGGGACCAAGCCCACCTACGGCGGGTCGTCCAGGTACGGGCTGGTCGCGTTCGCCTCTTCGCTGGACACCCCCGGCCCGCTGGCCCGCACCGTGCTGGATGCCGCGCTGCTGCACGAGGTCATGTCCGGTCACGACCCCATGGATTCCACGTCGCTGAACGCCCCGGTGCCGCCGGTCGTCGCCGCCGCACGCCAGGCCGACGTGGCCGGCCTGCGGGTCGGCGTGGTCGCCGAGCTCGGCGGCGAGGGATATCAGCCGGGGGTGATGGCCAGGTTCGCCGATGCGGTCGGGCTGCTGGAGTCGCTGGGCGCGAAGGTGACCGAGGTGTCCTGCCCGCACTTCCGCTACGCGCTGCCCGCCTACTACCTGATCGCCCCGAGTGAGTGCTCGTCCAACCTGGCGCGCTTCGACGGGATGCGGTACGGGCTGCGGGCCGGGGATGACGACGCCGCGAGCGCCGAGGAGGTGATGTCGCTGACCCGGGCGGCCGGCTTCGGCGCTGAGGTCAAGCGCCGCATCATGCTCGGCACCTTCGCACTGTCCAGCGGCTACTACGACGCCTACTACGGCAAGGCGCAGCAGGTCCGGACGCTGATCATCCGGGACTTCAACGCGGCCTTCGAGCAGGCCGACGTGCTGGTCTCGCCTTCCACCCCGACGACCGCCTTCCCGATCGGCGAGAGGGTTGACGACCCGATGGCGATGTACCTGGCCGACCTGTGCACGATCCCGTCCGACCTGGCCGGGAACTCCGCCATCTCGGTGCCGTGCGGCCTGGCCGACGAGGATGGCCTGCCGGTGGGCCTTCAGGTGATGGCCCCGGTGCTGGCCGACGACCGGCTCTACCGGGTCGCCGGCGCCGTGGAGGCCGCGCTGCAGCAGCGCTGGGGACATCCGCTGCTTGCGCAGGCCCGCGGCCTGACAGAACGGATTCCCGCAGGGGGAGGCCCAGGCGATGACTGAGACGGCCGCGCTGGTTGCCTTCGAGGACGCCGTCCGCCGGTATGAGCCGGTGATCGGGCTCGAGACACACGTTGAGCTCAGCACCGCGTCGAAGATGTTCTGCGGCTGCCCGGCCGGCTTCGGCGCCGAGCCCAACAGCAGCGTGTGCCCGGTCTGTCTCGGGCTGCCCGGCTCGCTGCCGGTGGTCAACCGGCGTGCGGTCGAGTACACGATCAGCATCGGGCTGGCGCTGAACTGCTCGATTGCCACCTGGTGCCGATTCGCCCGGAAGAACTACTTCTACCCGGACATGCCGAAGAACTTCCAGATCTCCCAGTACGACGAGCCGCTGTGCACCGACGGCTGGCTGGACGTCGCGGTCGGCGGGCGCAGCGTCCGGGTCGGCATCGAGCGGGTGCACCTGGAGGAGGACACCGGCAAGTCCCAGCATGTCGGGACGACCGGACGGATCCACGGCGCCGACTACTCCCTGGTCGACTACAACCGCGCCGGGATTCCTCTGGTCGAGGTCGTCACCAAGCCGGTGCCCGGCACCGGCCCGCTGGCCCCCGAGGTCGCCCGCGCCTACCTGGCAGAACTGCGTGACCTGCTGCGCGCGCTCGGGGTGTCCGACGTGCGGATGGAGGAGGGCTCGCTGCGCTGCGATGTGAACACCTCGATCGCTCCGCCGGGCGCGCTATGGGGAACGCGGACCGAGACCAAGAACGTCAACTCGCTGAAGTCCGCCGAGCGCGCGGTCCGGTTCGAGATCGAGCGGCAGGCTGCGGTGCTCGACGGCGGCGGCCGGGTCATCCAGGAGACCAGGCACTTCCACGAGGACAGCGGGATCACCACGCCGGGCCGCAGCAAGGAGGAGGCGCAGGACTACCGCTACTTCCCCGAGCCCGACCTGGTGCCGTTGGCCCCGTCGCGGGAGTGGGTGGAGCAGCTTCGGGCCGCGCTGCCCGAGCTTCCCGCAGCCCGGCGGGCCCGGCTGCAGGCCGAGTGGGGGCTGTCCGGACCGGACATGGAGGCGCTGCGGAACGCCAGGGCGCTCGACCTGGTGGCCGACACCGTGGCAGCCGGCGCCTCGCCCGCCGACGCCCGCAAGTGGTGGCTGAACGAGCTATCGCAGCGGGCCAACGCAGCCGGCGTCGAGCTGGGAGAGCTCGCCGTGACCCCGGCCCAGGTGGCGAGGGTCAGCGAGCTGGTCGCCACCGGGACACTGAATGACAAGCTGGCCAGGCAGGTCATCGACGGGATCCTGGCCGGCGAGGGGGAGCCCGACGAGATCGTCGCAGCGCGCGGCCTGGCCGTGGTCAGCGACACCGCAGCGCTGCTGGCAGTCATCGACGCCGCCATCGCCGCCAAGCCAGAGATCGCGGCGAAGGTCCGTTCTGGAAAGGTCGCCGCCGCCGGCGCGCTGGTCGGCGAGGTGATGAAGGCAACCAGGGGACAGGCGGACGCGACCGCGGCGCGTGAGCTGATCCTGCGGCGGCTCGGCGTCTCCGGCTAGGTCTCCTGCCGCCGCGTTGTCGGCTAGATGTCCTGCCGCCGCGTTCTCCAGTTAGACCTCTCACGGCCGCGTCTCCGGCAGCTCCCGGCAGCAGCATGGTCGTGGCGGTCACGTCGTTCTAGGCGCATGATCGTGGCGATCACGTCGTTCGCGGGGAGGCGGCGGCGGGGGTGCGGCGGGATGCGGGCGGCGATGCGGCGGCGGGGATGCGGGCGGCGATGCGGCGGCGGGGATGCGGGCGGCGATGCGGCGGCGGGGATGCGGCGGCGGGATGCGGGCGGCGGGATAGAGTCGCGGCGCCGGGATGAACGAGACGACGTCAGCGCGGAGGTGCGAGGTGCTGGCCTGGGTGCCGACTCAGCGGCTGGCCGATGAGCTGGCCGGCGCTGAGGGCGTCAGCGTCGAGGTGGTCGTTCCCGGGGGCGGCCCGCTGCCGCCCAGCGCCGGGTCGGTCGAGTTCTACGTGCCGCCGTTCTTCCCCACCGCGGAGTCGATCGCCGTCATCTCCGCGCTGCCCGCGCTCCGGGTCGTGCAGACAATGACCGCGGGCGTCGACCGCCTGCTGCCCCACATTCGCCCGGGCGTGCTGCTGTGCAACGCGCGCGGCGTCCACGACGCCAGCACGGCGGAGTGGGTCATGGCGGCGATCCTGGCCGCCGTCCGGGATATCCCGCGGTTCGCGGCCGAGCAGGCGGCCCGGCGCTGGAGCTACGCGCCTACCGACTGCCTGGCCGGCAAGACCGTGCTGATCGTCGGCTACGGCTCGATCGGCGCCGCCGTGGAGCGGCGGCTCGCCGGCTTCGAGGTCGAGGTCCTGAGGGTGGCCAGGACGGCGCGCCCGGGCGTCAGCCCGGTGAGCGACCTGCCGGCAGTGCTGCCCTCCGCCGACGTCGTGGTGCTGCTGGCGCCGGTCACCCCGGAGACCATCGGGATGATCGACGCCGGGGTCCTGGGCAGGATGCGGGACGGGGCGCTGCTGGTGAATGCCGCGCGCGGCTCCCTGGTCGTCACCGAGGCGCTCAGGGCCGAGCTGGAGAGCGGCCGGCTGAGGGCGGTGCTGGATGTCACCGACCCGGAGCCGCTGCCGCCTGATCACCCGCTGTGGTCCGCGCCCGGACTGCTGATCACGCCCCATGTGGCGGCATCGACGCCCTATTCGGCCAGCACTGCCGCGGCATTCGTCCGTGCTCAGGTGCTGCGATACCGGGACAGGCAGCCGCTAGACAATGTAATCAGCGGACCTTATTGAAGTTGTCTCCCGGTCTATTCTCTTCCTCAATCGAAGCGTGACCTGTGATACGTAAAGTGATCTCCGCATCGCTTCATGCGAGACCGCGTCCAGTGCGTCGGCGAACCCGCAGCGCCGCGTGGCAGGCTGTCCGACCTGGCTGATAGACGAGACGTGGTGCGATGACGCCCGTGAGCCCTGGCCAGCTTCGGCGGCCGGCGGCAGGGTGGCTCGCTATGTGACATCTGACATGGGGCGAAGGAGGCCGGGGTGCGGTTGGTCAGTCGCGGCGGCGCGCGATGAGCATGGCCGTGCTCGCGACCGTGATCAGCGCCACGCTGGCGGTAGCGTGCGGCGGGTGGCTGGTGCGCTGCTCGGCGCTGCAGCATGACCCGGCCGTGCGGCAGGCCTACCGCTGGCTTGCGGTGGCGGCCGGGCTCTGGGGTGCTGGCATCGTCGCTGTCGACAACCTGGCGGGCGCGGGGATAGCCACCTCGTTCTCCCTCGCCGACCTGCCCGGGCTGCTCGCCCTGGGAACTCTGGTGATCGGCCTGGCCAGGCTCTGCCCTGAGCCTGCTGACCGGGTGCGCCCGGTCCGGGCAGCGCTCGATGGCTGCGTGCTCGCCTGCTCGCTGTTCGTGATCGGCTGGCTGACGTTGTTCGCGGCCGAGTACCGTCGCTCCGGCATCGGCCCGGCGGGGTTCGCGGTCGGCCTCGCTCACCCGCTGGCGGGGCTCATCGCGCTGGGCGTTGGCCTGGGGTTTGCCGCCGGCGCCGGGCGCCGCGGTGCCCTGGCGTACCTGGCATTGCTGGGCATGGCGGTGGGCGACTCGCTCGCCGTCGGTGCGCGCATCTCCGGCGTGGTTCCGGGCGTGTGGGCGCTGGTCGTGACGGTGGCCGTGTCCGCCTTGCTGGCTGCTGTTGCCTGGGGAAGCGCGGAGGCTCCGGTCCAGCGAGGTGCTCGGCACGGGGAAGAAGAGCCCGCCGAGGGGCCGGCCGGCAGGTCGGCACAGATCCCCGCCATGGCTGCCGTGGCGGTAGCGGGCATCGCTGCCGCGGCGCTTACCGGCTTCGCGCTGGCCGGGGAGCCGGTGTTCGCCCCGGTACTCGGCGTCGCCGTCGGCCTGGTCATGCTGGCCCTGGTGGCCCGGGCCAGCGACCTTGCCGTGCGCGACTGGCAGGGCGCGGGCGCGCAGGCGCGCAGCCAGTTCCGCCATCTCGCCGCCCGGACCAGCGACGTGGTGCTGGTCTGCGACCTGGACGGGACCGTCAGGTATGCCTCGCCCGCGATCAGCGACTACGGTTACGCTGCGGACGACCTCGTCGGCAGGCCGCTCGCTGATCTGATCCATCCAGACGACGCCGCCCGCAGCAGTAGTGCCTTCCTGGCCGCAGCCGCAGGGGGCGATCCGCCGCCCGACCGCGTTCCGTACCGGATCCGCTCGGCGGACGGCACCTGGCGGCACGTCGAGGCAACGATCTCCGGCTTCCGCGAGCCCGAGGCACCAGACCGGCTGCTGATCACCGCCAGGGACGTGAGCGATCAGGTCGCACTGCGACGGCAGGTCACCCAGCTCACCTTCACCGACGGGCTGACCGGCCTGCCGAACCGGGCCTACATCGAAGACCGGGCCAAGCGGCTGGCCCGGCTGTCGGCCGAAGCGGGAATGCCTGGCACCGGCGCGATCTTCGTGGATCTCGACGGGTTCACCGGGGTCAACGACTCGGTCGGGCACGGCGCGGGCGACCTGCTGCTCGCTCAGGCAGCGCGCAGGCTGCGGGCTGCGGTGGCGCCGGCCGGCACGGTGGCCCGCTGGGGAGGCGACGAGTTTGCCGTGCTGGTCGAGGGAGCCTCCAGCGCTCAGGAAGTGGTGGACATCGCCGAGCGGCTCGCGCTCGTCATCGCCGCCGAGCCGTTCCGCGCGGCGGACCGGGACATCCCGATGACCGCCAGCGTCGGGGTCGCCCTGGCCGACGGCAGCGACCCGGCGCACCTGCTGCGCAACGCGGACGTGGCCATGTCCAGGGCAAAGGAGTCCGGCGGCGGGAGGGTGGAGGTGTTCGCCTCGCACATGCACGCCGACCTCGTGCGCAGGCTCGAGCTGGCGAGCGACCTCCGGGTCGCGGTCACCGGCGGCGGGCTTGCCCTCGACTATCAGCCGGTTGTCGAGCTGGCCAGCTCGCGGGTCATGGCGGTCGAGGCGCTGGTCAGATGGTCACGCGGGGGCGAGCCCGTGCAGCCCGGCGAGTTTCTCGGCATCGCCGAGGAGTCCGGCCTGATCGTCCAGCTCGGGGACTGGGTGCTACGCGGCGCCTGCGCTCAGGGCGCCAGGTGGCGCGGCGCGGGCTGGCCCATCGGGATCAGCGTGAACGTATCGCCGCGTCAGGCGACAGCCCCGGGATTCGCCGACTCCGTGCTGAGCGCGCTGGAGGACACGGGGTTCCCGGCGGCAGCCCTGACGCTGGAGGTGGCTGAGCGGGCGCTGATCGAGGGCGGGCCGGCGATGAGCGGCGGCCTCGGCACCCTGCGCGCGCACGGCATCAGGCTGGCCATCGACGACTTCGGCACCGGCTACGCCTCGCTGGCCTACCTGCGCCAGCTCCCGGTGGACATCCTGAAGATCGACCCGTCGTTCGTGGCCGGCCTCGGCAAGGACCCGACGCTGGCCATGCTCACCCGGACGATCGTTCAGGTGAGCAGGGACCTGGGGATCGAGGTCGTTGCCGAGGGGATCGAGCGGCCGGAGCAGCTTGCGCTGCTGCAGGAGATGGGCTGCGGGCTCGGCCAGGGCTTCCTGATCGCCAGGCCGACGAGCGCGCGCGGGATCGAGGGGCTCAGGCCGGGCGGCGAGGCGCCAGGTCCGCAGCAGCGGCAGCAGACCGCGGCCTCGGCTTCCTGACGGCGGCATGGCCCTGCCAAGCCGGCCCGGTCGCTGACCCTGTCCCGCCGGCCCGGCCGCCGGCCCTGTGCTGCCTGACCAGCCGCCGGCCGTGCCAAGAGGCCCGGTCGCCGGCTTGGCCTGCACCTCAGGTCCGGCTGCCGGCTATCTTGTGAATGACTTCACAAGCGAGGGCTCGCGCAGCCGCCGGAGCGGCTGGGCAGGCCCGCTGCCGCCGGAGGGGTCACGTGCCTGCGCCGATCGTGCTCGTCACCGAGGAACTCTCGGCTGCCGGGATTGCCCTGCTGGAGTCCGACTTCGAGGTGCGTCATGCCGACGGCGCCGACCGGTCGGCGCTGCTCCCCGCGCTCGCCGAGGCCGACGCCGTCATCGTCCGCAGCGCCACCAGGATCGACGCCGAGGCGATCAGCCACGCGCCGAGGCTGCGGGTCATCGCCAGGGCCGGGGTGGGCCTGGACAACATCGACGTCGATGCGGCGACCAAGGCCGGCGTCATGGTCCTCAACGCCCCGACGTCGAACATCGTCAGCGCCGCCGAGCACGCTGTCGCGCTGCTGCTGAGCGTTGCCCGTAACGTGCCACAGGCGGCGGCCTCGCTCAGGCGCGGAGAGTGGAAGCGCTCCGCCTTCACCGGCGTGGAGCTTGCGGGCAAGGTGGCCGGCATCCTCGGCCTCGGCCGGATCGGCGTGCTGGTCGCCGAGCGGCTGGCCGCGTTCGGGATGACCGTGATCGCCCATGACCCCTACGTTGCCGCGGCCCGGGCCGCCGGCCTCGGAGTGCGGCTCGTCAGCCTGGACGACCTGCTCGCCGAGGCCGACTTCATCAGCGTGCACCTGCCGAAGACCTCCGAGACCGTCGGGCTGATCGGGGAGCGCGAGCTCTCCCTCGTCAAGCCGGAGGTCCGGATAATTAACGCGGCCAGGGGCGGGATCGTCGACGAGACCGCGCTGGCCCGGGCGCTGCAGGACGGCCGGGTGGCCGGTGCCGGGATCGATGTGTACGCGTCCGAGCCGTGCACCGACAGCCCGCTGTTCGCGCTCGCCAACGTCGTCGCGACTCCGCACCTGGGCGCCTCCACCCACGAGGCGCAGGAGAAGGCCGGAACCCAGGTCGCCAGGTCGGTTCGGCTGGCCCTGGCCGGCGAGTTCGTTCCGGACGCGGTGAACGTGCAGGGCGGAGCGGTGGACGAGGCGATCCGCCCCTGCCTGCCGCTTGCGGAGAAGCTCGGCAGGATCTTCACGGCGCTGGCTGCCGGGATCGCCGCGCGGCTCGAGGTCGCGGTTCGCGGCGAGATCGCCGGCCTGGACGTCAGCGTGCTGCAGCTTGCCGCGCTCAAGGGGGTCTTCACCGACATCGTCGAGGACACCGTCAGCTACGTGAACGCGCCGCTGCTGGCCGACGACCGCGGCGTCGCGGTCAGCCTGACGACCGACAAGGAGAGCCCGGACTGGCGCAACGTGATCGCGCTGCGCGGCACCCTGGCCGACGGGCAGCAGGTGTCGGTCAGCGGCACCCTGACCGGGCAGCGGCAGGCCGAGAAGCTCGTGGAGGTCAACGGGTTCGAGATGGAGCTCGCCCCGGCCGAGCATATGGCGTTCCTCACCTACACCGACCGGCCCGGCGTGGTCGGCGTCGTTGGCCAGATTCTCGGCGGCCTTGGCATCAACATCGCGGGCATGCAGGTCTGCCGGGACATGCGAGGCGGCCACGCGCTGATCGTGCTGACCGTGGACTCGGCGCTGCCGCCTGGCGCGCTCGCGGAGATCACCTCGTCAATCGGCGCCACCTCGGGCCGGACCGTGGACCTCGACGGCGAGTGACGCGCCCGGCCGGGACCACCCGCTGCCGCGCGCCATGTAGGGCGCCCGCGGACGCCAGCCGCCAGTAAGGTACTGCCGTGACGGCACGCGTGATCCGGATCGCCGTGATAGGCGGCAGCGGCGTCGGGCCCGAGGTGGTAACCGAGGCGGTCAAGGTCCTCCGGGCAGCCGCCGGCCGGCCCGCCGGGACGGCCGCGGCGGAGGCAGCTGCGGACCCTGTGACGATCGAGACGACCGAGTTCGACCTCGGCCACCGGGCCTGGCCACGGGCACGGAAACCGCCCCCGGCTGAGACTGTCGAGGAGATCGCTGGCCACGACGCGATCCTGCTCGGCACGCTGGGCGACCCGCCCGGGCCGGCCGCCGGGTCCGGACGCGGCCCGCTGCGGCAGTTGCAGGCGGCGCTCGACCAGTGCGTCACGATCCGGCCGGTGCGGCTGTTCCCCGGCGCCGTCTCCCCGATCGCCGACCTGCGGCCCGAGTCGGTCGACATGGAGGTGCTGCGGGCAACGATCCCGGGCTCTCCCGGCGAGGACAGGCTGATCCGCTATGCGCTGCAGCGGGCCGCGCAGCGCCCCGGCCGTCGGCTCGCCCTGGTCCATGCGGCTGTCCCGGGGGCAGGCGCGGGGGCAGGCGCCGGAGCCGCCGTGCCGGGGCCAGAGGCCGCAGGCTGGCCGTGGCGGCAGGCGGCCGAGCCGCTGCTGGCCGGGTCCCCTGAGGTGACCGCGGAGTTCCTGCCTGTCGACTTCGCGGCGATGTACCTGGTGACCGAGCCCGAGCGGTTCGACGTGGTCGTCAACGATGCCGCGGTCGGCGACACCATGAGCCTGCTCGGAGCGGCCATCACGGGCGGCATCAGGCTCGCCGCCGGAGCGTCGGTCAACCCGGACGGGACCACTCCGGGCATGTTCGGGCCGGTCCACGGCAGCGCGCAGCGCATCGCCGGCCAGCAGAAGGCCGATCCCACGGCCGCGATCCTGGCGGCCGGGATGCTCTGCGCGCACCTGGGTCTGGGAGCGCAGGCCGCGCGGATCGACCAGGCGGTGGTCGCGGACCTGCTGGAGCGGCAGGGCGCCTGGCAGGCCAGGGCCACCGGCGAGGTCGGCGACGACATCGCCGAGCGCGCGGCGGGCTAGCAGTCCGGTCAGCCCAGCCGGCCAGCCCGGGCGCGCTGGCTTGTGCCCAGCCGCGCAGCGCCCGCGGTCCGGCTAAGCTGGCATTCCGCTAAGGAGGATCGCGATGACTTCTTCAGCCAGTGAGATCACCTTCGCCGTGCACCCGTCGGGCGCCCCCCTTCCGGCCGCCGAGCGGGAGCGGATCCTGGCCGCGCCGGGGTTCGGGAAGCACTTCACCGATCACATGGTGAGGATCAGCTGGGATGAGGGACAGGGCTGGCACGACGGCAGGCTGACGGCCTACGGGCCGCTGACGCTGGACCCGGCCACCGCGGTCTTCCACTACGCGCAGGAGATCTTCGAGGGACTGAAGGCCTACCGGCAGGCCAGCGGTCCGATCGTGGCGTTCCGGCCATATGCCAACGCGGCCCGGTTTAACCGCTCGGCACGGCGGATGGCCATGCCCGAGCTACCGGAGCAGGCGTTCGTCCGGGCGATCGAGCTGCTCGTGACGCAGGATCACGAGTGGGTACCCGCGGCTGAGGGGCACAGCCTGTACCTGCGGCCGTTCATGATTGCCACGAACCCCGGCCTGGGGGTGAGCAGGCCCTCGCCGTCATATGAGTTCGTGGTCATCGCCTCGCCGGCCGGCGGATACTTCGGCACCGCGCTGGCGCCCGTGTCGGTCTGGCTGGCCGAGGAGTACACGCGGGCAGCGCCGGGCGGCACCGGCGCGGCCAAGACCGGCGGCAACTACGCTGCGGCGTTCGCGGGCCAGCGCCAGGCCATCGAGAACGGCTGTGATCAGGTGGTCTGGCTGGATGCCATCGAGCACCGCTGGGTCGAGGAAATGGGCGGGATGAACCTGTTCTTCGTCTACGGCTCGGGCAGCCGCGCGCGGCTGGTCACGCCCGCGCTGACCGGCACGCTGCTGCCCGGCATCACCCGGGACAGCCTGCTCACTCTCGGCGCCGACCTCGGGTACGCCGTCGCCGAGGACCGGATCTCGGTCCAGCAGTGGCGGGACGGCTGCGCGACCGGCGAGATCAGCGAGGTGTTCGCGTGCGGCACCGCCGCCGTGCTGACCCCGGTCGGCACTGTCAAGGCTGCCTCGGGCGGCTGGACGGTCGGCGATGGCAGCCCCGGGCCGGTGACCACGCGGCTGCGCGAGGAACTGCTCGGGATCCAGTTCGGCACGCTGCCCGATCCGCACGGGTGGGTTCACAAGATCATATAGAACGCGCTGCCGCCGCTCCGTCGGCCACGGCAGGCCGGTGCTCCGGTCGGCCGGGCCCGGGGGCGGGGGAGGTCGGCTGCCAGGGCGTGTTTTAAAAGTTAGGTGTGTGACCTGATGTGATCTGGGTTGGCCGGCGTGCCGCTGGCCCGTGATGGGCGAGGTCTCCGGTAGATGAGTCAGCAACGAAGAAGACCAGTCGCGCGATTCGGTGGGGATCAGCGCCGGGCCGGCCGCCCGCCGTGGGCCCGCCGCCGCGGGCATCCCGAGCACACCGCGGGCGAGCTGATGACCTCGCCCGCAGTCACCATCAACCCGGAAGGCCCGGTCGCGCGCGCCTACCAGGTGATGCACACCCACCACGTCAAGCGGCTCCCGGCGGTGGACGCCGACGGCAAGCTGATCGGCATCGTCAGCCGGGGTGACCTGCTGAGCGTGTTCCTGCGCCCGGACGCTCAGATCGCCCAGCAGGCCCGCGAGCTGCTGGCCGAGATCCTGCTCACGAACCCGCCAGCGTCACCATCACCGTGCGCGGCGGTGTCGTGACCCTGGCGGCCCATGGCCGGAGGAGCAGCACGATCTGATCCAGGTCGCCCTGCGGCTGGTGTGGAATATCGATGGCGTGATCGACATCGTCGACAAGCTCAGCGTGACCGCGCAGTCGTCGGACGGCAATATCTCAAGCCCCGCGTGACCGGTTGGCTGCCCCCGCAAGTCACCCTCCAGCGCCCCTGATCAAAAGGCCAGCTTGGCCCGGGCAGCGCAGCCGCGCCAGAGGCCAATGGTCACTACCGCGGCAAGGGCCGGGGCGTCAGGCTGGTACGCAGATGAGGAAATGATGTCGTCGGTGAGCGGCTTTCGTGGCTAGGACTGCCCTGGCAGGGCTGGATGCCGCCCAGGTGGCCGAGCGGGTGGCGGCGGGGAAGGTCAACGAGGCTGGGCGGGGGCCGAGCAGGACGCTGGCGCAGATCCTGCGGGCGAACATCCTCACCAGGTTCAACGCCATCCTCGGCGCGTTCTTCGTGCTGGTCGTGCTTGTCGGGCCGGTGCAGGACGCGCTGTTCGGCGCCGTGCTGGTGGCCAACAGCGGCATCGGCATCATCCAGGAACTCCGGGCCAAGCGCACGCTGGATCGCCTCTCGGTGGTGAGCGCGCCCCGCGCCCGGGTGCGGCGCGGCGGCCGGGCCGGCGAGGTACCTGCCAGCCAGGTGGTCCTCGACGACCTGGTGGAGCTTCAGCAGGGGGAGCAGGTCGTCATCGATGGTGAGGTGCTGGAGGCTTCCGGCCTGGAGGTAGATGAGTCGCTGGTGAGTGGTGAGGCGGAGCCGGTCGGCAAGGCCGCCGGGGATCAGGTGCTGTCCGGCAGCTTCGTGACGGCTGGCCGCGGCCTGGTGGTGGCCCGCCAGGTGGGGCGGGACGCCTACGCCGCGGCGCTGGCCGAGCGGGCGAAGCGTTATGCGCCGGTTCGATCGGAGATCCGGGACGCGATCAACCGGCTGCTGACGTGGATCACCTGGGCCCTGATCCCGGCCGGGGCGCTGCTGCTGGCCACCCAGCTCGCCACCGGCCTGCCGGTCACCGAGGCGGTCCGCGGCTCCGCCGCCGGGGTGGTGGGCATGGTGCCCGAGGGGCTGGTGCTGCTGACGAGCGTGGCACTCGCGGTTGGCGTGATCCGGCTGGCCGCGCGCCGGGTCGTGGTCCAGGAAATGCCCGCGATCGAGGGGCTGGCACGGGTGGACGTGCTGTGCTGCGACAAGACCGGGACCCTCACCCAAGGGCCGATGCGGGTCGCGGAGATCCGGGAGGTGCCCGGGCCTGCAAGCGCCGCCGGACCCGCCGCCGACGGCAGCCACGCCATCCGCCGGGTACTGGGAGCTCTGGCGGCGGCCGACCCGAAGCCGAACGCGACGCTGCGGGCGGTGGCGGCGGCAGTCAGCGACCCGGGCTGGCGGGCGGCCGAATCGGTGCCGTTCTCCTCGGCGCGGAAGTGGAGCGCCGCCCGCTTCGACGGGCATGGCACGTGGGTGCTCGGGGCGCCCGAGATGGTCCTGGCTGGCGGCGGTCACCCGGCCGTTCTGGCGGAGGCGTCCCGGCTGGCCGCCCAGGGGTACCGGGTGCTGCTGCTGGCCCGCGGCGCCGCGCCGCCGCACGGCGAAGTCCTGCCGCGCGGGCTTGTCCCGACCGCGCTCGTCACGCTGGAGGAACAGGTCCGGCCCGACGCGGCCGCCACCTTGAACTACTTCGCCGCCCAGGGGGTGACGGTCAAGGTCGTCTCCGGCGATCATCCGGCGACTGCCGCCGCGATCGGCCGCAGGCTTGGCCTGCCCGGCGCGGATCACGCGGTGGATGCGCGGGAGCTGCCCAGCGATCCCTCGCAGCTAGCCGGGGCTGTCGCGGCCGCCGGGGTCATCGGCCGGGTGGCCCCCCATCAGAAGCAGGCGATCATCAAGGCGCTGCAGGGCCAGGGGCATGTAGTCGCGATGACCGGGGATGGCGTGAACGACGTGCTGGCGCTCAAGGACAGCGACGTCGGGATCGCGATGGGGTCGGGAACCTCCGCGAGCAGGGGGGTGGCCCGGCTGGTGCTGCTGGACGACGCGTTCGCCAGCCTGCCAGGGGTCATCGGCGAGGGCCGCCGGATCATCGCCAACGTGGACCGGGTGTCACGGCTGTTCCTCACCAAGACCACGTACGTGCTGCTGCTCGCCGTGCTCGCGGGGGTGAGCCTCACGCCGTTCCCGTTCTACCCGCGGCACCTAACGGTCATCTCCGGCCTGACCATCGGGGTGCCGGCGTTCTTCCTCGCGCTCGCGCCAACCGCGGACCGGGTGCACGCCGGGTTCCTTGGCCGGGCGCTGCGGTTCGCCGTCCCCGCGGGGACTGTCATCGCGGCCGCCACGTTCGGGGTGTTCCTGGCCGCCCGGTCGCAGGGCCTGGGCGTGACCTCCGCCCGCACCGCGGCGACCGTGGCGACCGCCGCCCTTGCCCTGTGGGTCCTGGCGGCGCTGGCCCGGCCGCTGGCCAGCTGGCGCGGTCTGCTCGTGCTTGGGCTGGTTACCGCGTTCGCCGGCGTCTTCGCGGTGCCCTGGCTGCGGCAGCAGCTTGCGCTGCGGCTGCTGCCGGCCGCCTGGATGGGCGGTGTCCTCGGCGTTGCTGCGGCTGGCGCGCTGGTGCTGTCGCTGTGCTGGCGGCTCACCAGCCGGGCCTTCCCAGCAGGGGAACGGGACTAGGGCCCAACGGCCCGGGATCGGCCGGCCATGGGCTCTGTGCCCGCCCCAGCCGGAAAGCCAGGCTGGCCGCATGGCCTCCAGGCGCGTGAGCGGCGCACGCGTGAGCCATGCCCATCACGCCGCGGCTGGCTTGCTGACGCTGACCATCGCGGGCCTCGCCGCGGGCGGGGGGCTGCACCTGGCGGGCGCCGCCGGGGCGGGCGACGCGGTCTGGCTGGCGGTGGGAATCTGCGGCGCGGGCTACGCGGTGTGGGCAATGGCCGAGTCGCTGCGGCGCCGCCGGGCCGGGGTCGACGTGATCGCACTGCTGGCCATTGCCGGGGCCATGATGGTGCGGGAACTGCTCGCCGCGGCCGTGATCAGCGTGATGCTGGCAAGCGGGCGGGCGCTGGAGGCGTGGGCCGCCGGCCGGGCCCGCCGTGACCTGCAAGCACTGCTGGAACACGCGCCGAGGTTCGCTCGCCGGCGCGACGGCGGCGCCCTGGTGACGGTCCCGCTGGCCGCTGTCGGCCCAGGCGACCTGCTGCTGGTCGCCTCCGGCGAGGTGGTGCCGGTGGATGGCACGGTCGCGGGCGGCGGCGCCGTGCTGGACGAGTCCGCGCTCACCGGCGAGTCGCTTCCGTTGGAGCGGGTGGCCGGGGATCCAGTGCGCAGCGGCACGGTCAACGCCGGGGCCCCGTTCGACTTGCGGGCGACGGCGCGGGCCGCCGACAGCACCTATGCCGGGATCATCCGGTTGGTCCGAGACGCGGAGGCGTCGCAACCGCCGTTCGTCCGGCTCGCCGACCGTTACGCGCTGTGGTTTCTCGCGGCCACCGCCGCGGTGGCCGGTGCCGCCTGGGCCGTTGGCGGCCCCGTCCGTGCGGTGGCCGTGCTGGTCGTGGCCACGCCATGCCCGCTCATCCTCGCCGCGCCGGTCGCCTGGGTGTCGGGCATGTCCGTCGCCGCGCGCCGCGGCGTGGTCGTCAAGAGCGGCGGTGTGCTGGAACGCCTGGCCCGGTGCACCACGCTGCTGTGCGACAAGACGGGAACGCTGACCACCGGCCGGGCCACGGTGGAGGCTGTGATTGCGGCCGGCCCGGTCGCGCCCGACGAGATGCTCCGGCTGGCCGCCTCACTAGATCAGGTGTCACGGCACGCGCTCGCAAGCGCGGTGGTCCGGGCCGCTGGTGAGCGCGGGCTGCCGCTGACCCTGCCGGACCACACCGAGGAAGTACCGGGTCAGGGCATCCGTGGGTGTGTCGGCGGGCACCGGGTGGCGGTGGGCAAGGCCACCTGGACCGGTGTCGCCGGGACGCCCGCCTGGGCGAAGACCGCACGCCGGAGGGCGCGGCTTGACGGAGCGCTGACGGTGTTCGTCGCGGTCGACGGCCGGCCCGCCGGGGTGCTGATCTTGGACGACCCGGTCCGGCCGGACGCCAGGCGGACCATCCGTGCGCTGCGCCACAGCGGGATCCGGCGGATCGTGATCGTCACCGGTGACCGTGCCGAGGTGGCTGACGGCGTCGGCGCCGTGATCGGCTCCGACTCGGTGCTGGCGGAGCGCTCGCCTGACGAGAAGCTGGCCGTGGTGCGCACGGAGCGCCAGCTCGGGCCAACCGTCATGGTAGGTGACGGGATCAACGATGCGCCGGCGCTGGCGCTCGCCGACGTCGGGGTGGCCATGGGCGGCACCGGCACGACGGCGGCCTCCGAGGCGGCAGACGCCGTCCTCACCGTGGACCGGCTCGACCGCCTCGGGGAGGTACGCACCCTCGCCCGCCGCACCAGGAGCATCGCGCTGCAAAGCGTGCTGGCCGGGATCGCGATGTCGCTGGCGGCCATGGCAGCGGCGGCGGCCGGCCTGCTCCCGCCGGTCTGGGGCGCCATGCTCCAGGAAGCCATCGATGTCGCGGTCATCCTGAATGCGCTGCGGGCGCTGCGCCCTGCCCGGGCGCACGCCCGGCTACGGCCCGAAGACGCCGCGCTGGCCAGGCGGTTCTCCGGTGAGCATACGGCCATCCGGGCGGCTATCGACCAGCTCCGCGCGGCCGCGGACGCGATGGAGACCGCCCGGCCGGCCGAGGCGGTCGCCCTGGCGCGCAGCACGCACCGGCTGCTTGCCGAGCAGGTGGTACCGCACGAAACGGCCGAGGAACGGGAGCTGTACCCGGCCCTGAACCGGGTACTGGGCGGGAAGGACCCGACCGCGACGATGAGCCGGGCGCACGCCGAAATCGCGCATCAGGTCGGCCGGCTTGGCAGGCTCCTCGGCGACATCGGGCGCGGCGCGCCGGATCACGCGGACGTCGCCGACCTGCGCGGCCTGCTGTATGGCCTGCACGCAATCCTCCGGCTGCACATCGCCCAGGAGGATGAAAGCTACCTGTGCCTTGCCGAAGATGCACCGGCGACCCCGGGGACGATCATCTCCCGGGCGCCTGCCGTCTGTCACGGCCACACGGGCAACGAATAACGAGCTGATCCGGGAGGCAGAGAATGGGTGACTACGTCGGCGTCGCGGCCGCGGGGCCCTTCTTCTTCGTGAGCGCCTGGCTGCTGATGCTGTTCGCGGGCATCGTGGGCAGCGATGTTGGCATCCGGCCGTTTGGCTACGTCACCTCGATGGTGGTGACGATCGCGCTGTGGCTGACAGTCGCGCCGGCGGTCGGGGCGATCGCCCGGGCCCGGAGAAGGGACGCTGCCCGCGCCGGGAAGAAGGGCTGAGCCCCGCTACATAACCGCCTCGTCAGCGGACCACGAGCACCGGCCAGTCGCTGAGCTGGATCACCTTGTGCGCGGTGCTGCCGAGCACCAGGCCGGCCAGGTCACCCCGGCCCGCGAGCCCACGACGATAACCCGCACGTCGTGAGCCCTTCGCATCGTCGATGATCTCCCGGGCCGCATAGCCGTAGATCGTGGCCCGCACCTCGCCGTGGGCCTTCACCCTCGCGCGGGTCAGCTCGCTGGCCGCCGCCTCGACGACCTCCCGGGCCTCGTCCGGCGCCTCACGCATCATCAGCCCGCCGCGGCCGGCCACCTCCTGCTCCCGCAAGTGAAGCACCCACACCTCACCGCGGGACAGCTCGGCCAGCATCCCGATCTGGACCGCGCGAGCCTCGGGCGCCCGCACCGCGACCCTGGTGTAGGCGGTACGTGACGGTGACTGGACCGTGGTGGTCACGAACGCCGACGGGTCGGCGGGCTGACCGTCCGCGCCAGCGTCGCCGCCTCCTTCCCGGCCCTGCCCTCGATCACCGCCGAGCTGCTGGCCGACGGGGCAGGCGGCCTGGCCGTGATCGCGTTCGCCTGCGTCATCTCCCGGTGCACCTCGCCAGCGCGGCCGGGGCCGGGTAACCCCCCGCCCGGCCCCGGCCGCCCCGCACACGAGGCGGCCAGTCATGCGGCCCCGAGGTCTCCCGGAGCAGCGCCGCCCACCGGCCCCGCCCCGCCGCCGTCGGCGCCCGAAAGCCGGTAGTAGATCAGCGTCACCACCAGGGCGATGAACGGGGCGATGAGCGTTCCCGAGATCACCGCGCTCAGCCCATTGCGCAGCACGGCGGGCAGCGCGAGGAAGATCAGCCCAAGCACGATGTCCACCACGATCAGGATGATGAACACCAGCACCAGCGTGCCGAACACGTGCCAGCCGTTGCCCCGGACCAGCCGCTGGCTGCGGCCGAACGACGCCAGCGCCGCCGACCCCTCGATGACGATCACGGGGACGATCACCGCCCAGATCGTGATCAGGAAAAGGCCGGGGACGATGAGGAGGATGAGCCCGACCGTGATCGCGATTCCGGCCAGGACCGACGCGCCAGCGACACGCCAGAGGTAAGGGACGGCCGCGGACACGGTCTCGCCCAGCGACAGGTCGGCGCGGCCGTCCCGCACGTCCTGCACCGCCTTGACCAGCGCCGCCTGCAGCAGGAACGCCGCGAAGAACTGCACGATCGCGGCCAGTAGCGCCCCGACGACGCCGAGCAGGCCAAGCAGCGCGGCGACGACCGCGGCGGCGAGGTAGATGACGAAGGCGATCGTGAGAAGATGCACCGCGTGCGCTCGGTACATCCGCCAGGCTTCGTCCAGCACACCCGACAGTGGGTTCATGGCGGCGATCGTACCGGATCGCGGTTACCAGACCGGGTATGCAACACGCCGTCACCCATTGGCGGGGGAGGACGCCGTGAGCCTGCTAAGGACGGTCGAGGCGCCACAGCGGCCGGTTGCCGACCTGGCGCTAGCGCGCACGGCCCGGGGACCCGCGGCCCGCGACCCCGGGCCGCACGGCCCTAACGCGCGCGGCCTGCGGCGGTGAGCGGGAAGGGCTGCGGTTGCGGGCTGAGAGGACCGGCTGGTGTTTCAGGTACGGATTCACGGGCGGGCGCGCAGGGCGTCGTGACGTCCGCCGAGCTGCTGTCGGTCGCGGCGCTCACCGGGGGCAGGTACGCGCAGGCGTTCCCCGGCTTCGGGTCGGAACGGAAGGGCGCGCTGGTGGTGTCGTTTTGCCGGATCGCCGACGCGCCGATCCGCACCCGGGAGCCGGTGACCGAGCCGGACGTGCTGATCATTCAGGACCCGACGCTGCTGCACCAGCGCTGTACGAGGCGCGCCGCTGCCTGTCCTGCGGCAATTGCGGCGCCATTGTCATGGAACCCGAACCACCCTGACCGCTGCCAGCCAGCAGTGGTGGTCGGCCGCGGAGCGCCGGTGGGACACTGATGTGATGGCGCCGTGGCGGGTGCGTGACTTCCACGCCGATGACCTTGATGCCGCCATCCGGTTGTGGGATGACCCGGCGGCCAGCAGCGAGGCGCCGGCCTTCGGCCTGTCCGACCTGATTGCGGCTATCCGCTCGCATGAGCCCGCGGTCGTCGCGGTGGTCGGCGACGAGCTGGTGGGGGCCGCGGTCGCGGCCGTCGCCGGTGACCGGGCGTGGGTGATGCGGATCAGCCTGGCCGCCGCGTGGCGGCACCGGGGGATCGGTAGCGCCATGCTCGGTGAGCTGGAGCGGCGGCTGGTGGCGGCCGGGGTGCACCGGATCCAGTGCCTGCTCGCGGGCGAGAGCGACCTCGGCGGCCTGGCGCTGGAGCACGCCGGGTATGCCGCGCGCCGGGGGATGGTCTTCTATGAGCGGCTGGAGCCGGTCCATCCGGGCAGTGCCGGGGTGCTGGGACAGCTCGGCGGCCGCATGGTGCGAGCCGGAGCATGGGATCAGCTCGGTGGGATGGTCACGGAGAAGCAACTGATCGAGCGGCGGGTCATCTTGCCGCTGGCCCAGCCCCAGCTGGCCGAGCGGCTTGGCCTGGTGCCGCCGCGGGCGATCGTGCTGTTCGGGCCGCCGGGAACCGGAAAGACCACCTTCGCCAAGGGGGCCGCGTCGCGGCTAGGGTGGCCGTTCGTGGAATTGTTCCCGTCGCGGCTGGCCGGCGAGTCCCCGGCCGGGCTGGCCGCCGCCCTGCGGGAGGCGTTCGCCCTGGTCGCCGAGCTGGACAAGGTAGTGCTGTTCATCGACGAGGTGGAGGAGATCGCTGGGGCGCGCCAGCCACGTACGGTCTCGGCCGCGCAGGGTGTCACGAACGAGATGCTCAAGCTCATCCCGCCGTTCCGGGAGCAGGATGAGCGGCTGCTGATCTGTGCCACGAACTCGGTGCGCGCCCTGGACAGCGCGTTCCTGCGGCACGGCCGGTTCGACTACGTCATCCCCATCGGGCCGCCGGACGCGGCGGCGCGGGAGGCGATCTGGGACCGCTACCTCGCCACGGTCCCGCATGGTGAGCTCGACATGGCCACGATCGTGGCGCGGTCGCGGCTGTTCACCCCCGCCGACATCGAGTTCGCCGCGCGCCGGACCGCACAGCTGGTGTTCGAGCGCGTGGTGTTCGAAAACGGCGCCCAGCAAGTGGCGACGGACGACATCCTGCACGCCATCGGCCAGACCCGGCGCACCCTCACTCCGGAAGTGGTGGCCGAGTTCGAGCAGGACATCGAGGACTACGCCAGGGTGTGAGCGGCGCGCCAATGCCCCCGCACCGGCGGCCTGCCGACACCGGGCAGCCTGCCCGCTCCGCGGCGCTTGCCCGGCCTCAGCCGGCCTGGCGCCTCCCGGCCTCCAGATGCAACGCCAGCCGGGGGCAGAGGCGGACGGCGTCGGCGGCCAGCGCATGCAGGGCCGTCGGCACGTCGGCGTCACGGATGACCGGGAAGCCCCAGTCGTCGAGGATGATCATCTCGGGGATGAGCTCGGCGCACAGGCCGCGGCCGTCGCAGGCGACAGGGTCAACCCGGAGCCGGGTGCGCGCGGTCATCCCGCCCCTCGCCGCGGTGCCGTAAGCACCGCCTCGCTGCTGGTCGCGCTGCACCACCCGGTGGCGTGCAGCTCGGCCTCCCCGCTGAACACCGCCAGCGCGCTGCGGATCATGCGGACGGCCCCGTCCGGGTGGTGGCAGGCGCCGCGGCCGTCGGCCTGTGCCAGCCACCGGGCCAGCCTGTCAAGGTTCGAAGGGCGGCCGTGGGCGAGGGCGGCCAGTTCGCCTGCGATGGCGGCCAGGCCGAACACGCAGGGCCCGCACTGGCCCGCAGACTCGGCCGCGAGGTAGGCGGCGAGGCGGGCGGTCTCGGCCAGCCTGCAGGCGCCGCCGGGCAGCGCGGCGATCAGGCCCGCCCCGGGGCCAGCGCCGAGCGGTGCCAGGCCCTCGGCGGAGAACGGCAGCGGACCGGCCGCCGCCGCATCGGCCCAGCTGCCGGAATAGCCGCCGAGCAGCAGTGCCTGAAGCGGCACGGACGGCCCGCCCGCCAGGCCGAGGACGTCGCGGACGGGCGTGCCGATCCCGATCTCGAACACGCCCGGGTGGCGCACCGCTCCGGTGACCGTCACCAGCATCGTGCCGGGTTCGGCGTTCGTGCCGATCTGGCGGAACCAGGCCGCGCCGTACCGGGCGATCAGCGCCAGGTGCGCTAGCGTCTCCACGTTCTGCACCAGCGTCGGATGGCCGCGCAGGCCGCGCTCCGATACCCGCGGCGGGGTCGGCGTCGGCGTCGGGATGCCACGTTGCACCCAGCGGACCACGGCTGTGGCCTCGCCGGCGACGAAACCGTCGGCGGCGGCCATGACCCGGAGCCGGGCCCGGTCCAGGCGGGAACGGCGCCGTTCGGCCGCCGCATGCGCCACTTTCGCGAGAACCGCGGGGTGGACCACCACGACCGCCTCACGGGCGCCCACGATCTCAGCGGCGGCCACCGCGCCGTCCAGCACCAGGTGGGGTTCGCGTGCGAGCAAGACCTTGTCCTTGGCGCTGGCAGGCTCGCCTTCGCTGCCGTTGGCGATGACCACCGGGGTGTGCCCCGCCGCCGCGACCGCGGCGAGCTTGCGGGCGGCCGGGAAGGCGGCGCCACCGCGCCCGGTGAGCCCGGACCTCTCCACCTCGGCGAGGAGCTGCCGGCGCCCTCCCGGGTCCGGCCCGCACCGGGGCGGCGCGCCATGGCGGGCGAGGTGCTCGCGGAGGCCGGCCGGTTCCGCCGGGATGCGGCCGGGCAGCAGCCGGGGCAGCAGGCCGGCCTGGCGACCTGGCTCGGTCGGCACCGCCGCGGAGCCCGTCATCATGCGGGCGGCAGGGCACGTCCCTGGCGGGGCGGCCACGACGGCGCGGGAGGGCCGGTGCGACGCCGGGCGAGCAGCCGGGCCAGCACCGCGGTAGCCACCAGCGCCGCCGACCCGCACTCGACCAGCGCGACCCACCAGATGACGAGGTCACCGCCTGCGGTGAGCGAGTGGAGGAACGCCACGGGCCAGGCCAGGTAGGCGAGCCAGTGCACGGCCCGCCAGGCCCGCAATCCCAGCCGGGTCCGCAGCGCGCTGGTGGCCAGCACCGCGCCGCCTAGGTCCACGGCAAGTGTCCCGAGGCCGATCGCCATCCGGCGGTACGGGGATGCGAACGGCGCCACGGTGGCGGCCCAGCCGATCGTCACGTAGGGGTCCAGGATCGCCGTGACGGCGTGCAGCCCAAGCAGGGCGACCGCGAACAGCGACAGCGTGCGGTGCAGCTCAGCGACGGCGAAACGCGGCCAGTCCCGGGGCGCGGATCCGAGCCGCGCTGCCACTCCCAGCACGATCACGATGCTGAACAGCACCAGCAGGACCAGCCCGCTGCCGCGGGAGACATACCACAGCCCCTGGGCGCCGGTGGCCGTGGCGGGGCTGGCGGCTGCCGGGCCGGCGTTCACCGGGTGCCTCGCGTCCGGGCTCGCCGGGCGATCAGGCGGATCCCGGGCGGGTCCAGGCGGCCGCCTTCGCCCGCCGGCCAGCCGCGGGTGTGCCGCACCGCGCCATCGTGACCGACCAGCCGGGCCGGCAGGCCCTGGGCCGCCAGCCACGCCTGCGCCCGCAGGCCCAAAATGATCGCTGCGGTCGAGGCGGCGTTGGCGGTGGCGCAGTCACCGGCGGCGACGCTCGCGGTGCGCCACGGGCCGGCGGCGGGTGTGCCGGTCCTGGGGTCCAGGATGTGATGCAGCGTGGTCCCGGCCCGCCGCCACTGGCGGCAGGTGACCGAGGACGTGGCGAGCGCCCCGCGGGCCAGCCGGACCGTCTGCACGGTGAGCGCACCGGCGGGCCGGAAGGGCAGGTGGTGGTCGTTGGCGACCAGGATCGGCCAGCCACCGGCGGGCGCCAGGCCGGCCGTGGCGAGATCCCCGCCAAGGCTGACCAGCACCCCGCCGGCCCGGCCGCACGCGGCGAACGCGGCGGCAGCGGACCGGTCGGCGCCCAGGCCCTTGGCGGTCGCGCCGAGGTCGAGGCAGACCCCGGCCGGAACGCAGAGCGCCGGCCCGCGCAGCCGGACCACCTGCCAGCCCGGCACCCGGGCCGGCGCGGCGGCACGGTCGCTGGCATCGCCGATCTCAGCGAAGTCGCGGTCGTAGCCGAGTGCAGCCAGTGCCCCGCCGACCGTCGGGTCGACCAGGCCCGACGTCCAGCGCGCGGCCGCCAGCGCCACGGAAACCACCTCGGCCAGCCCGTCGCTGACCAAGTGGGCGCCACCCCCGGACAGCTGGATCCGGGTGATCTCGGAGTCTTGGCGGAAGCGGCTCGCCTGGCGGTCCAGCGCCCCGATCTCGCGGTCGGCGGCCGCGAGCGCCCGGCCGAGGTTCCGCGCTGGCCACACCACCACCCGCGCGCTGGTGCCAAGCGCCGGTCGTTCGGCGACTCCGAGGGAAGGCTCGCTGATCCCGATTCTGGTCCAGGCCGGGGGCTGGGTTACCCCCGGGGCCGCGGCGGTCATCAGTTGTCCCGGTAGACGATCACGGCGCGGCCGGTGCCGCCGCCCCCGCTCGCCCCGCAGGCGCCGCCAGCGGGCTGGACGACCACCCCCGACCCGCCGGAGGTGACCACCGGGGCAGACACCACCGGCTGGTGACACGAGGCGGGCCCCGTGGCTGGGCGCCCCGCGGCCTTGCCCGTGACGGCGGCCGTGCCCGGCGTCACGGATGTGACATGCGTGGCGTGGGCGAAATAGCCGGCCGCGGCCGCGGTGCCGGCGATGAGGGCGGCGGCCGTCCAGTTCGATGCCCTGCGGACGGCGCGGACACCCGCCCGCCGGACCGCCGTGGGATGGGCGCCGGAAAGGGGGTCATCGGCAGCGGGCAGCCTGGTGCGCGGCTGCGGGATCTGGTGATTGGGTTCCATGTCTGATCTCCTCCCGTGTGCTCCTGGGCCGGGCGCCCCGGCGGTTCCAGGGTGAGGGACGGACGATGAAACGATCATGTGAGGCCGATGTGAGAATTCACATCTGGCTCAGACGGTTCTCAGAGCGCCGCCTCGTAGCGTGCGGTCATGCGGGTGCTTGTCGTCGAGGACGATCTGCGGATGGCCCGGGTTCTCCGGCGGGGCCTGGCAGAGGAGGGCCATGCCGTGGACGTGGCCGGCAGCGGCCCGGATGGCCTCTGGCTCGCCACCGAGAACCCCTACGCGGCCGTGGTGCTCGACATCATGCTCCCCGGGTTCGACGGGATCGAGGTGTGCCGCCGGCTGCGCGCCTCTGGCCGCTGGATGCCGGTCTTGATGCTCACCGCCCGTGATGGCGTGGGCGACCGGGTCCGTGGCCTCGACGCGGGCGCCGATGACTACCTGGTAAAACCGTTCAGCCTGCTGGAACTGGCGGCCCGGCTGCGGGCGCTCGCCCGGCGGGACGGCCGGCCCCGGCCGGTCCTGCTGGCCGAAAGCGGCCTGCGGCTGGACCCGGCTGCCAAGCGGGCGTGGCGGGACGGCACCGAGCTGCGCCTGTCTCCCAAGGAGTTCTCGCTGCTTGAGCTGTTCCTGCGGCATCCCGGCGTGGTGCTGACCAGGTCACAGATCATCGACGCGGTGTGGGACTTCGCCTACGACGGCGCCTCCAACGTCGTGGACCAGTACGTGACCTACCTGCGCCGCAAAGTGGACGTCCCGTTCGGCCGTCACGACATCGAAACCGTGCGGGGAATGGGGTACCGGCTCCGCCGCGCCGAACGGGAGTTACCCATGCCGGTCCGGCTGCGCCTGGCGCTGCTGTTCGCAGCCGCCCTCACGGTCGTGTACGCACTCGGCGCCTGGCTGCTAGTCAGCCGGCTCGGCGCCGCGGTCCTGCACACGATGGACACTCAGCTCAGCGCGCAGGTCAGCCAGGCGGCCCGGTACCTGCCGCCGGACGAGGGGGGAGGGCCGCGGCCGGCAGCCACCGGGGGCCTGGCGACCGGCACGGCTGTTGTCCAGGTCATCGACTCCTCCGGCCGGGTCCGTGGCACAAGCTCCGGCGCGGAGTCCGGGCCGCTGCTGACCGGCCGGGAGCTGCAACAGGCCCGGCGGGTGAGGATCACCGTGACCCAGACGGCCGAGGACGAACGCGAGCGCCTGGTGGCCGGCCCGCTCGCCGGGCATCCCGGCTGGGTCGCCGTGGCGGTGGCGTCACTCGGGCCGGCGGATGCCACGCTCGGCGATGTCACGGCGGGGCTGGTAACCGGGGGGGCGGCATTTATCATGATCGCCAGTCTCGGGGCGTACGGGCTGGCCCGTGCGGCGCTGTCTCCGGTCGAGCGGCTGCGGCGGGAGGCGGCGGCGATCTCCGAGCGTGACCCGGCGTCCCGCCTCCAGGTCCCCAGGACCAGGGATGAGATCGCCGCGCTGGCCGAGACAATGAACGGCCTGCTGGCCCGGCTGCAGGCGGCGCTGGCGCGGCAGCGGGCATTTGTCGCCGACGCCAGCCACGAACTGCGCACACCGTTCGCCGTGCTGGGCGGCGAGCTGGAACTCGCCGCCCGGCCCGGGCGCAGCCGCGCAGAACTGGCAGCGGCGGTGGCCGCCACCGCCGCCGAGGTCGCCCGGCTCACCCGCCTCACCGATGACCTGCTGCTGCTGGCCAGGGGCGACGAGGACCAGCTCAGCCTGCGCCGCGAGGCGGTCGGCATCTCCTCACTGCTGGCCCAGAGCATGCCAAAGCCCGGGCGCCCGGGCGGTCAAGCCGTCTCCTGCACGCTGGCGGTGCCGGACGGGCTCGCCGCGGTCGTCGACGCCGGCCGCGTCCGGCAGGCCGTGGACAACCTCGTCGACAACGCGCTGCGATTCGCCCCCGCCGGGAGTCAGATAGCCGTCTCGGCCCGAGCAGACGGCCCGGACCTGGTCATCGGGGTTTCGGACAGCGGGCCAGGTTTCCCCGCCGATTTCCTGCCGCATGCCTTCGAGCGGTTCAGCCGCCCCGACAGCGGGCGGGCACGCTGCGACGGTGGCGCCGGCCTCGGCCTGGCGATCGTGGCCGCGATCGCGCACGCCCACGGCGGCAGGGCGACCGCTGGGAATCGGCCCGGCGGCGGCGCGGTCGTCAGCATCCGGCTGCCACGGACGGTGATCGGCGCAGCCGGTGAGGGCCCACCCCGACGCGGGTGGTGGGGCGTCGCGTGACGATCCGGCAGCCGGGAAGACGGGAAGAGGGGAACGGAGGCGGCGAGGCCGGCGTCACGGCAGCCGGACGTAGCCGTGGCGGCTCTTCCACAGGTAGTACTTCTCAAACGCGAGCTTCATCGCGTGCACCTGGGGGCCGGGAACCATGACCCCGGCCTTGCGCGGCGGCAGCATGTGGTCGGCGAGGATCATCACGCCGTTGCTGCCCGCGTCCATCATGCACACGGCCGCCATCTTGGCGAAGTCCTTGTGCCGGGCTGCCGGCTCACCCCGGATCGCGGCCGCGATGTTCCGGGCGGCGGTCCTGGCCATCGACTCGGTGGGGAACCCGGTCTTGGGGATGCCGATCGGCACTGCGGTCTGCCAGGGCACCGGCACCTGCGCGGCGATCCCCACCGCGTAGATCTCTGGGTGGGCTTTGGACTGGTAGGTGTCGGCCACCGGGATGTAGCCCTTCTCGTCGGCCAGCCCGGGCGTGGCGCTGACCACCGGCTGGCCGAGAAACGGCGGCACCACCATCGCGTACTGGAACGGCACGCTGGTGCCGTCGGTGAGCCGGATCCGGTCGGCGGTGACCTCTTCGAACGCCACCCCGGTCCGGGCGGCGATGCCCTCCTTGTTCAGGAACATCTGGAGCAGCTTCTCCCCGCCGGGCAGGCCGCCGATGCCGAAATGCCCCACGAACGGCTCGGCGGTGACGAACGTCAGCGAGACCCGCTTGCGCAGCCCTGCCTTCCGGAGCTGGTGAGCGGTGTTGAACAGGAACTCGTACGCGGCGCCGAAACAGCTCGCGCCCTGGGTCGCCCCGATCACCACCGGGCCCGGGTCCGCCAGGAACTCCCGCCAGGCCGCGCCGGCCCGCTCCGCGTCCGCCAGCGTCGTGATCGTCTGCGCGTAGCCGCCGGGGCCGAGGCCCGGTGCGACGTCGAACCTGTTGCGGAAGCCGGTGGCCACCACCAGGTAGTCGTACCGGTGGCTGCCGTTGCTGGTCGAGACGGTCCGGGCGGCCGGGTCGATGGCCGTCACCTCCGCGTGCTCGAACCCGATCTCGTGCTGGCTGAACACCGGCGCCAGCGGGAAGGTGATATCGTCCGCCCGGCGCTTGCCGAACGGCAGCCAGATCAGCGAGGGGCTGAACAGGAAGCGGTCCGACGCCGACACCACCGTGACGTCCACGTCGCTGCGAAGCTCATGCTTGAGCTCCAGGGCCGCCGTGAGCCCACCGAAGTTCCCGCCCGCCACCAGCACGCTCTTGGCGGTCATGACCACCACCTCGTTTTCGGCGCGATGCGATACCTGTCCACCCCCACCGTCGGTCCGGCCGACCGTGGCGGCACAGGGTCTTTGGTCACCGGCATGCAGGCCCTCGGCCTGGTAACCCGGGACGCAGGTCGTATCAGCTCAGGACCAGCAGCACTGCCCAGCCGGGGGTGGCGCGCCGATGCTTGGTACGAGCGAAGAAATCTGTTACGGCCGGACCACGACGACCCGGCGGCGTAAGAGGTATCCCCGATGCGCAGAAGGACTTTCGGCGCACTCGCGTCTGTGGCAGGGCTGCTGCACGCGGTGGTCCTCGCCATCGGCGGCGGGCTCCTTCATCGCGGTGCACCTGCGTGAGATGGCCTGCGGGCCGGTCAGGACCTTCCGCCACGTGCCGTCCCGCTGCCAGCGGCGGAACAGCCCGTACACCGTCTGCCAGGACCCCTACTCCACGGGCACGTCCCGCCAGGGCACACCGTTGCGCACACGCCAGCGGGTCCCGTTGATGAGCTGCCGCTTCGTCCACTTCGGTAGGCGTCCCCGCTTCCTGCTGCCGCGGCAGCAGCGGCCCCAGCACCGCCCACTGCCCGTCGCTCAGGCCCACCCGGCCCGTCACCGCTAAGGTGGCACGAGGTCTCCGTGCAGCTGGTCTTCTTCGTTGCTGACTCATCTACCGGAGACCTCGCCCATCACAGGCCAGCGACACGCCGGGGCAACCCGGTCACACACCCAGCTTTGGGACACGTCCTAGGACGGCAGGGCTGGCAGCGTCTCGGGGTATTTCAGCCCGGTTCCGGTGTTGAGCACCACGACCTCGTCCGCTGCCGTCAGCCAGCCGTCCTCGCGCAGTCTGGCCACGGCCGCCACGGCGGCCGCGCCCTCCGGGCAGATCCACATTCCCTCCGCGGCGGCCAGTCGCCGCTGCGCTGCGAGCAGCTCGTCGTCGGTGACGGCCACCGCGGTTCCGCCCGTGGCGCGGATCTCCGACAGGACGAGGAATCCCCCCAGCGGTGCCGGGACCGTCAGCCCGAACGCTGCCGTGCGCGGATCGGGCCACGGCGTGGTGGTGCGTTCTGAATGCTCGAAGGCCGCCACCACGGGGGCGCAGCCCGCGGCCTGCACGGCGACCAGCCGCGGCAGGTCGGGCCCGATCCAGCCAAGCTCTCGCAGTTCCCGCAGCGCCTTGCCGATCGCGATCAGGCCGACGCCGCCGCCGACCGGGCAGGCGATCACTTCGGGGACGCGCCAGCCAAGCTGCTCGGCGATCTCGAAGCCGATGGTCTTCTTGCCCTCGATCCGGTAAGGCTCGCGCAGCGTGGAGACATCCTGGTAGCCGGGCCGGGCGGCGACCTCTTCGGCGACCAGGCGGCCCGCGTCCCCGATGAGGCCGTCCACCAGGTGGGTCTCGGCCCCGGCGGCGATGCACTCGGCGGCGGTGATCGCCGGCGCCTGCCGCGGCATCGCGATCAGGCAGGGCAGGCCCGCCCGGGCACAGTAGGCCGCCCAGGCGGCGCCGGCGTTGCCGTTGGTGGGCATGGCCACGCCGGCCGCGCCGAGCTCGGCGGCGCGGGTCACCCCGACAGCGGCCCCCCGGGCCTTGAACGTCCCTGTCGGCAGCGGGCTCTCGTCCTTGATCGCCAGCCGGGGGAGCCCCAGCTCACGGCCGAGCCTGTGCAGGCCGAGCAGCGGCGTCATGCCCTCGCCCAGCGAGATCACGCTGGCCTGCGTGGCTGCGGGGAGCAGTTCGTGGTAGCGCCAGATCGTGGGCGCCCGCCCGGCTATCCGGGCCGGACCGGTCGCCGCCGCGACCGCTCCCAGGTCATAGCGCGCCAGCAGCGGGCCGCCGCAGCCGCAGGTGCCCTGAATCCGGCCTGGCTCGAGAACGCGCGAGCACCGCGAGCATTCCAGGTGGCTCAGCGCCGAGTAACGTGCCGCCACGTTGCCTCCTCGCGAGCAGATCCACTAAGGTTCGGCCATCGAATCACTGACGGTTCCGGCCTCCGGCACGATACCGGGCGCGCTGGGGCGCGCCCGGGTCAGCGTGACCCTGTTCCTCGCGCTGTTCGGTGCCGCCGACGGCGTGTGGCTGGCCCGCATCCCCGCCGTCAAGCAGCAACTCGGGCTCAGCGACGGAGTGCTGGGCATGGCGCTGCTGGCCTCCCCGGCGGGGGTCATCCTGGTGGCGCTGGTCGCCGGGCGGCTGGTGGACCGGGTGGGCAGCGGGCTGCCCACCGCCGTGGCCGGCGTGCTGGTGCCGCTGCTGCCGATCGGGTTCGGGCTGGCCGGCAGCCTCGCCGAGCTGGTCGCCGCCTTGCTGGCGTTCGGGCTGGCCGCCGGGCTCCTGGATGTGGCGGCCAACGTGCACGCGCTCCGCGTGCAGCGCGCCTACCAGCGGCCGCTGATCAGCTCGTTCCACGCCTGGTACAGCGGCGGCGCCATCGGCGGGGCGCTGCTTGGCGGCGCGTTCGCGTGGGCATCGGTCTCGCCGGCGGTCAGCTTCGCCGCCGTCGGCATACCGCTGGCGGGGGTGGCGCTCCTGGCAGCCCGGGGCCTGCTGCGAGGCCGGGAGGAGGGCATCCCGGAAACCGGTGACAGCGAGCGGGCGCTGCCGCCCGGGGCCCGGGCCGGCGCCGGGGCAGCCGGGCGTTCCCGGCATGTGTCGCTGCGGCTGCTTGTGCTCGGCGTGCTCGCGATGTGCAGCCTGCTCGGCGAGGGCGCGGCCGGCAACTGGAGCGCCGTCTACCTGCACGACAACCTGGCTGCTCCGGCCGGGCTGGCCGCCATCGGTTTCGCGGCGTTCTCGGCGGCGATGACGGCCGGCCGGATGGCGGGTGACCGGCTCGCGGCCAGGTTCGGCCCGGTGCGCCTGATGCGCGGAGCCGGGCTGCTCGCCGCCGCGGGTCTCGGCGGCGGGCTGCTGTCCGGCGACCCGGCCGGTGCGATCGTCGGGTTCGCGGTGTTCGGGGCCGGGCTGTCGGTCACGTTCCCGCAGCTCATGTGGGCGGCCGCGGATGCCGATCCGCTCCGGCCGGGCAGCGCCGTGGCGCGGGTGGCCGGGATGGGCTATGTCGGCCTGCTCGGCGGCCCGGTGCTGATCGGCGGTTGCGCGACCATGGCCGGGCTTACCCGGGCGCTGACGATCCCCATGGTGCTGATGGTCGGACTGGCCCTGGCCGCCCGCGCCGTCGCGCGTCCGGCCGCTGACCGTGCCGTCGCGCGTCCGGCTGATGCTCCGGCGGGCTGATGCCCGGTCCGGCTGATGCCCGGTCCGGCGGCCGGTCCGGCCCTTCCGCCGGGAGCATTCCGCCACGGGGAGCGTTCCGCCGCCGGCCGCGTTCACCGGGAGCTTTGCGCCACGGGGAGCGTTCCGCCGCCGGCCGCGTTCGCCGGGAGCTTTCCGCCACGGGGAGCGTTCCGCCGCCGGGCGCGTTCTCTCCACCCACGTCTCCCACTCCGACGGGCGCGGCCTAGGCTGATCGAAGCTGTGCTCACCGGTGCCGTGGGCTGACCGCGAGGTAGCCAGGACGAGGCAGGGCACCAATCTGGGATGCCCGGGCAGGGAGGTGCTGGGCCAGGTGGATGACAAGGAAATCCTCGGTCACATCGACGAGCTCATCCAGACCGAGCGTGACCTCCGGGCCAGGCTGGCCGCGGGAGAACTGACCGGCGATGAGGAGCACGCCCGGCTGCGGTCCGCGGAGGAGGCCCTCGATCAGTGCTGGGACCTGCTGCGCCAGCGCCGGGCGCGGCGCGAGTTCGGCGAGGATCCGAACCAGGCCGAGCTCCGGCCGCGGTCCGAGGTCGAGGGGTACATCCAGTAGTAGGCAGGCCCACCCGGTGCCGGAAGGCCGACAGGCCAGAAGGCCGGAAGGCGCGGTCGCGGCCGTTGCCGGCCGCCCTAGGCCGGGCGTCTCCGCAGGTTCCCTGAAACGTTAGTTGTGATTCAGCAACTTCCGCCCGGCATACTTGTGAGGTGAGCTGCTCCCACGACTCAGGCCGTCCCGGGACCACCGTAGGCGGCGCAGGCCTGCAGGAAGCCGGGCCGAGGTTACGGCGGTGGATGCCCGGCGCCGCTACCTCGTCCTGGCCATCTGCTGCATCAGCCTGCTGATCGTTGGCCTGGATTCGACGATCGTCAATGTCGCGCTGCCGTCGATCAAGCGGGATCTGCACGCCCCCGTATCCGGGCTGCAGTGGGTCGTCGATGCCTACCTGCTCGTGCTGGCCAGCTTCCTGATAATGGCCGGCTCTACTGGCGACCGGCTCGGCCGGAAGCGGACATTCCAGGCCGGCCTGGTCGTCTTTTCCCTCGGCTCGCTGCTGTGCAGCCTCGCCCCGGGCCTTGGCTGGCTGGTCGGGTTCCGGATGCTGCAGGCGATCGGCGGGTCGATGCTCAACCCGGTCGCGATGTCGATTATCACCAACACCTTCACCGATGCGAGGGAACGGGCCCGGGCCATCGGCGTATGGGGCGGCGTGGTCGGGCTGAGCATGGCCCTCGGGCCGGTCGCCGGCGGCGCCCTGGTGGCATCCGTGGGCTGGCGGGGAGTGTTCTGGGTGAACATCCCGGTCGGCGTCGCCGCGCTGATTCTCACCGGGCTGTTCGTGCCAGAGTCCCGGGCGCTCCATCCCCGCAGGACCGACCCGCTCGGCCAGGTCCTCATCCTGATCACGCTGGCCGCCGTGACATACGGGATCATCGAGGGACCGGGCCGCGGCTGGTCCTCGGCCCGGATCCTGGGGTGCTTCGCGCTCGCGGCGGCGGCGCTGGCGGGCTTTGCCTGGCATGCGCTCAGGCACCCGGAACCGCTCATCGACCTTCGCTTCTTCCGCAGCGCGCCGCTGTCGGGCGCGACCGCGATAGCCGTCTGCGCGTTCGCCGCGATGGCCGGGTTCATGTTCCTGAACACGCTGTACCTGCAGGATGTCCGCGGCTACTCGGCGCTGCACGCGGGCCTGCTGCTGCTGCCGATGGCGGTGATGACGGCGGCGACGAGCCCGCTGTCCGGCCGGATCGTGGCCGCACGCGGCACCAGGCTGCCGCTCGTCATCGCGGGCACCGCGACCACCGTGACCGGGCTCATGCTGAGCCGCATAGGAAACACGACGCCGATCTGGTTCCTGCTGTCCGCCTACGTGATCTTCGGGACCGGCTTCGGAGTGGTGAACGCTCCGATCACGAACACGGCCGTGTCGGGCATGCCTGCCAGCCAGGCCGGCGTCGCCGCCGCGGTCGCCTCGACCAGCCGCCAGGTCGGGTCGGCGCTCGGCGTGGCGGTCGTCGGGTCGGCCGCGCTGTCGGCGCTGCACGGGCCGTTCCGGCTGGACTTCGCCTCGGCAAGCCATGCCGGCTGGTGGATCGTGACCGGATGCGGCGTGGGCGTCCTGCTCGTGGGCGTGCTCACCAGCGGCCGGTGGGCCAGGCTGACCGCCGACCGGACCGCCCGGCGGCTGATGCCCGCCGACGCCGACACCCCGGCCCCGGTGGCAGCCCCGTAAGCCGTCTGGCGGCGGACACGGCGCCCGGACCTCGGGCAGGTATCCCCGGACCTCGGGCAGGTAAGGTCGCGAGAAGGGGATGCGGCGAGGCTCGTTCTGGCGTTGCATGAGACGGAGTTCCGGAAACCCCCGACCCCCGAGCCCGCTCCAGTTCCGCCCGGCGCTCGGGAGACCGTGACCGAGACGCCCGCGAACCGTGGCTGGCTTGCCGCGAGCGCGGTCGCGGGCGAGATCACGGGGCAGGCGCCGTGCTGGAGGAGCCCGTGCGTGGGATGACGTTCAGGGCGAGGATCACGAGGGTGGTCGTCGCCGTGGCCGCTGTCGCGCTCGTGATCCCGGCAGCGGCCTCATGTGACGGGCCGGGGCCGGGGGCGGACGGGGCGGCTGCCTCGTCGGCCGGCGATCACGGCTCCGCGGCCAGCGCGAGCTCCGGCGGGCTGCCCGCGGCCCCGGCCGGCGTGATCGGCAGGCTGTCTCCCCGCCAGCTTGCCGGGCAGCGGGTGATCTACAGTTACCGGGGCCTTCGGCCGCCGGCCCGCCTGCTGCGCCTGATACGCCACGGCGAGGCCGGGGGCGTCATGTTCTTCAGCCAGAACATCGCCGGAAAGCCGCAGCTTGCCGCGGTCATCCGCGAGCTGCAGCGTGCGGACGCCTCGCCGGGCAATCCGGTCCGTGCGCCGCTGCTGCTGATGACCGACCAGGAGGGCGGGCTCGTGCGGCGGCTGCCCGGCGCCCCGGCGCTCTCGGAGAAGCAGATCGGGCAATCCGGCGACCCGCAGGCGCAGGCCGCCGCGGCCGGCGCCAGCGCCGCAGCCAACCTGCGCAGCGTGGGGATGAACGTCAACCTGGCGCCGGTCCTCGACGTGTACCGGGCACCCGGTGACTTCGACGACCAGTTTCAGCGCTCCTACAGCTCCAGGCCAGGCGTGGTAGCGCGGCTCGGCGCGGACTTCATCACCGCGCAGCAGCGCGGCGGGGTCGCGGCCACCGCCAAGCACTTTCCGGGCCTGGGCGCGGCCGGCCGACGGGAGGACACCGACCTCCGCCCGGTCACCCTGCGGGTACCGCTGCGGCAGCTGCGCGCCGTCGACGAGTTCCCATACCGGGCGGCGATCGCCGCCGGGGTCCGGCTCGTGATGGTGTCCTGGGCGATCTACCCGGCCCTGGACCCGCGCAGGCCCGCTGGCCTCTCGCCCGTCATCGTCGGCGGCGAGCTCCGTGACCGCCTGCACTTCCATGGGGTCACGATCACCGACGCGCTGGAAGCGGGAGCGCTGCGGCCGTTCGGCGGGTTTGCCCGGCGCGGGCTGCTGGCCGCCCGCGCGGGGATGGACCTGCTGCTGTGCTCGGGGCGCTCGGTCAGGGAAGGCGAGCAGGCAGCAGCCGGGCTGCTGGCGGGCTACCGGGACGGCCAGCTTGGCCGCTCCGGCTTCCTGGCGTCGGTCACGCGGATCCTCGCGCTCCGCTACAGCCTGGCCAGATGAGCAGCGGCCCGCGCGCGGCCGGTCACGGCATCCGGTAGCTGCGCCACCGTACCGGGCCTGACGCAATCACCGTCTGCTCCGGATCCCCCGCTGTCTCGGCGAACCAGGCACGGACTTCTGCCGCTGCCGCCAGCCTGCGGTCGTCGGGGACCGGCCAGGTCCAGGAGTGGACGTTGTCCTCTATGTTGCGCAGCAGTTCCGCGACGGTCCGCCCGCCCGGGACCGGGATCGGCGGCATGTGCCGGACGACGGCGCCGCGGGCGTGGAGGAACTCGTCGAGGCCGTCAAGGCGATGCAGCCCGACCGCGGCCCTGCGCATCCCGGCCGCCGCCCGAAACCTGCGCCTCAGCTCAGCGCCGAGGCCAGCGCCGTCGCCGCCCCTCGCGGCCAGCAGGACGCCGCCGGGAGCCAGCATCCTCAGCGCCTCGGCAACCGCGCGCTGCCAGTCGGGAATCAGGTGCAGCACATGGCAGGCTATGACGCCGCGCACCGTTCCCGCACGCAGCGGCAGCGCGGTGGCCGACGCGCGGAGTCCGATCACTGCCGAGCGCTTCCGGGCCAGCTCGGCCAGCATCGGCCCGGACAGGTCGACGCCGATCACCCGGACGCCCGCCTCCGCCAGCGGAACCGCGATCCTGCCGGTCCCGACCCCGATCTCCAGCACGGGGCCGTCGGACGCCTGGCCGAGCTCACTCAGCAGCAGGGCGGTCTGCGCGGATACCGTCTCCGGAGGGAGCCTCCTGGTCCGGTCGTAATAGCCCGCCGCCCGGTCGAAGGTCACCGATCCATCCGCCACGGCGCCATTCTGCCTGCCCTGGCGGTGAGACGGGAGAGTAGCGGGCCGGGAAGAAGCCGCGAACCGGACGGTCAAGGCCGAGGTTGTGCGGGAACTCGGCCGGCCGGTCTCCGGCCGGGATGATGATCGCCACATCGTCTGCGGGCCCGCGGTTCGGGTCATACACAGACAGCCGCACGGTGCCGTCGCTGATCTCGTAGCAGAACGCGGCGACCTGGTGGTTATGCCCGAGCAGCAGCGGATCGGCCGAGGCGACGGTCACCAGGCCGAGCGGCACCGGCCGGCCGCGATCCAGGGCCGCTCGGACCCGGGGCCACCAGATGCTCGTCGTGCGCTCGGCCGGGCCGCCCGGGGGGAGGGTCATCCACCGGTAGTACCTGAGCACGCCTGCCGGGATGTTCCAGGAGTCGATGAGCCGCCGGACGATGAACCGGTAGTGCGCGGAGCCGGGGGCGGGCCGGCCGGCCGGCGGCGGGATGCCCGCGTGCCAGTGGTCGAGGGCGGCGAAGACCATGCCGCCGCACAGTCCGCGCGCGGCGTTGCCGATCCCGACCGGGCCCAGCGGGGTGCGGACAACTAGCGCAGGCGCCGCCGGCCAGTCATTGCCGAACGGGTAGCCGTCGCGGGAGGGCAGGAACCGTGTCCTCGCCGCGGCCTGCGGCAGGCCCGTGGTCCGGGGCGGCGGCTCAGCGGCCGGCGAGCGCATCGATCCTGGCCACCTCGTCTGGTTCCAGCGAGAAGCCGAAGATGTCCAGGTTGGCCGCGATCCGCTCCGGGTCGGCCGACTTGGGGATGACCACGACACGGTGCTCGATGTGCCAGCGCAGCACCACCTGTGCGGTGGTCACCCCGTGCGCGGCCGCGATCTCGGCCAGTACCGGGTCGCGCAGGTTGGTGTCCTTCAGCGGGCTGTAGCCCTCCACCACGACGCCCCGCTCGCGCAGCCCGGCCAGCAGCGCGGGGTCGTAGCGGCCCGGGCTCCACCGCACCTGATTCACCGCTGGCGCCTCCCCGGTGGCCGCTATCAGGTCATCAACCTGGGCCACCGAATAGTTGCTCACCCCGATCGAGCGGACCAGGCCCTCGTCGCGCAGCGCCAGGAACTCGTGCCACACCTGGCGGCTTACCTTTGGCCGGGGCGGCCAGTGCACCAGCCACAGGTCGAGGTAGTCGGTGCGCAAGGCGCGCAGGGACGCCCGCAGGACCTGGCGCTCCCGGCCCGCGTCCGCGGGCCGCAGCTTCGTGGTGAGGAACACCTGGCTGCGGTCCAGCCCGCTGCCGTGCAGCACGTCGCCGATCTGGGCCTCGTTGGCGTACATCGTCGCGGTGTCGATGTGCCGGTAGCCGGCCTGCAGCGCCGCTGCCATGGCGGTGCACGCCTGATGGCCGCGCAGCCGCCAGGTGCCGAACCCGACCATGGGCATCTCACTGCCGCCGACCAGGGTTATCACCGGGACCTTCGGGGCTTCGCGGCGGGTCTCGCCAGGCTCATCGCTCATGCCGCTCATTCTGCGCCGCCTGACACCGGAGGTCACGCCCGGGGATCACGGCGGCAGAGGCTGGCGATCAGGCGCAGGGGATCCCGGCGGCCGAGGCTGACCGCTGGAGGGGATGCGCCGTCAGGTGACCGGCGTCCCGGACTTCTTGATCAGATCGTCCAGCATGCCGGTCAGCCGCAGGGTGACCGGGCCGGGCGTGCCGTCCCCGATCGTCCGCCCGTCGATCGAGATCACCGGGGCGATGCCGCCCATCGTGCCGGTGACGAACACCTCGTCGGCCGCATACAGCTGGGTCAGCGAGAAGCCCCCCACCTCGGCCGGGATGCCGGCCTCGGCGGCCAGGTCCAGGACCGCGCCCCGGGTGATGCCCTCCGGGCAGGCCACGGCGTCGGGAGTGCCGAGCACGCCGCCGGCCACCAGGAACACATTGGTCGCGTTCGTCTCGGCAACCAGCCCCCGGTGGTCCAGCATCAGGGCGTCGTCGGCGCCGGCCGCGTTGGCCTCGATCTTGGCCAGGATCGACGGGAGCAGGTTGTTGTGATGGATCTTCGGGTCCAGCGTATCCGGCGGCGGGCGGCGCACGCTGGAGGTGACCAGCGTGATGCCCGCAGGGTCGTAGGGCGGGGGCTTGAACTCGGCCAGGATGATCAGCGTCGGGCCGGAGGTGTTCAGCCGCGGGTCCATCCCGCTGGTGATCTTCACGCCCCTGGTCAGGGTCAGCCGGATGTGCACGCCGTCCGTCATGCCGTTCGCCTGCAGCGTGCGGCCTATCTCGGTGATGATCTCCTCGTCGGACGGCACCGACTCGAAGCCCAGTGCCTTCGCCGAGCGGCGCAGCCTGGCCAGGTGCTGCTCCAGCCGGAAGATCCGGCCGTCATGGAGCCGCAGGCCCTCCCAGACCGCGTCGCCGCCCTGGACCGCCGAGTCGAACGGGCTGATCGCCGCCTTGTCCCGGTGCGTGAGGTGACCACTGACGTTGACGATCAGGTCACGGTTGCGCTCGTCGAACTTCTGCAGCACGGCGCCTCCTGTCGGGCTCGCATGGAGACTCGGCATGACATCAGCGTTGTACCAGTCAAATACACCCGCTGCCGCCGATCCGCCAGTGGGCCGGTGCTGCGCGGGGCGCTCCGGCCGACCCGCTCCGGCTGACCAGCTCCGGCAGGCCGTGCCGTGCCGGCCGTGCCATGCCGGCCGGGCCCTGAAGGTGGATGTCCTGGGAGCGGATCTGTGCACATCAGAATGTTCACAGAGCCGCTCCCAGGACAGGCCCCCCGAGGCGGTCAGGGCGAGATTCGCGGTCAGGGCGAGATTCTCAGCGGCGACGAGGCGAGCTCGTCGTAGAAGGGTCGGCACTGCCGGGCGAGCGGCTCCAGGTCGGCGGGCAAGTCCGCGCCTGACTCCCGGTACGGGGCGAACCCCGTTGACTTCCACAGGCTGCCATACCAGTACCTGCCCCACACGCCGTCCTCCGGGCGCGGCCCGGGCGCCCAGGACAGCATCGCCTCGTCGAAGCCGATACCCAGCGCCTCGCACAGCGCTCGCAGCACCGTCCGGGGCGAGCGGAGCACATCGGCGGCGTCGACCACGGGCCCGCCGAACCGGCGGAAGATCTCCACCTGCTGCTCAAGGCCCAGGTCGGCGAGGACCGGCCGGTGACGGACCCGGGCGTAGGAGGCGAGCAGCCGCCGCGGGTCGCGGATCAGGTACGCGTGCCGCAGCGGACTCAGCGCCGCCCGGTCCACCTCGGGCAGCAGATGGTGGGTCATGTGCTTCTGGTAGCAGACGGTCTTGCCGGGCGGCAGCGGCGCACCGGTCAGCCCCGCGAGCACCACCCGCCAGTCGCTCGGCTGCGAGGCGATGACCTCCTGCCTGCCCGGATGCGGCGAGCCGGTCCGGTCGAGGTAGAAGGCGTACAGGGGCTCGTCCACGACCACGGTGTCCGGGCGGCTGCCGAACGACCGCATCAGCGCGGTCGAGATCGTCCGCGGCCCGGACCACATCGCGATCCGGATTATCGCCTGGGCAGATGGCGTGGTCGCGCCGGGCGGGGCGGCCGGGCCCTGCGCTAGCGGGTCCGGTGAGGGCAGCCGGTCAGATGAGGACAACCGAGCGGAGCACCTCGCCGCGCTGCATCCTGCCGAAGGCCGCCTCGACGTCGGCGAGCCCGATCGTCTCGGACACGAACTTCTCCAGCGGCAGCCGGCCCTGCAGGTGCAGCCCGACCAGCATGGGGAAGTCCCGGGACGGCAGGCAGTCGCCGTACCAGGACGACTTCAGCGCCCCGCCGCGGCCGAACACGTCCAGCAGCGGTAGCTCGAGCCGCATCTCCGGGGTCGGCACGCCGACCAGCACCACGGTCCCCGCCAGGTCCCGGGCGTAGAACGCCTGCCGGTAGGTTTCCGGCCTGCCCACCGCCTCGATCGCTACGTCGGCGCCGTTGCCGCCGGTCAGCTCCCTGATCGCCTCGACCGGGTCGGCCTGGGCCGAGTTGATCACGTGGGTGGCCCCGAACTGGCGCGCCCACTCCAGCTTCCGGTCGTCCACGTCGACGGCGATGATCGTGGCGGCACCGGCCAGGCTGGCGCCGAGGATGGCGGCATCGCCGACGCCGCCGCAGCCGATCACGGCCACGCTGTCACCGCGGCTGACCCCGGCGGTGTTGAGCGCGGCGCCGAGGCCCGCCATCACCCCGCAGCCCAGCAGCCCGGCCACCTCGGGCTTGACCGCCGGGTCGACCTTCGTGCACTGGCCCGCCGCGACCAGGGTCAGCTCGGCGAACGCGCCGATGCCGAGCGCCGCGGAAAGCTGCGTCCCGTCGGCGAGGGTCATCTTCTGCGCGGCGTTATGCGTGGCGAAGCAGTACCAGGGGCGGCCGCGCGCGCAGGCCCGGCACTGGCCGCACACCGCGCGCCAGTTGAGGATCACGAAGTCGCCGGGCGCCAGCCCGGTCACGCCGTCCCCGGTCGCCTCCACCACGCCGGCCGCCTCATGGCCGAGCAGGTAGGGATAGTCGTCGCCGATCCCGCCCTCGCGGTAATGCAGATCGGTGTGGCAGACGCCGCAGGCCTGGACCCGGACCAGCGCCTCGCCGGGGCCCGGGTCGGGCACCCGGATCGTCGTCGTCTCCACGGCGGCGCCCTTCGCGCGGGCGATCACTCCGGTTACCTCGTGTGCCATCGGCCAGTCCCCTCGAATGCCTCATCATGCAGAACGCATGCCACCCGCCCGTCCCTGCGCCACGGCCGGTGTCCCGCGATGATACGACCACACCGACGGCGGCGTCATGCTCCGGCGCGTGCGATGATCGGAGATCGCGGGACCCGCCTGCTACTGCCCGAGATCAGCGAGACGAGGACGTCGCATGCCGCCAGTCGAGATCACCCGCAAGGAGACCAGCGAGCGCGCCCGGCTCATCCGGGTCGACTCCTATGACATCACCCTGGACCTGACCCTCGGCGCTGACGTGTTCGGCTCCACCAGCGTCATCAGGTTCAGCTGTGCGCAGCCCGGTGCATCCACCTACCTGGACCTGATCGCCGAGCGGGTGATCGAGATCACGGTGAACGGGACGGCGGCCGACCCGGCGGAGGTGTACGCCGACGGCCGGATCCACCTTGCCGGGCTGGCGGAGCGCAACGAGGTCCGGGTGGTCGCGGAGTGCCGGTACAGCCGTACCGGCGACGGCTTGCACAGGGCCGTCGACTCGGCCGACGGCAAGGTGTACACCTACACCAACTTCGAGCCGGCCGACGCCCGCAGGGTGTTCGCCAACTTCGAGCAGCCGGACCTGAAGGCCTCGTTCAGCTTCCATGTCGTCGCGCCGGCCGGCTGGACGGTGCTGTCGAACCAGCCCGCGCCCGAGCCGGAGACGGTGCGGGCGGGCGCCGCGGCGTGGCACTTTCCGGCCACGCCGCGGATCTCCACGTACCTGACCGCGGTTGTGGCCGGCGAGTACGAGGTGGTCCGCGGCTCGCACACCACGCCCGGCGGGCAGGTGATCCCGCTCGGCGTCGCGTGCCGGGCCTCGCTGGCGGAGTACCTCGACCCCGAGGACATCTTCCTGATCACCCGGCAGGGGCTGGACTTCTACGAGTCGGCATTCGGCACGCCGTTCCCGTTCGCCAAGTATGACCAGGTGTTCGTGCCGGAGTTCAGCGCGGGCGCGATGGAGAACGCGGGCTGCGTGACGATCGTCGAGCAGCTACTGTTCCGCTCCCGGGTCACCGACACGATGTACGAGGTGCGGGCGATGGTGATCCTGCACGAGATGGCGCACATGTGGTTCGGCGACCTGGTGACCATGCGCTGGTGGGACGACCTGTGGCTGAACGAGTCGTTCGCGGAGTTCTGCGCGGCGCTGGCGAGCGCCGAGGCGACCCGGTTCACCCAGGCCTGGACAACGTTCTCGGGCGGCCGGAAGAACTGGGGCTACATGCAGGACCAGCTTCCCTCGACCCATCCGATCTCCGCGGACGTGCCGACGCTCAGCGCGGCGATCGCGAACTTCGACGGGATCAGCTACGCGAAGGGCGCCTCGGTGCTCCGGCAGCTTGTCGCCTACGTCGGCCGGGATAACTTCTTTGCCGGCGTGCGGTCCTATTTCGCCGAGCACGGCTGGGGCAACGCGACGCTGGCCGACCTGCTCGGCGCGCTGGAGGAGGCGTCGGGACGGTCGCTGGCCGACTGGTCGAAGGCGTGGCTGAAGACGGCCGGGCCGAACACCCTGCGCCCGTCCTTCGAGACCGGTACCGATGGCGTCATGACCTCGTTCGCTGTGCTCCAGGAGGCGCCCGAGCAGCACCCGACGCTCCGGCCGCACCGGATCGCGATCGGCCTGTACAGCCGTGAGCCGGCGTCGGGCGCGCTGTCTCGCATGCACCGGGTGGAGGTCGACGTCACCGCGGGGCCGAAGACCGCCGTGCCCGAGCTCGACGGCCTCCCGCAGCCCGACCTGATCCTGCTGAACGACGACGACCTCGGCTACGCTCTGGTCCGTTTCGACCAGCGGTCGCTGGCGACGCTGACGGAGTCGATCGGCGACTTCGCTGACTCGCTCGCCCGGACCGTGTGCTGGAGCGCCGTGATCGACATGGTGCAGCGGACCGAGCTGGCGGTGCCGGCGTTCATCTCGATGGTCGCAGGCGGCATGGGCGCCGAGCGGTCAGTGTCCGTGCTGCAGACCCTGCATCAGGTCGCTGCGCAGATCATGGCGAGGTTCGCCGACCCGCAGTGGGTGCCGCGGGGCAAGGAGCAGCTCGCCAGCAAGGCTGTGGATCTGCTGCGCGCCGCCGAGCCGGGCAGCGACCACCAGCTTGCCTGGGCGCAGCTGCTTGGCTGGACCGCGGTCACGCCAGACCAGCTTGACCTGCTGGCCGGGCTGCTCGACGGCAGTCACGAGATCCCCGGCCTGGCGGTCGATACCGAGCTGCGCTGGGCGCTGCTGCGGCGGCTCGCCGCGTGCGGGCGGGCTGGCGATGCGGAGATCGACGCGGAGCTGGCCCGGGACGCCACCGACGCCGGCCGGCGGCATGCTGCGGCCTGCCGGGCCGCCATCCCGGACGCCGAGCACAAGGCCGCCGCCTGGGCCCTGCTGGCCGAGCGAGAGGACACCGGGGTCGAGACCCTGATCGAGGTGAGCGGTTCCTTCCAGCTGCCCGAGCACGTGCACCTGCTCGGCCCGTACGCCGAGCGCTACGTCGAGGCCATACCGGCGATCTGGCGTAACCGGGAGGAGGGCGTCCGGATGCTGCTCGGCCAGATCCTGTTCCCGTTCCCGCTGGCCTCGCCGGAGCTGCTGGCCACGATCGACGAGTTCCGGGCGAGGGTCGGCGACGAGCCCGGGCTGACTCGCATCCTGGCGGAGAACCGCGACATCGTAGAGCGCGCGCTGCGATCCCGGGCGCTGCACGGCTAGGCTGCCCCGGCCCTGGCCGGCGCCGGGTCAGGCTGGAACGTTGCCGACCGGAGGCGTGGGCCGGCGTAGTCGGCCGAGTGCCCGGGCGCGCAGCGTGGGCTTCACGATGACCGGAACGCTTGCCGGAGCCAGCTCGGCGAGCGCCTGCCGCGCCTCGCCGGGAATGACATCCCAGAGCGGGACCGTGTAGCTCGCCGACCCGTAGCGCGGTAGCAGCAGGCCCGGCATCCGGAACAGATAGCACACCGGCAGCAGAAGAGTGAGCGCGGACGCGGCGGGCAGCCAGCCCGACCAGCCTGCCCGGGCGGCCGGCGACTGCTCGCTAACCCGGATCACGACCAGCGCGCCATAGGGCCGAGCGGCAATGCTGACCTGCTCGATCTCGGACCAGGGCAGCCGCCGGTTGCGGCGCCGCCGGCGTGCGCGGCGCCGGGCCGCTGCAGCCCGCAGGCCGAGCGAGATCCCGTCATCGTCCGCCAGGAACGCATTGCATCGCAGGTTCAGCAGCACGGCGAGCAGGATCACCGCGGCGAGCGCCAGCATGACGATGAGGATCCGGCCGTAGCCGGCGACCAGGCGGCCCCTTGTCGTCAGCAGAAGGGCGGCCACACCGTACCAGAGCGGGACAACCCACAGGAAGCCGCGCGGAAAGATCGCTCGTGGACCCCTGACCAGGGCAACGTAGCGTCGGCCCATACCTGCCTCCGACAGCGGCCGCCGGCAGTCTCGGGGACGGACCGCTAGACAGATCATCCGCCGCGGCCGGAAGGCGTGGCAAGACCCGTTCAGCGGGTGCAGGACGGGACACCTTCGGCAGCGTGCCATGCGAGCGCCGGCCGGCCTCGTGGCTAGCGCTCGCGGCTGGCCGGTACCCGGGCCGCCGGCGAGTCGGGCCGAACCTGTGGCGAGCGCCCTGCCGGTTGCCGCATGATGTAGTGACCTCGCTCACCAGGTATGACTGCAGCGTCAGGGGATCCTCGCTCGATGAGCAGCCAGTGGCCGCGCGGCCGCCAGCGTCAGCTGGAGCCGCGGCACCTGTCCGACCAGTTCCCGTACAGCCGGGATGATCTGCCCCGTTTTGACACTGGAGAAATGGGGCCGTTCAGCCGCGATGACATGCCCGATCTCAGCCGCGACGACCTGCCGCGTTATGACCCAGTCTGGGATGCCCCGGCACCATGGGAGGCCTCAGCCGTCCGCGATCAGCGGGACCAGGGCGGGTCGCCGTGGCAGGACTCGGGCTGGAAGGTAGACGAAGACGGGGCTGACTGGCACGCCGCGGGACCCGGTCGGCGTGGCCCGCACCCGCCCGGTGCGCAGCGACCGCCCGCATCGCGCCGCGCGCCCGGCGAGCCGGGCGGACCCTCCGGCCTGGCTGGAACCGCCGGGCCGGCGGGCCAGGCCGGGCGGGCTGAACCAGGGCGGCCCGCCTCCTACCAGCGCGAGCAGTCCTACCAGGGTGACTGGGACCGGCCGGACGGCGGGTCGGCCGATGAGGCGGACTATGGCTGGATTCAGTACCTGACCGGAGGGCGTTCTGCTGCGGAGCCGCCTGCTCCGGCCAGCCCGTCCAGCCACTCAGGCGCGTCAGGTCGACGTCGGCCGGACCAGGGCGCACGGCCCGAGAGCAGGACCAGCCCAGCCGACCAGGTTCCGCGCCAGGCCAGCCCGGAAGGTCGGCCCGCGGACCGCGCGAGCCGACGGGGCTGGCCAGGCCGGCGGGGCAGGTCCCAGGACCAGGACGAGCCGAGAGACTGGTCGCCAGACCGGGCGGATCAGCCAGGCCGGGCTGGGGGTCGGCCGGACTCGCGGGGCCTGACGGATCAGCGGGGCTGGTCCCGGGACGAGGACGAGCCGGAGGGCCGGTCGGGCCGGTCAGGTCGGCCGGGCAGGCGGCAGGACGGGGCCGATCCGAAGGGCTGGCCAGAGCGCGGGGCTGGCTGGCCTGACGACGGGGCCGATCGGCGGGGCTGGCCGGTGGACCGGACCGATCCGGGGAGGTGGCCGCAGGACTGGGATGAGCCAGGCGCATGGCCACCGGGCCATCGCCCGGAGCCGGGTCGGCAGCGGCCCTGGTCCGATCCGGCGCCAGTGCATACCGCCCTCCAGGACCGGCCGGGACGCGTCGCTGCGAGGACCCTGCCCCGGGAGACCGGCCGGCCGGCACCGGGCCCGTCCGCGCAGCCGGTGCAGCCGGCCTCGGCTGCGCCGCTGACGCGATCCGCGCGGCCCGAGCAGCCTGCGGGCGCCGGACCGCGCACGATGGTTAAGCGCCGGGGGAGCCCGAAGGCCGCCCTGGCCGGCACGCCGGAACCGTCATTCCATGGCGGCGGGCTGCTCACCGCGGATCCGGAGGAGCGCGCGGCGCCAGCCGCCGCAAGCGCCGTGGAGGCGCCGTCGCGGTCGGCGGCTCACCCCGCTCACCCCGCTCGGCCCGCGAGCCCGGAGATTTCCGGACGCCAGGCCCGGCGTAAGCGCGCCCGCAGCCGCCGCCGGCTGTTCCGGGTGATCGCCGGCGTCGTGATCGTGGCAGTCGCGGTCGCTGGAGCGACGATCGTGCTGGCACGAAAGCCCGTCCGCTTCGCGGATGCGATCACCGCGCCCGCCCAGTTCGGCACATTCACCGCCAAGCCGGCCCTGGCCCAGAAGATGGACGCGGCCGGCCTGCGGCGGCAGATCGTCGCCCAGAGCAACGGTGAGGCCCACAACGTGGTCGATAACGTCTACGAGTCGACAGTGGGCCGCGGAAATCGTTCTTCCTCGGATATTCTGCTTTTTATCGGTGGAAATCTCTCAGGAACGTCTGCAACTGCATTTATGTCAAGTTTCCGGGGCAAGGCGACTGGCGTGGTGTCAGCGAGCGCCGGCGCCATGGGCGGCAAGGCCGCGTGCATTCCGGCGGCCAGCGGCGGCCTGGCCGAATGCGCCTGGGCGGACCAGGACACCTTCGGGGTGGTGGCCTCGCCCACGCTGAGCCGGGCGCAGCTTGCAGCGGACCTGCTGAGCGTGCGGACGGCCGCCGAGCATCGGGCCGGACACTAGCGCCGCGTTAGCTGTCCTCGGGCAGCACCCCGCAGGGCAGGCGGAGCGCAGGGACGGGCCTGGGACGGGCGGGGCCGCGTAGGGACTAGCCCGAGAGGCCGCCCCAGGGCGGGACTTCGGCCGGACGCTACGACTCCTTGTCCGCGTTGTCCGGCTTGCGGGTCCGAAGTGACAGCCGGGCCACTGCCAGGACGATCGCGCTGGCCAGGACGGCGAGGCCGAGAAGCTGGCCTCCGATGAGGCGGGAGTCGAACGGCAGGAGCGCCGACGCCGAGGCCGTCCGGATGTGCCGGTGAGCTGTCCCGGTCCTGGCGGACGGTGCCGAGCCGGTCGACGAGGGCGTCGGCGACGGCGAGACCGTCGGGAAGAGGTTCGACGGGTCGGTGGGCGCAACGCCTGTGTCGGGAACCGGCGGCAGGTAGGTCGGGGGCACGGTTGGCGGCGGCAGGTAGGTCGGGGGCACGGAGCCGGGTGAGGTAGGCGACGGCGAGGGCGTCGGCGTCGGTGTCGGCGCGGGCGCAGCGGCCACGACGATCGTGGCTGCCGAGCGGTAGGAGGTGGCCTTCGTTCCGCGCACCACGGCCGTCAGCCGGAGCCGCTCGCCCGCGGTGGCCGAGCCACGGACCCCGACGCTGGCCCGTAGCTGGTCCGCCTGCCCCTTTGGCAGGTAGCCGACCTGGCAGTCGCTTCCCTTGGCGCGCGGGCAGACCGAGAAGCGCGGGGCGGTGACGTGGCGGCTGGTGTTCAGGCTCGTGGTCACAGTCACGTTCGAGGCGCTGGCGCGCGCGGACCATACCCAGATCGCGTAGTCAGCGTTATGTCCCGGGCGGACGCGGGCGCCACTGGACAGCGACTTGACCAGCACGCACAGGCGCGGCGTCGGAGACTTGGTCGGCGACGGGCTCGGGCTGGGGCTCGGGCTGGTGCTCTTCGTGGGCGTCGGCGTGGGAGTGGGCTTCTTGCTCGGGCTGGTGGTGGGCTTGGGGGTGGGCGTCTTGCTCGGGCTGGGCTTGGGGGTCGGCGTCTTGCTCGTGGTGGGCTTAGGCGTGGGCGTCTTGCTCGGGCTGGGCTTGGGGGAGGGCGTCTTGCTCGGGCTGGGCTTGGGCGTCTGTGACCTGCTCGGGGTCGCGCGGGGAGTCGGGGTAGCCGACCTCGACGGGGAGCCGGATGGCGACGCGGTGAGGCTGGGGGATGCGGAAGCCGACGGGGAGCGCGTGGCGGAAGCAGACGGCGAGGCGGTCTTGGAGGCGCGGCGCCCGACCTTCTTCGAGGCCGTCGCCATGGTCTGCTGGCGGGCCGCCGCATTAGCGCTGACCACGGCCGGCGGGTCAGAACATGCCGTGGTGGTGCTGGGCGACGGGGAGTGCGCGCTCAGCAGCCCGCCCGACGCGCCTGTCGCCGTCAGGAACCCGACAATGGTGGTGAGCGCCAGCATCCGTCCGCGCCCCAGGCTCACAGTCCCGGCCTCCCTGGAAGTGGGGCCCGCTCCGGGCACATGCGATCAGCACAGCTGATCACACTATGGTCGCACAGGTTCTGGCATTCCCTCCTGTCCCGGTCCGACACCTTCCGCGCGGGGCCATCTGGGAGCGTGCGAAGATCTGGCGAGATAGCGATCTCGGAGGGATCCCGTGAGCACCTTCGCCGAGGTCCTCGGCAGGCCAGCATCGGCACCGGACGCCGTGTTCCGCTACGGGGAGCAGGCTGGCTGTGTGGCCGACTTCTGGGTGGCCAGGGCGGAAGCTGCACCCGGAAGGGCCCGGACGCCGCTGGTGATCTTCCTTCACGGCGGCTTCTGGCGTGCCGCCTACGACCGGGCGCACGCGGCGCCGCTTGCCACCGCGCTGGCCGCGGCTGGCTATGCCGTGTGCGTCCCCGAGTACCGCAGGACCGGCCAGCCGGGCGGCGGCTGGCCGGGGACGTTCGACGACGTGGCCGCCGCCGTGGACGGGCTGCCGGAGCTTGTCCGCAGGGAAACGGCAGGTGCCGTCCGGCCCGGCCCGGTGCTGCTGGCCGGGCACTCCGCCGGCGGGCACCTTGCCCTCTGGGCCGCCTCGCGGTGCATGCTGCCCGCCGGGGCCAGGTGGCATGCCCGGGCACCTGGTCTGGGCGGGGTCATCGCCCTGGCCGCGGTCAGCGACCTGGCCGCCTGCCATGAGCTCGATCTCGGCGGCGGCGCGGCAGCAGAGCTGATGGGCGGCGGCCCGGACGACCACCCTGACCGGTACGCGCTCGCCGACCCGGCCCGCCTCGTCCCCGCGGGGGTGCCGGCTCGCCTGGTGCACGGGTCGGCGGATGACCGCGTTCCGTCCTCGATGAGCCTTGCCTATGCCGGGCGCGCGCGGGCGGCGGGCGGTGACGTGCGGGCCGACATCCTGGACGGGGCGGGGCATTTCGACCTGATCGACCCGATGTCCGAGCACTGGCAGGCTGTGGCCGCCGCAGTCGCCGGGCTCGCCGCTGCCGTTGCGCCCGCGGACCTCCCGTCTGAGTCGTGAACGACGTCACCTGCGCGGTCCCGGGCCCGGGGCGCTGCGGCGCTGCTGATCGTGTATGCTCACCGTTCGCAGCCTCGTTGGGTCCGAGCCCTGGCCGGGTCCGCGCGAGGTGCTAAGGCTAGCTTCGCAGCTTGCCCCCTTAGCTCAGTCGGCAGAGCGTCTCCATGGTAAGGAGAAGGTCTACGGTTCGATTCCGTAAGGGGGCTCCCGGAGGTATTCACACTTCGCCAGTGTCCATGCTCACATTTGGGTCTGACGTTCTTGTTTCTGCGTCTTGGCGATCACGGTGGCGGCTGGCGGGTCCGGGGTTTACCCCGCGGTGCCGGGTTTCGGGCGTACCGGGATGGCCCGGGACGGGGGACTGTAATTTCATCGGTGTAACTCCTGACAAGTAGGGAGACACCAGTGACAGACGTGACGACTCAGAACGGTACGGACGGTCCGCAGTTGTCGGCGGCGGATGAGCAGCTGCTGCGGGAGCTGGCCGAGCGGGCCCGTGCGGGCGGGCTGCAGCTGGCTGAACCGCTCCGGCGTGTCCGGGGACTCCATCTTGTGAGAGGAAGATGGAGCGGTGGGACGCTGAGGCAAGAACTATCCCCCGGAACTGCGTGAGCGCGCCGTGCGCATGGTGGCCGAGGTGAAGGCGGATTACCCGTCGGAGTGGGCGGCGATCGCGGCGGTGGCTCAGAAGCTGGGCATCGGCAGTGCCGAGACGCTACGTAAGTGGATCCGCCGGGCCGAGGTCGACAGCGGGGCCCGGCCGGGTGTGACGACCGAGGAGGCTGCTGAGATCCGGCGGCTCAAGCGCGAGGTGGCTGAGCTGCGCCGGGCCAACGAGATACTCAAGGCGGCATCGGTTTTCTTCGCGGCCGAGCTCGACCGGCCACCCCAGCGCTCGTGAGTTTCATCGCCGGGCACAAGGACCGCGCCGATGGCGGGCTGCGGTGGGGCGTCGAGCCGATCTGCGTGGTGCTGCGCGAGCAGGGTTGCCAGATCGCCCCGTCCACGTACTACGAGGCGGCCGCTCGCCGGCCGTCGCGCCGCCCTGGACATACAGGGCCTGGTAGATCGCCTCGTGCGAGACCCGCATGGACTCATCATCGGGGAAGTCGGTCCGCAGCCGGTTCGCGATCTGCTCCGGGCTCCACGACCTGGCCCAGCGCCGGTCCGCCCGGCGGCCGTGCCGGCGCCCGGTCCAGCGCACATCCGGGCCTGCCACAGCCGCGCCGTCCGGCCTGGTGATCGTCCCGGCGAGCCGGTCCTGCACGTACTCCCGCAGAACCGGGTTCGCAGCCAGTTTCGCAGTCTTCGGGCGGCGGGCCCGCTGATCCGCATGCCACTGGGCCGCCATGGCCCGGTACTCCAGCCGGCCGCCCCGGGTCGCAGCGTTGCGGCGCAGCTCCCGCGAGATCGTTGACGGCGACCGGCCCGTACGCCTGGCGATCTCCCGGACGCCGCACCCCCGCACACGCAAGATCGCGATCTCCTCCCGCTCCGCGAACGACAGGTACCGCCCCGACAGCGGGGCCAGGCTGACCGGCCGGATCCCGCCGCTGTCACGGAACCAGCGCGTACCAACTGCCGGAGACACGCCAGCTTCAATGCCGGCGTCCTCACTCGGCATTCCCCTGGCGATCGCCACCCAGAACCGCTGCCGGTGTTCTCGTCTGGCCACCGGAGGCCGCCCCGGCGAACGCATCGCCGGCCGCCCCGCCCGGGCAGCTGCCCGTCCGGGCGCGTGTCGGGCACAGGCGACCCCGCAGGCTCTGCCTCGACCGGGGTGACCGGCTGTCCGGCTGTTCGGCCGTTGCGACCCGCCGCGGGCCGTGCCGGTTGCTGGCCTAGGTGGCGGCTCACGGAGCGTGCTCGCCGAGCTCGAGGACGACGCGCTCGACGGCCGGCCACCACGATCGGCCGGGGCCGGGGCCAAGTTCGGCGCCGTTGCTAGTCGACAGTCGCTAGTTGCCGGTTAGTGACTTCTGCCAGCTCTTTCTGAATCGCAGACGATAGTAGGTCCGACGCAAGCGGCCGCAGGCAGCCATTCTCGACCTCGGGATGCTCCGCCACGTTTGGGCATACAACCACAGCTTGCAACTGCACCGCACGGCGGACAACCTCCCAATGCTGGACCGGCGTCAGTCTCATAAGGGTGTCTGTAACGGCGCGGCCAGCCAGGACAGCGGCCGGAGGAGGCGTCCCCCAGGCGGTCAGTGCCGCTTGGACGCTATGGGTCACCGCAGCCCTGGCCGCATGCTCACCGGCTTCCATCGCATGCGCCACGGCGGCGAGAGCACTGCACAGCAGGTGATCCTGCCGTTCGCCGTGCGTGTGGCCGTGGGCCTGCAGCGTGCCTGTGATTGCACCCGCCACCTGGCCCGCTACGTCGACATCAACCGCCGATACAACTGTCACGGCGGGGGCACCTGGCGCCACAGCGATGACAGCATCGAAGAAATCGCGGAGCTGCTGCTGTGCTGCCCGCAGCACCGCTTCGCGGCTGCGCCGCGTGCGGGCAGGTGGATCAGGCGGCGTGGAGCTGGCCGAACCGCCTGCTGCAGATAAAGGCCCGCGGCCCTTCCTGCCATTGCACCTGCGGCCGCCTTCTGCCTTGCTCCTACACATCGCCTTCACCCTCTTAGGCGCACGGCGGGCACCAACTCGAGCGTGTCATAAGACGGCCTGAGCGCCAATATCGAGCGCGGCAAGCATTGATCCGCCTGTTCTCGATCCCTGTGCACTGTTACACCGGGAACTTGGCTCTGTCGCTCTTCCGGTGGTGACGGCGCGCAGCCTTAGCCGAGAAGGATCCGGTGGCGCAGCAAGGTGAAGCCCACGCGTCCGTACATCTGCCTCTTGATCATCTTGGTCTTGGTGTTGACGCCTTCGGTGCGGCCGTTGTGGTGCGGCATTGTGAGCGCGGCCCGTGACACCCTGGATGTCCAGGTCCAGGCTGCGGGTGAATGTGTGCACGTGAGGCAGGTTGGCCGCGCGGGCAGTGGTAGTCCACTGCCGCCTCCTGCCGTCGTCGCCCGGGTCGATCGCTGGCCCGATCCGGACCATCGGCGTGGAAGCCATCTCACGCGGCGAACTGGCCGCCGGTTCCGCGCGGTCGCCGCCCGTGCCGCGGCGCGGGCGGCTTCCGAGTGGCAGCGTCCCCGGGCGCGCTGCGCCGGCGCGGGAGTCGGCGGCCCAGGTTCCGGCGGTCTCCGGGACGCGGACATTATTCTCGGCGTCATGTCGGTCGAGGTGCACCCGGCGAACGGGCAGCGGCTCGGCGACGCTGCCGCGGTGGTGGGCAGCCAGGCATGCTGGTGCCTTTATTACCGGCTGTCCGCTGGCGAGTACGGCCGCACCCCCAGTGCCGAGCGAGAGGACATCATGCGGCGGCGGCTGCATGAAACGCCTGCGCCCGGGGTCATCGCCTACCTCGACGGCCAGCCCGTGGGCTGGTGCGGGATCGGTCCCCGCACGGAGATGGCGCGGCTGGCGCGGTCCCGCACGATTCCGGCTGTCGATGACCGGCCGGTGTGGAGCGTGGTGTGTTTCCTGGTCAGGCCTGGTTTCCGGCGCCGCGGCCTAGCCCGTGAGCTGCTCGGCGGCGCGGTCGCCTACGCGCGCGAGGAGAGCTGCGCGGGCCTCGAGGCCTACCCCGTGGACCCGCAGGGCGCACGCATCGACACCACGTTTGCGTACGTGGGCACGACCGGCATGTTCGAGGCGGCGGGCTTTCGCAGGGTGCTCCAGACCCAGTCGCGCAGCGCCGGGCTGCCGCGCTGGCTGATGCGGCTAGACCTACCCGGCTGAGCCGTCGGCGGCCGAGCAGGTCGCCTGCCTCCGTCCCGTTCCCCGGCGTGTCGTGTCCAGGGCGAGCCGGCCGCCTGCCGGGAGGTAAACCCCGCCTTGCTAAGGCAGATATCTGCCGCGGCTCACGACGGCGGTGCCTGACCGTCCTCGCGGATGATCTCGTCGGCGCGCAGCGCCAGCCAGATGTCGACAAGGTCAGGCACGCGGGACAGGCTGCGCCCGGTGATCTGCTCGGCACGCTTGAGCCGGTAGGTGAGCGTGTGCTTGTGCACGGACAGCGCCCGGGCAGTCGCCGGCGTGTTGAGGCCATGCTCCAGCCAGGTCCGCAGCGAGGCGACGAGCGCAGTGCCGCGGCGCTGGTCATAGGCGTGAAGCGGCCCCAGAACCCGTTGCGCTGCCTCGCGGAGCGCAGTGGCGTCCGTGGGCAGCCAGGTGATGTCATCGTCGTCCTCGGGAAAGGCGACCAGCGGGAGGCCCCGGTCGATGGCCCGTTGCAGGCTCCACAGAGATTCACGCCGGGCTGTGGCGAAACCGGAACTGACGCGAAAAGGGCGGCTGCTCCCGGCCCGGATTCCAGTGCTAGCGGCAACTACATCCGTCGCTTCGCTGGTGGCCGGCACGAGCGCGACGAGTTGCCGCTGCTGGAGCAGCAGGTGGGGGATTCCTAGGTCGCCCCAGGCCTGGTCCAGTGCCGCGGCGCCCGTGGCCTCGGCTGTCTGGATGGCGAGCAATGAGATTTCGGGATCGTCGCCGAACCCGGCCAGCATGAGCCGCTTTGTCGCGGTCGCTGCATCGAGCGCTCCTTCCAGCAACTCGGCGAGGGTTTCGGCGCCTTCACGGCGCCGCACCTCCCGCTGGCGCTGCACGTTGGTGAGTTCCAGGGCGGCGATGGTGGCGATGTGCTGGACGGCCGGAACACCGGCCGGCCGGGCATCGGCGCGTTCCAGCGCGACCAGGTAGCCGGCCACCCGGTCGCCAAGCGGGATCGACACCACTAGCCCGCCCGGGATAAAAGGCGGCTGTCCCGGCTCCCTGGGCAGCGACACGGTCCCGCTGGGGGGTACGGGGATACCTTCGATGAGCGGTCGGCCGGCCGGCGAGGCCACATACAGCCGGTAGCCGGACAGTTCCTCCAGCCGCTGAAACAGCGCCCGGACCCCGAGGCCCTGGGCCGTGGTGCTCCGCAGCGTGTCGAAGATCCGCACGTGGGTGAGAAGGCTATGCCCGGTCTGATCCTGGTTGGCCGCCGCGACCACCCGAGAGATAGCCAGGAACGGCACCTCGATCGACACGCTCAGCACCGGCAGCCCGCATGTGTCGGCCTCGGCGAGCATCTCGGAATGCAGGGGCGGGGCATGCATGTCGGCCGAGATGGCCAGCGCGGCTACCCGTTTTGCGGTCAGGCGGCGAATATAGGAGACCTGCGGAGCCAGCTCAGCTGGGATGGCCATCCCGGTGGTGAGCAGGACCTCCCCGCCTTCCAGCCAAGGGACGGGATCCTCAAGCTCACAGACATGAGCCCAGGTCGCCCGGGTTTCCAGACCGCGTTCCCCGGCGATCACGGATAGGCCGAGATGCGGCATCGCCACGAGTTCCCCGACGGTGATCGGCATGTCTGCCTCCTGGATCGTCGTTGTCCTATCAGCCATATTGATGCTCAAAGCTTGGCCGTTTGACCCATTGCGTGAGGCCAGGCAGCGCGGCGACATTCGAACCAGGTGATCATGTGAGCAGATTCACGATCTACTTCGCCACCGACGTGCACGGCTCGGAGCGGTGCTTCCGCAAGTTCCTCAACGCCGGGAAGTTCTATGGCGCCGACGCGGTAATTCTCGGCGGCGACGTGGCCGGGAAGGCGCTGGTGCCCATCGTTGCCAACCCGGATGGCACGTTCTCGGCCCGGCTGTACGGCAAACCCACCCATGTGGAGTCGGAGACTGAGCTTCCCGGCCTCGAGAACCGCATCCGCGCATTCGGGTTCTACCCTTACCGCGCCTCGCCGGACGAAGTGGAGGAGTTCGCCCGCGACCCGGCGACCTTGGAGCGGGCCTTCGAGGAGGTGATCGGGCGCACGCTCGAACGGTGGGTCTCGATGGCTGAGGACCGGCTGAGGTCCGCTGGGCTGCCCTGCCTCGTGATGCCCGGCAACGACGACCCGCCCTCGGTTAAGAAACTCCTTGAGCAGGCCGGCTGGCTGCGGCAGGCCGAGGAGCGGGTGGTGGAATTCGGGCCCTACCAGGTAGCCAGCCTGGGTTACTCGACGCCAACGCCGTGGGAATCGCCGCGGGAGATCACCGAGGAGGAGATGGCCGCCAAGCTCGCAGAGATGACCTCCCAGCTGGACCCTGACCAGCCGGTGATCTTCAACCTGCACAACCCGCCGTTTGGCACCGCGACCGACCGCGCGTACAAGCTGACTGGCGACATGCGAATCGAGACCGCGGGCGGCGAGCCGGTGCAGGAGCCCGTGGGGAGCCACGCGGTGCGCCAGGCGATCGAGGAAGTACAGCCGGTGCTGGCGCTGTGTGGGCACATCCACGAATCCCGAGGCACCGCCTCGCTGGGCCGGACGCTTGTCGTGAACCCCGGATCGACTTATCCCGAGGGTGTCCTGCAGGGATCGGTGATCACCCTGGACAAAGCCAAGGTTAAATCGCACCGGTTCGTGACGGGCTGAGCTACATGGACAGAAACTTCCGCAAGCAGACCGAGGCTGGCCTGTGGCCGGCGGGGTTCCGCGGCGCAGTGGCGCTCACCTTCGACGTGGACGCCGAGTCGGTGATGCTCGCTGCAGACCCGGAGCACGCCGAGCGGGCCTCGCTGATGTCGCACCAGCGCTACGGCCCAGCGGTTGGCGTTCCGCGAATCCTGCGGATCTTGGCCGAGCGGGGCCTACGCGCCACGTTCTTCGTGCCGGGCTACACCGCCGAGCAGCACCCGGAGGTGGTCGCCGCGATCTGCGGCGGCGGGCATGAGATCGCCCACCACGGCTACCTGCACGAGCTGCTGACCAGCGCAGGCGAGGCGGCAGAGCGGGAGTATCTAGAACGCGGCCTAGAAGCACTCGACAAGATTGCTGGAGTCCGCCCGGCCGGGTACCGGGCACCATGGTGGGAGACAACGCCCCGCACGCTCGGCCTGCTCGCCGAGTACGGGTTCAGCTACGACAGCAGCTTGTTCGACGCCGACCTGCCGGGCATCCGGCAGACGCCGGACGGCGAGATTGTGGAGATCCCGGTGTCCTGGGCGCTGGACGACTGGGAGCGCTATGCCTTCTGGCCCGGCGTCACCGGTTCCGGGGTTATCGAGCGGGCCTCGGCCGTGGCCGAGCACTGGTGGGAAGAGGTGCTGGCCTACGAGGACGAGGGTGGCTGCTGCGTGCTCACCATGCACCCCTTCCTTTCCGGTCGGCCGGCCCGGGCCAAGGCGCTGGCCGGTCTGATCGACCGCATCACCGAACGCGGTCTCATGTGGGTCGCAAGCATGGGCGAGATCGCCGAGCGAACCCGGACCGCCACCGCAAGCTCAGCAGGCACGGGAGGTCATAGCGATGGCATTGGATGACGCACGGGCCACCGGCCTGTACACGAGGAAGGCCACCGGTCTGGTCCGTGCTGCGGGCACCTGGAGCACGCTCGTCTACAACATCAACTTCGTCAGTATCGGGCTGATGACCCTGTTCGCAGTATCGGTGATCCCGGCGTTCTACCCCGGCTCGAACATCCAGCTGTCGTTCGTGATCGCGTTGGTCGTCGTGCTACCCACCTCGATGACCTTCGCCATGCTTTCCGCCGCGCTGCCCCGCTCCGGGGGCGACTACGTATATGTCAGCCGGACCCTGGGGCCAGCCTGGGGCATGATGTCCAACTGGAACCAGACCATCTGGTGGATCCTGTACGGCGGCGTGCCATCGGCATTCTTCGCCTACTACGGGCTCACCCCGCTGCTCCGCTCGCTCGGCGTGCTCACCACCACGCCCGCGCTGATCACCTGGGGAGACCGGCTTTCCACGCCGACTGGCGCCTTCCTTGTAGGGACCGCGCTGATCGTGGTGCTGTTCGTCATCTTCGCCACCGGCCTGCGGTTCTACTTCCGGATCCAGAACGCGCTGTTCGCTGCGGCGATGGCCGGAGCAGTCATCACCATCATCCTGCTCGTGACAAAGAACCCGGCCACCTTCCAGGCTTCGTTCAACCACTCACTCAGCCACCTCTCAGGCCAGGCAAATCCCTATCGCGCGGTGCTGGCTGCGGCCGCCAAGGGCGGCTTCAAGACCGCGCCGTTCAGCCTGTACTGGACCGTCATCCCGATCACCTGGATCTACTTGGAGCTGGTGTTCAACCAGTCCTCGGCCTACATCGGCGGCGAGGTGCGCCGCCCTGGCCGGGTCCAGGTGTGGTCGATGCCGTTTGCCGCGGTGTTCTCCACCGCGGTGGCGATGCTCACCGTGTGGATGTTCCAGCGCACTGCGGGCACCACGTTCCTCGGCGCGGTCTCCTACAATGGCGGCGCTGCGCTGCACTTTTCCACCGCCCCGACCTATACCGAGCTGGCCACCTATGCCACCGGCAACGCCGTGCTCGGATTCCTCGTCTGCTTCGGCTTCATCTTCTGGTCCTACTCGTGGCTGCCCGGGCAGATCCTGAACGCCTCCCGTAACCTGCTCGCCTACGGGCTTGACGGCGTCATGCCGTCATGGGTTTCCAAGGTCGGCGACCGGCGGCACAGCCCGGTCAACGCGCTGGGCATCATGGCGCTCGGCTCGATCGCAGCGCTGTGGTTCTACACCCGCCCCGACTCCCCGTTCAAGACGCTGACCGGGATCTTCGGGTTCATCCTGTCCTTCTGCCTGACCTCGATCGCCGCGATCATGCTCCCGTTCCGACAGCGGGAAGCCTGGGAAAACTCATCGGTGAACTGGCGGCTCGGCAAGTTGCCGGTGGTCAGCATCGTCGGCGTGCTGTCCCTGCTTGCCGTCGGCTTCATGGGCTGGATCTATCTGCACGACCCGCTGTCCGGGATCACCTGGAAGCCCACCGGCGGCGGCGGGATCCTGTTTGGCAGCCGGTCCTTCGACATGTTCCTGCTCAACATCGTGATCTGGGTCTCCGGGCTGGTGATCTACCTGATAGCCCGACGGGTGCAGCGCCGCCGCGGCGTGGACCTGGACGCCGCATACCGGGAACTGCCCATCGAATGACGGACGGCGAATGGTACAAGGGTCACGGAGTGCCAAGGTGACAGATGCTGAGCCGAGGCTCCCGGTGGGCCCGGCAGACGGCCGGGAGGTCCCCCGGTTTGCTGGGCCGATGACGTTCGCCCGGCTGCCCCGGGCCGATCAGGTGCCGCGATTCGACGTCGCGGTGCTCGGTGTGCCGTTCGACTCCGGCACCAGCTATCGGCCCGGAGCCCGGTTCGGCCCGGCGCACGTGCGGCAGTCCTCGCGGCTGCTGCGGCCTTACCACCCGGCGCTTCAGGTCTCGCCGTTCGCGGCACAGCAGGTGGTCGACGCCGGGGACGTGACCGCCAACCCGTTCGACATCGCCGAGGCGATCGGCCAGATTGAGCAGGCGGCCTCGGCGCTGCTGGCCGGCGGTGGGCGAATTGTAGCTGTTGGAGGGGACCATACGATCGCACTGCCGATGCTGCGGGCCGCGCATAAGCGGTTCGGCCCGGTAGCCCTGGTGCACTTCGATGCGCATCTGGACACCTGGGACACCTACTTCGGAGCCCCCTATACGCATGGCACACCCTTTCGCCGGGCCGCCGAGGAGAAGCTGTTCCTGCCCAGGCAGTCGGTCCACGTCGGGATCCGCGGCCCGCTGTATGCCCCGGCCGACCTGACGGGCGATGCTGATCTCGGCTTTTCAGTCCTGTCCTGCGGTGATGTGGCGGAGACAGGCCCGGTCGGCACAGCTGCGCACATCGTTGAACTGACGGCGGGGGCGCCCCTGTATGTCTCGGTGGACATCGACGTGCTCGACCCCGCTCACGCGCCGGCCACCGGAACCCCGGAAGCCGGCGGCCTCACCAGCCGGGAGCTGCTCACCATCCTCCGCGCGCTGTCGGGTCAGCAGCTAGCCTGCGCCGATGTGGTCGAGGTCGCCCCCGCCTACGACCACGCCGAGATCACCGGCATCGCCGCCGCCCACATCATCTACGACCTCATCACCCTGATGGCAACCTGAGCGCGATCCCTCGCTGGCGTGCCCGGGTGACGGCTAAGGGCCCAGCTTCCTGTGCCCCGCCCTTGTGCGGGGTCTGAATCCACGGCGTGACTTCGCCGTTTTTGAGCGTCCCATGGTTTGGTATTCGAGTTCCCCGTCCGGCATGACGATCACGGCGGACACGGGCCGCAGGCAATTCCGGACTGGTAGCCCGGCGGCCCGGCGGGCTTGCTCGGCTATGTGCTCGAAGACATCCGTCCGCTCAGGGCCGCCGGCTGACGGCAGTACGCGACGAGGGTTACAACAGCCAGTAGCTGTGGATGGCGTAGCTGGTCGGCGGGGGCTGCCCGGGTGAGAGGAGGAGCAGGCCGGGGTCGGTGAGCCGGAGGCCGGCCTGGATAGCGATCTGGGTCAGGCTGGTCGCGGTGCCCGGGATGTCGATTTGGATGTCGGTATCGGCGCTGGCGGCGAGCTCGGCGCGCAGCGCCTGCGCGGCGCTGGCGGGGTCGAGGCCGGCGACGGGGCCGATGCCGAACAGGCCGCCGGAGTAGCTGTAGGCGCAGGGCTTGCCGTCTCGCGTCCAGAGGGTGGCCTGCGCCGAGGTGCGCGCCCAGAACTCGTGATCGGCCGCGCGGTCGAAGCCGTAGGCGGCTAGGTCGATTGCCCGCAGCACGGCCGGCGCCGGGGCGGCGGGCTTGAGCGCGTGCTCGCCGGGGGTGATGGCCGGGCGGCCCGCGAAGCCGAGCACGGGCGCCAGCGGCAGGAGCCCGCGCCGGGCATACAGGCCGGTCGAGACCGGCTGGATCGCTTCGGTGATGGTGATCCGGTGCCGGGCTTCCGGGTTCCAGGCGAGGCTGAGAAGCCGCGATCCGATTCCCTGTCCCTGGTAGGCCGGGTCAATGAACAGAGCGGAGAAGAACCAGCACTCCCCGCGGGTCAGCGCTGCGGTGAACCCCACGACCCGCCCGCCGTCCTCGGCGACGAACGAGTGTCTGCCGTCGTGAGTGAGCAGGTGCCGGTGGACCTGAGCCCACCGGCCGGCCGGGTCGAAGGGGGGTGCCGGGCCCCAGGCGGCGCCACGCCGGCTGTGCAGTTCCTGCTGCGCGGCCACGAACACCGCGTACTCTCCCTCCAGGTCAGCGTCCGCCGCTGCCCGGAACTCGACCGTGCCCGTGCTCTCGGCGACACGCGGCATGACCTGCCCCTTTCAGGGTCTGTGGCTAGACCAGCATGGCCTTGCGGGCTGGCCAGGGACATGGGTAACAGCACCCATCTTTTCCGGTCCCGGGCGGCCCGGCGGCGGGCTCTGGTCGGCGGGAGCAGCCTCCGAACTGCGGGCCTGCCGGGCGGGCGCGGACGCCGGGTGTTGACGCTGGGGTGGCGGCTGCTGATAGTGGCGGTTCATGACGGATGTTTCGCCGAGCGCCCGGATGTTCCGGCTCACCTACAGCCTGGTAGTTCACTGTGCGCTGTATGCGGCGGCCCGGCTCGGGGTCGCCGATGTCCTCGCCGGCGGCCCGCGCAGCAGCGGCGAGATCGCGGCTGCGGTCGGCTCCGGCCCCGATGCCACCTACCGGCTGCTGCGCGCCCTCGCCTCGGAAGGCGTGCTCACCGAGTCCGAGGGCGGGCGGTTCGGGCTGACACCACTGGGGGAGACGCTGCGCCGCGACGTGCCGGGCTCGATGCGCGGCTGGGTCTGCTTCAGCGGGTCGCCTGCCTATATGGCGGCGTTCGCCTAGACCCTGGATGCCGTGCGGACCGGCCAGCCGGGCTGGGCGCAGGCGCACGGAATGCCGTTCTTCGACTACCTCGGCCAGCATCCCGATGACAGCGCCACCTTCGACGCCGCAATGACAGGGCTCTCGGCCTGGGAGGCCGACGCGGTGGCCACCGGCTACGACTTCTCCGATGCCCGCACGGTCGTCGATGTGGGCGGCGGCCAGGGCGTGCTGCTGGCCCAGGCTGCTGCGAGCCTATCCGCGGCTGCGCGGCGTGCTGTTCGACCAGGCCGCCACCCTGGCCGCCGCCACCTCGGTGACCCGAGACCCGGACATCACATCACGCTGCAAGCTGGTGGCCGGCGACTTCCTCCAGGCCGTGCCCGAGGGCGGCGACATCTACCTGCTGAAGTACATCGTGCACGACTGGGATGACGAGGATGCGATCACGATCCTGCGCAACTGCCGGGCCGCGATGGCCGACCACGCCAGGGTGCTGCTGATCGAGACCGTCGTCCCGGGACCCGGTGTTCCGGACTTCGCGAAGATCCAGGACATCGAGATGCTCGTGCTGTTCGGCAGCCGGGAGCGGACCGCGAGCGAGTACGCCACGCTGCTAGAGCGGGCCGGCCTGCGGCTGCGCAGGGTGATCCCCACGACCGGTCACCATTGCCGAGGCGGCTGTGCCGGACTAGCGGCCGGCCCGCGCCGGGCCGGCCGGCCCGGGTCGGCCGCCGACGACAACGACCGTGCAAGCTCAGCCCGCGTGAGCGGGACGTGCTCGGGCTGATGGCCGAACGGTCCCACGCCGCGGTCGCCAGCCAAATGGTGATCACTGAGCAGGCGGTCGCCAAGCACACCTCGTCGATCTTCCTGAAGCTCGGCCTGCATCTCTCCGACGACGACAATCGCCTCGTGCTCGCTATCCTCGCCTGCCTCGGCCGCCTGGAGTTCTAGGTCGGCCGAGAGCCCTTGCCCGCAGCTACCTGCTAGGCCGCCGCAAACCATGCTGAGCTAGCTGGGCTGCTGCGGCCGTGGGAGAAGCGCTGCCGGGCCTGGTCGTACCAGGGCGTACCCGGGCTGCGCGGCTGCCTGGGGAAACCGTTCTGACTATCCGCTTCCTATGCCCCGCTGCCGGAGACGAGGACCGGGATTGCAAGGATGCCGCACGGCTCGGGGCCGTTGCGGAACGGTGTGCCGTCGTAGTACTTGTTGGCAGCGGTGCTGTAGACGGCCACCTCAAGCTTGTTTCCCGAGTCTCTCAGTCCGGGCAGGTCGAATTCCCATGGCTCCCAGCCGCGTCTGCCCGCCAGATGACCGTTGATCCTCACCTCAGCTGCGGAGCTGAGGCGGGGGAGCCGCAGCCGCCAGGTCCGGGCGTCTGGCCTGTCGAATGTGCAGGTGTAGTAGCCAACTCCGGAGTAGGAAGGGTAACCCTGCTGTTCCCAGCCGCTGTCGACACGGATTGGGGTTGCGGCATGGCCGGGTATCCGCAGGGTCCAGCCGTCAGCCAGCGGCTGCTGACTGCACGGAGGCTCTGGCTCTGGGACCCCGACCTCGTCGGGCTCAGCCAGCGGCCGATCCCGGTGTCCAGATGACGGAGCCGTCCGCAGCCGCATTGCCCTGAGCTCCTGCGGAGCCAGCCGCACGCTCAGGATTCCGGGACCCTTGTGCGAGGCTTGGATCCACGGCGTGACTTCGCCGTTTTGTGCGTCCCATATCTGGTATTCGAGTTCCCCGTGCGGGATGGCGATCACGGCGGACACGGGGACGGGGCCATCGTTGAACACAGCAAGCCGCCAGGCCGAACCGTCATGCCCGGTCCACTGCCAGAGCGGGCTGGTGGTCTGTGAAGCTGGACGCAAATGCGGGCGGGTCCTGAGCAGATGAGCGAGGGCCGCCCGTGCCTCCTCGCGTGCCGGCATGTCGGCGAAGTGCCGGACAGCGCGCCCGGCGCGGGTGGCCGCCCATCCCGCGGCAGCGGCGGAGTCGTCGCCGTGCTGCAGGCGAGACGGGGTCTGGCCGGAGGAAAGCAGCAGACCGCCAGAGGCGGTGAAGTCGCAGATGACCGCCATGGTGTCCGCCGACTGCAGGGTGGTCACCGAGGGCATCACCAGGCAGGGGTAGCTGCGGTCGCCGATGCCAAGGTAGCCGTCGCCAGTGCGCGCCGACCTCAGGTCGCGCTCGTCTATCAGGTGGTAGCCGAGACCTTCCTCGGCTAGGAATGAGGTCCAGAATTCCAGGTGTGCGGCGTAGTCGTGTCTTGGCCCCTCGGCCCAGCAAGTGCGCAGCGGGTAGAGCACTGCTACGTCGCAAGCCGGGTTCGCCTGGTCGAGAAAGGTGGACAGGCGGGCCATCTCATCGGCGAATGCGCGGTGAAAGGGCCACCACGGCTCGAAGTTGATGCCCGGCGGAAAGTCGAACCGGGGGTTGGTGAACAGCGAGGGATCGCCGTCACGTCCATCGGTCTGGTAGTAGCCGTGAAAGAGGAACTGCCGGGCGCCGGACAGGTGCAGCCGGATCGCCTGGGCCCGTAGCTCGGACAGGGTGAGGCCCCAGTGCCCGGTGTACGGGGTGCCGCCAGTTGTCCGCCCGGCCATGTACTGCTCGACGATGCACCCGCTGCGACCGCTGGACCGGGCTGCGGAGTCACCGAGCTTGGCGCTGAGCTGTGGAACACAGTCCTCGGCATCGACGCCGGTGATATCGCGGTAGGAATCGACGCCGAAGTAGTCCATGCCGAAGTTGACCCGGAGATCCCACGAGGAGAAGGCCTTGGCGGGATTCCAGGATCCGACGTGGCCAAGCACCTCGTGGCCGGAGAGCGCTACATGATGCTCGTTGCACCATGCCTTGAGCGTTCCGAGGTAGCTGCGGCAGGCAAGCTCGGAGTAGACCTGGTAGAAGTGGCACCGCAGGGACGTCGTGTCCGGTCCAACATCGGTAACAAGGGCCAACAGCCCGCGATCGAAGCCGGTGCAAGCCTGCCGCCGGAACTCACCGGCCAGGTCTGGCGCGTAGAGCAGGCTGCTGCCGAGGTTGCCATGTCGTTGCGGCCAGTCGTAGAAGGTGGCATGCGGCTGGTCGAAGAAGAAGTAGCGTACCGTGCTGCCGAAGTACTCGCCGAACGCGGCGAAGTACGGCTCGTAGCCGACCTCGATGAACCGCCGGGCGGATTCCCCGAGGAGGTAGTTCGGGAGCCTGGAGGTGGCGCACCTGGCGGCGACAAAGACAGTGACCACGCCTTCCGTCAGCCTGCCGTCCAGTCGCACTTCGGTCGCGCAGCCCGCTTCAAGGGCTGCTGTCAGCCGCGCCGAGCCGGTGACGTCGGTTACCTGGTCAGTGGACCGGATCCCGTCTCGGGGGTATGCGACTGCGGCGACCACCTGCCAGTCGGCCCAGGAGACCTTCCCTTCGTCGTACTGCCATGCCAGGCCTGCTGGGCCCAGGTCCTCGGCCGAGGACCTGACCGGCCCGATGGCACAGCGGGCGATACCGTCGCTGCCAGGCCGTGCGGTGGCCCAGAACACGTGAGCCTCCCGCAGGTGCGGAGCACCACGCACGGTCCGGCCGCCGGCCTGTCCGCTCTGCCAGTTGTATTCGTCGTAGATGCCCACGGTCATGCCGAGGTGGGCTGCCTCGGCGACCGCTGTGCGGCAGGCAGCCAGGTAGTCCTCGCCGAGATAGTCGTCGATAGGGTAGGCCAGGCGCGGCTGGATCTGGAACGAACGGAATCCGCCTGACAGCATGTCCCCGATCTGGTGCCTGATCTCCGCCTTGGTAGGGAGCCGGTGCCAGAACCAGTAGGCGGCAGGACTGTGATCCGCATCGGGATGAGCGAACTCTGCAGTTATTGATGCCATGCCGCGCTCAGTCACAGCCATTCTGGGCTTCCTTTCGGTCGTGCTGGTGTGCGGTCGCCGTCGGCTCCCTTCGTCCAGACAACGCGCCCGCTGCCAATGCCAGGTCCGCATTCAGCCTTGCCGCCGGCGCCATCAGCAGGCTCACCGCCTGCTCGCCACCGTGGACTGCCGTACGATCAGGGACGGCGCTATCTCGATACGCTGGGCAGGAGCAGTGTCGCCGCCCATCCGGTTCTTCAGCAGGCGGACCGCTTCGTCGGCGATGTCCTGTATGGGCTGCTGGACGGTAGTGAGCGGCGGATCACATAGCTCAGTGAACAGGATTCCGTCGAATCCGGTTACCTTCATCTCGCCCGGGATGGCCACGCCGACGGTGCGGAACTCGCGGACCAGGCCTAGGGCGATCAGGTCAGACCCGCAGACAACAGCATCAGGCAGGGATTCCCTCTGCATCAGGGTCCTGGCTGCCTCACTGCCAAACCCGATCGAGAACGAGCCGCGCAGTACCGGGCCGAGCTTGAGGCCGGGAATCTGGGTCACCGCTGCTCGGATGGCGTCGCTGCGGCTCCGGCCGGTCGAGCTTGCCGCGTCATCCGACACGAAACCGATCGTGCGGCAGCCCAGCTCGGCAAGGTGCTGAAGTACCAGGCGTATACCCAGCTGGTTGTCGACGCCGACGAAGTCCGCCGGGAACCCGTCGACCTGGCGGTCGATCTGCACGATCGGGGCAGAAAGACGGGCTCGTTGCATGGCGGGAGCGCTCGCGTGATGCTCGGCGGGTATCAGTACCAGACCGTCGACCTGGCGATCCACCAGTGTCTGCAGGCGCTGTCCCTCCTCGCTGGGCGCGCCACCGGAGTCGCCCAGGATCATGTCGAGCCCGGCGTCGCGGAGCGCGGATTCCAGGGCCTCAACTAGCTCGGCGAAGAACGGGTTGCCGATGCCTGGGACGACGATCCCGGCTAGTCCGCTGGTTCGCGCGCGCAGTCCCCGCGCCATGAGATTTGGCCGGTAGCTGAGCCGTTCCGATGCGGCGAGCACCGCTGCGACCGCCTTGGGAGAGGTACCGGGGGATCCTGACAGCACCCGCGATGCAGTGGACAGCGATACCCCCGCGGCGGCTGCCACATCCCTGAGCCGTACCGGTGCCGGGATCGATTCCAGCGTCATGGCTTCCGATCTTCGCACAGCTAGGCTGTTCCGAACCAGAGATGCCCTCTATAGTGCTATATCTCTTGACAAGAGATTAGAGCTAGGTATGGAATCGTTCTCAACCAGCGGGCCGACAGAGGCCGGCCGACGTGAGGGAGCCTGCCATGTCCCTAGCTCGCAGCGCAGGTATCGCAGCCATTGCCGCCGCTACCATAACGGCGGCAGCAGCCTGCAGCGGCGGAGGGTCGCTGAATTCAGGCAGCTCGGGCCAGGCCGGTCACCCCGGACCCGGCTGCCATCTGCACGTTCTAGGTGAGACGCGCAGTTCGTCCGCGGAAGCGGCGGCCTGGAACCAGGTGTTCGCTGACTTCAAGGCGAGGTATCACTGCACGGTGACCGCGTCATGGCAGGGGGAATTCACGGCCGTCCCGCAGATGCTGAACGAGGCACGCCTGTCTGGCCAGCCGGTCGACCTCGTCACCGACAGCACCTACAACTACAACCTGGTCTCCGCCGGGGACTTGATGGATCTCAGCAAGCTCATTGCACCGTACCGGAGCCGTTTCCCCGCAGCGGCCTTGCAGCCTTTCACCATCGACGGCAAGGTATGGGCGGTTCCAGTTCAGCCGGAGACGTCCTCCATGTTCTTCTACAACGCTAGCCTCTTCAAGAAGCTCGGCCTTGCCGCTCCAACTACTTTTGCCCAGCTCGTGCATGACACTCAAGTCATCAAGACGCACACCCGCGTGCAGCCGCTGATCGAGGGCGGAAAGGACACCTGGGAGTGGCCGATGTGGTACATGGCCACCTATGCTCAGACGTCCGGCAACCACTCCGTTGCCGACACCATCAGCTTCCTCGAGGGAAAACAGCAGTTCACTAACCCCGCCTCGGTGCAGGCGCTGGCTGACATCGCCAAGTTCAGCAAGGATGGCCTGCTACCACAGAGCTCGCTCGGCACTGATGAGAACGGCGCTATTGCGGCGTTCGTGCAGGGCAAGGCCGCGATGATGTTCGATGGGAGCTGGGTGCTGCCAACCATCCGATCGGCTCACCCGAACTTCACCGTCGGAGCGTTCCTCTTCCCTAAGGTCACCAATACCGCTGCGGTGCAGCAGTCGAACGGCTCACCGACAGAGGGCCTGGCGATGCCGTCATTCATTCCTAAAGCAGACATTCCAATGACAAGCCAGTTCCTGGAGTTCATCACGTCCCCGCCAGAGGCGGACAAGATCTTCGCGACCCTCGACCCGGTAGTTCCGACAATCAAGGGCGTGAAAGCCGCCAGCGATCCCCTTTCCGGGCAGCTCCAGCAGTACCTGCCGAGGACTAACGGCTGGCTCGACTGGATCTGGCCGACCGATGTGGTCAACTACGTGGAGACGGCAATCCAGGGCGTTCTCTTCAGCAGCCAGTCGCCGGCTAGCGCCGCAGCTTCCGTCCAGGGCGAGCTGAACACCCTGCGCAGCCAGCAGAACTACGACTACGCGTTCTGGACCAAGTGGAGTCCCGCGCAGCGTAGCCGGGTTGAGCCTTCACCTGTTCCCAAGATCCAGGTCAGCTCGTGAGGCCCTCGCTGCGCACGAGGAGGAGGAGGAGGACCTGGGAGACAGCTCTGCCGGGCAGACTACGCGGGACGGATTGATGGCTGCCACCAGTCAGGTGCGGGCCGCAGCAGGCAGACGTGCCGCGCCCGTCCGGCACCGGCAACGGCACCTCACCTATGTTTTCGGCATAGGCATGGTGGCGCCGGCGCTGCTGATCTATCTGGTGTTCGTTATCTATCCGCTCATCCGCGGAGCTTTCGTCAGCCTCTATCAGTGGGATGGGCTGACGCCGACGATGACCTGGATGGGCCTGCGGAACTACGTCGATGCGCTCCAGGATCCGGTGTTCCGCCTGGCGCTCCGGAATACATTCCAGTACGCGATTGGCGTTACGATCGCCAAGAACATCCTTGGGCTGGGACTAGCTCTGCTGCTGAACAAGAAGCTGAAGCTGCGTGCCTTCTTCCGTACCGCCGCATTTCTCCCCGTTATGTTCTCGTTCGTCGTCGTGGGCGTGCTGTGGTCCTGGATCTTCAACCCGCTCTTCGGCCTGGCTGACCACCTCCTGGCGCTCGCGGGCATCAGTAGCCCGCCCGGATGGCTGAGCGACCCGAGCATCGCCCTCTGGTCGGTCATGTGGGTGGACGTATGGAAGTGGACAGGCTTCCATATGGTTCTCTTCCTAGCCGCGCTTCAAGCCGTGCCCCAGGACCTCTACGACGCTGCAGCCGTCGACGGCGCCGGAAGCTGGGCACGGCTCTGGCACGTCACGATCCCGTCGATCCGCCCGGTCATCGCTCTCAGCGTGCTGCTGTCCCTCACTGGCGCGTTCGTCGCCAACTATGACGTTGTCTACGTCATGACGGGAGGCGGTCCGCTCAACTCAACTCAGGTAGCACTGACATACATCGTGCAGACCACATTCACCAGCGACCAGGTCGGCTACGCAAACGCGATGAGCATGATCCTGCTCGTTCTCGTAGCTATCGTCGGAGCGGTCCAGCTTCGGCTGATGCTCGGCAGGAGGAACCTGGCGCATGTCTGAGCCCGTCGTGGCCAGAAGGCCACTACCGGCCGACAGCAATAGAAAGCGGTCAGGTCCGGCCGGGTCAGTCCCGCTGAAGCCCGTGTCGTCTCAGCGTGCCCGGACGCGGACATTCACGCTCAGCGCCTACATCGTCATGGCGCTCGTGCTGATCGTCACGATCTACCCGATGCTCTGGATGGTCTTCGGCGCGCTGAAGTCTCTTGGCGAGTTCTACACCAACATTTGGGGCTGGCCCCATGTCGTTTACTGGGCCAACCTGGCTCAGGCCTGGAGCCAGGCGGCGCTTGGGCGAAAGTTCCTGAACAGCATCATCGTGACAGGCGGCACGCTGCTGCTGGTCATCCCGCTCTGCTCGATGGCGGGGTACTCCTTCGCGAAGGTGTGGTACCCCGGTCGTCGCTTCCTCTACTACTTCATCCTCCTGGGCATCATGATTCCGTTCGGCGTCACCGCGATTCCGACCCTGACCGTGACGCTGCAATTCCATCTGTTCGACACGCTCCAGGGCCTGATCCTCGTCTACGTGGCGCAGAACATCTCATTCGGAACGTTCCTCATGTATGCCTTCTTCTGCTCCATCCCCGATGAGCTGATCGAGGCCGCCCAGGTCGACGGCTGTGCGCGGTTCAGGGCCTTTCGCAAGATCGTGATTCCGCTGGCCCGGCCCGGCCTGGCCACTCTGCTGATCTTCGTGGGCACCGGCATCTGGAACGAGTACTTCATGGCCAGCGTGCTGATCCACCAGAACAATCTGGAAACCCTGCCGCTCGGGTTGGTAGTCTTCACCACCCAGCACGCCACGGACTATCCCGAGCTGTTCGCGGCTCTGTCGATCGTGACCACGCCGATGGTCGTCGTTTACCTTGTGGCCCAGCGGCAGTTCATCAGCGGACTGACCGCCGGAGCGCTGAAAGGATGATGCCGACGTGCTGAAGGGAGTCCATCCCCTGATCAGCGCCGACCTCCTGTATGTCCTGGCCTCGATGGGCCACGGCGACGAACTCGCGATCGTTGACCGCAACTACCCTGCCGTCTCCAGAGGGCGGCGGCTTGTCCGCCTCGACGGCGCGGATGTCATCCAAGCCGCCGAGGCGATTCTCGGCTTGTTTCCGCTCGACACCTTCGTGGACGTCCCAGTCCTGCGCATGGAGGTAGTCGGCGCTCCTGACGAACTGCCCGCCGTGCAGAAGGAATTCCTGGCAGCCTGCGAGGCCAGCGAGCGGCGCGCTATCACCATGGGCTCGCTGCCCCGGCAGCAGTTCTACCTCCGCGCCCACGACGCCTTCGCCGTCGTCGCCACCAGCGAGCCACGGCCCTACGGCTGCTTCCTCATTACCAAAGGCGTGATCTTCGATGGCCCTGGCGTCGGCTCCGTCAGCGAGGAGCGTCCCGCATTCTAGGCACTCCGCCGGATGCCAGGCGGCAGTCACGTCGCTACTGGCGAGCTGATGGGGGCGGTGCACTAGTCGGTAGCCGTCGAGCGGCCCGGTGCCGCATGTGCGCACAGTCAGGACATCATCAAGCGCTACGGCCGTGCAAGTCGTTTGCTCCGCCCATCGCGGTCGGGCCAAGCTGGCCGCCTCGGCCAGGTCATCTCCTGCCAGTACCGGCACGACCGCACCCGCCGCACGCTGGGCGGGATCGACGAGCAGGTCCGCAAGGCCGAGCAAGGCCATCGCCGGGAACGCGCCGGTCAAGCGGACGAGCTGCTGCCGTACTGGTCACATCTCAGCGCGGATACTCAGCAAGGCATCCCGCATCTGAACGGCTGTGGTGAACCGGGTCGCTCTGTCTGACGCGCATGCTTTGCTGAGAAACGATGCGAGGCCGGGTTTGAGGTCGCGGCGGAATGTTCTTGGATCGATTACGGGCTCGTCGACCATTGGCTGAGCATTTGCGTAGGGGTGTTGGCCGTCGCAGAGGAGCTGGTAGAGGATCACGCCGACCGCGAACAGGTCAGGGCTTACATCCCAGCGGGTGAGGTCGGCTTCGGGTGGCTGATAGGGCGGCGTGCCTGATCGCGTGCGCACCTCGTCTCCCACTCTGGAAGCGATGTTGAAGTCGAGCAGTTTTGCCCCGCTCCGGGTAAGGATCACGTTGAGCGGCTTGATGTCGCGGTGAACCAGCCCCTTGTCGCTCAGTTCCCTCCACTCCAGATACTCATCCTCGGAAAGCTCGCCCTCTCGGCGCTTTATGTCAAGCTCTCTGAGCCGTTCTGGGTCAGGATGAAAAGCGACCAATGCGCTCAGCAAGTCGAGCGCCACATCGATCGCTTCCCGGTCGCTCAGCCATCTGTTGCCATTGGTGAATTCATCGAGCCGCACTCCGCGGACGAACTCGCTGATCAGATACCATTCCCCGGATCGTGTCTTACTAGCCCAGTAGACCTCCACGACGTGAGGGTCGCGGATCTTCCGCAGCGCCCGGAGTTCGCGGAGCACCGCCTGATAGCCGGCGACGCTGTTAAACAGCTTGAGGGCTCGCTCCTCATCCTCGACCACATCACGGACCCGGTAAACCTTGGCGAATGCGCCCTCGTCCACGATCTCCAGGATCTCGAAACGGTCATCCAGCAGGTCACCCACGGTATAGGCGGTTGCCGTCGCGTTCCCGGACTCCTGCAGTTCGGCCGCATTGGGCTGGGGAAGATGGTCTGTGTCGCTTGCGGCCGGGGCCGCTGCCGCTCTCCTGGGGCTCATATCCTGCAGGAGCTCAATGACTTCAGCTGCGCTCACTGGCCGCTTATCTGGATCAACTTCGAGCAAGGAGAAGATCAGTCCCCGCAGCGCCTCGGGCAGATCGTTCCGGTCCAGGCCCGGAGGAGGACCCATCCGGCGTGCTGCTGCGATCTCGTCCCGGGTTCCCGTGAAGGGAGGGTAGCCAGCGGCCATCTCGTAGACCGTCACCCCGAGCGAGTACAGATCAGCACGTTCGTCGGCGCTCTGGCCCTCCGCGACTTCAGGCGCTACGTACTCGGCCATCAACCTGTCCACAAGCTCAGCCGGCACTGACTGCCCTAGCCGCACCGCCGTGTCGAAGTCCACCAGGCGCACCGTCCCGAACTCGTCGAACCGCACGTTGCGGGGCCGGAGGTCGCAGTACAAGATGCGGTTCCGATGAATATGCGCCAGGCCGTTGGCGATCTCGCTGGAGACGCGCATGATGCGGTCAATCGCTAGGCCAACCCCGTAACCCCGGGAGCGCAAGATGAGATCTTGGAGGCTTCCGCCTGGGAGGTAACGGTTGACCATGATGGCGGTCTCGCCGTCCTCCCAGTGATGGACGACCCGGGCAATGTTCGGGTGATCACCCAGCTTGCCGAGCAGCCGTGTCTCCCACGCGGCCATGGTCGTGCCGCGCTTGCTTCCTGAGAAGACGTCGATCGTCACCTGGCAGTCGAACTTCCGGTCATACCCGAGGTAGATGCTCTTGTCGCGCGCGCGATGGAGCCGCTTCCGGATCTCGAAGCGGTCCTGCAGGACGTCTCCTGCACGGAACTCTCTGTCCATTACGAGCCGGTGAACCGGTGCCGGGAAGGTGGCACGGTCCCGTTCCCTCCTCTGGATGTCCTCAGCGGCAAAGACCATGGCGATACGGCGGCTTGGCGGCTGGGTCAACCCTGAGCGTGCTGGCCAGCCAGTTCAGCGGGCCTTCAGTAAATGGACGCCGGGCAGGACTAGAGGTTTTACGGCACGTGGGCTATTCCTGCCAAGAGCCTGTGACTGCTGAGCGTGCGCCATAGCCAGTCCTGGGTCTGTGGTTAGCGCATGCGCTCAAGCGCGACCTGCGGAGTGGCTTCCGCCTGCCGAAGGTTAGCGAAGTCCGCTCACATGGCCTGATCCGTCGTTACCGGATACACGTGACGATGTATGCGATACCTGGGAAGCTTACCGGTGGGGCGCTGAATGGCCGCAGGACGTCGCTGAGGCGGTGGGGCGGGGCAGGAGATGGATGTCTTCCGGGTTCGTGACCAGCTGATCGAGGACTACCGGGAGTTCACCGGGTCGTTCGTCGACATCCTCGACAAGCGGATCAGAGAGCACGTCGACAAGCGGATGGAGCATAGTTATCAGTGGCCAGATCCCTGGCTGTCGCTGAACCCGAACTTCGCCCCGGGCGGGACGATCACGGACCTGGTGTCGGACGGGCTGCTCCGGCCGGAGTGCGAGCAGATCTTCCGGCTGAGGGAGAACGGCGGCGATGGCCAGGTCCTGCGGCTGCACCGGCACCAGCGTGAGGCGATCGAGGCGGCCCGCACTGGTGACAGCTATGTGCTGACAACGGGCACCGGATCCGGCAAGAGCCTGGCGTACATCATCCCGATCGTCGACCGGGTGCTGGCGGCCAAGGCGGCCGGGACATACCGGCCCGGGATCAAGGCCATCGTGGTGTACCCGATGAACGCCCTGGCCAACAGCCAGCGCCGGGAGCTGGCGAAGTTCCTGTCGGCCGGGCTTCCTGCCGGCCCGCTGGTGACGTTTGACCGTTACACCGGCCAGGAGTCACCGGCCGAGCGCGAGAGGATCATCGCCAGCCCGCCGGACATCCTGCTGACGAACTACGTGATGCTGGAGCTGATCCTCACCCGGCCGAGAGAGCGGGCTCTGGTCGAGGCCGCAAGCGGGCTGTGGTTCCTGGTCCTCGACGAACTGCACACTTACCGCGGCCGCCAGGGCGCCGATGTGGCGCTGCTGGTCCGGCGGCTCCGCAAGGCCTGCCAGGCGCCCGAGGTCCAGTGCGTGGGCACCTCGGCCACAATGACCACCGAAGGCGACGCCGCCGAGCAGCGGTGGGTGGCGGCAAGCGTCGCGACCACCTTGTTCGGCGTTCAGGTCCGGCCGGAGCGCGTCATCGGCGAGACCCTCGAACGGATCACGATCGCGGATTCCGCAGAACCGGAGGCGCTGCGGGATCGGGTAGGGAGGCTTGATCCGCCGCACACGTTCGAGGCGTTCACCAGGGACCCGCTCGCCGCGTGGATCGAGCAGGTTTTCGGGATCGAGCCCGGCTCGCCCCCCGGGCGGCCCATTCGCCGGCGGCGCCCGCTGACGCTGCCCGAAGCCGCCGCCCAGCTTGCGATGGAGACCGGCGCCCCGCCTGAGCAGTGCTCCCGGGCCATCAAGGAAGTCCTGCAAGCCGGGTCGGCGATCATGAGTCCCGCCACCGGACGGCCAGTGGTCGCGTTCAGGCTGCACCAGTTCCTGTCCAAGGGCGACAACGTGTACGTGACGCTGGAGCCGCCCGCCTCCCGGCATATCACCAGCACCTACCAGGTCGCGGCGCCCGGCTCGGAGGCCGGCCGGGAGCGGATACTGCTCCCGGTGGCGTTCTGCCGCGAGTGCGGGCAGGACTACCTGATCGTGACCCGGCGTGACACCGAGACCGGCCGTGTCTACGGCCCCCGGGTGGACAGGGATGCCTCGGGCGGCGACGACGCCGAGGGCTACCTGTATGTCAGCGACGACCAGGCATGGCCTGGCTCGCTCGATCAGGTGCTGACCGATGGCCGCCTGCCGTACTCATGGGTGAGCTACGACCCCGAGGCCGGGCAGATCGTGGATCCGGCCAGGCTCAAGCTGCTACCTGAGCCTGTTCACGTCGACGTCACCGGCCACGAGACCACGACCGGGAACGGCACCTATGCCGCGTACGTGCTGGCGCCGTTCCGGTTCTGCCTGCGCTGCCGTACCTCTTATGAGCAGGCGCGCGGGAATGACTTCGCGAAGCTGGCGAAGCTGTCAGCCGAGGGTCGCAGCTCGGCCATGTCCCTGATCACGGCGAGCGTGGTGCGGGCTCTGCGCAGCAGCGGCGAGGGCGTTGGCGAGAAGGAGCGCAAGCTGCTGGCGTTCGTTGACAACCGCCAGGACGCCTCGCTGCAGGCCGGGCACTTCAACGACTTCGTCCAGGTAAGCCAGCTGCGAGGGGCGCTGTACCGGGCGCTGGTGAAGGCCCCCGGAGGGCTGACCGACGAGACCGTCGCCCAGCGAGTCACCGAGGCGCTCAACCTGACCATGGACGACTTCGCCCGGAACCCTGGCGCCAGGTACGGCCAGCGCGACGAGGCCTGGCGGGCGCTGCGCGAGGTCACCGGCTACCGGCTCTACCTCGACCTGGAACGCGGCTGGCGGGTCACCATGCCCAATCTGGAGCAGACAGGCCTGCTCCGCATCCGGTACCGGGACCTGACCGACGTCGCCGCCGATGCGTCGGTCTGGCATGACTGCCACGCGGTGCTGCGAGACGACGAACCTGGCCATCGCGAGGAGGTTGCCGCCGCGCTTCTGGACGAGCTCCGCCGCAACCTGGCGATCGACGTCGACTGCCTCAGCCCGGAAGGGTTCGAGCAGATACGACGGCTGTCAGCGCAGCACCTGAGGGAGCCCTGGTCGCTGCCCGAGCGCGAGCTTCCGCCCGCCGCTGGCGTGGCCTTCCCCGGCCCTGGCCGGCCCGGTCAGCGGCGTACCAGCCTCTACCTGTCCGGGCGCGGTCAGTTCGGCCGGTTCCTGGTCCGCGAGTACGGCGGCCGCGGTTTCAGCCTGAAGACAGCCGATGCTCAGGAGATCATCACGGACCTGATCGAGAGCCTTCACGACACCGGGCTGCTGACGGTAGCAGTGCCCCCAGCAGGAGACGACGTGGCCGGTTACCGGCTGCGGGCGGCGGTGATTCACTGGCAGGCCGGTACGGGGCTGTCGGGCGCCGAGGACCGGGTGCGGCGGACCCTGGACAGGGCTGAGGGCCCGCGGGTCAACCCGTTCTTCCGCGACCTGTACCGGAATATGGCCGAGACGATCTCCGGGCTGCGCGCCCGCGAGCACACCGCCCAGGTACCACCGATCGAGCGGCAGGAGCGCGAGCGGGAGTTCAGCGAGGCCACGCTACCGGTCCTGTACTGCTCGCCGACAATGGAGCTCGGCGTCGACATCAGCGCGCTGAGCGCCGTCGGGCTGCGCAACGTCCCGCCGACCCCGGCAAACTACGCGCAGCGCGCGGGCCGTGCGGGCCGGTCCGGCCAGCCAGCCCTGGTCGTCACCTACTGCGCCACGGGCAACGCCCACGACCAGTACTACTTCCGGCGGCCGGGCGACATGGTCGGCGGGAGCGTCTCGCCGCCCCGGCTGGACCTGGCGAACGAGGATCTCATCAGGTCGCATGTGCATGCGATCTGGCTCGCCGAGACCGGCCAGGACCTCTACGGCTCGCTGACTCAGCTACTGGACGTGGCCGGGGACCAGCCCTCCCTGCACTTGCTGCCCGCGGCGCGCGAGCGGCTGGCCGATCCGGGGGCAGCCCGTCGCGCGGTGGAACGCGCCCGGAGCGCGCTAGCCGGCCTGACCGCCAGCCTCGCTGGCGCACCCTGGTGGCGTGACAGGTGGATCGAGGACGCGGTGCGGGAGGCGCCCGGCCGCTTCGACGAGGCCTGCCAGAGGTGGCGTGATCTGTACCTGCTGGCGCTGCGGGAATTCCGTTTCCAGTCAGCCCGCTCGGTCGACCACTCCGTGCGGCATGCCGACCGGGACGACGCCGCGCGGCGGGCCCGCGACGCCAGAGTCCAGCTGAACCTGCTCAGCAACGAGGACTCCGACGACTTCCAGACAGACTTCTACTCTTACCGCTACTTCGCTTCCGAGGGCTTCCTGCCCGGCTACTCCTTCCCCCGCCTTCCGCTGGCCGCCTACATCCCCGGCGTCGCAGGCCGGCGGGAAGGTGACTACATCCAGCGGCCTCGGTTCATCGGCATCGCCGAGTTCGGTCCCGGCGCGGTCATCTACCACGAGGGAGCCCGCTACCAGGTATTCAGCGTGACGCTGCCGCCCGCCGAGCCCGGCCAGGAGGGACTGGCCACGAGCGCCGCCCGGCGCTGCCGGGACTGCGGCTACCTGCACCCGGAAGCGGTCGGCATCGACGTCTGCGAGCACTGCAGGCAGCCGCTGGCCGACACTACCCGTGCGCTGCTGCGGCTCAGCTCGGTGCGCACGGTGCGCCGCGACCGGATCTCCTCCGACGAGGAAGAACGCCGCCGTGCCGGGTTCGAGCTGGAGACCTCCTACCGGTTCGCCGAGCACGGCGGGCATGCGGGCCGCATCGACGCCACCGCTTCCGATAGCAGCGGGCCGCTGCTCACCCTTACCTATGGCGACTCCGCGACGGTGCGGCGCACGAACATCGGGCGCCGTCACCGCAAGAACCGCGACGTCCACGGCTACCTGATCGACGCGACCACCGGCCGGTGGCTGCGGGAGAACGAGCGCGAGGACGAGGCAGCCCCCGAAGAGGAAGGCCTGGAGGCAGCGGCGGGCATTCCTCGCAAGCAGCGCGTCATCCCGTATGTGGAGGACCGCCGCAACATCCTGGTGACCCGCCTGGCCGCGCCGGTCAGCCCGGAAACTGCGGTCACCGCCGCGATCGCGCTGGAGCGCGGCATCGAGGCGGCCTTCCAGCTCGAAGACAGCGAGATCGAGAGCGAATTGCTGCCCGACTCCGAGCGGCGGGGACGTGCAGTTCTCATCGAGAGCGCCGAGGGCGGCGCGGGGGCGCTGCGCCGCCTGGTCGCCAGCCAAGCCGACCTGCGCCGCGCGGTCCGCGCCGCCCTCGAGATCATGCACTTCGACCCTGACACCGGCACGGACCGGAGCGCTGACGCCGCGGCCCGCTCCGGCGAGGAGCCGTGCGTCCGCGCGTGCTATGACTGCCTGCTCTCCTACCGGAACCAGAACCTGCACGACATGATCGACAGGCGGCTGGTCGCCGGACTGATGCTCAGCCTCAGCCACTGCGAGATGGCCGCCCCGGATCCCGCCGCGCCCCGCCCGCTGCACGCAGATCCGCGCGATCCCCGGGCGGCCGCCTTCGTGGCCTGGCTGCGCTCCCGGGATCTGCGGCTGCCAGACGACGTCGACGCCGAGGTCGCGGGAGTCAGGCCGGACCTGATCTACCGGCGACACGATGCCAGCGTGGGGGTCTTCTTCTGCGAGAACGCCCAGGATGAGCATGCGCAGGGCGCGGATGTGCTCCGCGACCTTGGCTGGAGCGTCATCATCATCGGGACCGACGCGAACTGGCAGCAGGTCGCCGAGAGGTATCCGAGCGTGTTCGGTACTGAGTGATGCCCGCTTCGGGAGGAGCTGTGACGACTCAGGCACCTGCGTTCGAGGCAGGCACGCTGGTGGCCGCTCGCGGACGGGAGTGGGTGGTGCTCCCTCAGTCCGAGCCGCCCGGCTTCCTTGTGCTGCGCCCGCTAGGCGGCGGCGAGGACGAGGTCGCCGCCGTCTTCCCGGCGCTGGAGCAGGTCACCCAGGCCACCTTCCCGCCCCCTGAGCCGGCCGACGCCGGGACCGCGGCCAGCGCCGGGCTGCTGCGAGCGGCGCTGCGGCTCGGCTTCCGGGGCACCGCCGGGCCGTTCCGGTCGCTGGCCCGGCTGGCCGTGGAGCCCCGCGCCTATCAGATTGTCCCGCTGCTGATGGCGCTGCGCCAGGACATCGTGCGGCTGCTGATCGCTGACGACGTCGGCATCGGCAAGACCATCGAGGCCGGCCTGGTCGCCGCCGAGCTACTGGAGCAGGGCGACGCGCTCGGCCTAGCGGTCCTGTGCGGCCCGGCGCTGGCTGAGCAGTGGCAGCATGAGCTGGCGGAGAAGTTCGCCATCCCGACCGAGCTGGTCCTTCCCGGTACTATCCGCAGGCTGGAACGCGGGCTGCTGCAGGGCGAGACCTTGTTCGACCGGCACCGTCACCTGGTAATCTCCACTGACTTCATCAAGCGCCCGGGGCTTCGCGAGCAATTCTGGCGCGGCTGCCCGGACCTGCTGATCATCGACGAGGCGCATGCCTGCGTGACGGACGGGACGGGCGGCCGGTCGCGGATGCTCCGGCACGAGCTAGTCAGCCGCCTGGCACGGGATCCCCGGCGGCACCTGATCCTGGTCACCGCGACCCCGCACAGCGGCAAGGAGGAAGGCTTCCGGAACCTGCTGGCACTGCTGGGTGACGGCCTCGACCGCGCGAACCTGGAGTCGCAGCACGGCCGGGAGCGGCTGGCCCGTCACTTCGTCCAGCGCCGTCGTGCCGACATCCGGTCCTACCTGGACCAGGCGACCCCGTTCCCGGAGGATCGGCTGACCCGAGAGCGGCCCTACCCCCTCTCGCCCGCCTACAAGAAGCTGTTCGATGACGTTCTCGCTTACGCCAGGGAACGGGTCCGCGATCCCGAGGGCGGCCAGGTGAAGCAGCGGGTCCGGTACTGGTCGGCGCTGGCGCTGCTGCGGGCGCTGGCCTCCTCCCCCCGCGCGGCCGCCGCGACCCTGCGCACCCGCGCGACGAACCTGGAGGCCGGCGACACCGCCGAGGCAGACCGGCTCGGCCGCTCCGCGGTCTTCGACCAGCCCGACGAGGAGACGATCGAGTCCGCCGACGCGACCCCGGGTTCGGACGATGACGCCGGGGCGGGGGACACGCCCGAGCGCCGCCGCCTGCGCCGGTTCGCCGCCCGCGCCGCGGCGCTGGAGGGCGAGGCCGACGTCAAGCTCACGGCGGCCGCGGAGGTGGTGAAGGAACTGCTGCTGGACGAGTTCAACCCGGTGGTGTTCTGCCGGTTCATCGACACCGCCGAGTACGTGGCCCAGCACCTGGCTCGCGAGCTCGGCGACGGTTACGCGGTCGCCGCCGTGACCGGCACCCTGCCCCCGGAGGAACGCCAGGCCCGGATCCAGGACCTGACCGACGGCGAGCGCCGTCCGGTGCTGGTCGCCACCGACTGCCTGTCTGAGGGCGTGAACCTGCAAGAGAGCTTCCAGGCCGTGGTCCACTACGACCTGGCCTGGAACCCGACCCGGCACGAGCAGCGGGAGGGCCGGGTAGACCGGTTCGGCCAGCGCTCCCGCACGGTCCGCGCGGTCATGCTGTATGGCACCGACAACGGCGTGGACGGGATCGTGCTGGGCGTGCTGCTGCGCAAGCACGAGCAGATCCGGAAGGCGCTCGGCATCTCGGTCCCCGTGCCCGACCGCAGCGACGACGTGGTCCAGGCGATCCTGGAAGGCCTGCTGCTCCGCGACATGCCCGGCGAGCAGCTCACCCTGGACCTCGGCAGCTTCGGCAGGCAGCGGCGGGAAGAACTGCACCGTGAGTGGGACAGCGCCGCCGCCAGGGAGCGCCAGTCCCGCACTCGCTACGCCCAGGCCGGGATCCAGCCCGCCCAGGTCGCCCGCGAACTGGCCGAGGTCCGGGCCAGCCTGGGGGAGCCGGCCGAGGTTGCCTCGTTTACCGAGGAAGCGTTCCGGGCGCTGCACGCGGACATTTCCGGGATACAGAACGGTTTCCGCGTGGCCGCTGCCGCACTCCCGGCCGGCCTGCGCGACGCGCTCATGCCCCGGAGCGCCCCGTCGCTGACGTTCCACCGCGACCTGCCCGTCCCTCCCGGGGAGTCCTGCCTGAACCGCGCCGACCCGAATGTCGCGGCCGTCGCCCGCTACGTGCTCGAGTCAGCCCTCGACCCTTCGCTCCCTGCCGGGCTGCGGCCCGCCCGGCGGTGCGGGGTGATGCGGACGGCCGCGGTGTCGCGGCGCACCACATTGCTCCTGGCACGCTTCCGCCTGCATGTCGAGCTCCCGGGACGCGACAGGCCCCGCCGGGTAGTGGCCGAGGACGCCCGCCTGCTTGCCTACCGCGGCCGTCCCGACGACGCCGACTGGCTCAGCAGCGAGGAAGCACAGCAGCTCGCCTCGGCCCGGCCCAGCGGCAACATCCCGCCCGACCAGGCCATCGACTTCGCCGAGCAGGCGGTCTCCGGCCTGCCCCGGCTTGGCGCGCACATCGACGAGACAGCCGACGAGCTGGCGGCGGCGCTGCGGGAATCGCACATCAGGGTCCGTGAGGCCGCCGGGCAGCACGCCCGGCGGCAGATCGTGGTCCGCCCGGAGAAACCCGCCGACATCCTTGGCGTCTATGTCTACCTGCCCGCCCCGGGTGCCACGTCATGAGCACCCCCGGATCGGTCAAGATCGTCGGTGGCCTGCTGCCCGCCGACCTGCTCAGCCGGGTGCTCGCCGCGGATCCGGCCGTGCCGGGAGCAGCACCGCAAACCTACGGCCTGGAACGCGGCGAGTCGGTCCGCCAGCAGGCCTCCCGCTCGTGGCTGTACCTGGTGGAGGTATGGCAGGACTTCCAGAGCCGCCTCGGCGGCACCTACGGGCAGCCAGAAGCCGCAGAGGCCAGGTCAGCGCGCGTCACCAGGGAACGCTGGCTGCACATCCTGCTCCGCGAGCTCGGCTTTCGTCCGGTGCCAGCCGACGGCGGGTTCGAGATCGACGGCAGCAGCTTCCCGGTCAGCCACCGGCACGGCCACGTGCCGATTCACCTGCTCGCCTGGCGGACCAGCCTGGACCACAGGACCGCGCGGGTCGCTGCCAGGCCGCCGCAGTCCATGCTCCAGGAACTGCTCAACCGGGACCCCGGCTGCCTGTGGGCGATACTTTCCAACGGCGCCACGCTGCGGCTGCTGCGGGACTCCGCAACCTTGTCCGGCTCGGCGTACGTCGAGTTCGACCTCGAGGCGATCTTCGACGGAGAGCTGTTCTCCGACTTCGTTCTGCTCTACCTGACCTGCCACCAGTCCCGGTTCCAGGACCACGCCGGCAACGGCCCCGCCTCCTGCTACCTGGAACAATGGCGCGCCTTCGCCGCCGAGCAGGGCGAGCGCGCCCTCAACCTGCTCCGGGAGGGAGTCCAGCAGGCGATCTCCGGCCTGGGCACCGGCTTCCTGTCCCACCCTGGCAACCCGCACCTGCGGGCGCGCCTGGACGCCCAGGCTGGCGAGCTGACCCTCGACGACCTCAACCGGGCATTGCTGCGGATCGTCTACCGCCTGCTGTTCTGGTTCGTCGCCGAGGACCGCGGCCTGCTGCTGCTTCCCGCGGCCGACGACGCCAGCCCGGAGGAACGGTCACGGCTGCTCAGGGCGCGCGACCGGTACGACCGCTACTTCTCCTCGGCCCGGCTGCGCACGCTCGCCCGCCGCCACCGTGGCGGCAGGCACGGCGACCTGTGGGACGCGGTGCAGCTAGTCTTCGACGGGCTCGGCACCGAGGGAGGCATCCCCGAGCTCGCGCTTCCCGGCATCGGCGGCATCTTCGAGACCAAGCGCGACGACGGGCGCCCGCTGCCCCTGGACGAGCCGCTCGCCGGGGCGCGCCTGTCCAACGAGGCCCTGCTCGGCGCGGTCCGCGCCCTGTCGATTGTCCGGCCTATCAGGGGCGGCGGCCTGCGCAGGGTGGACTTCGGCAACCTCGGCGCCGAGGAACTCGGCAGCGTATATGAGTCCCTGCTGGAACTGGTGCCGCGCTACGACCCGGAGCAGCCTGCCTACACGCTGGAGAGCCTGCCCGGCAACGAGCGCAAGGAGACCGGCTCCTACTACACCCCGACCGCGCTCGTCGAATGCCTGCTGGACTCCGCGCTCGACCCGCTGCTCGACCAGGCCAGCGCCGGGCCCACGGTGACCGAGCGCGTCGGGGCGCTGCTGGACATCACGGTCTGCGACCCGGCCTGCGGCTCCGGGCACTTCCTGGTCGCGGCGGCCCGCCGGATCGCCAAGCGCGTCGCGGCCGAGGAGACCGGCGACCCCGAACCGCCGGAATCCGTCATCCGCGGCGCGCTGCGGCGCGTGGCAGCACGCTGCATCTACGGCGTGGACGTCAACCCGATGGCGGCCGAGCTGGCCAAGGTCTCCCTCTGGCTGGAAGCCCTGGAACCCGGCAAGCCGCTGTCGGTCCTCGACCAGAACATCCGGACCGGCAACTCCCTGCTCGGCGTCACCCCGGCACTGCTGGCCGGCGGACTGCCTGCAGCCGCGTTCGCGCCGATCGAAGGCGATGACCGCAAGGCCGCCGCCGAGCTTCGCAAGCAGAACGAGAAGGAACGCAAGGGCCAGGGCGAACTGTTCAGCCCGGCCAGGATCACGGTGACCAACGCGGCTCTTGCCCGGCAGGCCGCTGAGATCGCCACGACGCTCCCGAACAGCCTGGAGGACGCGCACCTGCAGCAGCGCCGCGCCGCAGAACTCGCCGCCTCTCCCGAGCGCCGCCGGCAGAAGCTGCTCGGCGACGCCTGGTGCGCCGCGTTCGTCCAGCCCAAGACGCGGGACAGCCGCGCGACCGCGATCACGACCGCGACCCTGCGGCGGCTGGCCGCCGGCGAGAGCAGGCCGGAACTCGCCGCCGCCGGGGACCTGGTGACAGGGCTGGAGGGGCAGTACCGGTTCTTCCACTGGCATGTCGAGTTCCCGCACATCTTCCGGACCGGCGACGCGGTCACCGGCATCGACCCCGCGGCCGGCTGGGCGGGCGGCTTCTCCTGCGTGATCGGCAACCCGCCCTGGGAGCGGGTCAAGCTTCAGGAGCAGGAGTTCTTCGCCGCGCGGCGCAAGGAGATCGCAGACGCTCCCAACGCGAGCGCTCGCAAGAAGATGATCGCCGCCCTGGCGGACAGCGGTGACCCCGCCGACCAGGCGCTGTACTCCGAGTTCCGGGCCGAACTGCGGAAGGCAGCCGGGTGGAGCCACCTGCTCCGCGACTCGGGCCGCTACCCGCTCACCGGCCAGGGTGACATCAACACCTACGCGGTCTTCGCCGAGACCGCCCGCACGGTCATCGCGCCCGCCGGCCGGGCCGGACTGGTCCTGCCCACCGGTATCGCCACCGACGCGACCACAGCGCCGTTCTTCGGCGACCTGGTGCGCAGAAGCCAGCTTGTGTCGTTCCTGGACTTCGAGAACGAGGCGTTCCTGCTCAGCCGCGCTGTCCATCACTCAGTACGATTCTGCCTGCTCTCGTTCTGCGGCAGGTCAGGCCGGATCGAGCGCGCGAGCTTCGCGTTCCGCACCCGCCACATGCGCGACCTTGAGTCTCGCCGGTTCACGATGCCGCCCGAGGAGATCCTGCTGGTCAACCCGAACACCGGCACCACCCCGGTGTTCCGCTCCCGCCGCGACGCGGAGATCACGATCGGCATCTACAAGCGGGTGCCGGTGCTCTGGCGCGACGAGCCCGAACAGAAGCCCTGGGGCGTGTCGTTCATGGCCATGTACCACATGGCCAATGACTCGGGCCTGTTCCGCACCCGCGAGGAGCTCGAACGCGACGGCTGGACGCTAAGAGGCAACGTCTTCGTCAAGGACGGCAGGCGCATGCTGCCGCTCTACGAGGCGAAGATGGTCCACCATTTCGACCACCGCTACGGCACCTACCTGGGCCAGACCCATTCCCAGGCCAACATGGGCACGCTGCCCCGGCTGGGCCTCGACGACAAGAACGACCCGCACCGGTTCGTGATGCCGCGCTACTGGGTCCAGGAGTTCGACACGCCGGACGAGCGACGGTCCAGGACGAAGCGGCCCGCCTGCCACCGTAGCGTGACCTCACGGCTGAAGGCCAGGGACTGGGACCGTGGCTGGCTGCTCGGCTGGCGCGACATCTGCCGCAGCACAGACGAGCGCACGGTCATCGCGGCCGCCATACCACGGGCAGCAGTAGGCCACAAGTTCCTACTTTGCTTCTCTCACAAGCACGCCGATCTGCTGGTGGCCAGCCTGTCCAGCTTCGTGCTGGACTACGCAGCCAGGCAGAAGATCGCTGGCACATCGATGACCTACTTCGTCTTCAAACAGCTTCCCGTGGTGCCGCCGGAGGCGTATGACGAGCCGGTGGCGTGGCTCGACGGCCAGGCGCCCGCGGGCTGGATCCGGGAGCGGGTGGCGGAACTCTCGTACACGGCGTGGGACATGCAGCCGTTCGCACGCGACCTTGGCGACGACGGGCCGCCGTTCCGGTGGGATGAGCAGCGGCGCGCCGTGATCCGCGCCGAACTCGATGCCGCTTACTTCCACCTGTACGGGCTGGACCGGGGCGAGGCGGAATACGTGATGGACTCGTTCGACGCCCTGCGCCGCCGAGAGCAGCGTGAGCTCGGCCAGTTCCGCAGCAAGCGGCTGATCCTCGACCGCTACGACGCCCTGGCCGCCGCCGCCCGCTCCGGCGTCGCTTACCGGACAAGCCTTAACCCGCCGCCCGGCCACGGCCCCCGTCATGCAAGGTAGTTCCGTGGCTGACGAGAAGGTGCGCTACTCCCTGATCCTGTGGGAGACGTTGCAGGTCCTGCGAGAAGCCTCTGGCCCCATGACAGTCGGCCAGGTGCTCGTCGAGGTCGAGAAGCGTATTCATCCAACGCCGTACGAGTGCGAGCAGCAGCGCACTGGGGGCATGCGATGGGAAACGGCGCTGCACTTCTACAGCGGCGACGCGGCCACCATCGGGTGGATGACCAAGCGCGGCGGCTGGTCGATTACTGAGGCCGGGATGGAGGCGCTGGACAGGCACCCGTCCCCAGACCTGCTTCTCGCCGAAAAGCAGCGGCTCTACCGCGAGATTGATAGGCAGCGCAAGGATGCCCAGCGAAACCTCGGCGAGGTCCATCAGTTCCTCGCCGACACGGTAGGCCTGGTGGGCCCGGGAACGTGGACCGCGCATGACGACCTGGCTGAGCTGGCGGGCACGGACGCGGCCGAGGTTGCGCATTTCCTGGCCAGCGCCAAGGTGAAGATCGCCAACTCCTACCGGGTGCTCAACGCGGATGGCACCTTCCCGCCCGAGGGAATGCTCAACTCCGCCTACCGCGGCACCGATCTGCATGCCCGGCTGGCCGGCGAGGGGATCGAGTTCGATGCCTCCGGTCACGCCAGCCAGGGGCAGCGTCTCACAGCGGACGTGCTGAAAGAGCTGATCGAGGCAGGGCGTGAGCCAGCCCAGCCAGTGGTCCCGGCGAGACGTGCCTGGATGGTCCGCGGCTCCAATGTGGATGGCTACAACCTGGTCCCGGAATGGCTGGAGGATGGGTTCGTCTCGCTCAGCGCCTCACAGCTTGGCTCGCTCGATCCCGGCACCTCCTATGAGGATCTGCGGCGCGCGGTCGATGAAGGCTACGAGCACAAGTCGTATGCGTTCCGTGGCCAGCGGCTGGAGGAGTTCGACCGGTTCCTGCGCCGGATGCGCATCGGCGACCTGGTGCTGACCACCCAGCACGGCATGGCTCACCTGGGTGAGCTGACCAGCCCCGCGTACTTCACCGAATCCCGCCGGGGCCTGTCGAACCTCCGCCGGGATGTCCGCTGGTATTCCACGGCCGAGCCGTTGGACGGCAGGCGGCTGCAGGCCCCGGTCCCGGCGCTGCTGCAAAGCCAGGCGTACGTGGTGGACCTGACCGAGGCCTACCGGCAGCTTGCCGCCCTGGTTCCCGGCGAGCAGCAGCCGCAGCCTCCGGCGCCAGTCACAGCCCAGCGGCAGCTCGCCTTCCATCCGGTCACCGACGAGTTCGCCAGGAAGATGCTTCTGGACCGGGCGGAGCTGGCCACGATCGCGGACCTGCTGTGGGAGCGGAAGCAGATCGTGCTGTACGGCCCGCCGGGCACCGGCAAGACCTACCTCGCTGTCAAGCTCGCCGAGCACCTCACCGACGAGGGCGCGGTCAAGCTGGTGCAGTTCCACCCGTCCTACACCTATGAGGACTTCTTCGAGGGGTTCCGGCCGGAGCCGGGAGGCAGCGGCACGCTGACGTTCATGCTGCGGCCGGGGCCGTTCCGCGCGTTGGCTGAGGCCGCCGAGGACAACAAGACCACGCCCTACATCCTGATCATCGACGAGATCAACCGCGCCAACCTGGCCAAGGTGTTCGGCGAGCTGTTCTTCCTGCTGGAATACCGGGACGAGCAGATCAGCCTGCAGTACTCGCCGGACAGGGAGTTCACGCTGCCGCAGAACCTGTTCTTGATCGGCACGATGAACACCGCCGACCGTTCGATCGCGCGGATCGACGCGGCCATGCGCCGCCGGTTCCAGTTCGTTGAGCTGCACCCGGACGTCCCGCCGGTGCGGGGCCTGCTGCGCCGGTGGCTGGAGGAGCGCAAGCTCCCCATCGAGGCGGCGCTCCTGCTCGACGAGCTGAACCGCCGGATCGAGGACTCCGACGCCGCGATCGGGCCGTCCTACCTGATGGACGAGCGGATCTACCGCCGCCCCGACGGGCTGGAGCGGGTCTGGCAGTACCAGATCATGCCGCTGCTGGAGGACCTGTTCTACGGGCAGCGTGACCTTGCCGAGCGCTACGGCCTGGCCAGCCTGCGCCAGTCGATTGCCGGCCCGCACGCGGCGACGTGATACGAATCGACCTGGGCGAACTGGCCCCCGCACCGCCGGTGCGGATGACCGTCGAGCAGGGCAGTCGGCTTGCCCGGTCCGGCGTGGTGACCGCCGCACCCTCGCCTTACCTGCCGGGAACCTGGCTGATCGGCCCGGCCGGGAAGGTCGGCGCAGCGCGGATCGGCGACATCGAGGTGCGCATCGCGCCGAAGCTCCCGGTTGCGCGCCTGCTGTTCATGGCCGGCTATGCCGGGCACGCCGCGGGCTGGCGAGACGAGGATGTCCTGGCCGCAGAGGCCCAGGACCTCGTGCCGGCGATCGCTCAGGCACTGTGGCGCCAGGTTGCCCGCGCGATTCACCAGGGGCTCCTCCCGGGCTACGTCGTCGTTGAGGAAAGCACCCCGGTACTGCGCGGCAGGCTGCTGGAGTCCGAGCAGCTGCACCGTCATCACGGGCTGCCATTCCCGCTGGAGGTCCGGCACGACGAGTTCACCACGGACATCCCCGAGAACCAGATCCTGCGCACGGCCTGTGAGCGCATGCTCGTCGTGCCGCGGGTCGACGCCGAGTCCCAGCGCATGCTGCGCAGGCTGCTGCGCGTGTTCGCCGACGTGACCCCGCTGGCCTGCGGCTGCCCGGTGCCGCGCTGGCAGCCGTCCCGGCTGAACGCCCGCTATCACTCCGCGCTGCGGCTGGCCGAGATCGTGCTGCGGGCCACCTCGGCCGAGAACGCTCGCGGCGGCGTCACCGTCACCGGGTTCCTGTTCGACATGCCACTGCTGTTCGAGGAGTTTGTCACTGCTGCGCTGCGCGAGGCCATCGAGGAAGAGCACGGCGGTCGCGTGGCTGGCCAGGACCGTGGCTACTTTCTCGACGAGGCCAGCCGGGTCAGGCTCCGGCCGGACATCGTCTGGTACCTGCGCGGCAAACCGGTCGCCGTGGCTGACGCCAAGTACAAGGCCGAGCAGCCGGACGGGTACCCGAACGCCGACCTCTACCAGATGCTCGCCTACTGCACCGCGCTCGGGCTGCCCCGTGGCCATCTCATCTATGCCCACGGCGCCGGCGAGCCCGCCACCCACACGGTCCGCGAGGCAGGCATCGAGATCATCGCTCACGTGCTGGACCTCGACGCCGGACCGGCCGCCTTGCTGGCCCAGATACATGATCTTGCGAGCGCGCTCGCCAAGGATGCCATCCCTGCATGACAAAGAGCCGACGGGTGGAGCAGGTTGGCACCCGACCGGAGGTGCACGAGCGCCCGCGCCGGACTGGCGTGCCGACTTCGGCGGCGCTCCGGCCGAACATCGTGTGCTGCCTGACCGGTACTACAGTCCCGGTTTGTGATGTAGCGCCTGGGTGATCATGGTCTGGCGGGCCGTGCCTGACCCCGCCGCAGGCGGCAGGACGGCCACCTGGATGATCATGCTTTGTGAGAAGACAAGATCAGCAG